>Ga0075520_1000223_pt1 | contig 22988 bp, 17 predicted proteins | sample NGEPerB_FD_75100 | JGI IMG/M metagenome (GOLD analysis project Ga0075520, IMG submission 75100) | Arctic peat soil microbial communities from the Barrow Environmental Observatory site, Barrow, Alaska, USA - NGEE PermafrostAB12-B | ecosystem: Environmental > Terrestrial > Soil > Wetlands > Peat ... | reverse complement strand
TGCACAAAAACTTGCCAGCCGGAGCCCCGAACGTCTATTCTTCGCACCAAGCGTCGTTGCGGCCGACGTGCCAGGAGGAACCGATGACCCCCACGCTGGACAGTGACTCCAGCCCGCGTCTTCTTCCGGTGAGCCGGCGGGTGCAGCGGCGGGGGAAGGACCTCGAGCGGTTCCTGAACCTCTGGCGCTTGGCGCTGCTCGGCAGCCTGGCGGTCACGATCCTGGTTGGCGGCCTCGGCGGCGTCCCCGCCCAGCCCGAGGATGCGCTGGCGCTGGGGGTCTTGGGTCTCTTCCTGCTGGGCGGGCTCGCGCTCCAACTCTATCTGGCCTGGGCGCCGTGGGACCCCCGCGTCTCGCTCTGGGTCGTGGCGTTCGACTTCGCCGCCGTGACCGCCTTCCTGCTCGGTTGCGTGGTCGTCAACCGCGCCATCGTAGCGACCAACTCGCAGCCCTTCTTCTTTTACTACTTCTTCATCGTGATCGCGGCGGGGCTCCGCGGCGACCCGCTGATTTCGCGGATCGTCACCTGGTCGGTGCCGGCCGCGTACGCGTTCGTGGTCTTCATGGCGGTCGCGTGGCGCCACGTCGAGATGGCGCCGCACCCGGACCCGGTTTTCGGCAGCTTCCGATGGGACCTGCAGGTGGCGCGCCTCATCATCCTCGCGGTCGTCACCGTGATCGTCAACTTCGACGTGGGCCTGGTGGCCAGCGATCGCGCCGAGGCGCGCACGGACCCGCTCACAGGCGTCTACAACCGCCGCTTCCTCGAGGAGTTCCTGAGCCGGGAGATGGCGCGCAGCCGGCGCGCCCGCCATCCCCTCTCGGTGCTGATGGTCGACCTGGACGGCTTCAAGGCGTTCAACGACCGATTCGGCCACCTCGAGGGGGACCGGATGCTGGCGGCGGTGGCCGCCTCGCTGCGCAACGCGGTGCGCACGACCGACATCGTGGCCCGCTACGGCGGCGACGAGTTCCTGATCGCCCTATCGAACACGCCGGGTGAGGCGGCGCGCCGAATCGCCCGGGAACTCGCCCGCACCGTACCTCCGCCGGTCACGCTCTCGGTCGGAATCGGCTGCATGGGCGAGGGAGTCCAGAGCGCCGCACAGCTCCTCGCGATCGCCGACGCCGCGCTGATGCGGACGAAGCAGTCGGGCGGCGGTGTGAGCGTCGAGTAGGCGTGCGCTTACTGCGGCGCCGTCGTCACTTCGGGCAGCTGCCCCGCCGCCTGAAGCAGCGCGGCGACCTTCGCGCGTCTGGGCCACAGCACCAGCATGCCAAGCGCCGCCACGGCCGTGAAGATCGCGAACCAGTCGCGCCTGCCGGTGAGGGCAAACAGCCCCAGGCCGAGAAGGGCGACCGCTTCCAGGCGGGCGAACGCGGTCAGGTGGGCGGCAAAGTGGGCCGCGAGCAGGCGTTCGGGCTGCTGGCTGACGGCGAAGACGCGGCGCGGGCCGGCGAGCATGACGCGGTAGACCGGCATGATCGTGACAAGGTTTACCGCGGCGAGGAACGCGAACCCCCAGAGCAGCGGTTCTCCTTGCGGCAGGGCCGGTTGCGCCGGCCAGGGGAGGACGGCCACGATCAGCGCATAGACGGCCACGCTCGCCAGGATGCCGGAGCACACCAGCTGGAGGCGTTGGAAGTGGCGGACGGCGGCGTTGGACATGGCGGCCTCCCGAGGGGCGTTGTCCGCAGGCTACTCGGGCGGGCCGATTTCGGTCAACCTTGGCGCCGCCCACGGTATCGATTGCCGGGGCTGTCCGGCGCTCCCAATTGCACAGCGAAACCCTGCAGGGCAGGGTTTCGGCTTGGCGGAGTGACCGCCCGGACCTTGGCAGTTGGTCTCGCGGCTGCAACGTCCGTCGAACGCCCGCGGCCGGTTTGGCACTACTAATATGGGAGGCGCCGGTTGGGCTGTCAAGGGGTGTCGAGCGGTCCGATCGCGTCCACCACCGCGACGGCGGTCGCGAGCGCGGCCGTCCCGGCCTCGCCATCGACGAACATCGTTGCCTCGCCCCGACAGGCGCGCTGGAACGCCACGTGCTCGGCGGCCAGGGGTTCCCCCTTCTCGACGGGGACGTCAAGCGGGGCGATCGTCGCCTCGCCGCCGCCGCGGAGGAGGCGATAGGCCGACACGCTCTGCTCGGCATAGTCGATCGAGTAGTACGCGTCCGGCTCGAAGAGCCTGAGCTTGCGCACGCGCTCTGAGGAGACCCGGCTCGCGGTCAGGTTGGCCACGCACCCGTTCTCGAACGCCAGGCGCACGTTGGCCAGGTCGACCCGCGCGGAGAGGACGGGCACGCCGACCGCCCTGACCTCCCGCACCGGCGAGCCCGGGTTGAGAGCCTGGGCGAGCTGCAGGTCGTGCACCATCAGGTCCAGGACCACGTCGATGTCCATCGAGCGGCGGGTGAACCCGGACAGGCGCTGGGCCTCCAGGTAGCGCGGCCGCGGCGATCGCGCCAGAACTGCCTGGACGGCTGGGTTGAAGAACTCCACGTGGCCGACGGCGAGGATCACGGCGTTGCGCCTGGCCAACCCGACCATCTCGCGCGCATCCGCCACGGAGGCCGCGATCGGCTTTTCGACCAGCACGTGGCGGCCGGCCGCGAGGCAGCGGGCGGCGGTCTCAAGGTGTGTGACGGTGGGTGACGCAATCACCACGGCCTCGGCCCGCGCCACCGCTTCGTCGAGGCTGGGAAGAGCCTCGGCGCCGAACTCGGCACACACCGCGTCGAGCCGGTCCCGGTCGGGGTCGAACGCGCCGACGCAGCGCCAGCCGGGGAGGGTGCACGCCAGGCGCACATGGTGGCGCCCCAGGTGGCCGACGCCCACCACCGCAACCGCCAGGGGGGAGGTTTCGCTCATGGGGAAGGAGGTTACGCGGCCCGCGCCGCCGGGGCAAGTCAGTTGGCGGGCGCCGCCGATAGCGGACCATCCGCGGCGTTGCGCTCGCCCCGCTCGCATGCTCACGTAGCCTACGGCTACGCTCCGGTCCGACCGCGTTGCCCTCCTAGCATCTGGCCCACTCTCGGCGACGCGGCTTCACGCCGTACCCCGAAAGCCTGCCTCCGGTGTCGGGTCGCTGCCGTTTACCGGCCACGGACCGCGGGCCACGCCTCTTTGGTGCCCTGCGCCCTGGTCTCTGCACGGGGCTACACTGCCGCGGGGGAGGACTCGTGATCGATTCGCATGCGCACCTGGCGATGCTCGAGCCCGCCGTCCGGTACGAGGTGCTCGCACGTGCCTACGGCGCCGGCGTGACGATGATCCTCGTTCCCGCCACCGGCCGCGAGGATCTCGACGCGGTCGCCGAGATGGCGGGGGCTGGGGAGGGGCGGATCGTGGGCGCCCTCGGTTTCCACCCGCACGAGGCGAGCCGCTGCGACGCTGCCTGGAAGCGGCGGCTGGAGGCGTTGCTTGAGTCGCCGGGGATCGTCGCGGTCGGGGAAATCGGTCTCGACTACCACTACGACCTCTCCCCGCGGGAGGACCAACGGCGCGTACTCGCGTGGCAACTCGGCCTGGCGCGCGAGCGCGGCCTGCCGGTCGTGCTGCACCACCGCGAGGCGTGGCAGGACTTCCTCGGCGCGCTCGATGCTGCGCCCGGGATGCGCGGCGTCGCGCACTCGTTCACGGAGGGCGCGGCGGGGGTCGAGGAGATGGGCCGGCGCGGCCTGTTCATCGGCATTTCCGGGATGGTGACGTTCCCGAAGGGGGAGAACATCCGCGAGGCGGTGCTGGCGGTGCCGTCCGGGCGTCTGCTCGTCGAGACCGACACGCCGTACCTCGCGCCGGTCCCCCACCGCGGCAAGCCCAACGAACCGGCGTACGTGCGGCTTGTACTCGAGCAGGCCGCACGCACGAGGGAAGCCGACGCCGCTGCGCTCGAGGCCGAGACCGATGCGGCGTTCGCAGAGCTCTTCCTCGGCGGACGGTGACCTCTCCGTCCCCATGCGGCCAGAACCCGGGCGGCGCGGTCAGCCGCGCGGCGCGAGCGCAACGAGGAGGTCGGCGAGGAGGACGATGCGGCGCTCGAACGACCGCAGGTCGAGGTGCTCCTCGCGCGTGTGCATCCCGTCGCCGACCGGTCCGAGTCCGTCCACGATCGCGACCTTCGCGGGGTCGGCGACGTAGTTGGGGAACGAGATGCCGCCGCGGTCGTCCTCGACCTCGAGCCGCCACCCCCGATCGGCCGCGAGCTGCATGACGCGTTGCACCACCGGTGCGCCCGGCCCGTTGGGATCCACCGGGGGCACGCTCATCCCCTTTGAGAACGTCATCCGGACATCGTGCGTTGTGGCCGTGCTCTCGGTGAGGCGCTGCAACCGCCCGAGGATCCGCAAGCCGTCCGCGGCCGTGAGGAAGCGCGCCTCGCCCTCGGCGATCGCCCGGTCGGAGACCACGTTGCGCCGGCGGGAGGTCCCGAGCAACGCGTGGTTCGCCGCCAGACCGTTGACGAAATCGGCGTCGCCGCCGACCAGCCGCGCCACGTTGACGGTCACGCCGGGACCGGTCTCGGACATGCGCTGCGCTTGGGCCGCCCAGTCGGCGACGGCGCCGAGCGCCGAGCGGCCCTGCCAGTAGGCGAGCCCGGAGTGAGCCGCGCGCCCGGTCGCCTCGAGCTTCCACTCGAACAGGCCGCGGCGGCCGGCAACGAGCGTCTCCGCATCCCCCCGCATTTCTCCAGGCTCGATCACTAGGAGGGCGCGGGCGCCCTGACCCCAGCGCCGCACGGCACGCTCGGAGATCGTGCCGCCGACTTCCTCGTCCGGTACGCACACCAGCATGATGTCGGCGGGCGGCTTCTCGCCGCGCAACGCCAGCAGGTCGAGGGCGGCGATGAGCATCGCGATGCCGCCCTTCATGTCCAGCGCGCCGGTGGCCCAGAGGAGGCCGTCCTCGATCCTCGGCGGCACGGCGTCCAGCACCGTGTCCAGGTGCCCAACCAGCAGGAGCGGGTGTTCGCCGGCCTCGGGCCCGCGCGCCACCAGGAGGGGCAGCAAGTTCCCATCGTCGTCCGGCTCGCTCACCACCTCCGTTGCGAGACCGTGGCGCGCCAACTCCGCCGCGATGCGCTCGGCAACCGCCCGGACGCCCGCGATATCACCGCTCGCCGAGGAGATCGAGCACAGGTCGACGAGCAGCTTCGTGCCGGAATCGAGGATCTCGCGAGGCAACGCCTCTTTCGTCTGCTGCACGGCCACCTCCGGAGGGGAGTGTAGCCCACGCCGGCGCTCCGTTGCGACGGACGGACGCGCGGAGGTACCTGCCTTCGGCGATCCCCGCGTGGGGACCGCCCGCGGGATCAGGACCAGACGCCGGGGATCATCCGGCCGCATGCCGGACAGCGGCCGCCTGTGAGCTTGTTTTCCAGCACCTCGAAACCGATGCGGTGGATGAGACGGGTGCCACAGGCGGGGCAGAACGTGCTCTCGCCGGGGTGTCCCGGCACGTTCCCAAGGTAGGCGAAGGCAAGCCCCTCGGCCTTCGCGATCTGCCATGAGCGTTCCAGGGTCGCGAGCGGCGTCGGGGGCAGGTTGGTGAGCCTGTAGGTGGGGTGGAACCGGGTGAAGTGCAGCGGCACCTCGCCGCCTAGGTTCGCCTTCACCCAGCGGACGAGCGCCCGCACCTCCGCCTCGGAGTCGTTGAGACCGGAAATAAGCAGCACCACGATCTCGAACCATGCGCCGCTCGCGCGGATCACCTCGAGCGACTTGAGCACCGGCTTCAGCTCGCCGCGCACCACCTCCCGGTAGAAGCGCTCCGAGAACGCCTTGAGGTCCACCTTGATCGCGGCGAGGAGCGGCAGCACGTCCTTGAGCGGTTGCTCCTGGATGAAGCCGTTGGAGACCACGACGGGGCGCACCGCCGCCGCCCGGCACGCGGCGGCGGCGTCACGCACGTACTCCCAGAACACCACGGGTTCGGAGTAGGTCGCGGCCAGCAACGGCACGCCCTTCTTCCGGGCGATCGCCGCGAGCGCCTCGGGCGGCAGCCAGACGGACGCGACCTGCTCCGGACGGAACTGGGAGATCTCCCAGTTCTGGCAGAACTTGCACTCGACGTTGCACCCCGCCGTCGCGAACGACAACGCCTGGGCGCCCGGGAGGACGTGAAAGAACGGCTTCTTCTCGATCGGGTCGACGTGGACCGCGCACGCAGCGCCGTACACGAGGGTGGTGTAGGTGCCGCCCCGGTTCTCGCGCACCCCGCACGCGCCGCGCTCGGCGTCCGCGACCTGGCACCCGCGCGGGCAGAGCTGGCACTCCACCCGCCCCTCCGGGAGCTTGCGGTACCACGACGCCTCGCGGGCCGGCAGGTCATCCGCCGGGACGGGGGCGCCAACCGCCGGGGGCGCGGCATCCGCCGGGCGGGGGAGCAGCGCGGCCGCAGCCCCGGCGCACGCGGCCACGGCCAGGTCGCGGCGAGTGAACGTGGCGGTCACGCCCGCACCTCGATGATCGCCGCTGGGTCGCCCACGCCGAGGCCGTAGCGCGTGGCGGTCGCCAGGAACCGCGGCGGGCGCTTGGCCTGGGCGAGGGTCGGCAGGCCCCGCCGAACACGCTCGGCGTCGATCACTTTCCAGGCCCACGCGTCCGCCGCCACCGGGTCGGTGGAGGCGGCGACCAGGCCGAGTGGCCAGGCCGTGTCCGGCCGGTAGGCCGGGCCGCCGTGGCACTGCGCGACGACGCCGTCGAGGACGACGAGGCGCAGCTTGCCGCGTACGAAGGGGTGGTTGGCGACGTCGGCGACGTAGGGGTCGCAGTTGTGGTCGTGGTACTTGTTGGGATTGTGGATCAGCCCGTAGAGGTTCTTGAGCCCGGCGGAGACGCCCGCCAGGTCGTGGTCCTTGACGACGCCGAACGAGACCAGCGCGGTGCAGGTCGTGGAGACCAGGCGCGCGAAGCACGAGCCGATCTCGCCCGAGGTCGACGGCTCGCGGTCGTAGTCGTTGTCGATGCCGACGCAGAGGAACGGCGCCCCCTCGCGGCGGACGGCGAAGCCGGCGCGCTCCAGTTCGCGGCTGGAGCGGTCGAACACGATGATCCGGCGGGGCGGAATGCCGCGCTCGGCGAGGAGCGCCGCCAGGGCGGTTACGAGTTCGACGCGCGGCGACAGGTTGGGGCCGCCCAGGCAGTTGACCTTGATCCCGACCGTATCTTCGGGCCGGAACAGCGCGGTGACCGCGGCGCGCCCATCGCCCAATCCCGTGGCCGCGGCGAGCGCCGCCGATATCGCCCGGCGCGCGGAGCCTGATTCAACCGCGCGGCCCGCCGGCGCGGCCAGCGGCGCAACGCCGACGCGTCCGCGCCGCACCGGTGAGGCGTGGGGCGCGGCTCGCACGCCCGGCGCGGCCGCCAGGCCCAGGACTGCGAGCCGCACCAGTTCTCGCCGGTTCAACGTGCCGCGCACCTCGTCCCCCCCGCGAGAATACTCCGGATCTGGCTCTGGGCGCTGTCCGTCCTCCTGGCCGCGTGGTTGAGCGCCGACAACTCAGGCAGCATCCTGCTCACCGTGACCGGCCCCGGCGGCGCTGCGATGGCCGGGGCGGCGGTGGCGGTCGCGTCGCGCTCGCTGATCGCCCCGAGGACGGCCGCGGCCGACGCCCGAGGGAAGGTCCTGCTGGCCGGGCTGCTGCCGGGCCGGTACCGGGTGCGGGTGAGCCGCCCCGGGTACGAGACGGCGGAGCGAGAGATCGGCCTCGTTCAGGACCAGGCGGTGGAGCTGGTGATCCCCCTCCGGGTGGAAACGGTGCGCGAGACGGTCGTGGTCAGTGAACCCTTACCGACGGTGGACACGCGATCGGCGACGGTCGCTGCGCACATCACGGCCGAAGAGGTGGAGGCAATTCCGGAGCCGTACATGTACGGTCCCCTGCCGGGCACGATCGAGCACCAGGTCAAGGCGTTCGGGTCGTACCGCACGCCGTGGAACGTCGAACTCGGCGCGCTCATTTACTGGAACAGCGGCGCCGTTTTCACCGAATCGGACATCTTCCGCCCGGGGAGCTACGACATCTACTACAACCACCGTCTCCCGGACGGCAGCTACGTGCGGGCCGGGACCGAGAGGCAGCCGGCCTACGCCACGGTGGACCTCCGCTTCGGCGACACCATCCCGGTTCGCCGCGCCGGCAGGGTCAGGCTGATCCTGGACGTGATGAACGCGCTCAACAACCAGGGTCCCATCCGGATCGAGGAGGCGCACAACAGCCCCGACTTCGCCTACCGCGCGCCGCGTCTCCTCCTCGCGCCGCGCCGCTATCAACTGGGGGTGAAGTTCACCTGGTAGGAGCCGCCCGCCGCGCCGGTCTTCGCACCCCGGCGGCCCGCAGTGCGACTCTCCAGCTATAATCCGCCCACGATGCCGGTTGAAGCCGAGCCCAACCGTTCCAAGACCTTGACGTTCGTCGGGGCCGAGACGCCAGCGCCCGCCCCGCCGTTCACCTTGCCCCCGCGCTGGCAGTCGACCCGCCTGCTCGGTACCGGCGGGCAGGCGGAAGTCTGGCTCGCCCGCGACCTCGAGCTCGGCGAGTGGGTGGCGGTCAAGGTCTTCCGCGACGACCTCACCGAGACCCAGCGCGAGCGGCTGCGCCGGGAGGTTCGCCTCGGGAGGTCGCTCTCGCACCCGAACCTGGTGCGGGTGTTCGAGCTGATCGAGACGGGCAGTCGCCTGGCGGTCGCGATGGAGTGGGTGAGCGGTGGGAGCCTGGCGGCGCGCCTGGAGGACGGTCCCCTCCCGATCGGCCAGGCGGTCGCGGTCGCGGATGACGTCTTGGGCGTGCTCGCGTACCTGCACGGCCGGGCGATCGTCCACCGCGACGTCAAGCCGTCGAACCTGCTGCTCGACGACAACGGATCCGTGCGCCTGGCCGACCTCGGCCTGGTGCGGCCGCTGGAGGGCGGAGGCGACCTCACGGCGACCGCGATGGCGGTCGGGACGCCCGGCTACATGAGCCCCGAGCAGATCCGGGGGCTCGATCCCACCCCCGGCGCGGACCTCTACAGCCTTGGCGTGACGCTCTTCCACCTGCTCGCCGGCCGGATGCCGTTCGACGGGAACTCGAGCTTCGAAGTGGCGGACAAGCACCTGCACGCCTCGCCCCCCGACGTGCGCTCGCTCCGGTCCGACTGCCCCGCGTGGCTCGCGCGCTTCGTCAGACGCCTGATCGAGAAGTCCCCGCGCGACCGCTGGCCCGATGCCGCATGCGCCCTCGACGCGCTGCGGCGCAAGCGGGTGCTGGCGTCGCCGCGCTTCTGGCGGCGCGCGGCGCTGGCGGCGGCCGCGGTGCTGGCGGTGGGCGGCCTCGTCGCCGTCTGGGCGGACGCCCATCGCGGCGCGCCGGCCGCGGTGCGAGTCACACGCGATCAACTCGTCGTGATCGATGCGCGCCGCCACGAGCTCTGGCGGCGCCAGGTGCCCGGCGCGGCGCTGGATGCGGTCGTCGGCGATTTCCTCGGCGAGGGTGAACCCCAGGTGGCGGTCAGCAGCGTCCCCGCCGGACTGGGGCAGCCGGCCGGGACCGAGGACATCGCCGTGTTCGGGGCGGATGGGCGCGAGCGCGCGCGCTTCGCCTCGGTCGGCCGCACCGATCTGATGACCCACTTTCCCGGGGTCGGCCCGACGGTGGACATGGCGACGCTGTTCGCGCTCGACCTCGGCGGGGCGCATCCGGCGCTCGCTTGGATCAACCAGTCGCTTCCGTGGTTCCCCTCGGTGGTCGGGATCTGGGAAGCGGCGCGCGGGGCGCGGCCGGGGCCGGTGCTGTTCAACTCGGGCTATATCACCGGCCTTACCGCCGCCGCCCTCGACGGCAAGCGCCGCGAGCTGATCGCGACCGGGATCAACAACCGGCTCGGCTACCAGGCGGTCGCGGTCATCCTCGATCCCGCGTCCCACGGCGGGCTTGGGTCACCGTCCCCCGGGCCGTCGCCGGACCTGGCGTCCGACTGGCAGTTCGTCAACGCGACCTCGGCCTCGCCGGTGGTCGCGTACGTGCCGCTCGGAGCCAGCCGGGGCGACACCAAGGTGGTGGCGGCGGGCCTCTCGGGCATCACGGTGCGGGCCGGCGAGACGGTGGTGGAACTCGACGCCTCCGGCAACCCGCGCACCTCGCCGCTGTTTGGGCGCGGCCCCAAGCCCCGGCGGCGCTTCTGGGACGCCCTCGCTGTCGCGTGCCTGGAGATCGAGGCGGGACGCGAGAACCCGGACCGGGTCGTGACCGCGCTCGACCAGGGCCACGCCGATGTGCTCGCCGAACCGCCGATGCAGTTGGCGCGCACCTTGATGCTCTCCCGCTCCCTGGCGCTCGCCGGCCGCCACGACGACGCGGTGGCGCTGCTCGAGGCCGCAGTGCGGCGAACCCCGGAGGAGTCCGACCTTTGGCTGCGTCTGGGCGAACAGCTCGCGATCGGCGGGCGGACGGCGGCGGCGGTGGACGCGCTCTCGGAGGCGGTTCGCCCGCGGCTGGCGGGGAGGCGCGGGGTCGACGCCGCGTTCGATCTGCTGCTGCTCGCCACCCGCGAGGGGGACGAGGTGCTGTACCGGCGCGTGGTCGGTCGCGTGTCGGGTGCCAACGTGGCTCAGGCGCCGCAGCTGCTGGTCCTGTTCGAGCCGATCTGGGCGTTCTGCCGGGGTTTGTGGTCCCCCACGTCGTTCAACGGGTCCGGCGCGGACATTACGCTCTTTCGGGCCGACCGCGTCTTGCAGCGCTGGGCTCAGTTCGAGCGCGACGGCGACGCGGCGGGGGCCGAGCGCGATGCGCTGGCGCTCGCCGACGACGACGAGATCGGGCCGCTCGCGCTGCTCCTCGCGGCCCGGGCCCAGACGAAGGCCGGGGACGCGGCTTCGGCGGTGGGGGAAGCGCGCGCGGCGCTCGGCGCGCTCGCGCCTGGGAGCCGCATCGACATCGAGGCGCGCCTGTGGACGGCGCTGGCGCAGCGCGTCCTCGCCGACGCGCTGGTTGCCGCGGGCGACCGGGCTTCGGCCGCGGAACATTTTGCCGCGGCGGCGCGGCTCGCGCCGCAGTGCTGGTTCGGCCAGCCCCCCACCCGATAGGCGGGGCCGCAAACGCAAAGGCGTGTGGGTGTTGACCGCGCCCGGCGCCCCCGGTCACTCCTCGCCGAACACCTGCGCGGTGAACACCTCGAAGCGGGCGCCGCTGCGCCAGGCGTCTGGGGGCAACCCGGCCTTCTGCGCCAGCGCCGAGAGGAACGTCGGCAGGTCCCATCCGGTCTCGGCCGCCACCTGGGGCAGGAACACGGCGTGGCGGCCGCCCTTGGAGAGCAGCACGCCGTGGGTGCCGAGGACGATGTCGTCCGGACCGGCGACGGCGTGCATCGGCGAGAGCACGGAGACCTCCAGGTTGACCTCGGGCAACTCGGACGCGGCGAGCGCGGGGAAGCGCGGGTCGTGGGCGGCCGAGACCGCCGCCTCCACGATCGCGTCCACGAGCGGTTCGCGCGCCTCCATCGTGCCGATGCAGCCGCGCAGCTTGCCGCGGGCGCGCGCTTTCGCGCCGCGGTTGTTCACGGTCACGAAGACCCCGGCCGGCGCCGCCAGGTTTGCCGTCACCGGATGCGCCGCGAACCAGTCGGCGAGCTGCCCCTCGTGCGTGAGGTGCGTCGCGAGGGCGGCGCGCGCCAGCGCCAGCGCCGCCTTCTGCTCGGCGGCGTTCAGGATAGCCAGGCGCGGCGGCGGCGGGTCCTCGCGCCACGCGCCCCAGCTCCCGGTGAAGTCCACGCCCGCGTAGGCGACCACCTGCGACAGGTCGCCGCTGACCGCGGCGGAGGTCGTCACGTCGGCCACGGCGCCGGCGCCCTGGAAGGCGTGGGCGAGCAGCTCGAGCAGCACCGCGATCGGGCGCGCGCCGCACACCGTGTCGCCGCTCGCGTCGATCTGCTGCGAAACGCCGCGGGGGTCAACCGCCGCGGCGCGCCCCGCGGTCGAACGCGCGAGCGCGACCAGCGTGGCCGGAAGCGAGCGGTCGGCGGGAAACGGCTGGTAGCCGTACGCGGCGCCGTAGTGGGTGAAGTCCGAGGACGCCACCACGAGGGTACCGGGCCCGACCAGCTCCGCCAGGCGCCGCGCCATGGCGAGCGCGGTCGCCCGGTCGGTCGCGTGCCCGACGATGATCGGCACGATCGGCACCGCGCCGACGGTGACCTGCAGGAACGGCAGCTCGACCTCGAGGCAGTGCTCGCGGTCGTGGGCGCGCGCGGGCCCGGCGAACTCGGGGGCCTTCGCGAGGCGCGCAACCGCCTCGCGATCCACCGGCATCTCGCCGAGCGGCGTCGCGAACGCCGTGATCCCGGGCGCCGGCAGGGCGCCGCCGCTGAAATCGGCCTGGTGCGACGGGCCGAGCAGGATCACCCGCGTGAGCTTCGCCCCGGCGAGCGCGGCGAACGCCTTGCCGGCGGTCGCGCCGGAGAACACGTACCCGGCGTGGGGCGCGATCAGCGCGACCGGCGGCCCTCCGGCCGTCGCGCCCGTTCGCAGGTAGCCCCTCACGTCGCTCTCGAGCTGCGCGGCGTTGCCGGCGTAGAACGAGCCCGCCACGGCGGGCGGGCGCACCTCGGCGCGCACCGTGTTCGTCACCATGAGCACCCCCATGAGCAAACCCAGGCCTCGCGCCCAGCATCGCATACCACCAGGAATAAGGCCGCGCGCGAGCAAACGCAACTCCAGGGTCACGTCTGTACACTCCCGGCCAGGAGGCGGTTCAGCGGGTCGCGGGTCTCTCCCACCGACGTGACGCGGATCGCGGCCTCCTCGCCGACGGGGCATTTGTTCTCGCAAATGCCGCATCCGACGCAGCGGGCGGCGTCCACCCGCGGGCGCTGCAACTTGCGCGCGGTGCCGTCGCGGGCCGTCTCGACGGCCTCCTCGAACCAGATCGCCTTGGGGTCGGTCGGGCACATCTCCTCGCACACGATGCACGGGGTCTGCATCGCCCACGGCAGGCAGCGTCCGCGGTCCACGAACGCGGTGCCGATGCGCACCGCCGGTTTGCCGTCGTAGCCGGTCTTGCGCGCCGGCGTCAAGCGTGTGATCGCCGCCGTCGGGCAGACCTCGCCGCAGCGGGTGCAGGCGAACTCGCACCACCCCCGGCGAGGCACGACCACGGGCGTCCAGAACCCTTCCACCCCGGCCTCGGCGATCGCGGACTGGATCGCGCCGGTCGGGCACGCCTGCTGGCAGAGGGAGCACTTGACGCAGCGCTCCAGGAAGTCGGTCTCGGCGAGCGCACCGGGGGGGCGGAGCAGCCGCGCCCGGGCCGCCGTGCGACCGCCGCCGGTGGCGCGCAGCAGCGGGGCGATCGCGAGCGAGGCGAGCACGGTGCCGACGAGGGTGCGGCGCGAGAGGTCGGGCTGCTGAGGCGGTTCCGGGAGGGGGGGCAGCGCGCTGTAGCTCATCGCCTGCTCGGGGCAGGCGGGGAGACAGTTCAGGCAAACCATGCACTCCCCGACCCGGTGGTTTCCGAGCGGCTCGTCGGCGCCCTGGCAGGCAAACGCGCACAGCGTGCACGAGGTGCACGCTTCGCTGCCGCGATGGATCCGGAATACCGCGAAGCGCGCGAACACCCCGAGCAGCGCGCCGAGCGGGCAGAAGGCGCGGCAGAACAGGCGCGGGATCCAGCGGCTCACGACCACGATCGCGACCAGCAACAGCGCCGCGAGCCAGCCGCCGGGCGCCGGCCGCCCGCCGGGGAGCGCGGGCCAGAGCCCCGACGCGAGGCCCCTGGCGGCGAGCGAGAGCGGGTCGAGGAGGCCGGTCTGCAACGTCCCCGCGAGCGCGCCGACGAGGAGCGCGGCGAGGATGTAGTACTTGACCGCGTACCAGCGCCGGTAGCGGTTCACGCTCAGGCTCTCGCGCCGCGTGCGCCCGGAGAAAAGGAAGCTGGCAAGCTGCTGCAGCGTGCCGAGCGGGCAGACCCAGCCGCAGAACACGCGGCCGAGCACCAGCGTGAGCGCGATCAGCGCCGCCGCCCAGACCAGCGCGCCCGGGATCGTCCCGCTTGCGAGCGCCGTCCCGGTTGCGCTGAGCGGGTCGGCGTGGTGGAACACGGTGAACGGGAAGGCGCGGGGGTCGCCGGCGGCAAGGTGCGCCAGCAACCAGACGAAGAGCAGCAGGAAGAACGCCTGGTAGAGCGTGCGGATGCGGGTCGTCCAGGTCATGCGGTGCCAAGCTCCGTGATGAGGGCGAGGTCGGAGCGCCCGAGGCCGCGCTGCTCCGCCCGGGCGATGAAGCCGAGCGCGTCCGGCCGGTGCCCGAGCAGCGCCGCGCCCCAGGCGTCGGCGAGCACGGGGTCGGTCCCCGCGAGCACCGCGCCCACCGCGCGCACGTCGGCGAGGGAGCCGCCGACCGGCCCGTTGGCGGTGAGGACGCGGGTGGCGTCCACCACGGTCAGCGTCGGGCGGAAGATGGCCCCCAGCTCGGCCACGGCCATGTCGATGTCCTGGTGCAGGCGGTTGCGCCCCTGGCCGAGGACGCCGAACCAGTTCTTCATCCCGATCGTGACGCGCGACAGGGAGTGATGCTTGACCACCGGCACGTTGATCACGCGGTCGGCCCGCAGCAACTCCTCGACGACCTCGAGCCCCTCCGCGAGGCCGGACAGCCCGGCCGGCACCAGGCGCAGCCGCCGCGCGTCGAGCACCTCGGCTCCGGCAGCGCCGGCCGCGGCCAGGATGCCCGAGCTGGCGAAGCAGCGGCGCGGGTCGTTGCAGGAGATGTCGGCCACCACGACGCGCCGGGCGCCCGCCCCCCGGCACAGGCGCACCAGCTCGGCGACGACGGTCGGGTCGGTGTCCGCCGCCTGCTCGGGGATGCGGTCCCACCCGACGTTGGGCTTGATGAGCACGCTCTCGCCCGGGCGGACGAAGCGGCCGATCCCTCCGATCGCGGCGATCGCGCGACGGACGTTGGCGGCGGGGTCGGCACCGCGGGCCGCCGCCGCGGGCCCCTGACCGCCGGGAGGCGTGCGCCAGTCGGGGATGGCGGCCGGCGCCGCCGTCACCGTGCGGCGGTCGTGGAACGCGACGACGCCCGCGCCCACCGCGGCAGCGGCGGCCACCGTCGAGGAGAGGCGCAGCAGCGCCTCGCGCCGCGTGATCGTCGGCTCCACGCGCCGGCTCACGGCTGCCTCTGCCAAGCGGCGGCGAGGTCGCCCAGGGCCTTGCCCGCGCCCGGCCCGGCCGAGAGCGCGGTCAGCTTGAGGTAGTCGCGGCCGCGGCACGCGACCAGCGTCGAGGGGTCGGCGAACGCACCCGTCACGCCCGCGACCGGCGCGGCCCCGGTCGGCCGCTCGGACGCCATCTGCTCGCGCGCGCCGGCGGGCGCGGCGAAGCGATAGACCTCGGCGGTCACGTCGAGCGCGTCGGTCGTCGGGGAGGCGAAGGTGTAGGTCGCCACCACGCAGCGCTCGAACCCGCGCGCGAGGTATGCCTCGGCGGCGCCGTCGATGTATTCGTAGAGCGAGTCGCGGGTGTACGACGAGGGCTCGGAGCGCGCGCTGGCGCCGCCGGCGGCCGGCCCGGGGAGCGAGGGCCCGCCCGCCGCCCGCAACGCCACCAACACCGCGGCCGGGTCGTCGCGGACGGTACGGCCGCGCACGAGGACCCACCCCGCGACGGCGAGCAACGGCAGCAACAGGAGCGCGTGCCAGACGCGCGGGCGAGCCATCCCGGTCGAACCCCACGCATACGCTAGGACTCCCCCGGCCTTCCGGTCAAGCACCTTTGCAGACGCGGTCCGCGTCTCCCGGGGATTTCGGTCATTGACGGCGCGCCGTGGCGGCCGATACGATGCGCCAGCTTCGAGGCACCGTGCGAGTCGCACGCGCAGGCGGGGGGGACGCAGTGACCGAACGCGCCGTTGCCACAACACCAAACTCGTCCGGGTTTGTCCGCGGCCTTGGTCTGTGGGACGCCACGATGGTGGTAGCCGGTTCGATGATCGGCTCCGGCGTGTTCATCGTCTCGGCCGACATTGCCCGCCAGGTCGGCTCGGCAGGGTGGTTGCTGGCGGTGTGGATCGCAAGCGGCCTGTTGACGGTGGCGGCGGCGCTCGCCTACGGGGAGCTGGCGGCGATGATGCCGGAGGCCGGCGGCCAGTACGTGTTCCTGCGCGAGGCGTACTCGCCGTTCTGGGGGTTCCTCTACGGCTGGGCGCTGTTCCTGGTGATCCAGACCGGGACGATTGCGGCGGTGGCGGTGGCGTTCTCGCGCTTCCTCGGCGTGCTTGTGCCGGCGATCTCGCCGGCCACCTGGATCGTCCCGCCGATCGACCTTTCCGCGAGCTACGCGGTGAGCCTCTCCACCCAGCAGTTCGTCGGCATCCTCATGCTCGTGGTCCTCACCTGGACCAACACCCGCGGCCTGGCGCTGGCGCGGCGGATTCAGAACGTCTTCACCTCCACCAAGACGCTGGCGGTGTTCGGCCTCATCGTGGTCGGGCTGATCGCCGGCGCCAACTCGGGAGCGATCCGCGCCAACTTCGCGGCAGCGTGGACACCGCACGGTGCGGCCGCGATCACGCCGGACCTCGGTTTGGTCCCGTCGGTGACCGCCGCGTCGGGCCTGTTCGGCCTCGTCGTGGCGTTCTGCGTCGCGCAGGTGGGGTCCCTGTTCTCCTCCGACGCCTGGAACAACATCACCTTCGCCGCCGGCGAGGTGAGGGATCCGCGCCGCACGCTGGCAATCGCGATGGCGGCCGGCACCGGCCTCGTGGTCACGCTCTACGTGCTGGCTAACGTGGCCTACGTCGTGACGCTGCCGATTGCGGCGATCCAGCACGCGCCCGACGACCGCGTCGCGACCGCGGCGCTGCAGACGATCTTCGGCAGCGCCGGGGCCTCGATCATGGCGGTCGCGATCGTGATCTCGACGTTCGGCTGCAACAACGGCCTGATCCTGGCCGGCGCCAGGGTGTACTGGGCGATGGCGAAAGACGGCCTGTTCTTCCGGGCGACCGGGCGGCTGAACCGGAACCACGTGCCGGCCGTCGGCCTGGTGTTGCAGTGCGTGTGGGCGTCGCTGCTCGTGCTGCCGCGCACGCGGCTGCGCGACGCGGGCGGGCGCCTGGTCATCGACGCCGCGGGCGCGCCGCAGTACGGCAACGTCTACTCGAACCTGCTCGACTACGTCGTGTTCGCCGTCCTGCTCTTCTACATCCTCACGATCGCGGCGGTGTTCGTCCTGCGGCGCACGCGTCCCGACGTCCCCCGCCCGTACCGCGCGTTCGGCTATCCGTTGGTGCCGGCGCTCTACATCGCGGCCGCCGCGGTGATCTCCGTCGTGTTGATCGTCTACAAGACGCAGACGACCTGGCCCGGGCTCGCCATCGTGCTGACCGGCATCCCGGTCTACTTCGCCTGGCGCGCGTTCGGCCGCAGGCGGGCGTCCGGCTGATTTCCCCTGCGCGGGGGGCGTCTTGCTTTGCCACTCCTGCAGGCGGGCGGATGCCGGTGCTCGCCGCGAGACGATGGGCCAGGGTCAGTGGAGGGCGCGCAGGAAGCGGTGCCAGCGGGGGAGGTAATGGTCGGACGGGTTCACGGAGGCGGCGATGGCCGTCGCTCTCCCCACGATGCGGTCGCCCGGCACGAAGCCGAACACGCGCGAGTCCCCGCTCTCGTCGCGGTTGTCGCCCATGAGGAAGTAATCGCCGGCGGGGACTTTCACCGGTCCGAAGAAACGCATGGCGGGGACGTCCGGCGTGATCATCACCGGGTGCGGGCGGTTGGGGAGCTCCTCGGTCGCGAACAGCCGTAGCGGCCGCGCCTCGGGCTGAAAGTCGCGAACCTGGACGCCGGCCAGCGGCTCATAGGCGACCGGGGCCCCGTTGATGAAGAGGCGGTCGTTGCGCAGCGACAGGAGGTCGCCGGGCAGGCCGATGACCCGCTTGACCAGCCGCTGCCCGTCCGCCGGTGAGAAGAGGACGACGATGTCGCCGCGCTGCGGCTGCCCCCAACGCGCCAGACGCCACCTCGTGAACGGCACCTTGAGGTCGTACGCCAGCTTGTTGACCACGATCCGATCGCCCTCGAGGATCGTCGGTTTCATCGACCCGGTCGGGACGTCGTTCCAATCGGCGACGGCGGAGCGGAACGCGCCGACCACGACCAGCACGATCAGCAGCGACTTGATCCACTCGTTCCAGAGCCAGAGCAACCGTTTCCTGAGCGTCTCGTTCATGGGCCCCCCGCCCCCTGCCGGAGCGCGATCCTACTCTTCTTGTACGGGCGGGGCTTCGCCGGGGTTGAGGGACCGGCTCAGGACGACACGGACCGCAGCGGCGCCCGGGCGCCGGGGGCCCTGCGCGGCACGACGTAGCGGGCGCAGGCCTCGGCCACGGCCGCCTCGAGGCTCGCGAGGGGGCCGATCGGGGCATCGCCGGGAAGGTTGTCGCCGTACAGGACCGCCACCACGTCGGCGCCCGCGACGGCGGGAACCACGACGATTTCCCGCGGCCTCCCGCCGCCGAGCTGCGCGACGAGGAAGTCGTCCCAGAAGGAAAGGGGTAGCATCCCGCGGTAGCTTCCCCTCTTCGCCGTCACGTCGGCGAGCACGGAGGGCTGGTCGAGCGGGATCAGGAGCTCGCGGACCCGCTCGTCGGCCGAGGCTCCGGCGATCTCGACGCCGAACTGGCCGATGCCCGCGAGGCCGCGGTGGGTCGGAGCGAACACCACGCCGCGCCGTACGAGGCCCCGGGCGTGCCGCAAGATGGTGAGGACGGCCTCCCCCCGCAGCGCGGGTGACTGGAGTCCGGCCAGGATCGTCTCGAGGTCGCCGGCGCCGGGGCGCGCCGTGGGGCGCGGGAGCGGCTGCGGCCGCGCGTCGCCGCTCGGGCGCGGCGCGCTGCGACGGCTGGCGGCGGCGTGTTCCTCCTCGCGGCGGCGGGCGTCGTCCACCCGCTTGACGACCTCGAGCACGACCTGCTCGGTGTTGAAGCCGCGCTCGACCAGAATGTCGCTGCTCTCGAGGTCGAGAGCGGAGCGCTCCGGAAGCTCGATCGGCTCGAAGCGGAAATGCCCCGAATCCCATAGGAAGAACTCGGCCATGACCTGCTCGATCTGCTGGCGCACGGCGGTTTCCAGCGTCTTGGCCGACAGCGCCCCCATGGCGATGAGGACCGCGCCGAGGCAGCGGCCGCTGGCGGACCGCTGCTGCTCCTCGACCGCGCGCATCAGGGTCTCCTCCGTCACGAACTTGCGGCACACCAGGATGGTGCCGAGGGCCTCGCGGGGCGAATTGGAGGCGGCGTGGACGATCCTCCCCTTGCGGAATACCACGACCCCTTCGGCCCGGCCCCGCGTCAGGGTGAGGCTCCCGGTCTTCTCCCCCCACGAGACCATGTGGAGGATCTCCGGTACGGCAACCTCTTCGAGCCTCCCGAAAAGACTCACCGCGTATCCTTTCGACTGATCACGAACCGTCCAACCCGGCGGCCCCCGGGTGCATTTCACCCCGGGTGGTCCGCCATCGCCGTCCTGATCCCTTGCAGGCATGGTAGGTCTCCGTGCGGCGCTCGGCAAGGACCGTGAGAGGGGCCGTCGTCGAGCGGTCGACGGCGGGGCAAAACTCGTCTACGCTTTCGTCCTGCCGGAGGTGCAACATGGACGCAAGCGTTCGGCTGTGCTTCGCGAGGTGCGCCGCACTGCTCGCGGCGGCGGCGTGCGGCGCGGGCCCGTCGGCCGGGAGCGCGCCCGGGCCGCTCAGGGTCGCACCCGACATCCAGACTCGGCGCGCGCAGTTCGTCCGGCAAACACTCGACGCCGGCACGGCGGGGCTCGCGGCCGGGGACGCGGCGGCGGTTGGGCATCTCGTGCGCGCCGCTGGTGTCATCGACGAGATCTTCCAGCGCCAGGCGTGGCAGGGGTACCCGGCGTTCGCGCCGCGCGTCGCGGCGCTTGTCGGGCCGAACGCCCAGGCGGCGAAGGACTACTTCCGGATCATGATGGGCCCCTGGGATCGTCTCAAGGGGTTCGAGCCGTTCCTCGGCAGCGCCCCGCACCCGCCCGGAGCAGGCTTCTATCCGGAGGACATGAGCAAGGCGGAGTTCGAAACCTGGATCGCCGCACACTCCGGCGACCGCGCCGCGTTCATCTCGCCGGTGACGGTGATCCGGCGCCAGGGGATGGGACTGATCGCGGTGCCGTACTCGCAGGAGTACCGCGACCTCCTCGAGAGCGCGGCCGCCGAGTTGCGGGCCGCGGCCGGCGCCACGCCGAACGCGAGCTTGCGGAACTTCCTTTCCCTGCGGGCGCAGGCGTTCCTCTCCGACGACTACTACGCCTCGGACCTGGCCTGGATGGACCTCGACTCGCCGCTCGAGGTCGTGATCGGGCCGTACGAGACGTACGAGGACGGCCTGTTCGGCTACAAGGCCGCGTTCGAGGCGTTCATCTGCGTCGAGCAGGCAGGGGACTCGGCGCAGCTCGCAAAGTACAAGAAGGAGTTGCCGTTCCTGGAGAGCCGGCTGCCGATCCCGGACGAGTTCAAGAACACGAAGCGGGGCAGCGACTCCCCGATCCGCGTCGCGGACGAGCTGATCACCGGCGGCGACGCGCGGCGCGGCGTCCAGACGCTGGCGTTCAACCTTCCCAACGACGAGCGGGTGCGCGAGGCCAAGGGCTCGAAGAAGGTGCTGCTCAAGAACATGATGCGAGCCAAGTACGATGCCATCCTGCGGCCGGTCGCAGCGCGCGTTCTGGCCCCCGACGAGGGGACGCGGCTCGATTTCGACTCCTATTTCCACCACGTCCTGTTCCACGAGCTGTCGCATGGCCTCGGACCGGGGCGGATCAAGGTGGGCGGGCGCGACACCGAGGTGCGGCTCGAGCTCAAGGAGCTGTACCCGGCAGTCGAGGAGGCAAAGGCCGACGTGCTCGGCGTCTACAACCTCGCGGTTCTCGCCAACAAGGGGGTGGTGCCGGTGTCGGTCGTGGAGACGCTGCCGTGGACCTACGTCGCCGGCCTGTTCCGCGCCGCCCGCTTCGGCGCCACCGAGGCGCACGGCCTCGGCGTCGTGATCCAGACCAGCTACCTCCTCGACAAGGGGGCGATCGAGGTCACCCCCGAGGGACGGTTCAGGCCGGTGCTGGCCAAGTTCGCGGGGGGGATCAAGGCGCTGGCCCACGACTTGCTGATGATCGAGGCGCAGGGGTCGTACACGGGCGCCCGGGAGTTGGTGCGGCGGTACGGGACGGTCCCGCTGCCGATGGCCAAGCTGCTGGCGTCGCTCGCCGACGTGCCGGTGGACGTGGACCCCGTATTCGCGGTCGAGAGCGCAAAGCCGGGCCCGCGCTAACCCCTTTGCGCTCCTTGTGTGCGCGCAGGTCCGCACGGGCGTGCTACTTTTCCTCCATGCGCGACAGACTCCTGATCGTCCTGGCGTGCCTCGCCGCCGCGCCGGTGCTGGCGCAGGGTCCGAGCGCCGAGTGGCGGACGGTGACGACCCCGCACTTCCGCGTGCACTACACGGCGCCCGAGGAAGCGTGGGCGCTCGACGCGGCCTCGAAGCTCGAGGCGATCCGGGCCCGCGTGATCGCGGAGGTCGGGTATGCGGCGCCGCAGACCGTCGACGTCATCGTCTCCGACCCGGCGGCGCAGGCGAACGGGATGGCGCTGCCGCTCCTGGGCGCTCCGCGGATGGTGCTGTGGACGAGTCCGCCCGGGCCGGCCTCCGTGATCGGGACCTACAACGACTGGATCGAGCTGCTCGCGCTGCACGAGGACACGCACCTTGAGCACCTGCTGCGTCCCTCGCGCAACCCGCTGCAGCGGCTCGTGGAGGCGCTGCTTCCGGTGGGGCCGATCACCCTCAAGGCCCCGCGCTGGGTCCACGAGGGGTTCGCGACGCTGGTGGAAGGGAAGCTCACGGGTTCCGGCCGCCCGAACGGCGACATGCGGGCGGCCATCCTGCGTCAGCGCGCCCGCGCCGGCATGCTGCCGACCTACGCGCAGCTCGCGAGCGACTCCCAGAGCTGGATGGGGATGTCGATGGCGTACCTCGCCGGCTCCGCGTACCTGCAGTGGCTCGTCGAGCGCACCGGCCCCGACAGCCTCAAGCACCTGTGGGCGCGGATGACCGCCCGCACCGACCGCAGCTTCGACGCGGCGTTCGCAGGCGTGTTCGGCGAGCCGCCCGCACGGCTATACGACCGCTTCACGGCGGACCTGACCTGGCGGGCGATGGAGGCCGAGCGGAACCTCGAACCGGTGGCGCGGGAAGGAACGCTCTGGCAGGACCTGAAGTGGACGACCGGCGAGCCCGCGGTGTCGCCCGACGGGACGATGCTCGCCATCGTCCTGCGCGGCCGCGAGGCGCCGTCGCGCCTCGTCGTGTGGTCCACCGGTCCTGACGAGGCGGGGCTGAAGACCTGGGACGAGCGGGTCGCCAGGCAGCTCCGGCGCGACCCGGAGGACGTCGCACCCGTGCGGGCGGGACCGCTGCCTCGCAAGCCGCTGCACCAGCTCGTGACCAGGGACGGCGAGGAGCCGTTCACGCCCCGGTGGCTGCCCGGCGGCCGGGCGATCGTGTACGTGCGCTTCGAGACGGGCGCCGAGGGGTCCATGCACCCGGACCTCTTCCGCTGGGAGCCCAAAAGCGGGCGCGTGCGGCGCATCACGCGCTTTGCCGACGTGCGCGAGGCGGACCCGGCGGCGGACGGCCGCTGGGCGATCGCCGTGCGGGACCGAAACGGGTTCTCGCAGCTCGTGCGGGTCGAGCTTGCGACGGGTATGGTGACCGAGATCACGCCGCCGTCGGTTGCGGACGTGGTCGCCCAGCCGCGGGTGAGCCCCGACGGCACCCGAGTCGTCTTCGTGCGCCACCGCGGCGGGGCGTGGGAGTTGGTGGTCAGGACGCTCGCCGGCGGCGGTGAGACGGTCCTTCTCACTCCGGACGGGGCCACGGCCGCGTACCCGGCGTGGAGCGCGGACGGGCGCACCGTCTTCGCTTCGGTCGGACGGGACGGATTC
>Ga0075520_1000222_pt1 | contig 23002 bp, 15 predicted proteins | sample NGEPerB_FD_75100 | JGI IMG/M metagenome (GOLD analysis project Ga0075520, IMG submission 75100) | Arctic peat soil microbial communities from the Barrow Environmental Observatory site, Barrow, Alaska, USA - NGEE PermafrostAB12-B | ecosystem: Environmental > Terrestrial > Soil > Wetlands > Peat ... | reverse complement strand
CTTCTTATTCGGCCACTCTTGTTCAGCAGTATCGCGACGCCGGAACCAATGGTGATTCGGGTGCGAGTACTGGTGGAGCCTTAGGCACCGGGGGTTCGGTGAATCAGGGTGGCGTGTGGTCAGTCGGTGGCAGCACTGGAGGCTCTGGGACTTTGTCCGTTGGTGTTAGCGTTGGAAATGGTGGCAACTCAGCGCTTGGCGGAACTTCTAACGTGGGCGGTTCCACCGGTACCGGCGGAAGCTCGTCCATTCCGCAATGTGTGCTCGGGGTCATGAGTGGTCTTGCACTTCCCTGCAAACCCGCGACAGACACACGATGCACCGCGCCCTATATGATTAAAGACACGGCGAGTCAAGATGTCGGCATGCCGCAGTACAACTGCACGTGCACGACGGACTCTACCGGAAGCTATTGGGAGTGTTTGTCAGGCGGTTCACGTGCCTGCCCCAGATCTGTAGTTGTGCCCGATGATTCGACTGAATGTGATCCAGCGACAAACGCTGCCTGCAAACTCGTAGTTGATACAGTCGTTGGAACGACCACGAATAACTGTGTTTGCACGACCCACGGAACCGTTAGCACCTGGGTTTGCATGACAGGAACAACGCCAACTTGTCCCATCACAGTCCTGACGCAGTCCGCGACATGCGACCTCGCAATTGACTCAACATGCACGCGTATTTTTACGAGTCCGCCCTACGATCCGCTTGCCGTGAATTGCACTTGCACCCCTGGCGCGGCGGGCAGTGAATGGATTTGTCACTGATGGCACAGTGATCGAGCAGCCCGATAGCGGCGTCGGCCTTGTACGGACACGCTTATCGCGTCACAACCCCGTCACCGTCACGGGCACCGTGCTGCTCGTTAGCGTGCCGTCTCCGAGTTCGCCGAGAGCGTTGTCGCCCCAGCATTTGACTTGTCCGCTGCTCAATAGTGCGCACGTGTGCGCTGAGCCGGCGGAGATGGCGCTGACGTTCGCGAGCCCCATGACATCGACAGGAACGTCTTTTTCCAGGGTTGTGCCGTCGCCAAGCTCCCCCTCGCTATTGTACCCCCAACACTTCACTTTGCCTCCGCTGAGCAGCGCGCAAGTCTGGCTTGATGCGGTTACTGCAGTCGCTGATGTGATGCCGGTTACATTTGCGGGGCCATTATCAGCCCAAGTACCAATCCCAAGCTGGCCCCAATAGTTCCATCCCCAGCATTGGACCGTGCCGCTACTGGAGCCACCGCCAATCAATACGCAATTGTGCTGGTCTCCGGCGATAAGTGCCCTAGCGGACACCGCGCCCGGTACGGTTACCTGTGAAACTGAGTAAAATCCAGTGAAGTCACCGCCAAGCTGTTTGTGAGAATTCCAACCCCAACAAGTCACAGCGCCAGTACTCGACAATGGCAACGCACAACTATCTTTGCGTCCGGCAGCAATTGCCGAGACGCTATAAAGACTGACGACTGCCACGGGTCGATTTGAGCTGCTGGTCGTGCCATCACCCAACTGGCCATAATCATTGCTTCCCCAGCATTGAACCGTTGCATCCTGCAATAGCGCGCAGCTGTGGTCGACGCCTGCCGCAATTGCGGCCGCTTGCGTTATCCCAATAACGTTGACCGGCGTCATGCTAAGAGTTGTGGTTCCATTGCCAAGTTGACCGTAGGTATTGTCGCCCCAACACTGAATCGTGCCGCCTTTTCGCAATGCACAGGCATGCCTTGAGCCTGTGCTCAGAGCAGTCACCTGATCTAACCCAGAGACGGTTACGGGGATTCGGCTATCTGCTGTTGAGCCGTTGCCAAGCCGGCCACTGTCGTTGCTACCCCAAGACCGCACGGTGCCGTCGTCCATGAGTGCGCAACTATAGTGAGTACCCGCGTAGATGTTCTTGACACTGGCTGGCGTTGACGCACCACCCGTAGCGCTGCCGCCGGTAGTCTGAGTCGCGCCTCCCGCTGACGTGCCAGCCCCGCCTTGATTGCTTCCCCCTGTCGCGCCTCCTACGTTCGTGTGGCCGCCCAGACTGGAGCCTGCGCCGACATTCGTGAACCTGCCATAGTTCGTGGCCCCGCCTGCGAGTGAAGCTCCGCCGGAACCGGGGCTCTCAGAGTATGGATCGATTGCAAGGCTACTCCGTGCGCCACAACTGGCCAGTATTATCGGCATTGGCGCAAGCCACTCGGGTAATCTCAATTTACTGCAGTGGAATTTTCGATAAGGCGCTGTCAATTTTCGTCTTTCTCAGAATCCTCTGCGCGTGGCCAAAGGGAAAAGAAACTGCGGATCTTGTCGAGAAGCATACCACTCTCTCGGGCTTTATCGAAGGTCTCGCTGACCGGATGGACTTGCTCGAGTTCCGCGCGGCGATTGGCCAAAACATCACTGATTCGCTGTACGAGGTCTGGATTGCGCTCCAGCACCTCACTGAATTCGTCGTGCCCGATTACGAGTACCTCGCAGGTGCTAGTGGTCCGTACGGTGGCGCTGCGAACCTCCCCCGTCACAAGAGACATTTCCCCAAATACCCCGCCTGGCCCCAAGCGGGCAACCTCCATCGGTTCGCTTTCGTTCTGTTGAAACAACACCAAAGCTGCCCCACTTCGGATTAGATATAACTCTGTTCCTTGCTCCCCTTGGCGGATAATGTCCTCACCCTTGCTGTAAAGACAGAGCTTGCTTCCGTGAGCCAAGTGTTCAAGTGCCGAGTCAGGTAGCACGTCCAAGAAGTCCACCGTGCGCATCATTCGCTGGCGAATCCTCGATTGCTCCTCCTCAAGCCTCTGTGCCCCGCTGTCGGACGCCTGCGGCACTCTCATGTTGCCCGTTGGTAAAGGAACGCTTATGCCCGCTCTTTGAAATGAGTACCAAATGCGCCGCCGCACATTCGCGTCAATCCAGGCCCGATTTTCAAAGTCGCTTATGAAGTACAAGAGTGCGTATTCAATGCCGCAGTCGGTATATTGCGCCACCCAGGTGCCTGGGGCTGGGTCATCGAGTACGCCCTCACAGCCCTGGGCCGCCTGCAACAATGCGGTCTCGACCCGATGGGGCGCCACCTCGTAGGGTCCCTGAATTCGAATCGTCCGTCTGCTGACCGAACGAGGCTTAGTGTAATTTCGAATCGGCGATTTTGCGAGTAACCCATTCGGAATAATGATTTCGACCTGATCATTGGTTATCAGTTTGGTAGCTCGCCAGTTGATTTCCATCACTCTGCCCGTTGAGCTATCCTGAGCATTTTCGATTTGGATCCAATCGCCAACTTCGAACGGCCGTTGTGCCTGAATGGCCAGGCCCGCAAACAAGTTGCCCAAGGTTTCTTGCAGTGACAGACCAATTACAGCTGTCAAGAGGGCTGATGTCGTAAGCAACGACCCAATCTCCGCCCCCATTTCTCGGAAAATAACGAAGGCTACGCCAAAGTAGATGAGCACCTGGACAATGTCCGCAACGATGCGCGACACGGGGCGCTTCAGGCGATGCCGAAACAGCCATTCGAAGACCAGCAAGAAAGCGGTTCGACCCAGACACAATAGCAGGACGAATAGCCCGATTACCTCCAAAGCGCGATTCAAAGGGTGCGAGCCCGATAGCCTGTGCGCCACATACAGGCCCACGTGTAGAGTTAGAAGAATGGCTGGTAAGTGCGCCTTAGCACGGTCTCTGCGTGGCATCAGCAGCCAGAGCAACAACACCAAAGCTGCGACAACGAGGACGCCCGTGCCACCGAATGCAAAGCTCGTGTCCGTCAACAGATCGATGTACTTATCCATCGGCAACAGGGGGAACTCTAATCCAAGCTGCGCACAGGGTCACAGAGGAATAGCTTGGACCATCCAAACCGCTCAAAATAGGCCGCTCGGGAACCTAAGCCCTCGAATGATTGGAGGGTAAGTGCAATAGTGCGGCGGCTCAGGCCGACTCTGAAACCTTGCGGACCGCTTGCTGCAGTTAGTGCCACCACCTGTTTTGCCATGTCAACGTCGAACCCACAATTCAGGCCGACTCCGATTCACCCCAACGCCGACGCTACGGACGATCGTGTTCCGGTAGTTCAGAAGATTGGCTATGGACTCGGTACTTTCAACGATATGTGGGGTCATTGGCTTTACCCCGGTCTCGCGAATCAAGTCTTCAATATTTTTCTGGGTGTCTCGCCGGCGCTGGTCGGTTTGGCACTAATGCTCAATCGACTATTCGATGCCGTCTCCGATCCGTTCTTTGGTTGGATTTCGGACAATACCCGCAGCCGCTACGGGCGCCGTCGGCCATACATTTTGGTGGGTTCGATATTCGCTGGAATTGGTTTGCCGTTGCTATTTTGCGTGTCCCCCGGTTGGGGTGACACTCAGATTAAATTCTGGATTATTGACCTAACTATCTCGAATTACTTCTGGTTCATGCTGGGGTCATCCGCCCTATATATTCCGGTGATGAGTTGCTTCAATATGCCTTACCAGAGCCTGGGGGCAGAATTGACGCCGGATTACCACGAGCGCACCAGTGTGATGTCGTTCAAGAATGGCATCCAGAAAATACCCGAACTAGCGATGTTTTTTGCCCTGCAATTCACGACCTTGCACTGGTTCATCGATAAAAAGACGGGCAAACCAAATCTACTCCTGGGTGCACAAGTCTATTGTTTGATTCTCGGCATGCTGATGATAGTCGTTGGCATCGCCGTTTTCTCACTAGTGCGCGAGCGATACTACAGTAACGTGGCGGCACGCCATCAAGAAAGAATCTCGCTCAAGGAAACGCTGTATAAGACCCTTGCATGTCGGCCCTTTCGCGTCCAATTGTTGATGCGGCTCGCCTATTGTATCGGCGGTAGCATGGTGGGTACCCTTGGGTACTACGATACTGTTTACTACGTATGTCACGGTGATATTGTGACTGCTACCAAATGGAACACGATCATGGGCCTTTCCGGCATGGTATTCGGATTCCTCGGCATCCCGACTTTTGCTTTGATTGCTCGCAAATTTGGCAAACGAGGGGGTCTTATGTGGGTTCTAACGATGGCAATTTTCGTTTTTTTGGGTACCTGGTGGTTCTATAACCCGAGCATTCCCTGGTTACAGATCTTCGCTTCGGGCTTGATCGCATTTACCGGTGCCGGCTTCTGGACTTTGGAGGGGTCAATTGGGGCGGATGTCATGGACTACGATGAGCTACATAGTGGCAAGCGACGTGAAGGTGCGTATTCATCCTGCGCATCTTGGATCACCAAAGTGGGTATGGCGGCGGGTGTTGGCGCGTCGGGTTTTATTCTCTCTGCGACTGGATTTAACGCCCGGTTGGAAGGTGCGCAGACCGAGCACGCACTATTCATGATTAGAATCCTATTGGCCACGATCCCGATTTTTGGGCTAGTTCTCTCGCTGATAGCCCTGTCACGGTTTCCGCTTACCCAAGCCAAAATGCTGGAAATCCGAGGACAACTTGAGGCTCGGCGCGGCCGCGTCTAAGCACTCAATGGCTGCGGGGTTGTCTTGCCATGATACGTACAATGGCCTCCAGGTAACGTCTTGCTTCGGCGGCGCAAGGTGCTGGACATGGACCGCGCTTCCAGCGACCGCAGCCACGTTTTGAGCCCACCGTGAGAGGCGATAGTATTGAGACGCTTCGCAGGTCCCCCAATTCCGCGGCCCGGTCCAACAGGGGGAGCCGAGCGGCGCAGGAGTCTAGCCTGCGCAAGTCGTAGGCGATTCTTAGCGCTGGGCTGGCTAGCTCCCGTACATTGTCAACCCCCAGCAATTCATCGGCATGTTTGCTCAGCCGCGCATTGCCGAGCATAATCTCGTAAAGGAGGTCCGGGCCTGCGCTTCCCATATGTTCGGCCATGATCGAGAACGCCAAAATTGACGTTTCTCCCGGAGTATTTGCAGCTTTTCGCACCAAAAATCGCAAGTCCGAATCGCGCCTTTCTTCCGGAGCCACGTCAAATAGTCGTTGCGCGATCGCCATGGCATCGGCCAGCCCCGTGGATCGGCTGGCGAAGGCCAAGAGCAGCGGTTTAAGCACGTCTGGATCATCGGGATAGCGCTCTGCGAGCGGAGCCAGCCCGCTTGCACCCTTGGCGGAGGCCTGCGCAAGTTCATCAGCGGTCGCGCGCGCACCCACCAAACGTGCCTTGTTGGATGGGGTCGTACTTGAAACTTCGGGCACCAAGGGAAGCGCTTCGTGTTCCTGTTCAACCGCCGGTTTGGCTACCGAATTGGGAGGGTTCAGTGTTTCGGGCTTCTCAGCGCGTGCAGTATGAAGACGCCAGAGAAACCCGAGACTGATTGCTGCGCCAGTAACAAGGACGCCCGCGACGGGCAGGAGCGATCGACCTATCTGCACAAGGCGGCGCCCCTGCAATTTCGCTAGGCGTCGGTGCAAAAAGGATAGCGCAGCAGCTGCAATGGCAATCGTTACGAACACCAGATTCCAGCCTCGAAAGCTAGCCCCGGGATTGCGACCCAATATGTAAGATGCCCCAAAACGTCCTAGTACGTCATCTAGGAATCGCACGGTCACGGAGGCGACCCCATAGGATGCGAGTGCCCACATCAGACTCAGTTGTATGGTGCGCAGATGATCGAGCACTCTGGCGTGATTACCCCATACGCGTTTTCTAAGGCGGCGAAAGAAGAGCAATGTTGGCGTGAGCAACGTGCCCACGATACCAAGCAGTATGAGCGCAATCTCGACACGACTAAACCGCAATTTGCCGGTAACCAATTCAATGCTCGGGACAGTGCTCGCGAGCCCAACAATGAGAAGCAAGAGAGACACAACGCCATACATGACTAGGCGGGGTCGCGCCGTATCTACCTCACGCGCCTCGGCCTCCAGCATCAAACGTGAGCCCGGCCTTATGGCAACGCCGGGTAATGGCGCGTCGGAATCGGCGAAGGCGTCGAGGGCCTGACCCAATTCCGCCATGCTTTGGTAACGTTCGTCGGGGTTGCGCGCCATGGCGCGTTGGATCACTAGCTCTAGATTGGCTGGGATGTCTGGGTTTATCGAACGAGGCAAGGGCGGCTCTTGATTGAGCACGGCCATAATCAATTCCTGCAACGTTTCCCCTTCATACGGTGGGCTGCCTGTAATTGTCGCGTAAAGCACAGCCCCAAGACCATAAATGTCCGTGCGAAAATCGACGGCGCCACCTCCCGCTTGCTCGGGTGCCATGTACGCAGGAGTGCCCATAATGACCCCGGCGCGGGTCAACTGGGTGCCAGGTGCGTCCATAAATCGCGAAAGACCAAAATCAAGAACTTTAATGTCGGGACGCACCAAGGGGCGCCGAGGATTCTCGGTCAGTAGGAAAATATTCTGTGGCTTGATGTCGCGGTGCAAGACGCCCGCCGCGTGGGCGGCCTCAATCGCAGCGGACACTTGGCGGGCTATGCAAATTGCCGTGGAAATAGGGAGGCGACCGTAGTGGCCCAGATGCTGTGAAAGGTCAATTCCTACCAGATACTCACATACCAAATAGGAACACAGTTCTGGTGTCTCGTCTACGTCGTAGACGCCGACGACATTAGGGTGAGAAATGCAAGCCGCTGCTTCGGCTTCGCGCCGGAATCGCGCCACCATCTCCGCGTTGGAACTAAATTCTGGACGAAGGACTTTGATGGCAAAGCATTTGTTGGCAATACGCGTGTGATGCGCACGGTACACTCGACCCATGCCGCCTTCGCCCAATATAGATTCGACAACGTAGGTTCCGTTCAGCGTTTGCCCGACCATCGAATCGTTGTTGACGGGTGGCGGATAGCCTGACCAAGACGCTTTGGAGTAGGATTGGCCGACCTCCCCAACGGTGTCGGTCCAATTCTCGTGACTAAGCGGAAATCTGGGCAACGACATCATGGACGGGAAAAGCCGAAACAGCTCGGAGCGTACAGTCTACAGGAAGTCACCTCAGCCGTCGTCGAGTTCAGGTCTCTGCTACGGACATCAGCGAGCCCGCATTAGCCTCGGAAACTGGCCCCGCGGCCAGAATGTCGTACTGTGCTCAGCTTACTTATCCCCACCCACGTGTTCACAACGCTTCATTACGGCCTATCGAAAATCCGTGTTACTTCTGCCGAAACGGCGACGGACAGTCCCTCCATCAATGATGAGATGGGAAATTTAACGTCGAGCGTTGCCTGATTGTCCCTCACGTTGATGGTACTGGGTTCTGTGGTTTCCTGCAGCCGAAGGACGTGCCCGACGGGACTTGTTTGAATAGTGTCCCAGGTTTTTAGCAGCCGTGCGCGCGTATCCTCCAGGTTGGGACCGAACGTACCACTAATTACCACGTGTACCTGCAAGAGCGCCCGTGCATCTATTGTGGCGGCGACGCCTAGTGCGAAAGCACGGGCCAAAATTCCCTCGGCACCCCCAGCCCAATCATCGACAAATGGTCCGGGAGCATAATAACACAAGGGCGATGACTGTATGTCACGTGGCAGAGTCGAAAGAGCGGCTCCTTCTAGAGCAGGGCTTGTCTTTTTAAATCGTTCTAAGGCGAACCCCTCAACGATTCGAACAAGTAACGGATCGCCGACAGCCACGGCCGCGAAATTATCGTCAACTGTTAGCAACGATTCGGGCGTACTTCCGATGATACCCGTTACGCGCCACACCCCAGCACGAGGCGAACGCACCAAAGGTTCGGACACGAGCCGGGCTTCGAATCGATCGCGCACGCGCTGCGTTTGATTTCCAGCCCGCGCCAAGTAAAGAGTGCCGAAATCAAATCCAGCAATGCAGCCTTCCGATAAAGTGCGCAACTGGACCCCGCTTCCGCTCGCAAAGGCAGCAAGTTGTTGGTTCGGGATTAAGCGCCCGAGCGCGCGCATGAACCCTTGAGATTTGGTGAGCTCCAACGGGCGCCCAACGACCAACCACCGCAGCCCAGCAGCTGGTACGTAGTCCGTCAATGGACCTTGGTGAAGCGGAGATACATTGGATCGCGTCGGAGGTGTGGTGATTGTCCGAGTGCCGCCACAACAATACAGGATAGACAGCAAGAGTAGGCTAGGTAGTACTCGGGGTGCGCTCGACTGACCGAAGCGCTTCGTATTGGACATCAGCGAACCGTAATGTAGCTGAATCGTCGATTCTTCGAGCCGACGCGAACTAAATAGCGCTTCCCTTTTGCCAACGTATATTTATCGTCAATGATTCGTTGATGGTCGACTTCGACACCCCCCTGTTGCACCAAACGTTTACCCTCACTCGAGGAAGGCACGAGCCCAGCCATGCTTAGCGCTTTGGGAAGCCACAGGGTTTCATTGTCTGATGTCAGTTCACACTCAGGAACATCCTTAGGCAAGCCGTTCGAGAGGTAGGCCTCACCAAAGCTTTGTTGTGCGGCCTCGGCTGTTGCACGGTCATGGAACCGCTCGACGATTTCAAAGGCGAAGAGCGCCTTGGCGGCAAGTGAATCTGCAGTGCGTTTGAGCGAATCGATTTCTATCTGACTGCGCGAAGATAGGAGTTCAAAGTAACGCCAAATGACACTATCGTCTACTTGCATGCACTTGCGATATTGAACCAAGCCTGGCTCGCGAACGCCAATCGTGTTGTCCGCCGATTTGCTCATCTTTTTGCCGACGACCTGTCCATCAATGACCCGGGCATCGAGCCCCTCAAGGATGGGTAGAGTCATGACGACTTGGCGGTGTTGACCGAAGCGTTGCTGCAAATCACGACCAACCAATAGATTGAATAGTTGATCGGTGCCGCCCAGTTCGACATCAGCTTCAAGGTGGACTGAATCAAATCCCTGCAGAAGCGGATAGAATAGCTCGTGAAGGTAGATGTCGCGCTGGGCCTCGTAGCGCTCTTTGAAATCGCGACGCTCAAGCGTACGCGCCAAGGTGCGCTTCGCGGCTAGTTCGAGGACCTGCTCCAGACTCAACTTTGAGAGCCAATCGCTATTGTGGACAACGGTCGTTTTTGAGCGATCCAGGATCGTAAACGCCTGATCTTGATAGCTTTGGGCGGCGGAAACTACTTGCTCCCGAGTCAGTCGTGGACGGGCTTCATTTTGACCGGTGGGATCGCCGAGCATTGCAGTAAAATCGCCAATAAGAAAGATAAGCTCGTGCCCGAAATCTTGGAACTGACGCATCTTGCGCATCAAAACGGTATGACCCAAGTGCAAGTCGGGTCGCGTCGGATCAAAACCGGCTTTGATCCGAAGTGGACGACCCTGCTCAAGCCTTTCTCTAAGTTCATCGATTTGATGAACTTCGACTGTGCCTCGAGTAAGCTCCTTGAGTTGAGTTTGGGCGTCAATCACGAGGTGGACGCTAGCACGGGAATGAACACAATCCGCCCGTTTTCCGAGCCTCTGCTGGATACTGCTCGACGCTGGTGGTCCAGATTCAGTCGTGCTCGTCGTCGTCACCACCGGTGATCGCTAGGTGCCGACTATCGTTGACGAGTTCTTTGAGCTCTTTGCCAACTTTGAAAAAGGGCAGTCGCTTTGCGGGTACCGGCACGGGCTTGCCCGTCCGAGGATTTCGACCATCGTAGGGCTTATAGGGGCGGACCGTGAAACTGCCGAGGCCACGAATTTCGATGCCGTCGCTTTGCTGCAGAGCAACCGTCATGGAATCGAAAATGCAGCTGACGAGAGCTTCGGCACGGGTTTTCGTTAGCTCGCCTCGGGCGGCAATTGCTTCGATAAGCTCACTCTTCGTCATGGCGCGCCTCCTCCAACCGCTTGACTTCATTGCACTCTATACCCAAATCCAGCTCGAGGCCAAGCACGGCTTAATACGGATTGGGCTAAGGGGCCGGTATCAACTCTACCCAGTCAATACCAAGGGTGCTGAGTCCCAACTGAAGTTGAAGGGGTTGCTCGCCCGCGACCAGTTCTATGGACGGCCCAAAGTAGGCTCCGCACTGAAAGCGCGAACCTGTCGCCATCATTTGCCAGGTGTTCCGACCGAGCGCTGCTGTCAGTGTCGTTGAGGTATTATCGTACATAACCCAACCCACGCCGACGCGATAGTGGCCGGTTTGAGGAACCGGCAGGGCGATCGTAATCGAAGGGCGCCGGCCGCTTGGATGCACGATTAGTGCTCGATGATTTGAAACACAAGCCGTCGGTGGGTAACCGGGAATTGCCCAGCCATCGTGCAGTTCCAACACAGGCCATTCCGCTTCTGCTTCGAATCTAAACTTAGATGGCTGCGTCAAGTTGAGGGCGGCTAGCTGGGGCCTCGCTTCATTCTGTTGCACTCCGTACAAGTATCGGTATAGCGGTGGGAACCCGAGATTATGCCACAGTACCCAATCATGAGCGTCATTGTGTATGCGCGCAATCACAGTACCGTGAAGTGCATCATGCTCGCCCGGCTCATGACCGATTGCGAAGCCGTGATCCGTGTCGACTAGAATCAGGCCCCGGCTGATACCCGCTGCGCTCACTGCTCGCGGATCGAACATCGGGTGGCCGCCCTCTCGGTGCTGCAATTGTTGATGTTCAAAAGCTCCGTGCAGACCAAACCCTAACAGCGAAAGGGCTAGCACTGGAATGAGTCGGCTTCGCTGTACGAGCCAACTTGATACCAAGACATGCTCGAAGGGAAGCCCATCCGCCAGTAGACGCGCTCCCCCGCCCGGGAAATTGCCATCGAAGTAAAAGGGCACGTACGCGAGGAACAGAAGTACAGGCGCCCAAATCAGCGGTTGCGCCGCCCGATTGCGACCTACACCCTTGGCAGCCAAAATAACGACGACAAATAGCGGTTCGAAATTCAGCACGTCGAGCAGATGCCACCGCAGACGGACCGCACTTACTATGAGTGCCGGAAGAAATGTGTAACCGTTCGGTAGGCGACTTGCGACATACCGTCCGTGTTCGAAATGACAGCCAATGCCATGGCCAAACCCATAGCGAAAACAACCTGGAGGCCCATCGGACACCGCATAGTAGGCAAGCTGAGTCGAGTTAAGCCAACTGCCCGTGGTTACCTGTTGGTAAAATATCCAGGCGGCAACACCGGGGAGCAAGGCCGCAGCGAAGATACCCCACCTTTTCCGGGGTCGGATGCGAATTACCAGAGCGACTACGACGAAAAGCGCCAGCGCACTGATGGGACGCGTTGCTAACAGCCACCCCGCGCAAAGGCCTGAGACCACCAAATCACGGCGTGACGTGCCGAGCGCTCCCCAAACACTGAGCGCAAATAGTAAGCTTGCCAAGCCGTGAGATAACGTGTCTGCCGTGTGATAGCGAAGTGCCACACACAGGGTGCTCAACAATGCCGCGACGAGCGTTACTCGATAATCATTGAATATGCGTCGTGCGAGTGCCGCTGTGACAAAAACGAGGCAAGCGGCAATGCATGGCCCTACGAACGCTGGAACTTTGAGCACCATACCCAAGGCCAAGATTGCTGCGTAGCCCGGCGGAAATAGTACGGATAACCTCGAAGAGACGGAATTGAAGTAAAGAAATCGACCGCGCAGCGCTGCGCTTGGATACAGCAAAGGCAGGGTCACATGCCCTTTGGCAAAAGTCTTTGCCTGAAGCCAGTAATACGTAGCGTCAATGATGCGAGGGCCGCCGCGCAAATAGAAATAGAAGTAACCGATTGATGCTAGAGCTGCCAATAGTGCAAGGCTTCTAATCCACCACACACTGCGAACTGCAGTAATGTTACGCCAGGCGCGAGTTGCCCGTCTGCGCGACACCCATAAGACCACTGCCAGCGCGACGGCGCTCTTGGCTACGGCATCTGGCGGGAAGCCAAAATGACCTAGGACCTCAGTCATGAGCCTGCACGGCCCAGAGGTGAAACAATTCGACGGCAGACGGACTCGTGGTAGTCAGCGTCACCTGCAAGCGGGCAGATATCAGCGACCCACGAATCGAAATCGACGCTTCCTCCCAATTGTCACTGGGAGCAAAGGACAATTCCCCAACGGGTATTGCGCCAATGCTAACGCGAATCTGCGAAGGAACCGAGGGTGCAACTCGAAAGATTAGCCGAAGGGGTTGGCCGGCTTTGAGTTGGGTCAGCGTAAATGTCTGATCGAGCTGCGGGTCCACGATGCGCGAGGCATCCCACAAATCGCGGTTCGAATTGCGCGGATCGGGCAGCTTTTTCATCCCGACATAGCTGAACTGGGGCTTCGATATTCGATAATTGTGGGCACGTTCGCTGACAATGTCGCCAAAATCCAGGGCTGCAGTTAGCCGCTCATTGGCCGCTAGTGTCAAGGGAGTCTCGGCATCATCCAGTGAGCTAAAGTCAGCGTGATACGTCACTTTGGTCGGACCGCCGCAAATGACATTGCCTCGGGCAGTTACCGTGGTCCGCTCGATGATGCCGTCGCTGAACCACAAGGGCAATTCCTGCCACCAACTGGGATAAATGGCTAATACATCTGGGCGATCGTCGCGGGGCATGCGTTGGATGAGCTCAACCGTCGCGCCAAGGCCCCAACCAGCGGCTCGCGCGAAGGGCAACCCGTTAGTGCCGCCGAGTCCAATTAAATCGAGACCGGGCAGATCGGCCGCGTACGGAATGGCGCCGGCGTCGCCCATTGCAATGCGATGGGGCGCCGGATTGAGCACATGAGCCAGTCGGTGACCCACTTGAAGTTGCTGATCAAAAATGTTTCGCGAAGCGCGTCCGAAGAACCAGACTTGTCGCGCCGTGCAGCGTGCCTGGGGTATTGCATAGGCGACGATCGCGGCGGCGGCCAAGGTGAATGCCGCCCAGGCGTAAGTTTTTTTGCCAGGGCTCGCGGTGATTGGTAACGTCAGTAAATACCCGGCGCCGAGCGCTGCGGCGATCAGCAAAAAGCCGACAGCGGGCATCGTGTAGCGCTCGTTTTGCCAGCGCACCTGGCCGTTGAATGCAACGGTGGCAATCCAGCTCAATAGGGACGCCCAGAGTAGCAGTGCCCAACGACGTGTCACTTTGGGCCAGCAAGCAATTGCAGCAAAAATCCAAACGACCCAACCTAAGTGCGGCACATCACTAAAGTGCCAGTCTGTTACGCGCATTACTTGATACTTCAGAAAGAACAAATACGACTTGAAAGCCCCTGCAATTGTCATGTGCGGGCTGTACAGTTCAAGTTTTACCAAGGCGCCCGCAGCCGCAAAATCCCCAGTCAACCAGCGATTTGCCAACGCTTGGACCAACGTTACCGATGCGGCTGGCCCTACCATCACGAACAAACCCAGAAGTGCCGTGGATCTTCCGCGCTTTTTTAATAAGTGCCACGCTGCCGCTCCCGATAGCACCGCTACGGAGGCGATGGCTTCAGGTCGCGTCGCGACGATGGCCGCGTTCCATATTGCTAGCCGGACGTACCCTCCCAGCGGCGAATCCGTCGATGAATTAATCCGGTGCACCAGATCGTCCTGCGCTAGAACTGCGGCACTCCAGACCGCGGTAAACAGTGCGAGTTCCATCCCGCTAAACAGCGACCAACTCAAGGCGCCCACCCCTAGCAGAGCAAAGGGTAACAAATAGCTTGCTGGTTTCGGCAAGCCGACAAATGCCCGTCGCAGTGCCAGTGCCGTAGCAAACACGCAGGTTGTTGCAATGATCGCTGCCCAGTGCATCAAGGCGAGCCCGCGAAAACCCGCAACTAGTCCAATCGCGAGAACGAAAGGGTAAAGAAGGCTGGTGCCGCCGCTCGAATAGCCGTTACCGTCAATCCATTGAAACGGGAAACCGCGGGCAGTCGATCGGGCGAAATCGAAATGAATAAATACGTCATCGAGCGGGGCTGACCACCAGCCGACCCTGTTGAGATGTAGCGACGGATCGTACTTGTCAGCTTGTGCCCAGGCGACGGCGTTGTAGAGCTGCCAACGCATCGAGCCATAAAACCAGCTAGCCATGAACAACGTCCAAACCATGGCCAGGCAGCCGTAAGCTAGTGGCTCAAGCCCGCTTAGGCGTTTGAGGCGGGCCCATACGGTGCTTAGAGAACCGGGACGCATCGGAGGCGCCTATCTAACACGGCAGGGGCCTAATGGCCTAGGGCGGGCGTGTTTTGGCCTTATACTCTTCGGTCCCTACCGTTCGGGCTCCTGCTGGGCCATGCTTGGCCGCGTCTGTAGTGCCCAAACATGGCCGAAACATCGCCGCGACAGCGCCTGGTGATCCGTTTGATACTGCCCGCTTTCGTGATAGCGGTTCTGGTTTTGGACGGCGTTACTTTCCGCAATAGTTTCCAACTGGAGAAGCTTCGAGAGCAGTCAGTCATCGAAGCTACGCTGCTCTTGGCCAAGGAGAAGGCGGACCGATTAGAAAAGCGCATCATTGACCAAGACAACGTTATTGCCTCGACGATTGATCTTGAGCACCGCTCGAACTTCGGCACCGAGTGGTTGGAGTCCGCGCGCGTGCAGACTCCGACCGGGCGCGCCGTATTTCTCCTCGACTTCACCTCTGAAAATCACGAAATTCTCGCGATGGCTTCGCGATTTCCAGGGCTGGAGGACGAACACTTCCGCGCGCTTTTGCAAAACGTGCTCTTGCCCGAGATGCGCCGCGATGATCGCATGAGCGACGAATTGCGCCATTTGCACCGCTCAATCGACGGTAGTAATTACTTGATAAGCTTTTGGCAACGCGAGTCCCTGGGACGACGTTATTGGGTTGTCGTATGGCATGATGTTGGCGCAATCATTCGCTACATATTTCCGGAGCTTTACCCAAGTTCCGACCGGACAAGTCGAATCAATGTTGTCGATGACCAAGGTCGAATCGTATATGGCGAGGCCCTCAGCTCAATGGGCCCAATATTGGGACGCCAATTTGGTACTACCCTGTATAAATGGCGGTTGAACGTGACCATGACGGCGGCTTCCGGGCTGGCCGTTGCGGTTGCGCGACGGCACGTTCTTGAAATGGTGATGGTGGGGCTGTCAGGATTGGTCGTAGTTGCCGGGTCGATTGTGATTTTGGTTGCTGTGGCACGCGAGCGCAAATTGTCGAATCTCAAGAGTGACTTCGTAGCCAATGTGTCGCACGAGCTAAAGACTCCGCTTTCTCTCGTGCGTATGTTCGGGGAACTTTTGCAGAGCGGCCGCGTAGACAGCGAAGAAAAGAGGCGTCAGTATTTGCAAATCATAGTCAGCGAAAGCGAGCGACTCGCAGCACTCATTGAAAACGTGCTCGATTTTGCCAAAGTAGAACGAGGCAAAGCCGCCTACGAGTTCACGTCGAGCAATGTCGCTGACGTCGTGGCACGCGCGGTGGAAGCATGCCGAGTTCGTGCCGAGCGCGAGGGTGTCGAGCTTGAGTTTAGCTGTGAAACTGCAGCAATACAGCTAGAGCTTGACGAGCGAGCCATTGAAATTGCCGTGATCAACCTGGTGGACAACGCCGTAAAATACGCCGCCGACGGCAAACGAGTGCACGTGCAGTTGGGTCTTCAGGGAACCCACGTAGAAATCCGAGTGACAGATTGGGGGCCGGGAATTGCCGCTGATGAAAAACGTCGCGTGTTTGAGAGATTCGTTCGAGGCCGCAGCACGCGCAATCAGCGAGTTCGGGGCAGTGGCATTGGTCTCGCGCTGGTCAATCACATTGCGGAAGCCCACGGGGGAAGCGCCTGGGTCGAAGACGCGCCGGGGCGTGGGGCCTGTTTCATTGTTTCGCTGCGAAAAGACGGTGGTTGGCGCAAGGTTCTCCCCAGCGTTGGCCAAGGTTGAAGTGGCAAAGTTGGCCCATCGCGAGGTATCGATGTACGCGCGCGGTACGGATGGCTCGAACTCGTGCATACCTTTTGAACTCGAAGCTCGAAGGTACGGTGCGCACGCTCCTGCTACTCACTTCGATGGGTCTTACGAGTTGCCCGGGCGGTGAGACAGAATTCGCGAACGAATGGATTTCTGATGCACCCCGGCAGGCCGGGCTGGCCATTATTTCGGCCGCAGCGATTCCGTCGAGTGCCCAAGGTTTCACCGCATCGCCTATCCGAGCGGTTCACGAAGGGGAAAAGGTTTCGCTTGGCGAATCTCCCCCAGCGAAAAGTGGGGAGTGTTCCTTTGACTGCGGGCAGGCTCCGGAAGATGCGGAACGAGTTCTGGTTTCGATTGGCCGCGAAACTTGGATTTACGCCGAGCCCAAATCCGGCTCCCGGCGTGTCGGATACTTGCGGTTTGGAGCCGTCGTCGGTCGCGCCGCCCAGCCGGCAAGTCGTGAAGACTGTGCTCAGGGTTGGTTTAGAATTACACCGGAGGGCTTTGCTTGTAACAACGGCCGGACCGCCACGCTAGATCTCGAGAATCGTTTGGTGCCCATTGGCCGTCAGCGGCCGGATCGATTGTCTGGCTTACCCTATGTATACGGCGTGCCGCGTGGCGCGCCCCCCCCGCTGTATGCACGCCTACCGACGGTTGATGAACAACACGACGTCGAGACCACGGCGGCGCTTGTTAAAATGGGTCGGGAGTGGCAGCAGTTCGCGCTTGCGCCCTTGCCCAATTGGCTGCGTCAGACAGCCAACATTTTTGGTTACCCGCGAGACAAAGGCTCGCTGCTTCTGGGCAGCACTGTTCAGAGAAGCGCTTTCTCGATGCTCGGGCTGTTCGAAGATTCCGGGCGCGCCTTCGGTCTGACAGCAGACTTAGCATTGGTACCCCTGGGTCGCTTGCGCCCAGTCGAATCGAGTCGCTTCCATGGGCTTGCTCTCGACGAGCAGGAGGGACTGCCCGTTGTGTTCGTCATGGGCGGAAAAGCCGGCGTTTACGCGGGAAACCCGGAAGAGCACAAACTGACGCTAGTGCGGCTCGTGGGATACCGCCAGGCTTTCTCGGTTACCGGAAGGAATGCGGTCGCGATGGGTTCGCACTGGGTCGAACTTCGATCGGGCGAATGGCTGCGAGATGAACGGTTGCTCCACGTCGAGGCTCCTGCAAACTGGCCTAGTTGGGCGGTCGCGGGGCGAACTTGGGTGGACGTATCGATCGGCACACAAACGCTGGTGGCTTACGACGGCACCAAGCCTATTTATGTGACCTTGGTGTCGACCGGTGCGGCGGGTTTAGAAGATCCCCACAAATCCACAGCAACCAAGCGCGGGACATTTCAGATTCACGCAAAACACGTTACGGCCACAATGGACGGCAATGAGCCAGGTCACGAATTTGATTTGCGTGACGTGCCTTGGGTTCAGTACTTTACGGAGGGCTACGCCCTGCACGCCGCCTATTGGCACGACGATTTTGGCCATCCGCGCTCGCACGGCTGCGTCAACCTTTCGCCCCTCGACGCCCGTTGGCTATTTCACTTCACAGCGCCCGCCGTTCCCCAATCCTGGCACGGAGTCGTGGCTCATGGGGAAGCGTCGATTGTGAATGTGCATCCTTAGCGCATTTTTCAATGCCATACGCCAATCGAGCCACTCCAAGCAAAGTAGCGTTGCGACGAGTCGACGGCTCCTTGAATACGCCAATCAGTTTCTTGGTCGTACAGGCCAAACACTGACCATGGGAACAACTTGGTTTCGAAGCCAAATGTCGTGTGAATCCGCGGGGTAGCTCGGGTATTGCTGAAGCGCGTTGGCTCGCCGTAAAGTCCCGCGCGCAATTTGAGCCATTTAGGCACAAGTTCGCTTTCGACGCCAAGGTGGGGTGACGCCACGACGCGCTCGCCCGAGTGGTCGACGACTTGCTGTAGAAACGACTCAACTCCAACTGCATTTCGCACTGGGCCACTGACCTTAAGCGAGGTTGCCATGAGCAAATACCAGCGACCGAGGGCCTTCTCTCGTGCTTTCAAAATGGCACGAGCTCGCTGCGAAGCCGTATTGAGCGTGACTCTGTCTGCTTCGCGTTCTGCCTTGACCTCAGCCTCAATGCGTGCCTTCCGATTGACCTTGTCCTCTGCATCCTCGGGGATATCGAGCAAGTCCTGCTCTTCGCGCTGTCCCCTTTCGATTTCCCTGCAGCGCAAGCTGCGCCGAGTTTCTTCTACTAAATCATGGGGATCCGTCCAACGGGGATTAAAAGGTCTAGAGCCAAGCTGCGCCGCGAAGCCGAGGGTCCATTCCCAGGGTAATGCAACTTCGTCCGGGAGATACATTGGATCAGGTGTGTCCGAGAACAGGACGCGGCTGCCATTCTTAACTGCAATATTGCTACCCGATTCCGGTTTGGTGGTTACTGCGGATCGGACGGTAGCCCCAAGACGAAATGCCTGATTGTGCGGACGCCAAAGCCAGCCAAATTCCAAGCCGACGCCCTGTGTCGTGAACAACGATTGACTGTTGTAAAATTGGCTATTTTGATTGATTACACTCAGGCCTGTGTAGCGAATCCCGGCACCAAAAAGCAGCTGACCGTCCACAAAGCTTCGAGCCAAGTGCAATAAGCCGACGGCAAACCGCGCTTGGATTTTTTGACTCGGTGACGGCGCGGCTGCGGAATCCCGACTCAAACCGTATTGTTGCAATGCCACGGCAGTACCTAGGCCCCAGGGTCCCAATTGCACATCTCCCTCGATGTCCAGGAATACAAAATCGTACTGACTGCTGGTGGAAAGATTCGTTCGATCGGAACCGGAATTAAAGAAATCCGTATGTTTGAATGTGCTAGGCAGGGCGACGCCTGCGCCGAGGTCGTAGTCCAAGTGAGTGTAAGACCAAGGCAAGCGAATCGCGGCTGCCGCCGGGTTTACGAAATTGCCCTCTGACCCCTCGGCAATCGCATCGTAGGCGCCGCCCATGCCGATTACGCGCGTGCTGGTGGTCACTGGGCCTTGATACAAATCAACCGCATATTGACTCATGGCAATCGGGCTGCCATTGGGCCCGACTTGCGCCATGCCCGGAACGCTGAGCAGGCTTACCGACCAGGTGCACGCGGCAAATATTGTAAGTTTCGCGCGGTAGCTCACCGACCACCCGCAGCCTTTTGTGCCAAGCGCCACTCCGTTTTTAGCACGGCTAGGGTGATGCCGATGGCACCGAGCGCAAAAATCAACAAGGCAACGCTAACTAGATTGAACAGGGCGGCGAGCATCGTCAGGAAAACGAACGAGTCGCGTTTGAGCAAGGGTGCCAAGCGTCCAATTCCGTGCGCAGGAGCCAACGTGACTTGCGACAAGGGATACTTTAGCAAGTCACCCGAGCCGATTCGAATCAGATACCGATACTCAAGCCCACTTGCCAAAAATCCGCACAGCACCGTTAGGCTGCCTGCTATTACGTACAAGGTTTGGTGCGTGGTTTGATACAGGCCGTAGGCGGCCGCCGCAAAGAAACTGTAATTCGTCAGGTCATCACCGATTGTATCGAACCATTCACCGGCTTTGGAACCCCGGAATGTGACACGGCTGACCTCACCGTCGCATCCGTCCAGGACGCTCTGCATTTGGAACAAAATGGCACCCAGCGCGAGCGAACCGTAAGTTCCATGACTTGCACAGTAGGCCCCGACCAGGCCCACGGCCAATATCGCTACCGATATTTGATTGGGTGAAAAAGGCGTGCGCGCGAGCCATTTTGATATGAATAAAGATACATACCGATTAAGCCAACGCGATGTCCAGCCGTCCTGGACTTTGCGCAGTGAACGAAATAGCAAGCGCTCCGCCTGCGTTGCCGAGCGAGCATCGGTGACCACGATTGGGTCAAACCCCCAAGCAGCGAAACCGGACAGTTTTACTCCCGACACGTCAATGCGAAGCGAACCTTCCGATGCCTGTTCGACCAGCGTCTTTAACCAAGAACGGTGTACGAGCCAGTTGGCGGGAATTGCCAGAATTCTTTTGTCTGATGGAGATTCCCGAAGCACTGGCAAGTGCAATCGCTGGTCCGCTAAAGCCCGTGCAATGATCTCATCTCCGGCACCATTGATGACAGCATCCGCGCCTGCTGCCTGCGCGTCCAAGGCGAGTCGAAGTGCCACAGCGAGTCCACCCACCTTGCGCGTGGAGTTGCCGTTGGCCGGCAGCAGCAGGAGCACCCAATTGGCCGACATGCTGGGCCGAGGATGCTCCGAGCGACGCCGATCGCAAGTTCTCGCAATTGGCTAACTGGCCTAAATTGTCCAATTGTGCCGACAATTGCAGTATGAACCTAATCGATTTTTGGCGAGATTGCGCCTAAACGGCTGGCGCCTTTCGTCGAGCACGGCGCCCACCGCGTCCGCCTTCGGGCCCAAGCGCACCGTCGGTTTCACGACTCATGTTCCGGAGGCTGTTGGCCCCCGTCGGTGGGCTATAGTCGGCTCGTGTCGTACCGAGCGTCGTTTCGTTGTTTTGCTGGCTGCGCCGGTTCATGGCCAGTTACGCAGGCCATTTACCGCTGCCCGACCTGTGGCGGCTTGTTGGAAGTCGCGCACGACATGTCGGTCCTACAAGAACAGGATGCTGCTGCTTGGGTACGATTATTCGACGATCGCTACCACGGACATAGTTGGCCCTATGGATCGGGTGTTTGGGGAAAGAAAGAGTGGGTGATGCCCGAGCTGCCCGACGATTGCATCGTCAGTATGTATGAAGGCGGCACGAATCTGTTTTGGGCAGAACGCTACGGACAGCAATTGGGCCTGGACGACGTGTGGGTGAAATTGTGCGGCAATAGCCATAGTGGATCCTTCAAAGACCTGGGCATGACGGTACTTGTAAGTGTGGTGCGCTGGGCGCTACGCAAGGGGCTCAAGGTGCGAGCAATCGCCTGCGCATCGACCGGCGACACGAGCGCCGCGCTAGCCGCTTATGGTGCCGCCGCGGGTCTGCCGGTAGTCGTGCTCCTGCCAAGGGGCAAGATTTCCACGGCTCAATTGGTCCAACCGATTGCGCATGGGGCGTTGGTGCTCGGCCTGGATACGGATTTTGACGGCTGCATGACGATTGTGAAGGATCTAGCTGAAGAAGGCCTGATTTATCTCGCAAATTCGATGAACCCCTTGCGCATTGAGGGACAGAAGACCGTCGGTATCGAGATTGTGCAGCAGTTTGGCTGGCAGGTGCCGGATTTCATCATCTTGCCGAGTGGCAACTTGGGGAACGCCTCGGCCCTGTACGCGGGGTTCAAGATGATGAAGGAGCTTGGCGTGATTGATCGCTATCCGCGTCTGGTTGCAGCGCAGGCGCAGAACGCAAACCCTCTTTACCTCGCTTGGAACGCGGGCAAAAGGGAAGTCGCTCCGGTTGCCGCGAAGAAGACCGAGGCCTCCGCAATCCAAATTGGCAACCCGGTGAGCGCGCCGCGTGCGATTCGAGCACTGGTGGAGATGGAAGGCATTGTGGAACAAGCCAGTGAACAGGAACTGTGCGACGCCGCGGCGCGTGCCGACAAAACGGGGCTCTACTGCTGCCCCCACACCGCTGTGGCTCTGGCGGCCCTCGAGAAGCTTGTGTCGCGTGGAGTCATCCAAAAACACCATAAGACTGTGGTTGTATCAACGGCCGCTGGGTTGAAGTTCACGGAATTCAAAGTGAAATACCACGAAGGGGAAATTGACGGCGTTGACAGCCGTTTGGCGAACCCCCCCCTGACGTTGCCGGCGAATTATGGCGAGGTAGCCGATGCGATACGGAAGCATTTTGTTTGATGCTCCGGTCCTGGACGGCATAGGCAATGGCTTTTTTGGGTTATGACGGCACTTGGACAAGGGGTGTGTGGGCAAGTGGGCCATCGCTTCCCGGTGCTTGCTATTCGGAAGGCCTCAGTGTAAAAGCTGGCAATATGCGAGGTCGGCTCGGTAAATCGTCCGAGTTGGCGGCCCCAGTAACCAATCGGTACTCGTGTTGCGCACATGGATAGCCAACTTTCATCAGGAATGGTCGTCGCGGGACGTTACACGCTTGAGCGATGCATCAACACGGCTGGCATCGGGTCGGTTTGGCGTGCGTGCGACGAACAAACTGGCCGAACTTGCGCGCTGCGGCTTGCGGAGGGTACCGGTCATAATTTGTTTGAGCTCGCAGCGCGGTACAGTGCTGAAGTTGAGATAAACGAGCGAATCCGCTGCGAAAATGTCGTCGACATCCTGGATCACGGGGAGTGGAACGGCATGCCCT
>Ga0075520_1000221_pt1 | contig 23035 bp, 19 predicted proteins | sample NGEPerB_FD_75100 | JGI IMG/M metagenome (GOLD analysis project Ga0075520, IMG submission 75100) | Arctic peat soil microbial communities from the Barrow Environmental Observatory site, Barrow, Alaska, USA - NGEE PermafrostAB12-B | ecosystem: Environmental > Terrestrial > Soil > Wetlands > Peat ... | reverse complement strand
TATATGTCCCAAATGTCAATATATAAGACACTCATGGGATCCTCCGGAACTTGACAAAAGAGGGCTTCCTCCGGCAATTCGCCGCCAGTCACGATTTCGTGCTTGCCAACAGACACACGTCCGTTATAATGGATAGATGCCGCAATCCTTGTGGAGTCTGGACCAAGGTCGCTCCCCGTTCTTCCCGCGGACAGGGAAGGATGCTACCCAGGCAATTAGCCACCTCTGGCGCGGCCTAATCATTGGTATTGGAGTGCTGTGGCTTGTTGGCTGTAAGAATGGCACGAATACCGACGCAGGGGCAGGTAAGGCTTCGGCGGCACGGCCCCAATCCGTAACCCTACTCAATGTCTCATACGACCCCACCCGGGAACTCTATGAGGACATCAACAGCGCGTTTGCGAAGTTTTGGAAAGAAAAGTCGGGCCAGCAGGTTACGGTCAGGCAATCCCACGGTGGGTCCGGCAAGCAAGCGCGCGCCGTAATCGACGGGTTGGAAGCCGACGTCGTCACCTTGGCCCTGGCTTACGATGTCGATGCCTTGTATCAACGGGCCAAGCTGATTCCCGAGAACTGGCAACAACGTCTGGGTCACAATAGCTCGCCCTACACTTCAACGATTGTATTTGCCGTGCGCACTGGCAATCCGAAGCATATCAAAGATTGGAATGATCTTGTAAAGCCGGGGATTTCAGTCATCACACCGAACCCGAAGACCTCCGGCGGCGCGCGTTGGAACTACCTTGCGGCCTGGGGTTACGCGCTCAAAAGCAATAGCGGGGATCAATCCAGGGCGCGCAAATTTGTGCAGGACTTGTACAAGAACGTCCCGGTGCTCGATGCGGGCGCCCGGGGCTCAACCACGACATTCGCTGAGCGCAATACGGGAGACGTCCTGATTACTTGGGAGAACGATGCCTTATTGCTCGTGCATGACGCCGCAAAAGGCAAAGTCGAAATCGTGATTCCGTCAGTCAGTATTTTGGCCGAGCCGCCTGTAACAGTTGTAGATAAGTATGCTGAAAAGCACGGCACCCAAGTGGTCGCCGCAGCCTATCTGCAGTACCTCTACTCCGATGCGGGACAGGAAATTGCCGCCAAGCATTACTATCGTCCCATTAACGCCGATGTGCTCGCACGTCACATTCGGGACTTCCCACAGCTGCCGCTATTTACAGTGCAGGAAATCTTCAATGGCTGGACGGAGGCTCAAAAGACTCACTTCAATGACGGTGGCGTCTTTGATCAAATCTACAGCATGAAGAAATAAGCGCGAAAACCCCAAGCGCACTGCCTACAAGGATTCACGCAGGCACTTGGGGGTTTCACAAGGGCGATCACGTACTCAGTCGTCGTCGCCGTCATCGACGTGATGGCGAACGTGTTCGGCGAACTTGCTGCGTTGCTCCGGAGTAAGGACCGATAGCATTGCTTCGACGAAGCGAATTCTTCCGCCTGTCATCATTTTGACCATCTCGCCTGAGTGCTCGCCAACCCCCGCCTTTTTCGCGTCAAACTTCTCGCTCTCGAAAGCGTCACCCAGGGCTTTCATGCGCTTCTGCATGCCAGCTTGGTGCTCTTTCATTTTACCCATCTCGGCCTTCATGCCAGCTTCCATTTTGGCCTTGAGTTTTTCGCGTTGTTCGGGCGTAAGACCCAGCTGTTCCCCCATCTTATCCATCATGTGACCATGCTCGCCCTTTGCATGGTCCCCCATCTCCGCCTTCATATGCTCTTCGTGGTCCTTGCCCTTGGCGTGCATTAGCTCCACGAGCTTCTTGCGCTGGGCGGCGTCGAGAGCCTTGTGCAACTTATTGACGGCATCCTGCGCCCCGGCCGCCGTCGATTCAGCGGCTTGGGTGAGCTTCTTGACGTCGGCGTCGATTTTGCCCTTGTCAAGTTTGCCAGCGGTCGCCCCGTCGGCAATGTCGTTGCCGAGCTGCGTTTGCGCTTCCTTGGTGGCGTCGCCTAGCTTTTCCAGATCCGCCTCGGCAACATCGACAGCGGCTTTTTGTTCGGGCTTAATTCCGACCTGAGCCAGCTCAGCCACCAGCATACCGACCATTGGATGGTGCGACTTATATCCGTGGTGTTCTGCAGGTGCAGCCGCCACCGGTGCAGCGGTCGCTGCAGGTGCAACGGCGCTCGGTGCTACGGGAGCGGCGCTGGGCGCCGGCATTGCAGCAACCGGTGCTGGGGTAGGGGCTACCGGAGCAGCTTCCTGTGTTCCACCGCATGCTGTGAGCATAGCGGCCAATAGACCAGCGCCGAGAATTGAGTGAAATTGGTTTTTTGCTTGATAGATTCTCATGAGATCCTCACTTTATTCACAATAGTCAGTTCTGTCGAATCCCTTTGAAACTGGGCCGACACCCGGAATTAGCGCTCCCGATCGCACTAATCTCTGATTTTATGAGCATTGTCACGCCATAGTGAACTTATCGACCAAAACCATGACGCCCTTGATCACCCGTTCAGCCCTGGCTACGGTGAGCCCAGGTGCTTGAGATTGTTCAACTTCCACCACAATTCGACTGCAGACGATGTCGAATAATGCTTTGGCTTCCTAGAACGCGCCCAGCGTACGGTCTGGCAGAAGCCTGATGATGTCGCGGCGGCACTTGGACTCAATGTCAGCGAGACGTTGGGCGACGTAGGTGCGCGATCGAGTTACCGCCCTAGTACTTCTAAGTGTACTCACAGCGCCTCGGATGAACTGATCAGCCTGGCCGCAGGGTGGTCTTTTAGGTTTCTTGGATATTTCTTGCGGTTAGAGCTTTGGCATTCTTAACGCCGGACACGTTCACGTTACCGCCACGACATACTCGGACCGTAGGGTTGAAGCTACGAGAGCTTCCCGAATGATTCACCTTCCTCTTGCAATTCCATTTGGGGAAGAGCCGCGCTCTCAGGATTTGCACGTCTTTCCCTGCGTCCAGAGCAATCGAGGCGAAGAGGCAGCTCTGCACCTGCCTGTGGCACCACTCTGTAATATTCAGTGCGCATATTGCGATCGAAGTGGTGACTGCGTGCATCACAGCCCACGCGGGAGCGCCTCGCTGCTGCTCACACCCCAACAGGCAATTTCCTACGCAATTGCCTCTCTGCGTTGCGAACCACGCATTGGAAGCATTGGAGTGTCTGGGCCTGGCGATCCACTTGCCAACCCGGAGGCAACGTTTGGAGCATTGGGCCAGCTTCGGCTGGAGCGGCCCGACATCCCATTCTTTTTGGCGACCAACGGGCTAAATCTGCGTAGTCACGTCGATCGATTTGTTGAACTGGGCGTGTCGCTTTGCATCGTGACGGTCAATGCCGTCAGCGCGCAGACATTGGCCCGAATGATCGATTGGGTTCAAGGGCCCAGTGGAATGTTGGCTGGGGATGAAGCGGCCCAATATCTGTTAGCGCAGCAAATGGCAGGTATTCGAGCCACTGCTGCCGCTGGAATTACCGTACGCGTAAATTTTCAGCTCTTGCCCACGGTAAACGATCATGAAATCGAGGCTGTTGCCAAAGGGGTTTCGGAGGCGGGAGCACGGTTCTTTCACGTCCAGCCGTTTGAGCCACCCCAGTCACGACGGCCAATTATAGCAAATGTGCCAGCTCCGAATTTACAACAAATGAACATTGCGCGCGAAGCAGCGGGCCGGCATATTGCCTTAATTAAACACTGCTCCCTTTGTGCTGCCGACTCGATAGGCTGTCTGGCGCAAGGGCAGATTCGCGCTGTACGCGCCGCGTTGGAAACGTCGGCGCAGAACAAGGACGATCCGCCGCAAACTCTGACTTCAGGTATTCCTGAGCAGCCCCCGGTACTCGACGAGCGTCGCGTCGCGCTTAGGCAGCTGCAATTGATCGCGAAAGTGGCCCGTTGGCTATCCACGTCCGAGGACGATACCCTAACCACAATCCGTCAGGTTTTGAGCTGGATGGACGAGGAACTCGCTCTGAAACGTGCCGTAGTTGCACTGGTGGATGCCGTGGGCGAAACGCTTCAGGCGCAGGTTACGCATGGGGTGGCCGAGGAACAGGCCGATCGCATGCGCTATCGCTTGGACGAGGGCGTTACCGGTCAGGTGTTTTCAACTGGGCATGCACTAATGCTCCCATCGCTTCAAGCGAATCCAACCTTTCTCGACCGGTCCGGTTTGCGCGCAGGGCTTGATTTGGCCAAGATCGCATTCTTTTGCGTACCGATTCGAGACCGCGGAACCGTGATCGGGACCTTGTCCGCGGATAAGGACAACAGTCTGCTCAAGGATGCCGACTCCGATCTTGAGCTCTTGGGTGAAGTTGCCCAATTATTCGCGCCATTTGTGCAGCGGCGTCGCCTCGAAGAGAGCCTTTCCCTCTTTCGACAACTACGCTCCAGTGAAGGCCCCTTTGCGCGGCTGGTGGGTCGTTCGTCAGCGATGGAGGAGGTTCGTCGACTGATCGCAAAAGTCGCCCCAGCCACCACGTCAGTCCTATTCACGGGAGAAACGGGGACGGGCAAAAGCGCGGCGGCAATTCTTGTCCACGAACTGAGCCCGCGCGCTTCCGGCCCGTTCATTGAGGTCAATTGTGGGGCGATTCCCGAAAACTTGATTGAAAGTGAGCTATTTGGCCATGAAAAGGGCTCGTTCACCGGGGCGGTTCAGAGACGCTTAGGCGTATTTGAGCGCGCTCGCGGGGGAACCGTGTTTCTTGATGAAGTCACCGAGCTTGGACCCTCGGCGCAAACCCGGCTTTTGCGCGTGCTGCAGACGCATCGCTTTGAGCGGGTCGGAGGCAGCGAAACACTGACCACCGACGTACGCCTGATTGCCGCGACGAACAAAGACTTGGCTGCCGCCGTTGCCGACGGCTCCTTCCGAGCAGATTTATACTATCGACTCTACGTGTTTCCAATTGTGATGCCGCCGCTACGCGAGCGCGGCAAAGCGGATCTGATGCTTTTAGCCGATAGCTTCATCGATCGCCACGGGCGCAGCATGGGCAAATCCATTTTCCGAATTGATACCCCGGCCATCGACATGATTACGGCCTACCACTGGCCGGGAAATGTCAGGGAGCTCGAAAATGTACTTGAACGGGCCGTGGTGCTCACCGAGGGAGAGGTTATTCATGGCCATCACTTGCCGCCTTCGCTGCAGATGAATCGGTACGCAAGCAAACCCGAGAATCTCGACTTTGGAGCCCGCGTGGCTGACTTCGAAATGGAACTGATTACCGAAGCATTGAAAGACGCGAACGGAAATCAGACCAAAGCCGCCGAGCAACTTGGCATTACTAAGCGAATTATTCAGTACAAAATACGGAATTACGGTATTCCTTGGGAGCGTTTTGTACCGAAGGGTTGAGACCTCCATGCGCGCCTGATTCCGGCACAAAAACGAATCGAGATTAGCTGCGATAGTACGAAAAAGTTCCGTGGCCCGTTTCGATTCGATTTCAGACACGGTGGCTTGCGGCGAAATGCGGGCATCCTGCGAAGTCTTGGCAAATGGCCCGCGTCGTGCAGAGGGAACTTAGTGTCGCACCCGCCCAAGCTATGGTCTCGAGGTATTCTATGGACCTTTCTGCCCACCCCTGTTTCGACAATGCAGCAAGGCTGAAGTATGCGCGTGTCCACTTGCCGGTTGCGCCAAAGTGCAATGTCCAGTGCAATTTCTGCGATCGACGCTTCGATTGCGCTAATGAAAGCCGGCCCGGTGTAACTAGCGTGCTGCTCGATCCCGAGCAAGCTGCCCGCTATGTAGACGACGTCGTCGCAAAAGACCCCTCGATTCGTGTCGTCGGAATTGCCGGGCCTGGCGACCCCTTGGCGCAGGCCCCTAAAACCCTCGAAACGCTACGTTTGGTCCGTGAGCGGTATCCGGAAATGCTGCTCTGTGTCGCCACCAATGGCCTAGCCCTGCCGGAAAATGCGGCAGCCTTGGCGGATCTGCACGTAAGTCACGTAACCGTTACCGTTTGCGCAGTAGATCCCGAGGTCGGCGGCAAAATCTACAAGTGGGTGAAGGATGGTAAGGTTATCTTGAGGGGACGCGAGGCGGGGGAGCGCATGTTACAGGCGCAAAGGGCTGGAATTGTGGCTCTAGTTAAGTCGGGTGTCATGGTCAAGATCAATTCGATTTTGGTGCCAGGCATTAACGATTATCACATTGAAGAGGTCGCGCGTGAAGTTGCCGCATTGGGCGCAGCCCGCTTCAACTGTCTACCAATGCGACCCGTGCCCACGACGCCGTTTGGCAATCTCACTGAGCCTTCCAAAGATGTCGTACACAAACTTCGGGCCATTTGCGGCCAATATTTGCCGCAAATGGAACATTGCTCACGCTGTCGCGCCGATGCCGTGGGTCGTATCGGTCATGTGCCTTCAGAGGAGCAGCTCGTGCTCTTGCGCAAACACGCAACATCCGTTACCCAGCAGCGCCCGTACGTGGCGGCAGCCTCGGAAGAAGGCTTGCTCGTCAATCAGCATCTCGGAGAGGCACAGTACTTTTGGATTTTTGGTCGTCGGGGTGACGTATTCGTGCTCGTCGATAAACGCAAAGCACCGCAAGAGGGCTCTGGATCAACGCGCTGGAACGAGCTTGCTCAACTGCTATCCGACTGCCAAGCATTGCTGGTGAGCGCCGCCGGGGGCAGCCCCAGGAGGCTACTCGATGCTGCTGGCATTCAAACGCATCAGACCGATGGTCTAATTGAAGAGGCTCTCGACGCCGTGTATCAAAGTCGCAGTTTGCCCAAAGCAAGAACCAGCGGATTCCGTTGCGGCAAAGGCGCTACTTGTGGTGGAAATGGTTTGGGCTGTGGATGATTTATGTCGTGTTCCCACTTGAACAATAAGCAAGGAAACATTCTATGACAACACCCTGGCTAATCGATACGACGCTGCGTGACGGCGAACAAGCTGCAGGTGTCGCATTTTCAACGGACCAAGCGTTCCGCATTGCGGAAAAGCTAGCATCAATAGGTATTCCCGAGTTGGAAATCGGTACTCCTGCCATGGGAAATGCTGAAGTCGAAAAAATGCGACGCATCGTTAGAGCAGACCTGGGATGTCGCACAACCGCCTGGTGCCGGGCCTGCGAAAGCGATATCGACGCGGCCTACGAAGCCGGAGTCAGTGCGGTGCATATCTCCCTTCCAGTGTCGGATATTCATCTGAACGCATTGAAGAAGAATCGTGCTTGGGTGTTGGAGCGGTCTCAGACCTTGATACACCTCGCTAAGCAACGCTTTTCCTACATATCCGTTGGAGCGCAAGATGCATCACGCACAGATGCCGAATGGCTCCGGCAGTTTGGTTTGCACTTGGCTGATTGGGGTGCCAAGCGGTTGAGAATTGCCGACACCGTTGGGGTCTGGGATCCCATCCAATGTTATGAAGCCGTCCGCGCCTTACGTTCCACTTTACCCAACCTCGATCTGGGCGTACACACGCACAACGACCTAGGCATGGCGAGCGCCAATGCCATCGCGGCATTGCGCGCGGGAGCCGATGCGGTCGACGTAACGGTCAACGGTCTTGGCGAGCGCGCAGGTAACGCTGCCCTAGAAGAGGTCGTGATGGCTATTGAAGTGGCTCGGGGTATGCGCTCCAACATGGTTCTTAAGGAACTAACCGCCCTAAGTCAGCTGGTGGCGGAATGCGCGGGACGCGAAATTCATTACCAAAAACCCGTGGTGGGACAGGGTGCGTTCGCCCATGAGTCGGGAATCCACGTACACGCCCTGTTGCGTGATCGACGGACCTACGAGCCTTTTGCTTCCGAGCTTCTGGGACGCAAACGCCCGGATTTCGTGATCGGCAAACACAGCGGGATCACCGCGCTAAAAAGCGCTTTGGACGCGTTAGGTCTGTCAGTTGGGCCGGCTCGCCTCGGCGAGATTCTGACCCGAATTCGGCGACGCGCCGAGGAACTCGATGGCGCGCTTACGGAACAAGATCTAGTCGTCTTGGCTACTTCGGGGTAGGCTCCAACCGACTTGACCAGCGTTCTTAGCCTCTGTGAGTTGCCGCCTTGGGTGCTGGTTTCTCGCGAATTCAATGATGACCCGCAGCCTCTGGTCATCCAAGGGGCACACGGCACGGATCGCTTTTTGTTCGAACGCCTCAATTGCATAGACGATCGGGCGAGGCGGGCGGAATTCTTTGACGACTATATGTCCGTCAAATTCTACCTACATCAATGGTCAGACGAGACTCAGAGCGCTCGTCGATCACTCAAAAACAGCTACGTGCGGTTTCTGCGCGGCTGGGGTGTGGACTCGAATTCCATCGAGGGCGCAGTGCTTAAGGGTTGGGTCGAAAGCCGCTTTGGAATCACGCCCAATTACCACAAACAGCCGATCCAAGAAGCCAACGAGGATGACTATACCCCTTACGACATCGATCGAATGCGTGGCCACAGTCGCACGAATAGCATCCATGAGCAACTCGACCTTCTGTACCAGTACACCCAATATGAGATTGTTCGGCAAGATCCGGAGCGACATTGGCTAACGCTCTTTCGTGGTACTTACGACGCGCGCGAGCATGTGGTGACCGAGCGCGTAACGAAGCATGTGTATTACGTAAGACTCAACAATTTGTCGTCATTTACGTCGGAAATGGAACGCGCTTGGGAATTTGGTACTACGGTTTGGTCTGTCCAAGTTCCCGCTTGTAAGATATTCTTTTACGGGGACCTATTGCCGCGCAGTATCTTGAAGGGTGAAAACGAACATCTCGTTATTGGAGGGGAATATCGCGTATCTGAAGTACTTGGCTAAATCCGGACCTGCAATTCGCGGCGTGATTCTCAACGATTTCGTCGTGACCGATGTGGCCATCAGGAATTAACATTTCTGAAACGTAGTCAGCGTTCCGCTATGGGGGGAACAATACCAACTTGTGGAACAATTCCGTGCTGCGATTCCGAGTGAAGTACAGGATTGTATCGAAATGACCGAAATGACCGATTGCGGGAACATTTCGTCCCCTAAAACCCTGAGAGATTTTGCAGGGCAGACACTCTGGCACCGTTGTTGCTCAACGTCGGATAGGAACTGAATTGATTTAGCTGACGTAGTAACCCGAGGAATCGAACCATGAGACAGATCGCAATTTACGGTAAAGGTGGCATTGGAAAGTCAACGACGTGTCAGAACACCGTGGCCGGACTCGCCCAAATGGGCAAAAAGATCATGATCGTCGGCTGCGACCCAAAAGCGGACGCCACTCGTTTGATGCTGCACGCCAAGGCGCAAACGACCGTCATGGATCTGATTCGCGAGCGAGGAACAGTTGATGACCTCGACCTGAACGAGGTACTCAAGGTCGGTTACGGCGGCGTCAAGTGTGTCGAATCCGGCGGCCCAGAGCCGGGTGTCGGTTGTGCAGGTCGCGGCGTCATTACCGCCATTAACTTTCTCGAGGCCGAGGGCGCCTACACACCCGACCTCGACTTCGTCTTTTACGACGTTCTCGGCGATGTTGTGTGCGGTGGCTTCGCGATGCCAATCCGCGAAGGTAAGGCGCAAGAAATCTACATTGTCTGCTCGGGCGAGATGATGGCGATGTATGCGGCCAACAACATCGCGAAAGGCATTCTCAAATACGCCATCAACGGCAAGGTGCGGCTCGGAGGGCTCATATGCAACTCGCGCAACACGGATAAAGAAGCTGAGCTCATTGAGGCACTCGCGGCGAAACTAGGCACGCAAATGATCCACTTTGTCCCTCGCGAGAATCAAGTGCAGCGCGCTGAGTTGCGCCGCATGACTGTCATCGAATACTCGCCAGACCACGCCCAGGCAGAAGAGTACCGCACGCTGGCCCGCAAAATTTCCGAGAACACAATGTTCGTCGTGCCCAAGCCCCTACAGATGGAGGAACTTGAGGATCTACTCATGGAATTCGGGATCATTCCCGAAGATGATTTGGCTGTCGTCGGCGTTGCTGAGGCCGCTCCCCTAGCCGCAACCGCCTAACCACCCGAGATAAAGCCGAAAGGTAGCTATGACCCTACTCAAAACCGTGAAAAGAGTTGACGGAATCACGCGCGAGTCCACCCAAGCGATGATAGACCGAACGCTCGAGGCCTACCCAACGAAAGGGAAAGCAAAACGGGCGCCGCACCTTGCGCCCAATGACCCTGAATCAGGCAGTGCCTGTGTGAAATCTAACCGCAAGACGGTTCCCGGCGTCATGAGCGCTCGCGGTTGTGCATACGCCGGGGCAAAAGGTGTTGTCTGGGGTCCGATTCGCGACATGGTCCACGTGTCGCACGGGCCCGTGGGTTGCGGTTGGTATTCCTGGGGAACACGCCGAAACTTGATGTCAGGCATCAACGGTGTCTCCAATTTCGCCATGCAGATGACGTCCGACTTTCAGGAGAAAGACATCGTCTATGGTGGCGACAAGAAACTCGCGACCTTATTGCGGGAAGTCAAGGTCCTGTTCCCCCTTGCCAAAGGCATCTCGGTTTTGTCGGAATGCCCGGTCGGCCTCATCGGTGATGACATTAATGCAGTCGCTAAGACCATGGCGACTGAACTTGATTTGCCGATAATTCCCTGCAATTGTGAGGGTTTTCGCGGTGTATCGCAGTCGCTCGGTCACCACATCTCAAACGACACGATAAGAGACTACATTATCGAGACGCGTGAATTCGCGGAAGAGTCCACGCCGTATGATGTTGCGCTGATTGGTGACTACAATATTGGTGGAGATGTGTGGTCCGTCAAGCCGCTATTGGAAGAATGCGGACTCAATGTTAAGGCTACTTGGACTGGTGACGGAGAGGTCGAGCGTATTGCGGCTACGCATCAAGTGAAGCTGAACATCATCCACTGTTATCGTTCCATGAATTACATGGCGAAGGTCATGGAGGAAAAGTACAGCATTCCTTGGCTCGAGCTGAATTTTTTCGGGCCTACGAAAATCCGGCAGAGTCTACTCAAGCTGGGCGAGCACTTTGGTGGTCCTATCAAAGAAAATGTCGAAAGAGTCATTGCCAAGTACGACCCATTGATGAAAGCCATTGTCGATGAGTATCGCCCGCGCCTCGAAGGAAAGAAGGTCATGCTGTATGTGGGTGGACTACGCCCGCGACATACGGTCAGCGCATTCGAAGATCTCGGCATGGTCGTGGTAGGATCCGGTTACGAATTCGCTCACAATGACGACTATGAGCGAACCGGGCCGGAAATGCCCGATGCGACGGTCATCTACGATGATGCAAGCGAATACGAATTGGAGAAATTCGTGGAGGAATTGAAACCGGATCTGGTTGGCAGCGGTATCAAAGAGAAATATGTATTTCAGAAGATGGGGTTGCCTTTCCGCCAAATGCACAGTTGGGATTATTCCGGCCCCTACCACGCCTACAATGGGTTTCCTGTCTTCGCGCGGGACATTGATATGGCAATTAATAGCCCAACCTGGAAACTCGTGAAGGCACCGTTTTAGTCCATTGTTCCCACGCCGTGGGTCACATTAGATCTCGGCTAAGGAGAGAGTTATGTCGAATGAATTGGGTCTAACCGTAAAGAAAGTAACAAGTATTACGCCAGAGGACGAGCATCGCGTCCTCAATTGGATAAACACCAAAGAATACAGGGACAAGAACTTTGCGCGTCAGGCGCTAGTGGTCAATCCAGCCCACGCATGCCAGCCGCTCGGAGCGGAGCTTGCCGTGCACGGATTTGCCGAAACCTTACCGTTCGTTCATGGGGCACAGGGTTGCGCGTCCTATTACCGTTCTACGCTGAATCGTCATTTTCGCGAGCCTGCTCCAGCCGTTTCCGACTCGATGACGGAAGATGGAGCCGTGTTTGGAGGACAAAACAATTTACATGAAGGGCTTGAGAATGCATACGCTCTCTACAAGCCGAAAATGATAGCAATCTTCACGTCGTGTATGCCCGAAATCATTGGCGATGACTTGAACGCGTTTATCAAGAACGCGCGTCAAAAAGGGCATATTCCCAACGAGTTTCCGGTTGCCTATGCGAACACGCCGTCGTTTAGCGGCTCGCATGTTAACGGTTATGACTCGATGCTGCAAGCGATCTTAGAGACTGTAACGGCAGACAAGGCTATCGAGGGCCGTTGTACCGGTAAGTTGAACTTCATTGCAGGTTTTGACACTAACACCGCCAACTACCGGGAGTACAAGCGAATCTTCGATGAGTTCGGTATTGCCTATACGTTCCTAGCCGACATCTCCGAAACGTTCGATTCGCCCAATGACGGACACTATCGCATCTATGCCGGAGGCACACCGCTTGCGGAAGCCGCGGATTCGATCAATGGCAAAGCCACCTTGAGCGTCGGGCCCTTTGCGACCACGAAAACATTCACTTGGATCAAGGAACAATACTCTGGCACTCACAGCACGATGCCCTTACCCATGGGCGTCGTCAAGACTGACGCCTTCCTGATGAAGCTCTCCGAGCTGTTCGACAAGCCGGTGCCAGCTTCTCTCAAGGCGGAACGTGGGCGCGCGGTCGACGCCATGACCGACGCACAGCAATACATGCACGGCAAGAAGTTTGCCATCTATGGTGACCCCGATTTGCTGCTTGGATATGTGTCATTTTTACTCGAGATGGGCGCAACGCCGACTCATGTTCTTTGCTCGAAGGGCTCTAAAAAGCTCGATCGGGAAATCCGAGCGCTGTTGGACGCCTCTGCGTACGGTGCTCAAGGAAAAACCTATATGAACCGCGATCTCTGGCACCTCAGATCGCTGATTATGACTGAGCCGGTTGACGCCATCATTGGCGATACTCACGGGAAATTTGCGGCGCGGGATGCCAAGATTCCACTATTCCGTTTTGGTTTCCCAGTGTTTGATCGAGTGAATTTGCATCGCAGCCCCATCATCGGTTATCAAGGTGTCATTCGCATGGTGACGGATATATGCAATAAATTCATCGACATTACAGACGATACCTGTGACGACCGACATTTCGAAATGATGCGGTAGCAATCGTAACCGCCGGCGCTGATGAACTTAGAGAAATGAGGTTGACATGAAAGTCGCATTCGCCAGTAGTGACGGAATAATAATCAATCGTCATTTTGGATTAGCGGAGACCTTTCATTTATGGGAGATTGGCGTCGAGTCGGCACATTACGTGGGAGTCGTTCCCACCGGCGCGGCGGATGACGACCGAGAAGACAAAATCGTGGCACGTGCGGCTGCGCTGCAGGAATGTACCATTGTGTATTCTATGCAGATTGGTGGTCCGGCAGCGGCGAAGTTGGTGGCACGGCACGTGCACCCCATGAAAACGGGCAAGGAACTGCCGATCAGGCAAGCCATCTCTGATCTTCGACGGGTGTTGAGTAGCCGTCCGCCGCCTTGGTTAAGAAAGGCCTTGGGGGAGTTGCCGCTCGCGGCCAAAGACATCCCTTTGGATGAATAGCAAGTAACTCCCAATAGACTTAAGGTTCCTAATAAAGGATTACCCACAATCCAACAAGTGAATTCTAACGGAGCAATAATATGGGCTACATTACGGGGTTAACGCGCGGCAAGCAAGAATGGACACCACGGTTTGTTCGTTCGATTGACGACAGCAAGTGCATTGGATGTGGTCGGTGCATGAAGATTTGCGCGCACGGCGTTCTTGCACCAAAGGAGGTCGATGAAGAAGAGTCGGCAAAAATGTTCTGTAGCGTCGCGCATGCAGAGAACTGTATCGGTTGTGAGGCTTGCGGACGGACTTGCAATAAGAAAGCTTTCAGCTTCGAACCCCTGCTAGCCTAATCATGTCGTCGAACCATCATGTGCAAGCGCCGGGCAATGAACTCGCCGCACGGGTTGCCGCAATCGAGTCAGTCGAAGACCTGTTTGCTGTATTCAAACTGGATTTCGATAGACACGCAATTGACGTCTACCGACTTCACATTCTCAGGCATTTCGGGCAGCTAGTGGAAGCCATTGAGGCGCGCAGCCCTGCCCCGAGTGAGCAAGAACGCCCCGTATTGTATGCGTCGGCACTATTACAAGCTCACGATCGATTCGCGCTCGGAGAATGCTGTCGCGAACCCCCTGTGTTCGCGGGGTTGCGGCAGGGATTGGTGCAACTTGGCCTCAAACGGCGAATTGTGTGAGCAGGCATCAATAAAACATAAGCCGTTCTGATTGTTTAAACGGAAACCTCGACGAGAGCGCCTAGAAACAGTTATCAGAGCAACGTTGTATGTAAGGCTACTCCACAAAGCTGAACTGCCATGGAATTCGAATTACTGAAAGACCGTCAGTCACAAGTAGTTCGATCCCAGCGACGTGAGGTCACTCCTGTAGATTGTAACAAGGCAAGTGTCGCCGGATCAGTTAGCCAGCGGGCCTGCACATTTTGCGGCTCGCGCGTAGTCCTCTACCCCATAGCGGACGCCCTGCACCTTGTGCACGGCCCGGTGGGTTGCGCCGCCTACACTTGGGATATTCGAGGTGCACTTTCGTCGGGACCCGAACTGCATCGCATCAGTTGCTCGACGGATCTAAGAGAAAAAGATGTGGTGTTCGGGGGCGAACATCGGCTTGAAATATCACTACGTCAGTTGATCTCGAAGTATTCGCCCAAGGCGGCCTTCGTCTACGGCACTTGCGTGATTGGGGTTATCGGCGACGATGTTGCTGCGGTGTGCCGTCGCGTTGAATTGGACGTCGGCATTCCAATCATTCCGGTGCTCGCGGAGGGGTTTCGCGGAACCAAGCGCGACGGTTATAACGCGGCAACAAGTGCGCTACTTACTTTGATCGGCCGAGGAGACACTTCGGGAATTGGCAAGCATTCGATCAACCTCATGGGTGATTTCAATGTCGCGGGAGAAAGCTGGATCATCAAGAAATATTTCGAGCAAATGGGGGTCGAAGTCGTTTCCGTGCTGACAGGTGACGGCCGAGTCGATGAAATTAGTCGAGCGCACGGTGCCCGCCTAAATATCGTGCAATGCGCGGGTTCGATGACTCCGCTGGCCCAAGGCATGCAAGAGCGCTACGGGATTCCGTTTATTCGCGTGTCATTTTTTGGCATCGAAGATACCAGCGACGCGCTTTACCGCACGGCCAAGTTCTTTGGCTCTCCGAGCATTCTCAACAATACACAAGCTCTGGTAAGCGCGGAATTGTCGCGAGTCTTGCCAGAACTTCGGGCCATCAGGCGCGAGTTACAGGGCAAGCGCGCCGGACTCTACGTGGGAGGTGCCTTCAAAGCATTCTCGTTGGTCCGCGCTCTGCGTCAATTGGGCGTTTCCGTCGTGGTCGCAGGAACGCAGACTGGAAATCAGGAAGAGTATGCTGAACTTCAGGCCGTGTGCGACGAGGACACGATTATCGTCGATGACACCAATCCCCTGGAATTGGCGGCCTTTCTTGTAGAAAAAGATGTTGACGTGTTCATCGGCGGCGTCAAAGAACGACCGGTTGCGTATAAACTTGGCATCGGCTTTTGCGACCACAATCACGAGCGCAAAATCGCACTGGCGGGCTTCGAGGGGGCCGTCGCATTTGCGCGTGAAATCCACGCTACCGCCACCAGCCCTATTTGGAGCTTGATGCCTCGGCGAGCGCAAGCCGGCAAAATGCGCAATAACGAGGCTGAGCCATGATGGCCGTCGACACCCAGGTTACCAAAGAGATTTCCGAAGTCCGCTCATCCTACGGCGCGGATGCCACAGTCAACCCTTGCACACTCTGCGCACCACTCGGGGCGGCCTTGGCGACCGCAGGAATTGAGGGGGCCATTTCACTGCTGCATGGCGCGCAGGGCTGTGCGACCTATATTCGTCGCTACCTTATCAGTCATTTTCGCGAACCGGTAGACGTGGCATCCAGCAGTTTTGGGGAGTCGCAGACCGTGTTTGGCGGCGAAGACAATTTGAGTCGGGCCCTCAACAATATTGAGCAGCAGTACCACCCCAACATCGTAACTGTGGCGACCACTTGCGTCGCTGAAACTGTCGGTGAAGATGTGCCGCTGTTACTGAAGCGCTATAACTCGCGCCGCGCCACGGTCCTTCCAATTGTGTATGCCGCAACTCCAAGCTACAAGGATGGCCACGTCGAAGGATTTCATGCGATGGTGCGTAGCATCGTACAGACCCTCGCAGCTGATGCGGGACCTCCCGAGCGCGCGGTGAACTTGATTCCGCCGCTGCTGTCCCCTGCAGATCTGCGTCACGTGCGAGAGATCATCGAGGGATTTGGGGTTAGAGCGACCCTAGTCCCGGATTACTCGGACACGTTAGACGGTATTATTCTCGATGAGTACCGGGCCTTGCCGCAGGGCGGCACTCCTTTGAATGAGATTGAGCGAATGCTCCGTTCGCTGACAACAATCGATTTGACGATGACTGGGAAAGCGCCTCGGGCAAGTGACATCTTGGCCAGTCGCGGTTCTCAAACTCGCTTGCTCGGGCTTCCCATCGGCGTCCGGGCTACCGACGCCTTCGTTGAGGCATTGGCGCAGGAAACCAGCCTAGATTGTCCCCAATGGTTAGTCAAGGAGCGTGGTAGGCTCTTGGATGCCTATGCGGATGGGCATAAGTATGTTTTCGGAAAACGCGTCGGACTTTACGGAGATCCAGAACTGGTCACAGGCCTTGCGATGTTCCTTCTGGAAATTGGTGCGCGCCCGGTAGTTTGCGCCACGGGGGCACGTAATCGAGCCCTCACCAAAGCCCTTGAGCAGTTGCCCAGCGGGTCCGTCGAGGAAATTCTCGACGACACTGATTTCGCCAAGTTTGAAGCGGCCTGTCGTCGCACAAGCACCGAGTTACTTATGGGAAGCAGTAAAGGCTACGGTACGGCCCGTAGCCTTGGCATCCCTTTGCTAAGATTGGGCTTTCCAGTCCACGACAGAATCGGTGCGGGCCGAATTCAAATTGTTGGCTACCGGGGCACCCTCTGGCTATTTGACTCAATCGTAAATGTGCTCCTGGAACGCAGGCAAGAGGCATCCAATGTTGGGTACTCATACCTATAGCGCGTTGTATTCGGAAATATGTTACGCCCCCATGCCGCAAAATTTCGTGGATCTGGACGACGTTCAGGACAGGGCTTATGCCGCAATGCTGGGCGTGGCGATTGGCGACGCTTTGGGGGCGACCGTAGAGTTCATGACGCCCTCTGAAATTCAACAGACCTATGGAGTGTTGCGTGACATTCGGGGAGGCGGTTGGCTGCAACTGTCGCCGGGACAAGTCACCGATGACACGCAGATGTCACTTTGCATCGCTCGGTCCGTGGCTGAATGTGGCTGGTCGCTGCGTGACATTGCGGATCGATTTTCAGATTGGCTTCGTTCAAAACCCCCCGATGTTGGCAATACCTGTCGCCGGGGAATTCGTCGTTACATGTACTACGGCTCGCTATCTGGTCCACTCTGCGACGATGATGCAGGTAACGGTGCGGTCATGCGCATGGCTCCTGTGGCGATCGCTTCCCTGGCAGACTCGCGGCTGCTTGAGTCGTGGGCGGTGGAGCAAGCTCACCTCACGCACCATCATCCGCTGTCCGATTCGGCTTGCGTCCATGTAGGGTCACTTTTACACCTGGCATGCCTGGGCCGTTCTCGTGAGAGCCTGCGTCAATATGCACAAATGGCGGTAAATCAAGTCCCGGCCTTTGGATATTTGGGATATAGGGGGCTTTGTACGGCCTACGTTGTTGACACGATGCAGACCGTTCTTTACCACTTCTTCCGGTCCCGAAACTTCGAGGAATGCTTGGTGAACACAGTCAACCAAGGTGGCGATGCTGACACGGCGGGAGCGATCGTTGGAGCGATAGCCGGAGCCTACTACGGTCTCGAGGAAATTCCGCAACGCTGGATCAAGAAACTAAATCCTGGGCTTGTGGATGAACTGTTGTATTTATCTCGCCGTCTGGTAAGTCGATCGCCATTGGGACAAGCCGACCCGATTGCTTGTTTCTGACTTGTTTCAAAGATACAGGAAATCATAAATGGAAATTAGCGCGCGAAATCAAATCAAGGGAACGGTCATTGCTATTAAACATGACGCTGTAGTGGCCGAGGTCATCGTCGAATATGACAGCCATCAGATCACCTCCACGATTACTATGGGTTCGCTAGAACGACTCGGACTGACCGTTGGGGATCGGGTCACAGCTATCATAAAAGCTTCTGACGTGATGATTGGGAAATGACCACAGCCATCGTACGCAAGGCGGATTTGCGTTCGATGCAAGACGCCGCCTGCATTGTCCGCCTTCTGGATGAATACGCAAGCGATCCTATGGGGCGCAGTGGACCTCTGGATTTGGCTGCCAAAGAGCGCTTAGCTGCCGACTTGGCCGAACATCCTTCGGCAATTGTGTTCTTGGCGGAGACCGACCGCAAAGTACTGGGCCTCGCTGTCTGCTTTCTGCAGTATTCAACATTCGGCGCATTCTTGCTCTTGAACATCCACGACTTTATCGTGACTGCGTCGGCGCGCAAACAGGGAATTGGTCGGGCAATGTTGCGTGGAATATGTGATGCCGCCAAAACTCAGGGGTGCCAGAAAGTTACCCTCGAAGTGCGTCAAGATAATTCGGCAGCACAATCGCTCTATCGAACAGAAGCCTTCGACGAATGTGAGCCACCGATGCTATTTTGGCAGCGGCAATTGTAATTGTCCTCATTGAGGGCGCCCAAATAAAGAAGGACTTAATGCCCACCCCATGGCGCTCGACGTTCAGATATGCCCGCCTCGACCGCCACGAGATCGCCGGCTCCCTAGGCGATATGGGCACGTTCCTACCGCTCCTCGTTGGAATGGTAGCCCAAAATGGTCTCGATTTTTCCGCCGCGCTCTTTTTTGCCGGGCTCTTCAATGTGGTCACCGGTCTCACGTTTGCGATTCCGATGGCCGTGCAACCGATGAAGGCAATCGCGGCGGTGGCACTGACCGAGGGGCTGACAGCGCCACAGATCCTTGCCGCAGGGATCATCGTCAGTGCGGTGATCTTGCTGCTGGGTGTTACGGGGCTCATCAACTGGCTCAATCGCGTCATTCCCAAGGCTGTAGTTCGCGGGTTGCAGCTCGCCCTCGGCCTTTCATTGCTCATGAAGGCACTCCAGATGGTGGCGGGCACGCACAGGGTCGTTGGATTCGACAGCTACCTAACGGGTGCACTCGCAGCGCTCCTGATCTTGGCGCTATTCTTTTCGAAGCGGATCCCGGCGGCGCTAGTGCTATTCGGAGCAGGCATTCTGCTTGCCATCTGTAGAGACGTGAAGGTGATGACGACGCTGGGCCTTGGGATCTCCCTGCCGCATTGGTCACCGCCGGGCTGGGGCGACTTCGTTAGTGCTTTCCCAAGAGCCGCGCTCCCGCAAATCCCGCTCACTGCCTTGAACTCGGTCGTGGCCGTGTGTGCACTTTCGGTCGACCTGTTTCCAGACCGCCCTGCCGAGCCGCGCAAAGTCGCCCTGTCGGTGGGATTGATGAACCTCATTGCGGCGTGGTTCGGCGGTATGCCCATGTGTCACGGTGCCGGGGGTCTTGGCGGTCAGTACCGCTTTGGTGCTCGCACTAACGGTTCGATCCTCTTCCTTGGCGGCGCCAAAATGGCCGTCGCTGTCTTTCTCGGCGCTTCGCTGATGAAACTGTGCCTTGCGTTTCCTTCAAGCATTCTCGGCGCGATGCTCGCCTTTAGTGGCTTGGAACTGGCGCTGGTAACGCGTGACCAGACGAGACGCAGCGATGCCTTTGTCATGCTGATCACTGCCGGCACTTGCCTAGGTCTCAACAGCATTGCCCTCGGGTTCGTATTCGGCCTTGGGTTCACACTCTGCTTGCGTCTTCGGCAATTCCGGGTCGAGGAGAACTAGACCTCCGAGTCCAACGGCCTTCGCGGGTAGCGATGTAGTTTGACGTCGGCCGATGCGCCGCGCACTCGCGTTTAATGGGGTTAGTACGAGATCAGACGAGGCAACGAGTCTTGAAGTTTCACAATTGTCGCCTATCTGTCACAATCCTGGGCCATGAGCCTCGGGCGATCTGACTACGATTGGAGCAATAGCTGGATGGCAAAGTCAGAGCCCCCGGACGCGGCTGACACTGAGTTTGACGATCGAAGTCTATACGTCAACCGCGAGGTGTCCTGGCTCGCGTTTGACCAGCGAGTGCTCGACCAAGCCGGGGACCCGGCTTGGCCATTGCTCGAGCGGGTGAAATTCCTGGCCATTCATTCATCGAATCTCGATGAGTTCTTCATGATTCGAGTATCTGGCCTGCACGAACAGTTGGACGCCGAGATTACCGAGCCTGTCCCCGATGGCCTTAGCACGGCCGATCAATTGGCAAAGATCCGCGAAATCGCACAACGGCAGCTTAACGTTGCGGCGCATCTGTACTTGGACGAATTGTCCCCAGCCCTTGCCGATGCCGGCATTCGCATTCGAAGTTGGTCCAGCCTCAGCCCGGAGCTGCAGGCTGCGGCCCGGGCATATTTCCGAACCTCCGTGTTTCCAGTGCTGACCCCGCTGGCGCTTGATCCGGGGCATCCATTCCCCTTCCTGTCTAATCTGTCGTTGTCATTGGCGGTACAAGCTACTGATCCCAAAACTTCCGAAAGTCGTTTGGCTTTCGTCAAGGTACCCGAGACTCTGGCGCGTTTCGTACAAATTGCGATACCCGGTGGGATTAGTGACGCACCGGTGACCGACACGCCGATCGATCTGCTGGCACTTGAAGAGCTCATGGAAAATAACCTGGATGATCTATTTCCAGGCATGTTCATCGAAGCCGCTTACCCGTTTCGGGTAACACGAGATATGGATCTTGAGATTCTTGAGGACGAGGCCTCCGACCTGCTCTCAGCCGTCGATCGCGAAGTGCGCCGCCGTCGTTTTGGCGCGGCGGTACGCCTCGAAGTGGCGCCTCGAATTCCCCCAGATATTCGTGCAATGCTTCTCAATAAGCTCGAAATTGAGGCGGACGACGTTTACGAAGTTGAGGGCCCCTTAGGACTATCAGGTCTGATGCCGATCACGGTTTTGCCGCGTCCACAGCTCAGAGACTCGGCATTTTCGGCAAGAGTGCCCGTACAATGGCAAGAGGCACTAGATCCATTTGCCGCGATCCGTCAGTCCGACATCCTGCTGCACCACCCCTATGATTCATTCACTCCCGTGCTCGAGTTTCTTAGTTACGCGGCGGATGACCCGAATGTGCTTGCGATAAAAATGATCATGTATCGCACCGGGGCAAAGTCCGAAGCGGTCAAGGCTTTGATACGCGCCGCCGAAAATAGTAAACAAGTGGCCGTATCGATTGAACTCAAGGCCCGTTTCGACGAGGAGAACAATATTGGCCAGGCCCGCGCCCTTGAACGGGCGGGGGTTCACGTGTTTTACGGCACGGCCGGATTCAAGACCCATGCCAAGGCGCTCCTAGTTGTAAGGCGCGAGGGTTCGGAGTTGCGTCGATACGTTCATTTGTCGACTGGCAACTATAATGCGGTATCGGCAAAAATCTACACGGATACCGGCCTTTTTACCTGTGATACCAACATCGGCGAAGACGCTTCGGAGCTCTTCAATGCCCTCTCGGGATTCTCGAATAAATCGGAGTATCGTAAGTTGTGCGTGGCCCCGGTGCGGTTGCGGTTGGACATATTGGAACAGATTGAGAAGCAAACTGAGCGCGCCCGGGCCGGTAAAGACGGCAGAATTTTTGCCAAATTGAATTCAATTGTCGACAAGCGGGTGATTCAGGCACTCTACCGGGCTTCGCAAGCCGGCGTGCAAATCGAGCTTGTGGTCCGAGGTATCTGCTGTTTGCGCCCTGGCGTTGCGGGGGTATCTGAGAATATTCAAGTTCGATCAATGGTGGGTCGATTCCTCGAGCATGAACGGATTTTCTTGTTTGGCCCCGCGGGAGAAGAAGAGCTCTACTTGTCTTCGGCGGACTGGATGCCGCGCAATTTCGATCGTCGAGTGGAGGTCATGTTCCCCATTGCGAATGAAGTCATACGGCGTCAAATTGTGACGGAATGTTTGACTCCAATAGCCCTGGACAACTGCCGAGTGTACGAGATGGACTCAGACGGCAGTTACCATCGACGCCGGCCTCTACCCGAGGAGGCACGCATTGATGCCCAAATGCACACATTGGATCGCGTACGCCGTAATCGACCGCGCTCGGTCAATTACTCGCGGTCAGTGCGGCCTTTGGCGATGAAATAGAAGAGCCGCTAAGACTCCACCTGACTAAACTTCCGCGCGGCTGTTTGACTCGCCGACGGTTGTGCAGCATTCGAGCCCCCGAATGGACGGCAATTCGTCGGCATAGTAACGCTTTTTGATCCACAGGGCCACGTTAACAAGCCCGATCAAAGCCGGCACCTCGACTAAAGGTCCAATGACGGCGGCCAGTGCTCCCCCGTGATTTAGCCCAAATGTCGCGACGGCCACGGCGATGGCGAGTTCGAAATTATTGGACGACGCCGTGAATGATAAAGTGGCTGATTCGGCATAGCTGGCGCCCACAAGTTTACTCATCAGGAACGAACCCAGAAACATAACTACGAAATAGATGAGCAGTGGAATCGCAATGCGCAATACATCGAAGGGCAGCTCGACGATGGTTCTGCCCTTGAGCGAGAACATGACGACGATGGTAAATAGAAGAGCTATCAAAGTGATCGGACTGATGCGCGGAATAAACTGAGTTTCGTACCAGGATTGCCCTTTGATTCGTGTCAAAACAAAGCGTGTTGCCATGCCAGCAATGAAAGGAATGCCCAGGTAGATAAAGACACTCTGGGCAATTTGCCCCATGCTGATATTGACGACCACGCCTTTGAGGCCGAGCCAACCGGGTGCCAACGTGACGAATACGTATGCGAAAGCCGAGTAAAACAATACTTGAAATATGGAGTTTAGAGCAACAAGGCCCGCGCAGTATTCCGCATCGCCTTTGGCTAGGTCATTCCAAACGATGACCATTGCAATGCAGCGTGCCAGACCAATCATGATCAATCCGATCATATATTCAGGCTTGTCGCGCAAGAATAGGACGGCGAGTCCGAAC
>Ga0075520_1000219_pt1 | contig 23056 bp, 9 predicted proteins | sample NGEPerB_FD_75100 | JGI IMG/M metagenome (GOLD analysis project Ga0075520, IMG submission 75100) | Arctic peat soil microbial communities from the Barrow Environmental Observatory site, Barrow, Alaska, USA - NGEE PermafrostAB12-B | ecosystem: Environmental > Terrestrial > Soil > Wetlands > Peat ... | reverse complement strand
CCGCCAAAGCACGAGCCCGCGGGTACCGGAGCAAGCGGAAGATGATCGCCATTACCTACCTCATTGCTGGCAAGCTCCCGACTCCGTCACCCTTCGTGACCCACACGATGTAGCGAAGAACCCCAAAATTCCTGCCGGGACAGGTGGTCTGGTCCACCCCGGCGATCGCCGATCTGGACGCTGACGGGTCGCTCGACATCGTCGTCGGCACCGGAAACATGCCTGCGCAGATGGTTGCTCCGCACCGCCCGATGGCTGGCACTCAGGTGTTCGCGTTCCGGGCCGACGGCTCAAACCTGCCAGGCTGGCCGGTAACCGTCGGGCGCAACGTGACTTCGCCCGCCGTCGGCGATCTCGACAACGACGGTCATCCCGACGTGGCGTTCGTCGCCGAGGACGGGTTCCTCAACGCGTTCCGGTCGAACGGCAGCCTGCTGTTCAAGCGCTGCTCCGGAAACGACACATCCCTGCCGCAACTCCGGCGTGAGTGGCCCTGGAGTCTGCCCGGTGCTGCATGCCTCCCCGACGATCGCCGACGTGTCCTCCACCGGGCGGCCTGCGGTCCTCTCCGGCGGCGAGCAGTGGGTCCACGTCTACGACTCGGCCGGCAACGTGACGGCGAACGGGGAGACGATCGCCTACACGAACCCGATGACGGCCGCGCCGACGGTCGCGGTCGTCGGCGGTAAGACCTGGATCGTCTCCGCAAGTACGCACTTCGGTTCGCCGGAGTGGGGCACGGTCTTCGCCTGGAAGACGGGTACGTCGCTGGGTGCCGCGCCCTGGCCCACGTTCAAGAACAATGCCGCGCGGACCGGAACGACACCAATGGTGCTCACCCCGCACGGCGCCGTTGGTGACCGCTGGATCGCGCTCGGCGGTCGCAGCTCCTTTCTCGGCAACCCCACCTCGGCCGAGTTCAGCGTGCCCGGTGGTCGCGCCCAGCATTCCTCGGTGGCGACATCTACTGGTCGGCGGCCACCGGGGCCAAGGAGGTGCACGGCTTGATTCTGGCCCGATACAACGCCATCGGCGGTGCCGCGACGCTGGGCCTGCCGACATCGGACGAGTACGCGACTCCGGGCGGGCGCACCTCGAACTTCGTCGGTGGCGGCATCTACTGGACGTCGACCACCGGGGCGCACAGCGTTCAAGGGCTAATCCACCGGCACTACGTCGAGCTCGGCGATCCCGTGTCGGTGCTTGGTTATCCGGTCAGCGACGAGTACGACGTGCCGAGCGGTCGCGCCAGCGACTTTGCCGGTGAGGGAGGGAAGATCTACTGGTCGCCGACAACGGGAGCCTGGGAGGTGCACGGCGGAATTCTCGCGAGGTACGCGGCGCTGGGCGGCCCGGCCGGCCTGGCCGGCTTCCCCACTTCAGACGAGACGCCCATACCCGGCGGGCGCGCCAACAGCTTCGCCCACAACGTCGGCGTCTACTGGTCGCCGGCCACTGGAGCATTCGAAGTGCATGGATTGATCGGTGAGCACTACCGGACGATCGGCGGGCCCAGCTCCGCCATCGGTTCCCCGATCAGTGACGAGTACGGCGTCCCCGGCAGCCGGGCCAACACCTTGGCTACGGGCACTCTGGTGTGGTCGGGCCCCAGCGGAGCGCACGAGGTGCACGGATGGCTGCGGGCCTACTGGGAGGCCACCGGCGGAGTGAGCGGCTTCCTCGGCTATCCCGTCACCGACGAGATCGCTGTTTCCGGCGGCCGAGCGAACTACTTCCAGGGCGGTTGGGCCTTCCGTTCATCGGCCACCGGTCCACACGAGGTGCACGGCTCCATCTTGGACCGGTATGTAGCCCTGGGGGCTGCCGACGGCCCCTGGGCCTGCCCACCTCCGACGAGCACGACGCTCCAGGTGGCCGACAGAGCGACTTCCAGCACGGCAGCATCTACTGGAACGGGAGCACGTGGGCGATCACGGTCACGACGTACTGACCGAAACCAGACCCATCACCGCCGGTCACCTCCCGGCGCGGCGGGAGGTGACGACGGGCCGTCGGCTGCGCTGGGGATGTGTTCCAGCGCCTCAATCGTGGCCTGTCGCAGCGCGTTCACCTGCAACGCAAGCGGATCGATTTCCCAGGCCACGAGCCGCTGCACCGCCCGCTTGACCAAAGACACCCCGGGGCGGGCAGACCGCGGAGCCGGCACCAGAAACGGCGGCAGCCGACGGACCGGCACCGACGGATCCGTTGTCCGTCCGCTCCCGCCGGCCGGGGCCGGGCCGGCGAGCACGGTGGACCCGCGGCGCTGGGCGGCCCGTCGCCGTACCTCGTCCTGCACCGCGGTCCACAGGTCGCCGTCCGTACCGGGCCAATCGGCGACGGGGGCGAGCCGGCGAGGCTCCGGCTGTCGACCGGCGGCGACCACCGCCGCGCGCATCGCCGCGGCCAGTCCGGCGTCATCGTGGACCAGGCTCACGCCGGCCCGGGCGCCGGCCTGCTGGGGCAGACCGCCGACGTCCGTGGCGAGAACCTGGCGGTCGTAGAGGGCGGCGCGCTCCAGCACGCCGGACGACCAGATAGAGCGGTACGGCAGCACGACGGTGTCCGCGGCGACCAGCCAGCGGTCGAACACCTCGTCACTGACGTAGTCCTCGTGCAGGACGGCGCCCGGCGTGGCCGCCACCAGCGCGCGAAGTTCGTCGAGGTAGGCGAGGTAACCGCCGTCCTGCACGCGCAGCGAGCCGACGACGTCCAGCCGCGCCCCGGGAACAGCAACGTCGCGGAAGGCGTGCACCGCCCGGTCGAAGCCTTTGTGCGGCTGGATGAAACCGATCGTGAGGAACATGAAGTCGTTTGGTGGCAGACCGAGGGACCGCCGCGCTTCATCCCGCGACACCGTCGTACGCCGGACGAAGTTGGCGCCGTGTACTTCGACGGTCACCCGATCCCTGGACACACCGAAGGCGGTGACGAAGTCGTCCCGTTCGCGTTCGGTGTGCACCAGTATCCGGTCGACGCTGCGCCAGAGCGCCCGAGCCGCGACCGCGCGCGGACCCCGGCCGGTGCCGGTGCGGTAGTCGATCTCGTGCACCACGACGTGGATCTCGTGTGCCGCCTGGCACGCCGCCGCCAACGCCAGGCTCTCCCCAGCATGCTCCGCCGGGCTCGACGGCAACCGGTAGAAGACATCGGGATGGAACTGCACGATCACGCGGTCGTACCGCCGGACCCTCTTGGCGAGCGCTAGTGCCCCGCGTGGCCCAGCCAGGTCTAGGTGGTGATGAGCGGCCGACGGCCCGGGCGACAAGACCTCGACGTCGTGGCCCCGCCGGCGCAACTCGGCGACGGCCTGGACGGCATAGGCGGCGATACCATCCCGAATCGGCGGGTACGGCGTGACCATCAGGATTCTCACGGCCCGGCCGTCCAGGTCTGCAGCGCCTTTTCGACCCGGTCCAGGACGCTCTCCCACAGGTAGTTTTCGAGCACGTAGGAGCGCCCGGGGACCGCCATCGCCCGAGCGGCATCCGGAGCAACAGCGACGAAAGCCAGGCTTTCGGCGAACTCGTACCGGTCGTCGTACACCAGCCCGGCACGAGACCGTTCGCAGTGCCAACGGACGACCTCACTGCCACCGTTGGCGATGACCGGCGTGCCGGCCAGCCAAGCTTCCATGATCGTTCGTGAGAATGCCTCCCAGCGGGAGGGCTGGAGGTAGGCGTCAGCGGCGGCGAATGCGTCGTCGCGGTCGCTGTCGGACAGAAAACCAAGGTCGATGACTCGGCCGGCCAGCCCCGGCGGCGGGTTGACCGGGCCGCCGCCCATCGTGACCAGCGAGAACGGGAGGTCATAACGCTGGGTCGCCCATTCGAAGTCGCGGAGCAGGTCCTCCCAGCCCTTCGCACCCTCCCGGCGCCCGGCGTAGAGCAGGAACCGACCATCGACGCCGTGTCGCCGGCGGAACCGGTCTGGGTCGTAGCTGGCCGGAATCGGGACTCCGCAGCCCACCTCGGCATGCGGCGCAAGCGGTTCGGCGATGCGGTGCGCCAGCTGGTGCTCCGGAGCGGTCTGGAACAGCAGTCCGGCCACCCCGGAGAACACCGGCCGGAAGATGTCGAGATAGGCGTACGGCTCGTCGTGCAGACAGGTCCACAGCACGCTGCGATCCGGCACCACCTGGGAACAGGCGAACGTGGTCCAGAACGGGTACGGCGTGAAGATGACGGCCCGATAGTCCCGGCCGGTATCCAGCAGGTAATGGAACAGCTCCGGCATCCGCATGCCGTCGTTCATCCACCGCTGCTGGTCGTCCAAGCCTAACCGGTTCCCCGCCAGAATGGCCCGTTCCAGCCCGGCCCGGGTGCTGCCGGGCGTCGAGACCACAGCAGGAAATCGCCGAATGACGAGCCCATCCTCCTTGGTGACGCCCGGCGGGTAGACGTTCTGCCAGGAGAAGTGGTCGAGGGCGCAGGAGGTCAACACCTCGACGTCCCAGCCGCGACCGGCTAGTCCGGCGGCCATCTCGCGCAGCACGATTTCGGCACCGCCGACGAGGCCGGCGCCGTACCGAGCCGGGACCAGGGCGACCCGTCCCGGCGGATGCACGATTTCACCTCCGAGTGGGTCGACCATTACAGCGGGTAGTGTGGCATAACCCTCGGCTCAACGAACTGTTGAGCATCGGTGTCGACCAGCTCGACGGTTGGCTCCAGGTGCACAACGCCGGCTTCACCGGACGCGCTGTAGACCTTGAATCCGACGGTCCGGTCCAGCCGGTGGTACTCGGGTCCGCTGTGCGGATGGATCGCCACGGTCACAAAGTACTGCCCCTCAACCAGGGGCAGTTCGGGGATCACGTAGCGGACCAACCGACGGCCGTCCAGGAGACCCAAGTCGACGCCAAGGATCTTGGTGTTGGTCCCGAACACAAGCAGGTCGAGGTGGTTGAGGATGGCGATCCCGGTCACCCAGTCGTCCGTTGGTCGAGCGGCGGACACCTCGATGTCGATGCCCAGGGTCTCGCCTGGGTCGAACCTGCTCTTGGCACGACCGGCACCGTCGGTGACCCGGGTGGTGAGCACCTCGACCGCCCGGGTGCCATGCTGCTCCTCCGCGACCGGCTCACTGTTGTAGCGGTCGCGAAAGGCGCGCAGCGCGTCGATCGGAGTGCCGTCCAGGACCATCGCGCCGTGCTCCAGCAGGATGACCCGGTCGCAGAGTTCCCGGATCTGGTCGAGCCCGTGGGTGACGAAGACAATGGTGCGGCCGTCGCGCTGAAACTGTTTGATGCGCTCCATGCACTTGCGCTGGAAGGGCTCGTCGCCGACCGCAAGGACCTCGTCAACCAGCAGAATCTCCGGGTCGACATGGATCGCGACGGCAAAGGCCAGCCGGACGTACATCCCGCTGGAGTAGAACTTCACCTGGGTGTCGATGAACTGCTCGATGCCAGAGAAGTCGACGATCGCGTCGAAGTACTGGTTGGTCTGCCGGCGCGACAACCCCAGGATGGACGCGTTCAGAAACACGTTTTCCCGCCCGGTGAGGTCGCCGTGGAAGCCGGCACCGAGTTCGAGTAGCGCGGCCAGTCGGCCGCGGCGCTCGACGTACCCCTGGTTCGGCGTAAGGATCCCGCCGATGACTTTCAACAGCGTCGACTTGCCCGAACCGTTGCGTCCGATCAGGCCCAGGGTGTGTCCCGACTCGAGCTCGAAGGAGATGTCGCGCAGGGCCCAGAACTGCTCGACGTGCTCCCGGCTCCGGCGCAAGTTGACCAGCCGCTCCTTGAGCGACTTGTCCTTGTGGATGTTGAACTGTTTGGAGACGTCAGCGACGCGGACTATGGGGTCTGAAGCCCGGCTACCTGGGTGCACCAGTCCGGTCGTCACCGCCTCAGAGCTCCTGCGCGAAATTGCCCTGGGCTCGAGCAAACACCCGCTGGGCGAACCACAGCAGCACCGTGCAGGCTGCCAGCAGGGCAAAGAGCCGACCGGCCAGATTGCCGCCGTAATAGAAGGGCGTTCCCTTGCCGGCCTCCCACAAGGCGCGCTGGAACGCCAGCACGACGTTGGCCATGGGGTTGGCCAGATACAGCTGGTAGGCGAACCCCCAGCCGCGCTCGATCGCAAGGTTCTGTTTGACCTTCGTCCAGTCGTAGACGATGGGCGTGAGCCAGAACCACAGCAGCAGCCCCACCTCGACGAGGTACTGCACGTCTCGCAGGTAGACATTGGCTGCGGCCAGCACGAGGCCGAGCGCCGTGGCGAAGACGACCAGCACGAGCAGGGCGAGAGGGACGAGCGCCAACTGGGAGAGCGCCGGCCACTGCCCGGTGACCGCGAAGGCGCCGAGCAGGACGACGAACTGCAGCCCGAAGTTGACGATCGCGGCGCCGACGACGGACAGCGGAAACAACTCTCGAGGGAAGTACACCTTCTTCACCAGGCCGGCGTTGCCGACGATGGCGCCGGTGCACCCGCCGATGATGTCGGTGAACAGAGTCCAGGCGAGCAGTCCGGTGAACAGGTAGATGCCGAAGCTGTGGATCGTCTTGCTGCTGCCCAGGAATACCCCGACGGCCAACGAATAGACGAGCAGCTGCAGGAGCGGGCGGATGAGCGTCCACAAAAAACCCAGGACCGAGTCCTTGTACTTGACCTTAAGCTCCTTGCGGACCAGCTGACCGAGCAACTCCCGGTACTGGACCACCTCCCGCACCGTCGCCCCGAACCCACCCCAGAACGACCGTGGGGCATTGACCCGCTGCAGCGGCTCAACGTCAGCATTGAAAGCCGCATGCCCGTGTGGGCTACTGGGAACCGTGCTCATGCCGCCCCGAAATCGATGCCCACCCAGGTTGGGCCCCAGCTGTCGTTGGGGCTGGCCGTCGTCGTCCGCCAGCCACCTATAGTACGGCTTCGTTGCCTGCGGCCCCCGGCAACAAGCCACCGCCGAGGAGTCGGAAATGGACGTCGTGGTGTGCGGGGCGCAGAAACCGTTCGTGCGCGGCGGGGCCGAACAGCACCAGGACAACCTGGTGGCCGCCCTGCAGGCGGCCGGACACCGGGCCGAGATCGTCCGCCTGCCAGTAGGTTGGGAGAAGGGCCGGCTGTTCGACGCACCGCTCGCCTGGCGGTTGGTGCCGGTGGACGCCGACCTCGTCATCGCCACCAACTTCCCGTCGTACTACGTCCGCCATCCGCGCAAGGTGGTGTGGCTGTTCCATCAGCATCGCGGTGCCTACGACGCGGCCGACGCGGCCTGGTCGGACTTCGACCTCTCGGACGACGCGTTGGAGACGCAGCGCCTGCTGACCGAGTGGGACAACCGCGCACTGGCGGAGGCGGAGCGCCTGTACGCGACCTCGAAGGTCGTCGCCGACCGGCTGGCCCGCTTCAACGGCCTGGCCGCGACCCCGCTCTATCACCCTCCTCCGCTAGCGGAACTGCTACACCCGGGTCCCTTCGACGACTACGTCTTCTGCGCCACCCGGCTGGAGGCAAACAAACGACCCGAATTGCTCGTTGAGGCAATGGCCCAGACCCGCTCGAACGTGCGCGCGGTCATCGCCGGCCGCGGCGAGTTGGCTTCAGCCCTGCAGGCGCAGATCACTCGCCTCGGCGTCGATGCTCGCGTGCAGCTGGCCGGCTTCGTGCCCGACGACGTTCTGGTGGAGCGGTTCGCCGCGGCGCTGGCGGTCGTCTACGCCCCCGTGGACGAGGACTACGGGTACGTCACGCTCCAGGCCTTTCTGGCTGGCAAGCCCGTGATCACCTCGACCGACGCGGGTGGAGTCCTGGAGTGGGTGCAGGACGGCGTCACCGGCGTGGTTACGGACGGATCGCCCGGCGCGATCGCGGCAGCCATCGACCGGCTCGCCAGCGATCGGGAACTAGCCCGGCGGCTGGGTACGGCCGGGCGGGCGATCGCGCTGCAGCTCGACTGGCCCCAGACCGTCGACACGTTGCTCGGATCGGCATGACTGTGACCGCCACCGCGGCCGGCTGCCTCCGGCGGGCCGAACCGGGGAGTCGGTGAGCACCCCCCTGCCCGTGCTCGGACTCGTCGTCGGGCACCGACCGCCGCCGGAGGTGCTCCCGCTGCTCACGGCAGTGCGCCGGTGGTGCCGCCCGGCCTTCCTGGAGCCCAGACTGCCCCGACCGGCCGCGGCGCTGGTGCTCGGGCACCTGGTCCCACCTGGCCTGCCGGTCGACCTCCCCTACGCGATCTGGGCTCCCGATGTCGCCGCGCTCGAATCGCCGCTGGCGACGGCAGCCGACGTCGTGGTTAGCCGCGACCCCGCGGTTCTGGCCGATGTCGGCCATCGGGGTCTGTACCCAGCGGTCGGTCGGCTCGACCCGGCTGCGCGGCCGCTGTTGCCGTTCGTCCGGTCCCGGCTGCGGGCGGCCCGCCAGCTACCGCGCCAACCATTGCTGGAGTTCGGCGGGCAGGGTTGGAGCTGGGCCGGCCGGCCTGGTCTGCCGGGAGCCGCGGTGCCGGCGGCCATGGCGTGTGCGGCCGCGGTCATCGCCACGGGCACACACCTGGCGACCGCCCTGTCCTGGGCTGCGCCCGCCATCACCGACGAAGCGTCGGCCGAAGCCGTCGGTGCCGTTGCCGGCCGGCACGTAGAGGTGGCAGCGACCGCGGACGAAGCGAGATCGCTCGCTCGTCAACTGATCGCGGATGACCGCTGGGCGACCGAGCTGGCCTGGGCCGGCCGCCGCCTGGCCGAGCAGCGACTTAGTCTGGCCCACGCTGCCTCGGACTTCGCCCGCCGGCTCGGACTTCCGCGGTCGACCCCGGATGACCCGCTGGCCAGCCTACGGATGAAGATGACGGAGCTGGGCACGCCGCCGGACGCGCGGATTGCAGATCGGGCAGCCGACTTCGTGCGCGGCTTGTCGTCGTAGTTGCACGAGGTCGTCACACCCACGAGCCGAGGTAGCGATGTCCCTGCCCGCCGCCGTCACCGCGGAAGCGACCGAGCCGCTGCGCGGTGGGCCCCCCGAAACGGCCCCAGCGCGGCCGGCAACGACGCGCGGCGGGTGGCGGCGACGGATCGAAGCCTGCGGCCGGGCCGCTACGCGTCGGGGCATCGCCGGGCTTGTCGACCGGCTCATCACCGCGCGCACCGAGGACATCAAGCGCGACGCCCGGGTCGCCGTCTATCGGGTCGAGGAGCTGGCCCGGGAGATCGCGCCGCTGACGCAGGCGCTGGTCGAGTCCGAAGTGCTCGCCAGCGCTGTCGAGGGGGATGTCGAGGCGACCCGGATCAACCTCGAATTGCTCAAGGGCGAGGTCCGGGCTCTCGAACACACCCTCGACGAGTTCGGGATGGCTATCGCCCCCGCGACCGGACTGGCCGGCGTGGGGGCGCGATTCGCCGAGTTGCGGGAACGGGTCAACGGACTGGACCGCCGCTTGCGCGCTTCCCAGCCGGCAGCGGCCCAGCCGAGCCCGGACGGGGTGCTGGCTCCCGAGCGTGCCGCCGACCGGCCGGCGGCTGCGGCCGAACCGCAAAGCGGGCTGTTCGATTACGTCGGGTTCGAGCGCCGATTTCGCGGCGACCCCGCCGTCGTTTCCCGAGACCTGCAGATGCGGTACGGCGAGTTGCTCGCCGCCAACCCACCGGTCGTGGATCTGGGCTGCGGGCGCGCGGAGCTGGTGGCCTGGCTCGCGACCCGAGGCGTCGAGGCAATTGGCGTCGATACCGATCCGTCGATGGTGGCCGAGGCTCGCGGACAGGGACTCTCGGTCCAGCAGCAGGATGCCATGGCGTTCCTCGAGCAGTGCCCCGAGCACTCCCTCGGATCGATCCTGGCGACTCATCTGCTCGAGCACCTGCAACTTCACGACCTGGTCAGGCTCCTCGAGCTGGCGGTCTCGCGGCTTCGCCCGGGGGGGATTTTCGTTACCGAGACGCCCAACCCGGCTTCGCTCATCGTGCTCGGCAACAGCTACGTCATGGATCCGACCCACGTCCACCCGCTGCACCCGTCCCTGTTGTCGTTCCTGTGTGAGGGCGCTGGCTTTCGAGACGTCCGGCTCCGGTTCTTCGCCCCAGCCGAGGGCTATCACCTGCCGCTGGTGCAGGACCCGGAAGCGCCCGACTGGGTGGAGACGGTGAACACGGGTTTCCGTCGCCTCAACGAGGTGCTGTTCGGTCCACAAGACTACGCGGTCGTGGCGACCACACCGCCGCTGACCGGCGGGAACTGAACCCGATTATGAGAGGCCAGCCACCGTCGAACTGCCGCTAGACAGCGGCACCGTCGACCGGCGGACGAGCACCGTCGCCGGCCCCTGCGCGGTGGTCACCTCGGCCACTCGGGCCGCGCTGGCGGGCATCCGGTTGGCGTCCGGCTCGGAGGCCACGATTACCTCGACGTACCTGGGCCGGCGGGACCGCATCTGATCGCCAAACAAGAAGACCCAGTCATCGGTGACCGCGGGATCGGCGCCCCGCTTGCGGAGATCGAGCACGATTCCGGCCGCCAGTGTCCAGGTGGATTGCGTTTCGATCCGGACCAGCACCGGACCGCGGACGACCGCCGGATCCGTGAGCGCGCCACTTGCTTGAGCCACCCCGGTCGCGCTGGCAGCCGACGACAACGGCGGAAGGTCGGTGCCGCGCCGCGCATCGACACCGGCGAGTACGCCGAGCGCGACGCCCACGAACCCCGCCGTCAGTCGGCGGCCGCGATCCGTCCAGCGGCCCACCAACGGGCGCAGCAGCACGCCGGCCCAGCCGAGCCACACCACCATCGGAAGGACCGACTGCCAGAGGACCAAGTAATCGTCGACCTCACCAACGATCCGTCCGACCGAGAACGCCGACACCGGCAAAGCGATCAAGCACAGTGTTCCCAGGGCAGCCAGAAACCGGTCGGACCGCCAGGCCACCACGACGAGTCCAAGCGCGAGCGCGGCATAGCCGACGACGACGGCGACCACTGACAGCGGCAACCGGGCGATGTCCGACGGCAATCCGGCATTGTTGCGGCCGAGCGGGAACACGGCCAGCTCGCGTCCAAGCGCCGAGACCGACGCCCGCCAGGGATGTCCAGGCTCGGACGGGGCGGTGAAGAACTCGGCCACCGCCGACAGGTTCCCCATCGGCGCGGTCAGCTGCTGCCACAGTGGCGGAAACCACATGCCGGCCAACCCGACCGCTCCAAGGACGAGCCAGCCGCGCTCCCGGCGCCGGGTGGTTTGGGCCGAGGGCCGGCCATGGTGAGAGAAGGTGGTACGCTGGCGGGAGCGGGTGACTCTGAGGACGGCGGACCCGACCCACATCGCCAGCACGAGCGGGGTCGTGCCGATGTGGGTCTGGATCAAGAAGGAGCCACACAGCAGCGCGCCCACGACGGCGACTCGCGACCCGGCCGCCGCGCCGGCGGACAGGACGACGAACAGCCCGGCCGGAAGCAGCAGGGCGTAGGGGTTCCAGGCCGCACGCCACACCTCGGCGGGGAGGCTCCCGACGTAGGCCAGCACGACCGCGACCGCCGCGACGGAAAGCCAGCGCGCACCGAACCGCCGTACCGTGAGGACGATGGCCGCCGCGGCGGCCATCGTCCTCACGGTACGGCGGTTCGGTGCGCGCTGGCTTTCCGTCGCGGCGGTCGCGGTCGTGCTGGCCTACGTCGGGAGCCTCCCCGCCGAGGTGTGGCGTGCGGCCTGGAACCCCTACGCCCTGCTGCTTCCGGCCGGGCTGTTCGTCGTCCTGTCCGCCGGCGCGGCGGCCGGGTCGCGAGTCGCCGTCGTGGGCGCGCTGCTGTGTGGCTCCTTCTTGATCCAGACCCACATCGGCACGACCCCGCTCGTGCTGGCGATGTGGGTCGGGTCCGCCGTCCTCAGAGTCACCCGCTCCCGCCAGCGTACCACCTTCTCTCACCATGGCCGGCCCTCGGCCCAAACCACCCGGCGCCGGGAGCGCGGCTGGCTCGTCCTTGGAGCGGTCGGGTTGGCCGGCATGTGGTTTCCGCCACTGTGGCAGCAGCTGACCGCGCCGATGGGGAACCTGTCGGCGGTGGCCGAGTTCTTCACCGCCCCGTCCGAGCCTGGACATCCCTGGCGGGCGTCGGTCTCGGCGCTTGGACGCGAGCTGGCCGTGTTCCCGCTCGGCCGCAACAATGCCGGATTGCCGTCGGACATCGCCCGGTTGCCGCTGTCAGTGGTCGCCGTCGTCGTCGGCTATGCCGCGCTCGCGCTTGGACTCGTCGTGGTGGCCTGGCGGTCCGACCGGTTTCTGGCTGCCCTGGGAACACTGTGCTTGATCGCTTTGCCGGTGTCGGCGTTCTCGGTCGGACGGATCGTTGGTGAGGTCGACGATTACTTGGTCCTCTGGCAGTCGGTCCTTCCGATGGTGGTGTGGCTCGGCTGGGCCGGCGTGCTGCTGCGCCCGTTGGTGGGCCGCTGGACGGATCGCGGCCGCCGACTGACGGCGGGGTTCGTGGGCGTCGCGCTCGGCGTACTCGCCGGTGTCGATGCGCGGCGCGGCACCGACCTTCCGCCGTTGTCGTCGGCTGCCAGCGCGACCGGGGTGGCTCAAGCAAGTGGCGCGCTCACGGATCCGGCGGTCGTCCGCGGTCCGGTGCTGGTCCGGATCGAAACGCAATCCACCTGGACACTGGCGGCCGGAATCGTGCTCGATCTCCGCAAGCGGGGCGCCGATCCCGCGGTCACCGATGACTGGGTCTTCTTGTTTGGCGATCAGATGCGGTCCCGCCGGCCCAGGTACGTCGAGGTAATCGTGGCCTCCGAGCCGGACGCCAACCGGATGCCCGCCAGCGCGGCCCGAGTGGCCGAGGTGACCACCGCGCAGGGGCCGGCGACGGTGCTCGTCCGCCGGTCGACGGTGCCGCTGTCTAGCGGCAGTTCGACGGTGGCTGGCCTCTCATAATCGGGTTCAGTTCCCGCCGGTCAGCGGCGGTGTGGTCGCCACGACCGCGTAGTCTTGTGGACCGAACAGCACCTCGTTGAGGCGACGGAAACCCGTGTTCACCGTCTCCACCCAGTCGGGCGCTTCCGGGTCCTGCACCAGCGGCAGGTGATAGCCCTCGGCTGGGGCGAAGAACCGGAGCCGGACGTCTCGAAAGCCAGCGCCCTCACACAGGAACGACAACAGGGACGGGTGCAGCGGGTGGACGTGGGTCGGATCCATGACGTAGCTGTTGCCGAGCACGATGAGCGAAGCCGGGTTGGGCGTCTCGGTAACGAAAATCCCCCCCGGGCGAAGCCGCGAGACCGCCAGCTCGAGGAGCCTGACCAGGTCGTGAAGTTGCAGGTGCTCGAGCAGATGAGTCGCCAGGATCGATCCGAGGGAGTGCTCGGGGCACTGCTCGAGGAACGCCATGGCATCCTGCTGCTGGACCGAGAGTCCCTGTCCGCGAGCCTCGGCCACCATCGACGGATCGGTATCGACGCCAATTGCCTCGACGCCTCGGGTCGCGAGCCAGGCCACCAGCTCCGCGCGCCCGCAGCCCAGATCCACGACCGGTGGGTTGGCGGCGAGCAACTCGCCGTACCGCATCTGCAGGTCTCGGGAAACGACGGCGGGGTCGCCGCGAAATCGGCGCTCGAACCCGACGTAATCGAACAGCCCGCTTTGCGGTTCGGCCGCAGCCGCCGGCCGGTCGGCGGCACGCTCGGGAGCCAGCACCCCGTCCGGGCTCGGCTGGGCCGCTGCCGGCTGGGAAGCGCGCAAGCGGCGGTCCAGTCCGTTGACCCGTTCCCGCAACTCGGCGAATCGCGCCCCCACGCCGGCCAGTCCGGTCGCGGGGGCGATAGCCATCCCGAACTCGTCGAGGGTGTGTTCGAGAGCCCGGACCTCGCCCTTGAGCAATTCGAGGTTGATCCGGGTCGCCTCGACATCCCCCTCGACAGCGCTGGCGAGCACTTCGGACTCGACCAGCGCCTGCGTCAGCGGCGCGATCTCCCGGGCCAGCTCCTCGACCCGATAGACGGCGACCCGGGCGTCGCGCTTGATGTCCTCGGTGCGCGCGGTGATGAGCCGGTCGACAAGCCCGGCGATGCCCCGACGCGTAGCGGCCCGGCCGCAGGCTTCGATCCGTCGCCGCCACCCGCCGCGCGTCGTTGCCGGCCGCGCTGGGGCCGTTTCGGGGGGCCCACCGCGCAGCGGCTCGGTCGCTTCCGCGGTGACGGCGGCGGGCAGGGACATCGCTACCTCGGCTCGTGGGTGTGACGACCTCGTGCAACTACGACGACAAGCCGCGCACGAAGTCGGCTGCCCGATCTGCAATCCGCGCGTCCGGCGGCGTGCCCAGCTCCGTCATCTTCATCCGTAGGCTGGCCAGCGGGTCATCCGGGGTCGACCGCGGAAGTCCGAGCCGGCGGGCGAAGTCCGAGGCAGCGTGGGCCAGACTAAGTCGCTGCTCGGCCAGGCGGCGGCCGGCCCAGGCCAGCTCGGTCGCCCAGCGGTCATCCGCGATCAGTTGACGAGCGAGCGATCTCGCTTCGTCCGCGGTCGCTGCCACCTCTACGTGCCGGCCGGCAACGGCACCGACGGCTTCGGCCGACGCTTCGTCGGTGATGGCGGGCGCAGCCCAGGACAGGGCGGTCGCCAGGTGTGTGCCCGTGGCGATGACCGCGGCCGCACACGCCATGGCCGCCGGCACCGCGGCTCCCGGCAGACCAGGCCGGCCGGCCCAGCTCCAACCCTGCCCGCCGAACTCCAGCAATGGTTGGCGCGGTAGCTGGCGGGCCGCCCGCAGCCGGGACCGGACGAACGGCAACAGCGGCCGCGCAGCCGGGTCGAGCCGACCGACCGCTGGGTACAGACCCCGATGGCCGACATCGGCCAGAACCGCGGGGTCGCGGCTAACCACGACGTCGGCTGCCGTCGCCAGCGGCGATTCGAGCGCGGCGACATCGGGAGCCCAGATCGCGTAGGGGAGGTCGACCGGCAGGCCAGGTGGGACCAGGTGCCCGAGCACCAGCGCCGCGGCCGGTCGGGGCAGTCTGGGCTCCAGGAAGGCCGGGCGGCACCACCGGCGCACTGCCGTGAGCAGCGGGAGCACCTCCGGCGGCGGTCGGTGCCCGACGACGAGTCCGAGCACGGGCAGGGGGGTGCTCACCGACTCCCCGGTTCGGCCCGCCGGAGGCAGCCGGCCGCGGTGGCGGTCACAGTCATGCCGATCCGAGCAACGTGTCGACGGTCTGGGGCCAGTCGAGCTGCAGCGCGATCGCCCGCCCGGCCGTACCCAGCCGCCGGGCTAGTTCCCGATCGCTGGCGAGCCGGTCGATGGCTGCCGCGATCGCGCCGGGCGATCCGTCCGTAACCACGCCGGTGACGCCGTCCTGCACCCACTCCAGGACTCCACCCGCGTCGGTCGAGGTGATCACGGGCTTGCCAGCCAGAAAGGCCTGGAGCGTGACGTACCCGTAGTCCTCGTCCACGGGGGCGTAGACGACCGCCAGCGCCGCGGCGAACCGCTCCACCAGAACGTCGTCGGGCACGAAGCCGGCCAGCTGCACGCGAGCATCGACGCCGAGGCGAGTGATCTGCGCCTGCAGGGCTGAAGCCAACTCGCCGCGGCCGGCGATGACCGCGCGCACGTTCGAGCGGGTCTGGGCCATTGCCTCAACGAGCAATTCGGGTCGTTTGTTTGCCTCCAGCCGGGTGGCGCAGAAGACGTAGTCGTCGAAGGGACCCGGGTGTAGCAGTTCCGCTAGCGGAGGAGGGTGATAGAGCGGGGTCGCGGCCAGGCCGTTGAAGCGGGCCAGCCGGTCGGCGACGACCTTCGAGGTCGCGTACAGGCGCTCCGCCTCCGCCAGTGCGCGGTTGTCCCACTCGGTCAGCAGGCGCTGCGTCTCCAACGCGTCGTCCGAGAGGTCGAAGTCCGACCAGGCCGCGTCGGCCGCGTCGTAGGCACCGCGATGCTGATGGAACAGCCACACCACCTTGCGCGGATGGCGGACGTAGTACGACGGGAAGTTGGTGGCGATGACGAGGTCGGCGTCCACCGGCACCAACCGCCAGGCGAGCGGTGCGTCGAACAGCCGGCCCTTCTCCCAACCTACTGGCAGGCGGACGATCTCGGCCCGGTGTCCGGCCGCCTGCAGGGCGGCCACCAGGTTGTCCTGGTGCTGTTCGGCCCCGCCGCGCACGAACGGTTTCTGCGCCCCGCACACCACGACGTCCATTTCCGACTCCTCGGCGGTGGCTTGTTGCCGGGGGCCGCAGGCAACGAAGCCGTACTATAGGTGGCTGGCGGACGACGACGGCCAGCCCCAACGACAGCTGGGGCCCAACCTGGGTGGGCATCGATTTCGGGGCGGCATGAGCACGGTTCCCAGTAGCCCACACGGGCATGCGGCTTTCAATGCTGACGTTGAGCCGCTGCAGCGGGTCAATGCCCCACGGTCGTTCTGGGGTGGGTTCGGGGCGACGGTGCGGGAGGTGGTCCAGTACCGGGAGTTGCTCGGTCAGCTGGTCCGCAAGGAGCTTAAGGTCAAGTACAAGGACTCGGTCCTGGGTTTTTTGTGGACGCTCATCCGCCCGCTCCTGCAGCTGCTCGTCTATTCGTTGGCCGTCGGGGTATTCCTGGGCAGCAGCAAGACGATCCACAGCTTCGGCATCTACCTGTTCACCGGACTGCTCGCCTGGACTCTGTTCACCGACATCATCGGCGGGTGCACCGGCGCCATCGTCGGCAACGCCGGCCTGGTGAAGAAGGTGTACTTCCCTCGAGAGTTGTTTCCGCTGTCCGTCGTCGGCGCCGCGATCGTCAACTTCGGGCTGCAGTTCGTCGTCCTGCTCGGCGCCTTCGCGGTCACCGGGCAGTGGCCGGCGCTCTCCCAGTTGGCGCTCGTCCCTCTCGCCCTGCTCGTGCTGGTCGTCTTCGCCACGGCGCTCGGCCTCGTGCTGGCCGCAGCCAATGTCTACCTGCGAGACGTGCAGTACCTCGTCGAGGTGGGGCTGCTGCTGTGGTTCTGGCTCACGCCCATCGTCTACGACTGGACGAAGGTCAAACAGAACCTTGCGATCGAGCGCGGCTGGGGGTTCGCCTACCAGCTGTATCTGGCCAACCCCATGGCCAACGTCGTGCTGGCGTTCCAGCGCGCCTTGTGGGAGGCCGGCAAGGGAACGCCCTTCTATTACGGCGGCAATCTGGCCGGTCGGCTCTTTGCCCTGCTGGCAGCCTGCACGGTGCTGCTGTGGTTCGCCCAGCGGGTGTTTGCTCGAGCCCAGGGCAATTTCGCGCAGGAGCTCTGAGGCGGTGACGACCGGACTGGTGCACCCAGGTAGCCGGGCTTCAGACCCCATAGTCCGCGTCGCTGACGTCTCCAAACAGTTCAACATCCACAAGGACAAGTCGCTCAAGGAGCGGCTGGTCAACTTGCGCCGGAGCCGGGAGCACGTCGAGCAGTTCTGGGCCCTGCGCGACATCTCCTTCGAGCTCGAGTCGGGACACACCCTGGGCCTGATCGGACGCAACGGTTCGGGCAAGTCGACGCTGTTGAAAGTCATCGGCGGGATCCTTACGCCGAACCAGGGGTACGTCGAGCGCCGCGGCCGACTGGCCGCGCTACTCGAACTCGGTGCCGGCTTCCACGGCGACCTCACCGGGCGGGAAAACGTGTTTCTGAACGCGTCCATCCTGGGGTTGTCGCGCCGGCAGACCAACCAGTACTTCGACGCGATCGTCGACTTCTCTGGCATCGAGCAGTTCATCGACACCCAGGTGAAGTTCTACTCCAGCGGGATGTACGTCCGGCTGGCCTTTGCCGTCGCGATCCATGTCGACCCGGAGATTCTGCTGGTTGACGAGGTCCTTGCGGTCGGCGACGAGCCCTTCCAGCGCAAGTGCATGGAGCGCATCAAACAGTTTCAGCGCGACGGCCGCACCATTGTCTTCGTCACCCACGGGCTCGACCAGATCCGGGAACTCTGCGACCGGGTCATCCTGCTGGAGCACGGCGCGATGGTCCTGGACGGCACTCCGATCGACGCGCTGCGCGCCTTTCGCGACCGCTACAACAGTGAGCCGGTCGCGGAGGAGCAGCATGGCACCCGGGCGGTCGAGGTGCTCACCACCCGGGTCACCGACGGTGCCGGTCGTGCCAAGAGCAGGTTCGACCCAGGCGAGACCCTGGGCATCGACATCGAGGTGTCCGCCGCTCGACCAACGGACGACTGGGTGACCGGGATCGCCATCCTCAACCACCTCGACCTGCTTGTGTTCGGGACCAACACCAAGATCCTTGGCGTCGACTTGGGTCTCCTGGACGGCCGTCGGTTGGTCCGCTACGTGATCCCCGAACTGCCCCTGGTTGAGGGGCAGTACTTTGTGACCGTGGCGATCCATCCGCACAGCGGACCCGAGTACCACCGGCTGGACCGGACCGTCGGATTCAAGGTCTACAGCGCGTCCGGTGAAGCCGGCGTTGTGCACCTGGAGCCAACCGTCGAGCTGGTCGACACCGATGCTCAACAGTTCGTTGAGCCGAGGGTTATGCCACACTACCCGCTGTAATGGTCGACCCACTCGGAGGTGAAATCGTGCATCCGCCGGGACGGGTCGCCCTGGTCCCGGCTCGGTACGGCGCCGGCCTCGTCGGCGGTGCCGAAATCGTGCTGCGCGAGATGGCCGCCGGACTAGCCGGTCGCGGCTGGGACGTCGAGGTGTTGACCTCCTGCGCCCTCGACCACTTCTCCTGGCAGAACGTCTACCCGCCGGGCGTCACCAAGGAGGATGGGCTCGTCATTCGGCGATTTCCTGCTGTGGTCTCGACGCCCGGCAGCACCCGGGCCGGGCTGGAACGGGCCATTCTGGCGGGGAACCGGTTAGGCTTGGACGACCAGCAGCGGTGGATGAACGACGGCATGCGGATGCCGGAGCTGTTCCATTACCTGCTGGATACCGGCCGGGACTATCGGGCCGTCATCTTCACGCCGTACCCGTTCTGGACCACGTTCGCCTGTTCCCAGGTGGTGCCGGATCGCAGCGTGCTGTGGACCTGTCTGCACGACGAGCCGTACGCCTATCTCGACATCTTCCGGCCGGTGTTCTCCGGGGTGGCCGGACTGCTGTTCCAGACCGCTCCGGAGCACCAGCTGGCGCACCGCATCGCCGAACCGCTTGCGCCGCATGCCGAGGTGGGCTGCGGAGTCCCGATTCCGGCCAGCTACGACCCAGACCGGTTCCGCCGGCGACACGGCGTCGATGGTCGGTTCCTGCTCTACGCCGGGCGCCGGGAGGGTGCGAAGGGCTGGGAGGACCTGCTCCGCGACTTCGAATGGGCGACCCAGCGTTATGACCTCCCGTTCTCGCTGGTCACGATGGGCGGCGGCCCGGTCAACCCGCCGCCGGGGCTGGCCGGCCGAGTCATCGACCTTGGTTTTCTGTCCGACAGCGACCGCGACGACGCATTCGCCGCCGCTGACGCCTACCTCCAGCCCTCCCGCTGGGAGGCATTCTCACGAACGATCATGGAAGCTTGGCTGGCCGGCACGCCGGTCATCGCCAACGGTGGCAGTGAGGTCGTCCGTTGGCACTGCGAACGGTCTCGTGCCGGGCTGGTGTACGACGACCGGTACGAGTTCGCCGAAAGCCTGGCTTTCGTCGCTGTTGCTCCGGATGCCGCTCGGGCGATGGCGGTCCCCGGGCGCTCCTACGTGCTCGAAAACTACCTGTGGGAGAGCGTCCTGGACCGGGTCGAAAAGGCGCTGCAGACCTGGACGGCCGGGCCGTGAGAATCCTGATGGTCACGCCGTACCCGCCGATTCGGGATGGTATCGCCGCCTATGCCGTCCAGGCCGTCGCCGAGTTGCGCCGGCGGGGCCACGACGTCGAGGTCTTGTCGCCCGGGCCGTCGGCCGCTCATCACCACCTAGACCTGGCTGGGCCACGCGGGGCACTAGCGCTCGCCAAGAGGGTCCGGCGGTACGACCGCGTGATCGTGCAGTTCCATCCCGATGTCTTCTACCGGTTGCCGTCGAGCCCGGCGGAGCATGCTGGGGAGAGCCTGGCGTTGGCGGCGGCGTGCCAGGCGGCACACGAGATCCACGTCGTGGTGCACGAGATCGACTACCGCACCGGCACCGGCCGGGGTCCGCGCGCGGTCGCGGCTCGGGCGCTCTGGCGCAGCGTCGACCGGATACTGGTGCACACCGAACGCGAACGGGACGACTTCGTCACCGCCTTCGGTGTGTCCAGGGATCGGGTGACCGTCGAAGTACACGGCGCCAACTTCGTCCGGCGTACGACGGTGTCGCGGGATGAAGCGCGGCGGTCCCTCGGTCTGCCACCAAACGACTTCATGTTCCTCACGATCGGTTTCATCCAGCCGCACAAAGGCTTCGACCGGGCGGTGCACGCCTTCCGCGACGTTGCTGTTCCCGGGGCGCGGCTGGACGTCGTCGGCTCGCTGCGCGTGCAGGACGGCGGTTACCTCGCCTACCTCGACGAACTTCGCGCGCTGGTGGCGGCCACGCCGGGCGCCGTCCTGCACGAGGACTACGTCAGTGACGAGGTGTTCGACCGCTGGCTGGTCGCCGCGGACACCGTCGTGCTGCCGTACCGCTCTATCTGGTCGTCCGGCGTGCTGGAGCGCGCCGCCCTCTACGACCGCCAGGTTCTCGCCACGGACGTCGGCGGTCTGCCCCAGCAGGCCGGCGCCCGGGCCGGCGTGAGCCTGGTCCACGATGACGCCGGACTGGCCGCGGCGATGCGCGCGGCGGTGGTCGCCGCCGGTCGACAGCCGGAGCCTCGCCGGCTCGCCCCCGTCGCCGATTGGCCCGGTACGGACGGCGACCTGTGGACCGCGGTGCAGGACGAGGTACGGCGACGGGCCGCCCAGCGCCGCGGGTCCACCGTGCTCGCCGGCCCGGCCCCGGCCGGCGGGAGCGGACGGACAACGGATCCGTCGGTGCCGGTCCGTCGGCTGCCGCCGTTTCTGGTGCCGGCTCCGCGGTCTGCCCGCCCCGGGGTGTCTTTGGTCAAGCGGGCGGTGCAGCGGCTCGTGGCCTGGGAAATCGATCCGCTTGCGTTGCAGGTGAACGCGCTGCGACAGGCCACGATTGAGGCGCTGGAACACATCCCCAGCGCAGCCGACGGCCCGTCGTCACCTCCCGCCGCGCCGGGAGGTGACCGGCGGTGATGGGTCTGGTTTCGGTCAGTACGTCGTGACCGTGATCGCCCACGTGCTCCCGTTCCAGTAGATGCTGCCGTGCTGGAAGTCGCTCTGTCGGCCACCTGGAGCGTCGTGCTCGTCGGAGGTGGGCAGGCCCAGGGGCCGTCGGCAGCCCCCAGGGCTACATACCGGTCCAAGATGGAGCCGTGCACCTCGTGTGGACCGGTGGCCGATGAACGGAAGGCCCAACCGCCCTGGAAGTAGTTCGCTCGGCCGCCGGAAACAGCGATCTCGTCGGTGACGGGATAGCCGAGGAAGCCGCTCACTCCGCCGGTGGCCTCCCAGTAGGCCCGCAGCCATCCGTGCACCTCGTGCGCTCCGCTGGGGCCCGACCACACCAGAGTGCCCGTAGCCAAGGTGTTGGCCCGGCTGCCGGGGACGCCGTACTCGTCACTGATCGGGGAACCGATGGCGGAGCTGGGCCCGCCGATCGTCCGGTAGTGCTCACCGATCAATCCATGCACTTCGAATGCTCCAGTGGCCGGCGACCAGTAGACGCCGACGTTGTGGGCGAAGCTGTTGGCGCGCCCGCCGGGTATGGGCGTCTCGTCTGAAGTGGGGAAGCCGGCCAGGCCGGCCGGGCCGCCCAGCGCCGCGTACCTCGCGAGAATTCCGCCGTGCACCTCCCAGGCTCCCGTTGTCGGCGACCAGTAGATCTTCCCTCCCTCACCGGCAAAGTCGCTGGCGCGACCGCTCGGCACGTCGTACTCGTCGCTGACCGGATAACCAAGCACCGACACGGGATCGCCGAGCTCGACGTAGTGCCGGTGGATTAGCCCTTGAACGCTGTGCGCCCCGGTGGTCGACGTCCAGTAGATGCCGCCACCGACGAAGTTCGAGGTGCGCCCGCCCGGAGTCGCGTACTCGTCCGATGTCGGCAGGCCCAGCGTCGCGGCACCGCCGATGGCGTTGTATCGGGCCAGAATCAAGCCGTGCACCTCCTTGGCCCCGGTGGCCGCCGACCAGTAGATGTCGCCACCGAGGAATGCTGGGCGCGACCACCGGGCACGCTGAACTCGGCCGAGGTGGGGTTGCCGAGAAAGGAGCTGCGACCGCCGAGCGCGATCCAGCGGTCACCAACGGCGCCGTGCGGGGTGAGCACCATTGGTGTCGTTCCGGTCCGCGCGGCATTGTTCTTGAACGTGGGCCAGGGCGCGGCACCCAGCGACGTACCCGTCTTCCAGGCGAAGACCGTGCCCCACTCCGGCGAACCGAAGTGCGTACTTGCGGAGACGATCCAGGTCTTACCGCCGACGACCGCGACCGTCGGCGCGGCCGTCATCGGGTTCGTGTAGGCGATCGTCTCCCCGTTCGCCGTCACGTTGCCGGCCGAGTCGTAGACGTGGACCCACTGCTCGCCGCCGGAGAGGACCGCAGGCCGCCCGGTGGAGGACACGTCGGCGATCGTCGGGGAGGCATGCAGCACCGGGCAGACTCCAGGGCCACTCACGCCGGAGTTGCGGCAGGGATGTGTCGTTTCCGGAGCAGCGCTTGAACAGCAGGCTGCCGTTCGACCGGAACGCGTTGAGGAACCCGTCCTCGGCGACGAACGCCACGTCGGGATGACCGTCGTTGTCGAGATCGCCGACGGCGGGCGAAGTCACGTTGCGCCCGACGGTTACCGGCCAGCCTGGCAGGTTTGAGCCGTCGGCCCGGAACGCGAACACCTGAGTGCCAGCCATCGGGCGGTGCGGAGCAACCATCTGCGCAGGCATGTTTCCGGTGCCGACGACGATGTCGAGCGACCCGTCAGCGTCCAGATCGGCGATCGCCGGGGTGGACCAGACCACCTGTCCCGGCAGGAATTTTGGGGTTCTTCGCTACATCGTGTGGGTCACGAAGGGTGACGGAGTCGGGAGCTTGCCAGCAATGAGGTAGGTAATGGCGATCATCTTCCGCTTGCTCCGGTACCCGCGGGCTCGTGCTTTGGCGG
>Ga0075520_1000217_pt1 | contig 23113 bp, 23 predicted proteins | sample NGEPerB_FD_75100 | JGI IMG/M metagenome (GOLD analysis project Ga0075520, IMG submission 75100) | Arctic peat soil microbial communities from the Barrow Environmental Observatory site, Barrow, Alaska, USA - NGEE PermafrostAB12-B | ecosystem: Environmental > Terrestrial > Soil > Wetlands > Peat ... | reverse complement strand
CTCGACCTGCCCAGCCCGACCAACCTCGGCAACGAGGGCCGGCGAGTGCTCTACACCTTCGCCGGCGTGGCCCTCGCCGTGCTCGTCACGTTCCTCCTGGATCGACTGAAGAAGCGCAGCGCCGTGGCCACGTCAGCGACAAGCTGAGTCGGTGGTGAGCGGAGCACTACGCGTCTGCATGGGCGAGGGACGAAGGCGATCGCGCGTCTGAGTGGAGCAGTCGCGATGCAGAGGCGACATGCTCAGGCGCAACAGACTTGGTCCGCGCCACCCGGGCACCCACTCTCGCTGCCCACGCCCCTACCCCTGCTTCACCGTACTACTGACTCTCTTCGCCTCCCACTTCCAATCCTCCACCCGATACCCGGGCTTCCGCGGCTCCCCGCTCATCACCAGCCTATGCCGGCGGCGCAGCTTGCCGATCGTCTGCCAGATCTTCACGTGGTCGGCCTCGACCCGTGGGCGGCGAGCGTCTCACGCTGGCAGAGAGGCTTGGCAGGCGCCATAACGACCGCGGGAGAGTGTCGTTTGGCAGGGAAGGAGAGTGGTGCCCCCAACGGAATTCGAATCCGTGCTGCCGGCTTGAAAGGCCGGTGTCCTAGGCCGCTAGACGATGGGGGCACGCGTGTCGCCGGGGGATTATACCTTGGCGTGCGCGGCGCGCCGACCGGGCTGCCGCGCGGTAGGCTACGGTCGACAGCGGACTCGGAGGGGCAGATGACGCATCCGACGGTGGTCGGCCCGTTCGCCGGCGACGGTACCGAGCTGCCGGCGATGTACGAAGTCCGGCAGCGGTTCGACCTACTGCCGGCGGTCGACGCGCTGGCGGAACTGGACGCGTCCTGGGCCGGCGGCGCCGGGCGGCTGGCGGAGCTGGCACCCGGCTCATCGGTCGCGGTCGCCGTCGGCAGCCGCGGCATCGCCGACATCGCGCTGGTCGTGCGCGAGGTCGTCGCGCGGCTCAAAGCGGCCGGGATGGCGCCGTTCATCGTTCCCGCTATGGGCTCGCATGGCGGCGCCACTGCAGGGGGCAGACCGAGGTCCTCGCCGCGCGCGGGGTCACCGAGTCGTCCGTCGGCGCTCCGATCCGCGCGACGATGGATGTGGTTTCTCTCGGCGAGGCCGACGGCATCCCGCTCTTCCTCGACCGCAACGCCGCGGCGGCGGACGGCATCGTCCTCGTCAACCGGGTCAAGCCGCACACCGACTTCGTCGGGCCCATCGAGAGCGGCCTCATGAAGCAGCTGGTGATCGGCCTAGGCAAGCAGACCGGCGCCGACCACTACCACCGGCTCGGCGTCGTGCGCGGGCTCGAGGACACGATCCCGACCGCCGCGCGAGCGCTGCTGCAGAGGGTGAACGTCCTGTTCGGCGTCGCGCTTGTGGAGAACGAGGAGCACCGGACGGCGGCGCTGCGCGTCGTCCCGCCGGGCGAGATCGAACAGGTCGAGCACGAGCTGCTCGAGCTCGCCCGTCGGCACCTGCCGGGCTTGCCGCTCGACGACGTAGACCTGCTCATCGTCGACGAGATGGGCAAGGATATCAGCGGCAACGGTCTGGATCCCAACGTGGTCGGGAAGGCCGCGGCGGCGTACTCGGTGCCGCGGCTACGGCCGCGCGTGTCGCGCATCTTCGTGCGCGACCTCACCGCGGACACGCACGGCAACGCCGCCGGCCTTGGCGTCACGGACGCCATCACGACGCGTCTGTTCGGCAAGATCGACGCCGCGGCGACGGCGATGAACGCCTTCACCTCGTGCTCGCCGGAGGACGCGAAGACACCGGCCGTGTTCGCCTGCGACCGCGACGCGATCGTGAGCTTGCTCACGACGGTCCGCCCGGCGACGGCCTCGGACCTGTGCGTGGTCCACATCCGCAACACTCTGGACCTGGCGCGCTTGTGGGTGTCGGCCGGCTGCCTGGAGCAGCTGCCGGGGCCGCCGGCCGTGACCATCGATCCCACGCCTCGGGCGCTCGTCTTCGACGCCAGTGGCGATCTGGTCTCGCCGCTCGGCGGGTGAGCGCGCCCGTACGCGGCGCGGCGGGCGCCACCTCTCGGTGACCGCCCGCCGCGTCGCGCGTCTTTTCGGTCTCTAGCGCGCCGTCAGCGCTTCTCGGAGCGCAGGCTCGCGATCCTGAGCGCCCTGTCGGGTGCGGCGCCACGTGGCGTGGCCATCACGTCGCCGATGCCTTCTACGGCGTCGAGCAGGGTGCGCCAGGCGCTTCTCGTCTCACTCGTGTACTCGGGCAAAGGACTCACCTCGTTGTGGATTCATCGTCGCGACCCGGTTGGTCGCCGCGTTACCTCTAAAGTTGGTATACCGGTAATGCGTCACTGGTAAACATCGTTTGGTGGTATATTCGCGACATGGATGCGCACTCACGCGAAGCGCCCGCCGACCTCGAGACGGTCCGGGCGTTCGTCAACACGCTGAACATCGCCACCGGCGTCGAACAGCTCACGTCGCCGGCAGAACTTGACGGGTGGCTGCGCGCGCACGAACTGCTCGGAAGTGGACCGCAGGCAGGCCACCAGGCGAAGCCGGTCGCCGGGGCGGACGGCGATGCGCGAGCCGACGCTGACGCGAACGGCGACCCGCGAGCCGACGCCGACGCCGACGCGCTCGAGCGGGCGGTCCGCCTGCGCGAGGCCCTGCGCGAGATGCTGCTCACCAACAACGACGGCCGGCCGCTCGATCCCGCCTCGCCTGCCGTAGTGGACGAGGTCGCGGCGCGCGCCCGCCTGCGCCTGCGCGCCTCCGCCGACGGGACCACTCGGCTCGACGCCGAGAGCGACGACGTCGACGGGGCTCTCGGCCGCCTGCTCGTGATCGTCTATCGGGCCATGGAGACCGGCACGTGGCGGCGGCTCAAGGCGTGCCGCAAAGACACCTGCCGCTGGGCTTTCTACGATCACTCCAAGAACGGCTCGAGCCACTGGTGCTCCATGGACAGATGCGGGAGCAGGGAGAAGGCGCGTTCGTACCGGGAGCGGCACAAGGGCGGGAAGTCCGCCTGAGGCGCGAGCGGTGGTGGGCCGCGTTGGGATCGAACCAACGACCTTGGGATTAAAAGTCCCCTGCTCTACCGACTGAGCTAGCGGCCCGCGGGCTGAGATTGTACCACCGGCCGCGAGCGCGCCGCCGCCGGGGCGCGCGGCGACTCGCGCGTCAGCCGGCCCAGTCGTCGCGCAGCAACGAGAACTGGACCTGGTCGTCGCGCGGGGGGAGAGCGGCGCCGGCCGACAGCTCCACTCTGCCGGCGCGATCCTTGCCCGGCTCCACCGCGAGAAAGCCGCGCAGGACCCCCTCGCGGCGGAAGCCGAGCTTGTGCGCGAGGGCCTGTGACGCGGCGTTGCCCGGGTACGTGAGGATCTCGAGCCGCTGGATGCCGATCTCCTCGAACGCCCAGCGGACGACGAGGCGCGCCGCGGCCAGGGCGAAGCATTGACGGCGCGCCTCCCGCGCGATCCAGTAGCCTATTTCCGCGGCCTGGCGGTCGGCGAATAGGTCCAGGCTTATGCTGCCGAGCAGCTTCTCGCCGCCGGCGTCGGCGATCGCCAGCCGCGCGCGCTCGCCGGCGACCAGGCGCCGCCAGCTGTCGGCGATGAACTCCTCGGCGTCCGCGAGCGTGTACGGGCTCGGCACGAGGTAGATCCAGTGCGCCACGTCGGGGTCGTCGCAGGCCGCGTGGACGGTCGCCGCGTCCTCGATCCAGAAAGGCCGGACGACGACCCGGCCGTCTTCGAGTCGCGGGTCCGGCAGCGTGACGACGGGCTCACGCGGGTCGTCGTGCTTCATGCCGAACAGCACGTCGTCGGCGCGGCGCGTGCGCGCCGTGAGGTAGCCGCGCATCACGCCCTCGCGGCGGAATCCCGCCGCCTGCGCCACGCGCTGCGAGCCGTGGTTGTCGACGTCCGTCGTCAGCTCGAGCCGCTCCAGCTCGAGCTCGTCGAAGGCCCAGTCGCGCACGAGGCGCACGGCCGCGCTGGTGATCCCCTTGCCGCGCTCCCACGGGGCGCACCAGTAGCCGATCTCTCCCGCCTGCCGCAACGCCACGACGTCGAGGGAGATCATCGCCAGCAGCTCGTCGCTCGCCGCATCCACGACCGTCCAGTTGGCGATGAGCTCATTCGTCCAGAAGTGCTCGTTGTAGGAGAGGAAGTCCATGAAGTCGCTCTCCTCGTACGGGTACGGCACGCGGAAGCAGAAGCGCTCGATGAGGCCGTCGTTGCAAGCCTTGACGACGGCCGCCTTGTCCGCCGCCTGAAGGCGGCGGAGCCGGATGCGGCCGTCGCTCAGCTCGGGCGGGTGGGCGATGTCCCCGAGGTCCTTCATGGCCGCGGGTCACTCGGCAGCAGCGAAGCGACGAGGGAGTCGGTGCGCTCGCCGCGGATGATGATCTCCGAGCCCAGCAGGCCTTTGACCTTGAACCCGCATGCGAGGATCGTGCGCCGCGAGGCCTCGTTGCGCGGGTCGCAGCGGATCTGCAGGCGTCCCAGGCCGAGCTCGTCGAAGCACCAGCCGACGATCAGGGCGACCATGCCCTTCGCCACGCCGCTCCGGCGAACGCTGCGCTCGACGAGGTAGCCGATGTCGCCCTTCTCGCTCTCGGCGTCGACGCGCACGCTCGTCGAGCCCACGATGTGGCCGTCCCGAGCGTCGGCGGCGACCCATGTCGCGAAGCGGTCCTCGCGCCAGCGGCGCCCGGCGTCGCCGATCCACTCCTCCGCGTCCGAGAGCTTGTACGGGTCGGGCATCGGCAGCCAGCGCAGGGCCGTCTCGTCCCCACACATGGCGGCGACCGCCGGGGCGTCGTCCGGCCGGTACGGGCGCAGGACCAGGCGGCCGTCGCTCAGCGTCGGCAGTTCCTCGATGTCCTTCAGGTCCTTCACGCTCGGCCCCTTAAACGTGGAGGGGCGGGGAAGCCGCTCCGGCCGCCCCGCCCCTCCCTCACTCGTGCGTCAGTGCAGGAAGTGACGCCGGCCCGTGAACACCATGGCGGCGTCGTGCGCGTCGCAGGCCTCCACGGCGGAGACGTCACCCTTGGAGCCGCCGGGCTGCATGAACGCCGTGATGCCGCGCTCGATGGCCAGCTCCACGGCGTCCGGGAACGGATAGAACGCGTCGGACCCGATCACGGCCCCCGCCAGCTCCCCGCGCGCCTTGTCGATCGCCACGCGCGTCGCGTCGACGCGGCTCATCTGCCCGGCGCCCACGCCCATGGTGGCGAGGTTCTTCGCGACCACGATGGCATTGCTCTTGACGTGCTTGGCGACGCGGAAGGCGAAGATGAGGTCGCCCCACTCCTGCTCGGTCGGATGCCGTTTGGTCGCGACGGTCATCTCGTCGCGCTCCTCGATGTCGCCGTCCTTGTCCTGCACGAGCATGCCGCCGATGACGCGCTTGTAGTCGAGCTCGCCGGGGTTGCCCTGGCGGCGCTCCTCGTTGCGCAGGATGCGGATGTCCGCCTTGCGCGAAAGGATCTCGAGCGCCGCGTCATCGTAGGCCGGCGCGAACAGCACTTCAACGAAGAGCTCGCTGAGCCGCTCGGCGAGCGCCACGTCCACGGTGCGATTGACGGCGATCACCGATCCGAAGGCGCTCACCGGGTCGCACGCGAAGGCCTTGTCGTAGGCGGCGGCGAGGTTCTCGGCGAGCGCGCAGCCGCACGGGTTGTTGTGCTTGATGAGCGTGACGCAGGGCAGCGTGAACTCGTCGCAGATCTGCCGCGCGGCGTTGAGGTCGTAGAGGTTGTTGAAGCCGAGCTGCTTGCCGTGCAGCTGCGTCACCTGTGAGAGCAGGTGCTGGCGCAGGCCCACTTCGGCGTAGTACGCGGCGCGCTGGTGCGGGTTCTCGCCGTACTTGAGCTCGAGGACCTTCTCGTAGTCGCGCATCACGTAGTCGGGGAAGTCACCGTCGGCCTCGCTGAACCAGTTGGCGATCACGAAGTCGTAGTGCGCGGTGCGGTGGAACGCCTTCGTGGCGAGGCCGCGCAGCGTCTCGATGCCGAGCTCGCCGTCGTTGGCCTTCATCTCGGCGAGCAGCTCGTCGTATTCCGTGTGGCTGGTGACGACGGCGACGCCGGCGTGGTTCTTGGCGGCGGCGCGGATCATGCTCGGGCCGCCGATGTCGATGTTCTCGATCACGACCTCGTCCTCGACCCCGCGCCGGCCCGCGACTTCCTCGAAGGGGTAGAGGCTGCAGACGACCATGTCCACGGGCTCGATGCCGTGCTCTTTGATGGTCGCCATGTGCTCGGGCACGTCGCGCCTCGCAAGGATGCCCGCCATGAGCTTGGGGTGCATGGTCTTGACGCGCCCGTCGAGCATCTCCGGGAAGCCCGTGACCTCTTCCACGAGGGTGACGGGGATGCCGGAGTCCTTGAGCAGCCTGGCGGTGCCGCCGGTCGAGATGACGGTCACGCCCATGTCGGTGAGACCCTTGGCGAACGACTCGACGCCGCTCTTGTTGAACACCGAGATGAGAGCTCGCTGGACCTTCACGGGCACGCTCCTTCTGACGGACTATCGCGGCGGGGTGCGTGGATGGCTCGGCCGCCCGCCCCGGTGCCTTGCCTGCGGTTAGCCTACAAGAAAGGCAACATCCGGTGAAGGGCCGCGGCCGTCAGGCGAAACAGGCCGCGGCCGTCAGGCGAACCCGGCCGCCGCGGCGAACTGCTCCGCATCGACCGCGCCGCGCACGCAGCAGCCCTCGGCGTGGTCGTTCACGATCCCGGCCGCCTGCATGAGCGAGTAGGCGGTCGTCGGGCCGACGAAGCGGAAGCCGCGCCGTTTGAGCTCTTTGGCGAGCGCGGCGGACTCGGGGCTCGCGGCGACGAAGTCGGCCCGCGAGCGCGGCGCTTCGTGCGCCTGTGGCCGGAAGCGCCAGAAGAACGCCGCCAGCGATCGGTGCTCGTCGACCACGGGCAGGGCGGCGCGCGCGTTGCCGATCGCCGCGTCCACCTTCGAGCGGTTGCGCACGATGCCGGCGTCGATGAGCAGGCGCTCCCGGTCGGCGTCGTCGAACGCCGCGACCGCGGCGATATCGAAGCCGGCGAACGCGTCCCGGAACGCCGGCCGCTTGCGCATGATCGTGAGCCACGACAGGCCCGACTGGAACGCCTCGAGCGTGAGGCGTTCAAACAGCCCATCATCCGTCAGGACGGGGCGCCCCCACTCCTCGTCGTGGTAGGCGACGTACTCGGGCGCCCCGCCGACGGCCCAGAAGCACCGCGGCCGACCGTCGGGGCCCGGCGCGAGGGCGTCGGAGTCAGGCGCGCCGCCGTCCGGCTCGTCACTCGGCGTCACGGTTCTGGCCGAGCTTGTCCTTGGCCTTCGCCAGCAGCTCGTTGGCCTCCTTCTGGGCCCTCTCGAACAGCTCAGCGGCTTCCTTCATCGCCTTCTCCAGCAGATCCGGGCCCTGCGTCTTGGCCCGTTCGATGAGCGCGGCGCCTTGCTTCATGGCCTTCGCGACGATGTCCGCTGCTTCAGCCTTGGTCTTGTCGCTCGCCGGCTTGGCCTTCTCGCCCAGTTCGCCGGCCTTGACCTTGGCGGACTCGATGTAGGGCTTGGCCTTCTCCTGCAGATCCGCGGCCGTCTCCTTGGCCTTGTCCGTGACTCCCATGGCTGCCTCCTCGTCTCGATGTCTACAGGTCTTGTACCCGCGCCGGCCTCTTGTCACCGCGATCTACACTTGACTGCTATGTAGCATCTAGATATAGTACGTCGCGTCATATCCATGGATGACGGAGGTCCAATGCCCCGTGAGAACAAGACCAAGTACGCCGTGCTCGGCCTCCTCACGTACGCGCCGCTCTCGGGCTACGATATTCGGCGCATCTACGCGCAGAGCCTTGGCAACTTCTGGAGCGAGAGCTACGGCGCCATCTACCCCATCCTCAAGCGGCTGGAGGAAGAGGGCCTGGCCACGCGCGAGGTGAAGCGCGCCACCGGCAAGCCCGATCGCAACGTCTACACCATCACCGACCCCGGGCGCGACGAGCTGCACCGCTGGCTGGCGCAGCCGCCGGACCCCATCCAGGAGCGCGTCGAGCTGTTGCTCAAGCTTTTCCACGGCTGGGAGGTGGGTCCAGCCGCGATGGTCGAGCACGTCAGGCAGACCCGCGCCGAGCATGTGGCGCTCCTCGAGCGGTACGCGCATTACGACGAGGTGATGACGCGCGAGGACGAGCCGCCGTCGCCGTACTGGCTCATGACCGTGAGCTGTGGCCAGCACGTCAGCAAGGCATACATCGAGTGGTGTGACGAGACCATCGCAAGACTGGAGAGACTCCCCGCAGAGCCGCGCGCCGGCGCCGAGAACTGGACTCCCACCGACCACAAGGACCTGGAGACGAGCGAATGAACGCTTCCCTGCCCGGCGCCGCCCTGCTCCTGGACGGGCGCCGAGACGACGAGACGACGTTGACATTGGCCCACGACGCGCTGGTCAACGGGCTCGCCGGGGCCGGATGGACCGTCGACGACTGGCGCCTGCGCGACGACAAGATCGCCTGGTGCGCCGGCTGCTTCAAGTGCTGGACGACGACGCCGGGTGTGTGTGTGCACCACGACGACGGCCGCGAAGTGGCGGCGCGCTGGGTGCGCAGCGACCTGGCCGTGCTTCTCACGCCGGTCACCTTCGGCGGCTACTCGTCGGAGCTCAAGAAGGCGCTCGACCACGTCATCCCCAGCCTGCTGCCGACCATGCTCCGGAGGGGCGGTGAGACGCACCACCCGCAGCGCTACGCGCAAAGGCGTGACTTGCTGGTCGTCGGCACTGTGCCGGCCGGTCAGGCGGATGGCCCGGAGGCGCGCACCTTCCGGCGGCTCGTCGAGCGCAACAAGCTCAACATGGAGCCCCCGCGCTCGGCCTGCGGCGTGCTCGAGCAGGGCGCGAACGAGTGGGAGGTGCGGGTCGCGGTCAGCGCTCTGCTGGCGCGGATCGGTGTGAAGGCGGCGCAAGAGAGGGCCGACTCCGCGCGAGAGGGGGCGGTGGCATGAACGCTCCGCAGACAGCCCTGCTACTGATCGGCAGCCCCAAGTCGAAGGAGAGCTCCTCCGAGTCGCTCGGCACGTACCTGTTCGAGGAGCTTGCGGCGCGCGGCGTGAGGACGCAGACCATCAAACTGGTCAAGGCGCTGCACAGTGCGGAGGCGACGGAGGAGCTGCGCGCGGCCGTCGCCGCCAGCGACCTGATCGTCCTTTCTTTCCCCCTGTACGTTGACAGCCTGCCGGCGCCCACGATGCTCGCTCTGGAGCAGATCTCCGCCTGGGCGGCGAGTACGTCCGCGGACGGCGGCGAAGCCCCCGCCACCGGCCACCGGCCGGCCTTCGTGGCAATCTGCCAATCCGGCTTCCCCGAGGTGGTGCAGAACGAGATCGCCATCGAGATCTGCCGCAACTTCGCGGCCGCCGCCGGGTTCGAGTGGGCCGGCGGCCTCATCCTGGCCGCCGGCGGCATGGTCGGCGGCCAGCCGTTGCGCAAGATCAAGGGCATGATGCGCTCGGCGGTGAGCGCGCTCGACCTCACGGCAGACGCGCTGGCGGCCGGCACACCGTTACCCGACGAGGCTGTCGCGCGGATGGCCAAGCCGGCGTTCCCGCGCGCCGGTTACCGCTTCATGGCCAACTGGGGCTGGCGTTCGCAGCTCAAGAAGGACGGCGACGGGACGCCGCTGGACGCGCAGCCGTTCGCCTGAGGCTCTGGCCGGGCGCTTCGCTCAGCGCCGCGAGGCCCGGGCCTGCCGAGCGCTGCTGATGATCGTCAGGCGCTGCGTCCGCCGGGCTGCCGCGCGAAGTCGCCCAGCAGCACCTCGAGGCCGGCGGCAAAGGTCGCCGGCTGGTCCCAGACGGCCAGCTGCAGGCCGACCCGCAGAAGGTTGGGGTAGTCGGCCCAGTGCCCGGTGAGCTCGCCGACGATCGTCTCCGCCCGGATCTCCAGGCTCAGCATCTGCGCGTAGCCGAGGCCGAGCGTGTAGGCGCCGAGCGAGTGGTAGACGTTCGCCGCCTGGTCCGGCGAGAACCCCGCCTCGAGGAGCACGCGCATGAGCTCCTCCAACCAGCGACGGCCGCTGGGGGTGCGCAACACGCCGGTCCCGATGAGCGGCAGGGCGCGCGGGTGCGCCTGCACGAGCTCGTAGAGACCCACGAACAGCAGGCGCACGTGCTCGCGCCAGTCGCCTTCCGAAAGGGCGCGCGGAGCGCGGCCGTCCCCTTGCTGCACTGCCGCGGCTTTGCCGTCGGCGGCTTGGCCGGCGACTCGGTCGTCGGCGGCATCACCGAGAGCGGCCGCCGAGATGCTCTCGGCCACGGCCAGCAGGATCGCCTCCTTGTTGGAGAAGTGGTGGTAGAGGCTCATCGGCTTGACGCCCGCGGCCCTCGCGAGGCGTCTCATGTTGAGCGCGTCAAGCCCCTCGGTGTCGATGATCTCCAGAGCCAGTTCGATGATGCGCAGCTGCGTGAGCGGCTCACGAGTGGCGGCCATCGTGCCTCCCGACGCGTGTCCGTACATAGTAAGGTCTACAAAGCACGGTAAGGGAGGCCTCCCCCGGAGTCAAGTGGCGTCGCCCGGCGCGCAGTAGTCCCGCGCAGAGGCGGGTCTACCAGCGGGGAGTCGCGCGCGCCGACCAGCGGCCGCCGGCGCGCGCGACCGTGACCGGCACGCCGAAGCAGGCGCTCAGCGGCTGTTCGGCGAGGACGGCCAGCGCGGCGCCGCAGGCGACCACGCGCCCGCCCCTCAGGAGCAGCGCGTGCGTCGTGCTCGCCGGCAGCTCCTCGAGATGATGCGTGACCGTGACGACGGCAGGCGCCGGCAGATCTGCGGCGAGCGATTCGACCGCCGCAAGCAAGGCCTCGCGGCCCGGCAGGTCGAGGCCGTCGGCCGGCTCGTCGAGCAAGAGCAATGGCGGGCGCCGCATCAGGGCTCGCGCAAGCAGCACGCGGCGGCGCTCGCCCTGTGAGCAGGCTGCGAACGGGTGATCGGCCGCTCTCGCGCAGCCGAACCGCGACAGCAGTCGCGATGCGCGCTCGAGCTCGGCGCCGCCGATCCGCTCCCCGAGCACCTGGATCGTGCCGGTGGCGCCGGTGAGCACCACGTCGAGCGCGGTCCGTCGCGGCGAGAAGGCCTCCTCGGTCTTCACGTCGACATGCCCGATGCGTTCACGCAGGTCGCGCAGGTCCACATGGCCGACTCGCTCGCCGAGGATGTCCACCGCGCCGCCACCGGGGTGGCGCAAGCCGGCGGCGATGTCGAGAAGGGTCGACTTGCCCGCGCCGTTGGGGCCGAGCACGGCCCACTGCTCGCCGCCGGCGACGTCCCACGACACGTCGGTGAGGATGGGGAGTCGCCGGCCGGAGTGCGGCGCGAGCTCCCACACGGTCACGTGGGCGAGGGCGAGGGCGAGCGCCGGCGGCGCGGGTGCGGAGAACGCGGTCACGCGCTCAGCCCAGGCGGGCGATGCGCTCGCCGCGAACGCTCAGCCGCGCGGCGGCGGAGGCGGCCGCGAGCGCCTCCGGCTCCTCGGCCGTGAGGCCGACGCGGGCGCGGGCCGGGCCGGCCGGCACCTTTGGTCCTTCGGCCGCGACGCCGGCCGGCCTGCTCTTCTGCACCTTGGGCCAGGCGCGCACGGCGACTTCCACGGCGGCGCGGCCTCCGCCGGCGAAGGCCTCTGCCAGCCGCGCCTGCACTTCGGTGTCCGGGCTCGCCGCCGCGAACTCCGCCGCCTTCAGGGCGTAGGCGTTGCCGTTGAAGCTCAGCGACACGCCGCCCCACGACCGGACGGCCGCCAGCGGCGGCGTGTCGGTGATCGAGTCGCCGACGTACATGACGCCGGCCCCTGCCACGGCCTCCGCGGCGACGATGGCCTCGAGCGCTTCGAGCTTGCGGCCGCCGCCGACGGGGCGCACGGCTTCGGCGAGGGCTTGGCTCACGGGGCGCCGCGGCAGCTCCCGCCAGAACAGCTGGTCGAGCTGCCGCACGGTGTCGCGGTCGGTGTCGGGGAGCCAGGTGAGCGCGTCATGCGGGCTCGTCCACGCAGCCCGGCCGGGGGCGCCGGAGTCCGGCGTGCCCGAGGCGGCGCCGGACCCGTGCCCGCCGCCGGCGGTGATCGCCTCGTCCGGGTACTGGATCAGCGGGCGCTCGCAGACGCGCGGCACCCAGTCGCGCAGCCACGCGGCCTCGTCCTCCGGCATCTCCCAGGCGTCGAGGCTCAGCTCGGTGCAGCGCACGTTCTCGAACGGGAAGCCGGACAGCTCGCACAGCGCCCGGAGATACGGCGTATATGAGGTCGAGATGATGTACGCCGGCAGGAGCGCGCGGATCGCCTCCAGCGTCTCGACGGCCTTGGGCACGATGAGGACCTGCTCCGCACTGAAGAGCTCCACGTCCTCGTCGGTCACGTGGAAGGCGTGGAAGAACGGCGGGATCAGGCGCAACGTGTTGCCGGCGTTGTACCCGGGTCTGTGAGCGACGTCGACAAGGAAGTCGTCGTACTTGCTGAGGCGCGCGAAGAACTCGGCGCCGTCCGGCAGGAACCGCTCCGCGATCTCCTGCGCGTTGTCGTTGCGGGTGAGAGGGCCCTCGCAGTCGGTGACGTAGATGCGGCGGGGAGCCTCGCCGGCCGGGGCCGTCATCGCTTCGCGACCTCTTCGTCTACGAGCTCGGTGAGGTCCATCGGCAGGCGCGCCGACTCGGCGAACACGGCGCCGGCGGCGGTGTTGAGGTGCCCCTCCGCGAACAGGCGCAGCGTCTGGTACAGCAGCGGGATCTCGCGCACCTCGCCGCGCCGCCTGATCTCGGCGAACAGCGGCTCGTCCTCGCCTTCCGCGGCGGCGATCTCGGCGACGCTCATGGTCCTGCGCTTCTCGCGGAACTGGCCCCAGAGCTCCGTCCAGTCGTCGCCGCGGAGCGGCAGGCGGAAGTAGCCGATCACCGGGCCGCGGTCGAGTTGCGCCGTCGCCAGATGCATCATGGCGCCGGTCTCCGCGGCTTCGTCCTCGAGCAGCTTCCAGATGACCTGCTGCCAGGTGCCGGTGGGGCCGCCGGGGAGCGCGGGATGCAGGTTGAGGATCGCGTAGCGGCGGCACACGGCCGGGCTCGTGATGAGCATGTACCCGGCCATCACGAGTACGCCGAGGCGGTAGGGCACGAGCAGGTCCATCACGCCGCGGTGGTACTCTTCGCGCCACGCGGCGCGGCTCACGGACTGCTTCTGCGCCGCCGCCCAGCTCCGCGCGCTCGACAGGGTCACGAGGGGGATGTCGAGGCGCTCAACGAGGTCCAGGAACCGGTCGCTCTCGGGAGATTCGTCGCGCTCCCGGTCGCAGAACGCGGCGGCGATGTCGAGGGGGATCTCGTCCTGCTGCGCCCGCGCGACGATGTCGGAGAGCAGGTTGCACGCGGCCTGATCGTGGCCGCTGGAGAGCCAGCCGATCCTCACTCGGCGCTCCAGCGCGTACGGCCTTCGACCTCGCCGCGCTCCTCGGCCAGCCGCTCCTGCCAGGCCACGGCGTCGGGGTAGGTGCTGCGCCCGACGCCGCTGATCCCGCGGCTGGCCGCCCACGCGGCGAGGCGGCCGGCGCCTTCGAGGCCCACCTGCTCGATCATGGCGGCGAGGAAGCCGGCGGCGAAGAGGTCGCCGGCGCCAGTGACGTCGACCACCTCGGCTGGCATCGGCGGCACGTACATGTCAACGCGCCGGCCGACGAGCCGGGCGCCGCGGCCGCCCATCTTGCACACCACGAGGCCGACGCCGGCGTTGAGCACGAAGTCCAGCGACTCGGGGAGCGAGAGGCCGCAGAGCATCTCGAGTTCCTTCTCGGTGGCGAAGAGGTAGCTGCAGCGGTGCAGGATCGGCAGGAAGCGCTTGACGCCCTTGCGGGCGTAGATCTCGCCGGGGTCGAAGGCGATCTCGGTCTCCGGAAGGAGCCGCTCCAGCAGCGCCAGCTGGGCCTCGAGCGGCCCGTCTCCGGCGAAGCTCGCGAAGTAGGCGAAGCGCGTCCTGGGCGGACGCTTGGGCACGTCGCCGGGTGAAAAGTCATCGTTGGCGGCCGGCCACACGAGGTTGCGGCGCTCGCCGTCTTCGTCCAGGAGCACGTAGACGCGCCCGGTCTCGCCGTCACGGGCGACCAGCCTGCCCTCCGCGGGGGCCAACTCCTTGAGCAGGTAGAGGCCATTCTCGTCGGCGCCGACCCGGCCCACCATGGCGGCCCGGTAGCCGAGGCGTGCCAGCGCGTGCGCGGTGTTGGCCGCCTGGCCGCCGCCGGAGCGCGTGGGCTCGACGTGCGCCAGCGCCTCTTCGACGGCCCGGCGCACGTCGGCGTCCATGAGCTGCTCGGTGCCCGGTGGCCCCAGCTCCTCCCAGAGCGGGAAGCTGCGTGGCAGGCGGTAGATCAGATCGACGTTGAGAGCTCCGCAGCCGATGAGGTCCGTGGACCTCACAGTCTGAGCTCTCCCTCGTAGCGGACGGCGACGCCGTCGCCACGCGGGACGACCTTGCCGACGACGACGCCCTCCAGCTTGTGCTTGGCGATCGCGGCGAGGTTCTTCTCCACGTGCTCGGGCGCCATCGCCACGACCATGCCGAGGCCGCAGTTGAAGGTGTCGAGCATCTCCGCCGGCTTCACGCCCAGTGAGTGGAGCCACTCGAAGACCGGCCCCGGCTCCCAGGACCCGAGGTCGAGGACCGCCGCCAGGCCGTCCGGCACGGCGCGCCCGACGTTGTCGGGGAAGCCGCCGCCGGTGATGTGGGCGGCGGCGTGCACGCCGCCGGCGTGCCCCAGGTCGTGCAGCACGGGGCTGTAGATCACGGTCGGGACCAGCAGGACGTCCCCGACCGAGGCGTTGGGACCGGCCTTGCGGCAGAACGCCCCGCCCTCGCTGAGGAACTTGCTGTGCAGGTCGATGGCGTGCTCCTTGAGCAGGTGGCGCACGAGGCTGAAACCGTTGGAGTGCAGGCCGCTGGAGCAGATGCCGACCAGCGCGTCGCCGTCCGCGACGAGCTGCGGTCCCCAGAGCTCGTCGCGCTCCGCGAGGCCGACGGCGAAGCCGGCCATGTCGAAGTCGCCGTCCGGGAACTGCCCCGGGTGCTCGGCGGTCTCGCCGCCGAGCAGGACGCACTGCGCCAGCACGCAGCCTTCGTCCACGCCGGCGACGATCTCGGCGACCTCCTCCGGTACGACTTTGCCGACGACGAGGTAGTCGAGAAAGAACAGTGGCACGGCGCCGCAGGCGGACACGTCGTTGACGCTCATCGCCACCAGGTCGATGCCGATGCTGCCGAGCCGGCCCATCGTGCGCGCCAGCTCGATCTTGGTGCCCACGCCGTCGGTGCCGGCGACCAGCACGGGGTCCTTGTACTTGGGCAGCCTCATCGCCCCGCCGAAGCCCCCGAGGCCGCCGAGCACCAGCGGGTGCTGGGTGCTCTTGAGGCGCTCCTTCATAAGCTCGACGGCACGGTTGCCGGCCTCCACGTCCACGCCGGCGGCCTTGTAGGTGAACTCGCCACTCGCGCTCATGCGACTCCTTCCCCAGTCGTCAAGGCAAGTCTACGTGCAAGGGACCCGCAGCCGCCAGCACGCAGCCGCCGGCGTGCCGAGCGCGACTCGCCGGCGGCTCTCTGTCGCCGTCGTCCGCGCGTTTCAGAGCAGCCGCGAGAACAGCCGGTACACGGAGTTGCGGAACCGGATGCGGCGGCTGAGCGACTCGATCTCCTCGGGCGTCACCTCGACGCAACTTTCGATGTCGCGCTCGTAGTGCTCCGCGGCCTGCCGCGCGATGCCCTCGTCGTAGAACACCGACACGACCTCGTCGTGCAGGATGATGCTGCGGATGTCCCAGTTACAGGTGCCGATGATCGCCACCTGGTGGTCGACGGTCACCGTCTTCGCGTGCAGGAAGCCGGCCTTGTACTGGTAGACCCGCACGCCGGCCCTGAGCAGCTGCGGGTAGTAGGCCTGCGCGGCGTAGTAAGGGATCTTCTTGTCGGGCACGCCGGTCATCATGAAGCGCACGTCCACGCCGCTCGCCGCGGCGGTGCACAGCGCCGCCATCAGCGGCTCGTCGGGCACGAAATACGGCGACTGGACCCAGACGCGCTGCCGCGCGCTGCCGAGCGCCGTGATGAACACGTCGCGGATCGTCTTGAAGGTGGTCTCCACGCTCGAATAGAGCACCTGGACCGGGATGCCGTCGCCACGGCCGTGCTCGGCCGGTGGGGGCATGTAGTCGGTCGCGAGGTCGGCCGTGCCGCCGTTGAGCAGCCACGTGGCGGCGTAGAGCATCAGGTAAGGCGCCACGACAGGGCCGGTCATGCGGAAGTGCGTGTCGCGCCACACGTCGAAGCGCGGCCCGCCGTCGATGTACTCCTGGCCCATGTTCATGCCGCCGCTGTACACGGTCTCGCCGTCGATGATCGCCATCTTCATGTGGTTGCGGTAGTTGATGCGCGGCAGGCGCCTGTAGCAGGGCGCCACGGTCGCGCCGGCCGCAGCGAGCCGCTTGAGCTCGTCCTTCTTGTAGCTGATGCAGCTCAGCCAGTCGTACAGGATGTGCACCTCGACGCCGGCCGCGAGGCGCTCGAGCAGCACGTCCGTGACCTTGGCCGTGAGCTCGTCCTGCTCCCAGATGAGGTACATGAGGTGGATGTACCGCTTCGCCTTGCCCATGTCCCGGAGCAGAGCGGGGAACTTGTCTGCGCCCCGGAAGTAGACGTCCACGGTGTCGGCCGGCAGCGGGACGGCGGTGCACTCGGCGCGCCCCGTCGACTCGATGCGCGCGCCGGGCGAGCCGGCGAGCGCGGCCACGGTCGTCTCGGTGAAGGTCGCGTTGGCCGCCATCACCGGCGTCAGCGACGTCTTCTCGACGGTCCGCATCTTCTGCGAGGCCTTCTGCCGGCGTGGCGAGTCGCGGCGGAAGTTGCGGCCGATGAAGAAGTAGGCGACGAGGCCGAGCACCGGGATCAGCAGGATGACGAAGAGCCAGGCGAGGACGATGCTCGGCTCGCGATCGTCGGTGGCGAGCGCGATCACCACGCCGGCGATGGCCAGAAGAAGCAGGATGTCGAGCGCCCAGAAGCCGAAGCTCGAGAGGCTGAAGTTGAGGATCGCCTGGTGGAGGAACGGCGTCGCAGTGGCCACGACCGCTCCGCCCCCGCTCAGGATTCGCAGACCGCGGCCGCGCCCTTCTCGAAGCGCATCTTGCACATCGCGAACTCCTCGGGCACGGCTATGGGGTAGTCGCCGTCGAAGCAGGCGCGGCAGAACTGGCTCTTGGGCAGGCCGGTGCTGTCCTGCAGGCCATCGAGCGTGAGGTAGTGCAGGCTGGTGGCGCCGACCTTGTCGCGGATCTCGTCCACGCTGAGGTTGGCGGCGATGAGCTCGGCGCGCGTGGCCATGTCGATGCCGTAGTAGCAGGGCCACTGGATCGGCGGCGAGCTGATGCGCAGGTGCACCTCTTTGGCGCCGGCGGCGTAGAGCATGTCCACGAGCTTGCTGGTGGTGTTGCCGCGGACGATGGAGTCGTCGACGACCACGAGCCGCTTGCCACGGATCACGGCGCTCAGCGGGTTGAGCTTCATGCGGATGCCGACCTGGCGCAGCTGGTCGTCGGGCTGGATGAACGTGCGGTGCACGTAACGGTTCTTGATGAGGCCCTCGGCGTAGGGGATGCCGGAGGCGGCGGCGTAACCGATCGCCGCCGGCATGCCGGTGTCGGGCACGGGGATCACGAGGTCGGCCTCGACCGGCGCCTCCCTGGCGAGGTGCTTGCCCATCTCCTGGCGCACCACGTGCAGCGTTTTGCCGTTCATGACGCTGTCCGGTCGCGCGAAGTAGATGAACTCGAAGATGCAGAGCGCGGGGCGGGCGCCCTCCAGCTCCACGCGCTCGCTGCGCAGGCCGTGCTCGCTGTCGGCGATCACGATCTCGCCCGGCTGGATCTCGCGCACGAACTGGGCGCCGATGATGTCGAGGCCCGAGGTCTCGCTGCTGAACACCGGGTGGCCCTCGTAGCTGCCGAGGCAGAGCGGGCGCACGCCGTAGGGATCGCGGAAGCCGACGAGCGCGTCGCCGCTCATCAGCGCGGCCGAGAAGGCGCCGCGGATCTTGGCGACCGCCGTGCGCACGGCGCCGAGCAGGTCGCCCTCGGCCTCGTGCGCAATAAGTGCCGTGATGACCTCGGTGTCGGTGGTCCCCGAGAACCTGACGCCTTCGGCGACGAGCTCGTCGCGCAGCTCCGTGGTGTTGACGAGGTTGCCATTGTGGCCCAGGGCGATCACGTCACCGTTGCGGCTGCGCACTAGCGGCTGCGAGTTCTGCCAGTGGCTGGCGCCGGTAGTGGAGTAGCGCACGTGGCCGATGGCGTGCTGTCCGCTGAGGCTTTGCAGCATCTGCTCGTTGAAGACCTGGCTGACGAGGCCGAGGTCCTTGATGACCGTGATCTGGCCGTCGTCGGCCACCGCGATGCCGGCGCTCTCCTGGCCGCGGTGCTGCAGCGCGTAGAGGCCGAAGAAGGTGAGCCGCGCAACGTCGCGCCCCGGCGCGTGGATGCCGAAGACGCCACAACTGTCGTGGAGGCGGTCGTCGTACAAGGTGCTGTTCCTGCCGATCGTCAGGCGAGCCGTTGCGGGAGCGACTCGTAAGCAGAATGGAGCTCGCTCACCGGGACGGCGAAGAGCTCCTCGCCCTCCATGGTACACCTGAGATCGGCCTTGGTCACCCGGCCGGCGACGCGACGCGGCAGCTCGCCGAGGAGCTCCTCCAGAGCGGCGAGCTTGTCCGGCGCGACGCTGACGACGATGCGGCTGGGAGCCTCGCCGAAGAGCGCGAGGTCCGGCCGCCCGGCGGCGCCGGCGACGGCCGCCGCGGGGCCGAGGTCCACGTCGGCGCCGAGCCAGCGGCCCCGGCCGGCGACGCGCGCCGGGGAGTCCGGGTCGGCGTACACGGCGCCGCCGTCCGAGCCGCTGGCGATGGCGCACTCGGCCAGCGCGACGGCGAGCCCGCCCTCGGCGCAGTCGTGGGCGCTCTTGAGCAGGCGCGCGGCGACGGCCGCGCGCACCTTGGCCTGCAACTCGACTTCGACCTGCAGGTCCACGTCCGGCACGCGGCCGGCGACCTTGCCGTACGCGATCTTCTGGTACTCGGAGCCGTCCATCCAGCCGGCTTCGGGGCCGAGCACGACGATCACGTCGCCCTCGTCCTTGAAGGCGTCGTCCAGATGGATGCTCACGTCGTCGTAGATGCCCAGCATCCCGATCATCGGCGTGGGGTAGATCGCCTGGCCGAAGCTCTCGTTGTAGAAGCTCACGTTGCCGCTCACTACCGGCGTGTCGAGGGCCTCGCAGGCCTCGGCGATGCCCTCCACCGACTGCTCGAACTGCCAGTAGATCTCGCCCTTCTCCGGGTTGCCGAAGTTGAGGCAGTCGGTGACGGCGACGGGCAGCGCACCGGCGCAGCTCAGGTTGCGCGCCGCCTCGGCGACGGCCGCCTTGGAGCCTCGATAGGGATCGAGGTAGCAGTGGCGGCCGTTGCAGTCGTTGCTGAAGGCGAAGCCGCGCGGCGTGTCCTTGATGCGCAGAACCGCGGCGTCGCTGCCGGGGATCTGCACGGTGTTGGCCTGGACGATGTAGTCGTACTGCTCCCAGGCCCAGCGCTTGCTGGCGATGTTGGGCGCGGCGAGGAGCTGCGTGAGCGCCGCGCCGAGGTCCTGCGGCTGCGGATACGACCCATCGTCGACGGCGACCGGGTCGTCCACCAGGTAGCCCGGCTTGACAGAGGGCGTGCGGATGACCGGGCTCTCGTCCGCGAGCCGCCGGGCCGGGATGTCGGCCACGCGCTCGCCGTGCCAGTAGATGCGCAGCATCTTGCTGTCGGTGACCTCGCCGATGACGGTACAGTCGAGGTCCCAGCGCTCGCAGACCTCGCGCACGTCGGCGAGCTGCTCCTCGGTGACGATCGCCAGCATGCGCTCCTGGCTCTCGCTGATCATGATCTCCCACGGCTCCATGTCGGCCTCGCGCAGCGGCACGCGGTCGGCGTGGATGTCGAGCCCGACGAAGCCCTTGCTCGACATCTCGCTGCTCGAGCTTGTGAGGCCGGCGGCGCCGAGGTCCTGCATGCTCACCACGAGCTTGCGGTGGATGAGCTCGAGGCAGGCCTCGATGAGCTTCTTCTCGGTGAACGGGTCGCCGACCTGGACGCTGGGGCGCTTCTCCTCGAGCGTCTCGTCGAACTCCTGGCTGGCGAGCACGCTGGCGCCGCCGATGCCGTCGCGGCCGGTCTTGGAGCCGATGAGCACCACGTGGTTGCCGACGCCGCTGGCGATGGCACGCACGATGCCGTCGGTGCGGATGAGCCCCGCGCTCATGGCGTTGACCAGGCAGTTGCCCTCGTAGCTGGGCTCGAAGTAGATCTCGCCGCCGATGGTCGGGATGCCGAGGCAATTGCCGTAGTGCGCGATGCCGCCGACCACTCCGTCGAGCAGGAAGCGCTGGCGCGGCTCGGTGAGCTCGCCGAAGCGCAGCGAGTCCATGCTCACGCACGGCCGCGCGCCCATCGTGAAGATGTCGCGCACGATGCCGCCGACGCCGGTGGCGGCGCCCTGGAACGGCTCCACCGCCGACGGGTGGTTGTGGCTCTCGACCTTCATCGCCACGGCCCAGCCGTCGCCGACGTCGATGATGCCGGCGTTCTCGCCCGGGCCCTGCAGGATGCGCGGCCCACTGGTCGGGAATCGACCCAAGATGGGCCGCGAGTGCTTGTAGCTGCAGTGCTCGCTCCACATGAGCGAGTAGATCGCGAGCTCGACGTACGTGGGCTCGCGCTCCTGGATCCGCTTGATGTGCTCGTACTCGTCTTCGGTGAGGCCGAGCTTGACGGCGGCCTCCACGTCGGCGCGCCGGTTCACGTACTGGGCGCGGAGCGGTGCATCTCCGTTGCCCCGCTCGCTACCTCCACCACGTTGGGTACTCATGGCGTCACCTCCACCGTGCGCAGCACGGTGTCGATGACCGACTGGAACAGCTTGCGCCCGTCGGCGCCGCCGGCCAGGTCGGCCTCCACGGAGTTCTCCGGGTGCGGCATCATGCCGAAGACGTTGCGCGACTCGTTGCAGACGCCGGCGATGTCGTCGAGGGCGCCGTTGGGATTGGCGCCCTCGGCCCGCTCGCCGGCGGCGTTGACGTACCGCAGCACGATCTGGTCGCCGGCCTTCATGCGCGCCAGCGTCTCCGGGTCCACGGTGTAGTTACCCTCGTTGTGCTTGACGACGATGCGCAGAAGCTCGCCCTTGTCGCAGGCGCCGGTGAACGGCGTGTCCGTGGTCTCCACGCGCAGATTGACGTAGCGGCAGACGAACTTGAGCCCGGTGTTGCGGATGAGGCCGCCGGGCAGGAGGCCGGCCTCGACCAGGGTCTGGAAGCCGTTGCAGATGCCCATTACGAGGCCACCGTCGCCCGCGAAGTCGATGACCAACTGCATGATCGGGCTGAAGCGCGCGATGGCGCCGCAGCGCAGGTAGTCGCCGTAGCTGAAGCCGCCCGGCAGGATGACGGCCTGGACGCCCTGCAGGTCGGTGTCCTTGTGCCAGAGGTAGCGCACGTCGGTGCCGGGGAACGTGGAGATGGCGTGGGAGGAGTCGGCGTCGCAGTTGCTTCCGGGGAACACGACGACGCCGAAGCGCACGGGGCCGGAGCTCATGCCTCAGCCCTCACGGATCTCGAAGGTGTAGTCCTCGATGATGGGGTTGGCGAGCAGACGGCGGCACATGTCGTCGACCTGCGCGCGGGCGGCGTCGGCGGTCAGGCCCGGGCCGTCGATGGTGAGGTCGATGATCTTGCCGATCTGGACGCCGCTCACCCCGGTGAACCCGAGGTTCGGCAGCGAGCGTTCCACGGCCACGCCTTGAGGGTCGAGGATCCCATGCTTGGGGGTGACGTAGACGCGGACGTTCATCGGCTCCACCTGCCCGGAGAGTGTGTGCGGGGACAGGGCTGAGTCTATCGCAGATGACGTCCCCGCTGGAGGGCGAGCAGGGCTCGCGCCGCAGCGCGAGAAGGCGCCCCCCTCAACTGCGCGCGAGCGCGGCCTCGGGGGGCGCCTGAGCCGAGGGACGGCGCCGGTCAGGCGGCGCGGCGGGCGGTCTCCCCGGCCTTCTTGCTCAAGTGGTCGCCGATCGCGTCGGTGGCGTTCTTGAAGTCCTCGAGGTCGGTGTTCTGCGCGTGGAGGTAGGTGCTGTAGAACTGGGTGTCGCCGGCCACGCGCGCAGCCTCTTCCAGCTGGGCGTCCGTCGTGCCCATCATCTGCGTCGCGCTCTGGTGGAAGTAGGTGCAGTACGGGCAGTGGATGGCCGACGCCACGGCATAGCCGATCAAGTGCTTCTCGCGCGCCGTGAGTATGGTGTCGCCCAGCTGGAACTCCTTGAACTCGCTCCACGACCGATCGAGCGTGCGGTCGGGCATGCTGGCGAAGAAGTCGGGTATCTGCCCGAGCGTCTCGCGGATGTCGCGCTCGGTGTCTTGCCGGCTCATGAGGGACCTCCGTCCCGCGAAGGATCAGGAATAGTGTGCGATAGCGCACCATTGCCTTTCCCCCCTTGGCCGGCGGCAAACCATCAGGCGGCCGCGGCGGCGGTCGGGCCCGGCCAAGTCCGGGCCGCGCGTCCGGCCGGGCCTACGCCGTCGCGACGCCGACGTGCTCGAGGATGAACTCCACCGTGCGCACGTCGTAGTCGATGCGGTGCTCGAGCCCGCTGATCTCGTGGCCTTCGTCGGGGTAGACGACCACCTCGCAGCTCTTGCCGCGTTCGGCCAGCATCTGCGCCACCTCTCGCGACTGCCGCGGCGGGCAGCGTGGGTCCAGCTCGCCGGCGAGCAGCAGCAGCGGCGCCTGGATGCGGTCGAGATGCTTGATCGGCGAGTAGTACTCGAGCTTGGCGCGGTCCTTCACGGGGTCGCCGGTGTTCTCCCGGTCCCACCAGCGCAGGTCCTCGCGAATGGCCGGGTCCGTGGCGGAGTCGATGAAGTCGAAGAAGGGCACGCCGGCCACACCGGCCGCAGCTGGGGCGGGTTCCTCACGATGGCGATGGTGACGCAGTTCCCGGAGCTGTGGGCGGCCGGT
>Ga0075520_1000216_pt1 | contig 23120 bp, 24 predicted proteins | sample NGEPerB_FD_75100 | JGI IMG/M metagenome (GOLD analysis project Ga0075520, IMG submission 75100) | Arctic peat soil microbial communities from the Barrow Environmental Observatory site, Barrow, Alaska, USA - NGEE PermafrostAB12-B | ecosystem: Environmental > Terrestrial > Soil > Wetlands > Peat ... | reverse complement strand
GGCGGCCGCAGCGGAGCGTAGCCGTAGGCTACGTGAGCATGCGAACCGCCGAAGGGCAACGCAGCAGATGGTCCGCTATCGGCGGCGCCTATTCGGTGATGCCCTGCATGTTCGCCAGGCGCGCATACCCCCCGCCTCTAGCCAACAACTCGGCGTGCGTCCCCTGCTCGACGACGCGCCCCTCCTCCATCACCGCGATCGTGTCGGCGTTGCGCACCGTGGCGAGACGGTGGGCGATGATGAACGCGGTGCGGCCCTTCATCAGGTTCTCGATCGCGCGTTGCACGATCCCCTCGGCCTGGGCGTCGAGCGCCGAGGTGGCCTCGTCGAGCACGAGGATCGGCGGGTCCTTGTAGAGCGCCCGCGCCACTGCGATGCGCTGGCGCTGGCCGCCCGAGAGCCGCATGCCGGCCTCGCCGATCACCGTGTCGAAGCCGTCGGGGAACTCGAGGATGAACTCCTCGGCGAACGCCGCCCGCGCGCACGCCCGCAGCCGGTCGTGATCGACCGTGCTCTGCCCGTATGCGATGTTGGCGGCCACCGTCGTGTTGAACAGCACGGTTTCCTGGGTGACGAGGCCGATGCTGCCGCGCAGCGACGCGAGCGTCAGGTCGCGGATGTCGGTCCCGTCGATCGCGATGCGCCCGTCCTGCACGTCCCAGAACCGCGGCAGCAGCTGCGCCACCGTCGACTTCCCGGCGCCTGAGGCGCCGACGAGGGCGAGCGCCCGCCCCGCCGGGATCACGAGGTCGAGACCCCGCAGGACGGGCTTGTCCGGCTCGTAGGCGAAGGAGACGCGCTCGAAGGTGATCGCCTTGCGCACGCCGGTGAGGGCGCGCGCGCCGGGCCGGTCGGTGATCTCGACCGGCTCGTCGATGACCGAGAACACCCGCTCCCCGGCCGCCACCGCCCCCTGGAGGGCCATGTTGACCTTGGTGAGGCGCTTGATCGGCGTGTACAGCGAGTACAGCCCGAGGAGGAACGAGGCGAACGCCCCGGTGCTCATCGTCCCCGAGCTGATGAGCCGGTGCGCGTACAGGAGCAGCCCCAAAATCCCCGCCGCGCCGATCACCTCGATCACCGGGGCGTTGAGCGCCAGCACCTGGCGCGCCTTGAGGCTGGCCCTGAAGTGGCGGCGCGTCGTCTCGCGGAAGCGGGCGGCCTCGAACGTCTCCATGCCGAACGCCTGCACGACCCGGTAGCCCTTGAGCACCTCGTCCACGACCGAGTTCATCTCGCCGAGGCGCTCCTGGCTCTGATGCGAACGGTGCCGGAGCTTGCGCGCGAAGGTCGCGATCGGCCAGAGGAACACCGGGGCGCCGATGAGGACCGCGGCCGCGAGCCGGAAGTTGAGCGAGAGCACCAGTGCCACCATCCCGACCACCGTGAACGAGTCCTGGACGAGGTCGGAGAGACGGTCGGAGATCACCTCGGTGATGCGTTCGACGTCGTTGGTGATCCGCGACATCAGGACCGCACTCGGCTGCTTCTGGTGGTAGACGGCGGACTGGGCGAGCAGCCGGTCCATCAGGCGGTCGCGCAGGTCTTTGACCGTTGCGAGTCCGGCGTGGTAGATCGCGTAGTGGCCGAAATAGGTGAAGACGTTCTTGGCCAGCACGGAAAGGAAACCGAGCAGGAGAATCGCGATGGCGTCGCTGGGCAGGAACCGCCGCAACGATTCCTTCGCGCCCTCGAACCACGCCTTGAGATCCTTGGCGAAACCGAGCTGCTCGACCGCGGCGTGCCCGTGCACCCCGGAAGCCGCCCCGGGCGCGGCGGTCAGTCCCGGGATCGGCACTTGAGCGCCGAGGACCGTGTCGAAGATCGGTCCGATCAGGAACACCATGAACACCGTCGCGAGCGCGACGCCGGCCATGGCGACCACCGCCGCGACCACCCAGGCGGAGTGGGGCCGCAGCATCTTCAGGATCCGGCGCAACGCGCTCATGCCGCCCCCTTTGCCACCGCGAGAACGGCCCTCGCCGCACGCTCGCTCGCACCCGGGTCCCCAAGCGCCGAGCGAACCTCGGCGAGCGCTCGGCGTTGCACGTCGCCAGCCTCGCCAAACAGGCGCCTCGTCTCCGCCAGCAGCTTCCCCTCGTTGAAGTCGCGCTGTACGGCTTCCGCCACGATACGCTTCCCCGCCACCAGGTTGACGAGCCCCACGTGCGGAACCCGCACGAGACGCTTTGCAAGGGCGTAGGAGAGCGCGTGCAGGCGGTAGCCGACGACCATCGGAACGTCGAGGAGCGCGCACTCCAGGGTAGCCGTGCCCGAGGCGACCATCGCCGCCGCGCAGGAGGCGATGGCGCGGTGGCGGTCCTCGGTGACGACTTCAACCGCCAACGGGGCGCCGGCCAGGCGCCCGGCGAGCCTCCCGCGATCGAGGCCCGGCGCCGCGATCAGGCGGACGCGCAGGTTTTTGACCTCGGAGAGGAGGCGGGCGGCGGCCGCAAGCATCGTCGGAAGCAGCGCCTCGACCTCGTGCCACCGCGACCCGGGCATCAGGGCCAGCGTACCCGGCACTCGCTGCGGCATCGCCGCCATCACCGGCGCCAGCTCGTCCACCAGGGGATGGCCGACGTACTCGGCCGCGACCCCATGGGAAGCGTAGAACCCCACCTCGAACGGGAGGATGCAAAGCACCCGCCGCACGTCGCGGCGGATCCGCCGCACCCGGCCGGCCCGCCACGCCCAGAGCTGCGGCGAGACGTAGACCACCACCGGGATGCCGGCGCGCCTCAGACGGCGGGCGAGCGGCAGGTTGAAGTCGGGCGAGTCCACCAGGACCGCCACATCCGGGTGCCGCGCCAGCGCCGCGCCGCGCACGCGGCGGGCGAGGGCCAGCAGGCGCGGCAGCTCCCGCACGACCTCGGCCAGCCCCATCACCGAGAGCTCCTCGCTGCGGGCGACGCACTCGAGGCCCGCCTCGCGCAACCGCTCGCCGCCGACGCCGAACGCCTCGATCCCGGCCTCCTCCCGCTGCAGCGCGCGGAGCAGGTTGGCGGCGTGGAGGTCGCCGCTGGCCTCGCCGGCCACGATGAGGGCCCTCACCGGCGCTGTCTCCACGCCAGCAGGAGCGTGGCGCCGAGCGCCGCCCCGGCGGCGAAGAGGACCGCGGTCGTGACCAGGGAGAGGATTCGCGGGGCGTGCATCGCGCACCCGTCCGGAGTCACTCAGCTGCGCGGGAACGGGTACATCAGCCACCCGAGCACGATCGCCCCGAGCACCAGCGCCCCGAACACCTTCCAAAAGTACATCATGCGCTCCCGCTTCTCGCGCTTCCAAAGGAAGGAGAAGAACACCGCGATCAGGAGCGCGTCCAGCACCATCAAGGTGAGGTGGTCGACCATCACCAGTCCTTCTTACCGGTGCCGATGTCATGGACGTCGAGGACGAGCAGCATGTTCATCATCCCGGCGGTGAGCAGGAAGGTGTTGCCGAACTCGTACGCGGGCGATGTCACGACACCCTGCCCCAGCCCGACGGCGTGTGCGACGAAGAAGAGCACGCCGTTGCCGACGCTCGCGATCGCCGCGAGGTAGGAGAGCGGATCGCCGGCGTGCGGCAGGATCAGCTCGCCGTCGAGCGTGATCCCGAGGAGGAAGGCGATCACGACCACGACGAAGAACACGACGGCGCGCGACCGGCGCCCTACCAGCATGTGCCCGAGGCCGGGCACGAGCCAGGCGAGGACCATGAGCACCGGGAGCGGGAAAGCCGCCGCGCCGCCGTCGCGCCGCTCAGGCATCGGGGGTCCCGAGCGCCCGCCGCAGCTTGGCGCAGGTCTCGCCGAGGTCCTCGGGAACGACCCGGAGGTCGGCGTTGACGGTGATGAAGCTCGTGTCGCCGCGCCAGCGCGGCACGACGTGCAGGTGCAGGTGGTCGGCGATCCCGGCGCCCGCGGCCTCTCCCAGGTTGAACCCGACGTTGAAGCCGTGCGGGTGGTACGTCGCCTCGATCGCCCGCACGACGCGCTGGGCGAGCCGCATGAGGTCCGCAAGCGTGGCCGCGTCGAGTTCGCAGAACTCTCCGACGTGCGCGAGCGGCGCCACCATCGTGTGCCCGGAGGTGTACGGGTACCGGTTCAGCAGCGCGAACGCTCGCCCATCCGCGGCGAGCGTCAGCGTCTCGACGCCGCCGCGGGCGGCCTCGCACAACACGCAGGCTCCGGTCGAATCGGTGTGGGACACGTAGGCAAACCGCCACGGGGCGAAGATGTGCTGCAACCGCCCCTCACTTGCCGCCGAGGATCTCGCGCAGCTGCTTGCCGGGCTTGAAGTACGGCACGACCTTGGGCGGGACATGGACCTGGGCGCCGGTGCGCGGGTTGCGCCCGGCGCGCGCCTGGCGCTTGCGGGTCCGGAACGAGCCGAAGCCCCGGAGCTCGACCTTCTCGCCGGCGCGGATCGCCTCGACGACGCCGTTGAGCACCACGCCGAGCACTTCCGCCGCCTCCCGACGCGTCAACCCCACTTGATCCGCGAGTACCTTGATGATGTCGGCCTTTGTCATTCTCGAACCCTCCTCCGTTTGCGGGGCGACGGCGCTCAGCTCTCGTGCGGCTCCTCTGTGTCGGGTACCTCGGGTGCGGCCTCGCCCGCGGCGGGTGCCTCCTCGGCCGGTGCGGCGGATTCGGCCGTTTGAGCTTCCGCCTGGTCCACCTGCTCAGGCACTTGTTCGAGGGCGATCTCCTCCGCTTCCTGCTCGACCACCGGAGCCTTCTCGCCCGGCTCGGGCTGCGGGATGCCGCGCAGCGAGAGGCCGATCCGTTTCTCGTTCCAGTCGATCCGGATCAGCCGCGTGCGGACGCGTTGCCCGCGCTCGAACGTCCCGACGAGCGGCTGGGTGCCCCGGCGCTCCACCTCGGAGATGTGGCACAGGCCTTCGACCCCGGGGGCAAGCTCGACGAACAGGCCGAAATCCGTCACGTTGGTGACGAAACCTTCGACCTCGTCCCCTACCTGATGGGCGGTTGCGAACTCGTCCCACTCGTTCGGCATCAGCTCCTTGATGGAGAGCGAGATGCGCTGGTTGGGGATGTCCATGGCGATGATCATCGCCTCGATCTCCTGGCCCTTCTGCACCACCTCGGAGGGGTGCGTCAGGCGGCGGGTCCAGGCCATGTCCGATACGTGGACGAGGCCGTCCACGCCGGGCTCGAGCTCGACAAACGCGCCGAACTCCGTGAGGTTCCGCACCACGCCCTTGACCTTGCTCCCGACGCGGACCCGCGTGGCGAACTCCTCCCACGGGTTGGGCTCAGCCTGGCGCAGTGACAGCGACAGCCTGCGCTTGTCGATGTCCACCTCGGTGATGACGACCTCGACCTCCTGGGCCGAGTGGAGAAGGCTCTTGGGGTTCTTGACCTTCTTGGTCCACGACATCTCGGAGACGTGGATGAGGCCCTCGACCCCCTCCTCCAGCTCGACGAAGGCGCCGTAGTCCACCACGTTCGTGACCTTGCCCATGACCTTCTTGCCGACCGGATAGCGGCCCTCGACGTGCGTCCAGGGATCCTCGAACCGCTGCCGGTAGCCGAGGGAAACGCGCTCCTTGTCCTTGTCGATGCGCAGCACCACGACCTTGACCTCGTCGCCGACCTTGAAGTACTCGCTGGGATGGCCCACGCGCCCCCAGGAGATGTCGGTCACGTGGAGGAGGCCGTCGATGCCGCCCAGGTCGATGAACACGCCGTAGTCGGTGATGTTCTTGACCGTCCCGGTGACGATCGTGCCCTCCTCGAGATGCGTCAGCGTCTCGTCCTTGAGGGTCGAGATCTGCGCCTCGAGCATGACCTTGCGCGAGAGCACGACGTTGGCGCGGCGGCGGTCGAAGTTGATGATCTTGGCCTCGACTTCCTCGCCGACGTAGTCCTCGAGGCGGCGCGTCGGCCGCAGGTCCACGAGGGAGCCGGGGAGGAACGCGCGCACGCCGATGTCGACCGCAAGGCCGCCCTTGACCCGCTCGACCACCTTGCCGCGCACCGGAGAGCTGTCGCGGTACGCCGTTTCCAGCACTTCCCACACCCGCATCTTCGCCGCGCGCTCGCGAGAGAGCCTGATCTCACCGAGCATCTCGTCGAAGCGCTCGACCAGGACGTCCACTTCATCCCCGGCTTTGACCGTCAGTTTGCCCTCTCGGTCGGTGAACTCGGAGCGGGGGATGATCCCCTCCGATTTGAACCCGATGTCCACCACGACGTCGTTGTCGTTGAACGCGACAATGGTGCCGCGCACGACATCGCCCTCGCGCAGATGCTGGAAGGATTCCTCGACGAGCTCGCGCATCTGGTTGCGGGTGACGGGGCTCTTGCTCTCCTCCTTTCCGGCAGGGGTGTTGTGCTGATTGTTGTCCGGGCTGTCAACCACTTGGCCTCCTCGAGATGCCCCGGGCGGGACATCTAACTGCTTGTTTTACAAACGGCAAACTATACGAGCCACACGCTTGGGGTGTCAAGGGGTTGAGGGCAGCAGGGCGACGACGGCGTCCACCACCTCCGCCAACGAAAGCCGGCTGCTGTCCACGATCACCGCCCCGTCCGCCGGCTTCAAGGGCGAGTCCGGGCGCGTCGAGTCGCGCAGGTCGCGCTCCCGCTGCTCGGCGGCCACGCTCTCCCATCGCGCCGCGACCCCGCGCCTGGTCAGCTCGTCGAACCGTCGCTGTGCTCGCACTTCGGGGGCGGCGGTCAGGAAGACCTTGAGGGTGGCGTCGGGGAACACCACGGTGCCGATGTCGCGGCCCTCGACGACCCCGCCTGAGAGCGCCGCCAGATCGCGCTGGCGCCGCACCATTTCGCGCCGGACCTCGGGGATCGCGGAGACGACGGAGGCCATGCGGGAGACCTCCGGGGCGCGCAACGCCCCGGTCACGTCCTCCCCTCGCACCGCGACCCGCTGGTTGCGGGGATCACCCAGGAACCGCACGTCGAGGCGGCGGGCCAGCTCGACCACCGCCTCCCGGCCGGCGGCGTCCAGCTCCGGACCGAGCCCGGCACGGGTCGCCAGCAGCGCGACGGCACGGTACATGGCGCCGGTGTCCAGGTACGGCAAACCGAGCCGCACCGCCACCTCGCGTGCCGTCGCGGACTTGCCGGCGCCCGCCGGGCCGTCGATCGCGATGAGAATGGGGCGCTGCACCATGCCGAGAGTCTAGCAGCGCGTTGTACACTCCGCCGCATGCGCGTGTACCTGGCCGCAGCGATGACCAACGCCGACCGCGACCTCGGAACGATTCGGACCCTGCTCGCGTCCATCGAGGGGGAGGGCCACGAGGTCCCGACCCGCCACGTCGCCGACCCCCGCGGCCGCGAGGTCGAGCGCGAGGTCACCGACGCCGAGGTCGCGCAGCGGGACCTGGCGTGGGTGATGGGCTGCGACGCTCTGGTCGCCGAGGTCTCCACCCCGTCGCACGGCGTCGGCGTCGAGGTGGCGACCGCCCTCCAGCACGGCGTCCCCGTGCTTCTCCTCCACCGCCGCGACGCCGTCGTCTCCCGGCTCATGCTCGGACTGGCCGGCGTCGAATCCGCCGCGTACTCCGACCCCGAGGCGATCACCCGGGCGGTGCGTGCGTTCCTGGCCCGGGCATCCCGCTCGGCGGCCCCGGACGCAGGGGCCTGACGCGGTGCCGACGCCAGGAACCGTGCCGGCCCGGCGCAACGGCCTCACCCGCGTGGACATCGGGCTGGCCCTCACGATCCTCGTCTGGGGCGTCAACTACGCGGTGATCAAGGCAGCGCTCGCCGAGCTGCAGCCACTGGCGTTCAACGCGATCCGCTTCGCTCTGGCGACGCTCACGCTCGTCCTACTCATGCGCAGCCGCGGTCCCGCGCCCCGCATCTCCCGCCCGGACCTCGCCCGCCTGGCGCTGCTCGGCGTGCTCGGCAACACCATCTATCAGATGATCTTCATCTTCGGGATCGCCCGCACCACGGTCGCCAACGCGTCACTCATCATGGCGTCGTGTCCGATCATGGTCGCCGTTCTCGGCACGGCGCTGGGCCGCGATCGCCTGCCGGCCGCCGCCTGGGCCGGCGTCGGGCTCGCAGTCGGCGGCTTGGCGCTCCTGCTCGCCTCCGGGCGAGGGAGCGGGTTGGCGTGGGGCAAGCTGACCGGTGACCTCCTCATCCTCGCGGCCGGCGTCACGTGGTCCGTCTACACCGTGTTGGCGAGCGGGGTGATGGCGCGCGTCCCCGCCCTCGCCGCGACGCTCGTGACGTTCCTGGCGGGCACGCCGGTGTTGGTGGCGGTGGCAGTCCCCTCGCTCCTGGCCCAGGACTGGGGGGCGGTCGGCGTGCGCGGCTGGTTCGGCGCCGCCTTCTCCGGGGTGTTCGCGATCGGGATCAGCTACGTGCTCTGGAACGCTGGCCTCGCCTCCCTCGGCGGCGCCCGCACCGCCGTCTACCAGAACTTCACCCCGGTGGTGGCCGCCGCATTCGCCTGGCTCACGCTCGGCGAGCACTGGACGCCAGGTCAGTTCGCCGGGGCTGCCGCCGTTCTCTGCGGCATCGCCCTTACGCGCCTCCGCCCGGCGGCTCCGGCCACGGCGCTGCAACCGGGGGCGTGCGCCAAGACGCAGCCGCCCGGCGCGGCCTGAGCGGGCCCGCTGCGGCGTTTCGGGACCCCTCGACCGCGGCCGGGGTTCACCGCGCCTTCATGCGGCCCTCGCGGTCCCCTCACAGCGGCCCCGTACAAAGCACCGACGGGGTACCGCCCCAAGGAGGAGAGATGACGATACCAGCTCACGTTGTCAACGGGAATCGCAGCACCACCCTCTGGCGTGCAGCCGCGGGCGCCCTCGCCGCCCTGCTGCTCGCCGGGGCCGCCACCGCCCAGGTCACCGGCCTCTACTACCAGGAGATCCGGAAGGACGGCACGATCTACGTCTTCAACACGTACGAGCGCTACAAGTCGTTCCAGGAGACCGGCGAGATGGGCAAGACGGCGATCACGCTGCCCGGGCGCGGCCCGAGCGGCGAGACCCTGATCGGCGAGAACGCGACCGCCATCGACCTGTTCCTCTTCAAGAACAACCTCCCGGGGTACGACCGGCCCACGCCGAAGCCTGCGGCGCCGCCCGCCGCCTTCCCGAACGTCAAGATCAGTGGCCTGGCTTACATCTCCTATCAGGACGGCACGACAGGCGGCAAGGACTACTCGCAGTTCACGCTCAAGCGCGGCTACCTCGACACCCAGGCGAAAATCACGTCCTACCTGTCGGCGCGCGGCACGCTGGACATCACCCAGGACACGACCGGCGACTGGAAGCCGCGCTTCAAGTACCTGTATGGGAAGTTCGACTTCGGCTCGGCGGGCTTCCTGACGACCACCTACGCGGAGCTCGGCCTCGCCCACATGCCCTGGCTCGACTTCGAGGAGCACATCAACTACTACCGGCTCCAGGACCCCATGTTCATGGAGTCGAACGGGCTCTTCAACTCGGCCGACGTCGGCCTGCTGGTGGGCGGCAACTTCGGCGGCGACATGCCGGCGGACTACAAGAAGAACGTCAGCAGCGCCTACCCCGGTCGCTACGGGTCGTTCCAGATCGGGGTCTACAACGGCACCGGCTACCACGCTTCCGAAGCCAACCAGAACAAGGTGTTGGAGGGGCGGATTACGATCCGGCCGGTGCCTGATGCCATCCCCGGCCTCCAGTTCACCTACTTCGGTGTCAACGGCAAGGGCAACACGGCCGCCGAGCCCGACTGGAGCCTCAGCGCCGGCATGGTCAGCTACGAGAGCGAGTACGTGGTGCTGACCGGCCAGTACTTCACCGGAAAGGGCGAGCAGGACGGCAAGTCCGTCGACTCCCTCGGCAACGCCCTCAAGAAGTCGGGCTACTCGGGGTTCGTCGAGGGCAAGTTCACCCGGGAGTGGAGCCTGATCGCCCGCTACGACAACTTCGACCCCAACACGAACGCCTCAAACGTCAGGAGCAAGAAGACGATCGGCGGTGTCGCCTACAAGTTCAACAGCTCGAACATGCTCCTGCTCGATTACCAGCAGGTGAAGTACGACCAGCCGGGCAAGCCAACCGACAAGCGCACCCAGCTCACGCTCCAAGTGTCCTTCTGAGCGCTCGGGCCGGCTCGCCGGCCCGAGTTCGAGAGATCCGGCCCCCGGGGCTCTTGACCGGGGGCCTTCCCTTCACCGTTCCGCGACGGTCATCGCCGCGGCAGGGAACACGGCCCGGGCTGGCCGCGTTACCCATAGCCGGAGGGCAACCTCCATCCTGCGTTCGCAGGATTGGGGCCGCTGACTGGGGGGGAGGCGGCCCCTCTTTTATCTCTGCACCGTGCCTCGACCCCAGGCCCCGCGGTAGGATGGCAACGTCCGGAGGCGGTCATGAGAGAACTCGGGTTGTTCATCGCTGGCGCCTGGCAGCAGGGGGACGGCGTTCTCACCGTGCGTTCGCCATATGACGGACACGAGGTCGCCCGCGTTGCGCGGGCCGGCAACGCCCACCTTGCGGCCGCGCTCGAAACCGCCGCAACGGCGCGGCCGGCGATGGCGGCGCTCGCGCCGCACGAGCGCGCGACGATCCTGGAAAAGGCGGCGGGCGAGGTCGCGCGCCGCCGCGATGAACTGGCCCAGACGATGGTCGAGGAGGCTGGGAAGCCGCTCGCCCTCGCCCGCGTCGAGGCGGAACGATGCGCCGAGACGTTCGCCGACTCGGCCCGGGTCGCCCGAACCCCGCACGGCGAGCTGATCGACCTCGGGGGCTTCGCGTCCGGGGCGGGGCGCACCGCGTTGCTGCGCCGGTTCCCGGTCGGCGTCGTGGTCGGGATCACGCCGTTCAACTTCCCCCTCAACCTGGTGGCGCACAAGCTCGGGCCCGCGGTCGCGGCCGGTTGCCCGATCGTCCTCAAGCCGGCCTCGCAGACGCCGTCCCCGGCGCTGCTACTCGCCGGGATCCTCCACGAGGCCGGGGTGCCGGCCGGGGGGGTCAACGTGGTGCCGTGCAGCGGGGTCCAGGCCGCGGCCCTGCTCGACGACCCGCGGGTGCGCCTGGTGACGTTTACTGGCTCGGCAACCGTCGGATGGGACCTCAAGCGGAAGCTCTGGGACCGCAAGGTCGCGCTCGAGCTGGGCGGCAACGCGGCGGTGATCGTGGAACCCGACGCTGGCGACCTTGAGGCCGTTGCGAAGCGGATCGCGGGCGGAGCGTACGCCTACGCCGGGCAGTCGTGCATCTCCGTCCAGCGGGTCCTCGTCCACGAAGCCGTCGCGGCCGATTTTCGCGACGCCCTGGCGGCGGCTGCGGCTGCGTTCCCGGCCGGCGACCCGGCGCGCCCCGAAACCCTCTGCGGCCCGATGATCACGCCCGGCGACGGCGATCGCATCGAGAGCTGGGTCCGGGACGCCGAGTCCCGTGGCGCCCGCTGCCTCACGCCGTGGCGGCGCGAGCGCTCGATGGTGGCCCCAGTCCTGCTCGACAGGGTCCCCGCCGACGCCGCCGTGTGGTCCGACGAGGCGTTCGCGCCCGTCGCCGTGCTGCGCACCTATCACGACTTCGACGAGGCGCTCGCGATCGTCAACGACTCGCGCTTCGGCCTGCAGGCCGGCGTCTTCACCCGCGACGTCGAGAAGATCCAGCGGGCGTTCGCCGCGCTCCAGGTCGGCGCGGTGATCCAGGGCGACATGCCGTCGTGGCGCTCCGACCCGATGCCGTACGGCGGCGTCAAGGAGTCCGGCGTCGGCCGCGAGGGCCCGCGCTTCGCCGTCGAGGAGATGACCGAGCCTCGCCTCCTCGTGCTCCGCACGGCCTGACCGAACCGCCTCGCCGCCGGAAAAGCAGGGGCCCGAACCCCGGGCACTAGGAATGACGTGGTCAGTGGTCCGTGGTCCGAGCCGGATGCGCCGGCCGCAGGCCGCGCGGCCCCGAGCGCCTCCCTCGAAGACGAGAAGCTCAACGATAGGCAGGGCCTCGGAGCTTGAGGCGTGTAGCCGCGCCGCCGAGAGTGGGCCAGCCGCAAGGCGCGCGAACCCCGCCGCACCGGAGCGTAGCCGGAGGCTACGTGAGGATGCGAGCGGGGCGAGCGCAACGCCGCGGATGGTCCGCTATCGGCGGCGCCCGCTAGCGGAGCCAGCCCGCGAGCATATGCCCGAGCGTCAGCGCCGCAACCGCTGCGGTTTCGGCGCGCAGGATACGCGGGCCGAGCGGCAGACCGGCGAACCCCGCGGCCCGAATCGCGGCTAGCTCCTCGTCGGTCAGGCCACCCTCCGGGCCAATGAGCAACGTGATGCCGTCGGCGGTCGGTTCGAACGCGGTCGGCATCGCCGCACCGGGTTCGCCGACGAGGCGGACGCCGCGGGCGTTTGCCAGGAAGTCGGCAAGGGGCTGCGGCTCGGCGACGGCCGGCGGCCGGCTGCGGCCGCACTGGGCGACCGCCGCGTCGGCGAGGCGCTGCCAGCGTTCGACGCGGGCGGCGTGCCTTCCCCCTTGGACGCGAGCGGCCAGCACCGGGACCAGCGCCGTCGCGCCCAGCTCTGTCGCCTTCTCCACCGCCCAGTCGAACGCCTGCGTGTGCAGCGCGGCGAGGCCGAGGACGAGCGGGGCGGGGGGCTCGCCGCGCCCGCGCTCGACATTGACGATCTCGACCACGCACGCCTTGCCGTCCCACCGCGCCAGGATGCCGATCCCGACGGCGCCGGCAAGATCGAGCACTTCGACCGGGTCCCCGGGCGCGACCCGCGCCACGCGGGCGTGGTGCGCCGCATCCGCCGGGACGTGCACCTCCCCAGGCGCGATCACCGCTCCCGGCAGTACGAGACGGGTGACACTCATTTTCGGATCGCGGGCTCGGGGAGGTTCTGCCGGACCCCGGACCCCGGACCCCGGTCCCCTGCCTTGCACACCAACCCGGCCCACTCCTCGAACTCACGGGCGTGCTCGACCGCGAAGCCGCAGCGCGCCAACTCCTCCTCGCTCGCCGCGAGCTGGTCGGCCATCAGCCCGGAGAGCAGCAGCATCCCGTCCGGCGCCAGTAGCGAGCGCAGGTCGGCGAGCAGCGGCTGCGCCTCGACCGGGATGAGGTTGGCGAGGATGACGTCGAACGCCGGCCGCGGCGTGAGCGCCGAAGTCGAACCGGCGAACAACGCGACCGGCAACCGCTGCGGTTGCACGGCAACGGTCTGGTGCGCGATGCACACCGCCTCGAAGTCGATGTCGAACCCTACGACCTCGGCGGCGCCGAGAGAGCGCGCGGCAAGCGCGAGGATCCCTGAGCCGGTCCCGACATCGAGGACGCGGCGCCCGGCGAGCGGCAGCTCCTCCATCATCAGGAGAACGAGCTGCGTGGACTCGTGCGACCCGCTGCCGAACGCCTGACGAGGCTCGACGACGAGGTGCACTCGCCCCGCGGGCGGGGGCGTCGGGACCTCCGGGTGCGGGTCCACCCAGAACCGCGTTCCGATCGGGCGCGGGACCGCGTGGCGCCGGTATTCGGCGAGCCAGTCCTGACCCGCGAAGCGGCCGGCGCCGATCTCCCGACCTCCCAGCGCCGCGAGCCCCGCGCAGACGGAGACGAGCGCGCCCGCCTCGTCCTCCTCGATGAACACGGTCACGGCGATATCGGCGTCGGCGTCTTCGACCTGACACCCCAGCACCGGCCAGCGTTCGAGGGCGCTCGAGAGTTCGTTCTCAGCGCCGGCGGGCATGCGGCAGGTGACGGTCAGGTAGCTCGCGCTCAACCACTGCCCTCGATCAGGTCGCGCACCCTGCGGAAGACACCCGGGCGATCGCCCTCCTCGGCCACGACCGCCTGGATTAGCTCGCGCTGCTTTGCCGTGAGCTTGCGCGGCACCGTGACCTGGAGGTGGACCACGAGGTCCCCCTTCCCCGAGCGCTGCACCCGCGGCAGGCCCTTGCCGCGCAGGACCACGGTATCCCCGGGCTGCGCCCCGGCCGGCACTTTGAGCTTCTCGGCGCCGCCCAGCGTCGGCACCTCGAGCTCCGCGCCCAGGGCCGCCCGAAACGCCGAGATCTCCTGCTCGAGGTGGAGGTCGGCCCCGTCGCGCACGAACAGCTCGTGGGGTTCGACCCGCACGACGACGTAGAGATCACCAGCCGGCCCGCCGTGCATCCCCGCCTCGCCCTCGCCGACCATCCGCAGGCGCGTGTCGTCCTCGATCCCGGCCGGGACCGTGACCTTGAGCTGACGCCGGCGCTCGACCCGACCGGCGCCGCGGCAATCCTGGCACGGGTTCGAGACTTTCCGCCCGGCGCCGCCGCAGTCGGGGCACGGCCGGACCATGGTGAAGAACCCTTGGCTGACACGCACCTGGCCGCGACCGCCGCAACTCCGGCAGGTCTCAGCCTTCGCGCCGGGCGCGAGGCCGCTGCCGGCGCACGCCTCGCAGCTCTCCTCGCGGGGAACCGTGAGCAGTCGCTCGACCCCGGCCGCCATCTCGGCGAACGAGATCGCGATCGAGGTCCGCAGGTCGGAGCCCCGCTCGGGGCCGCCGCGGCGCCGACCGCCGAAGAACCCCTCGAAACCGAAGATGTTGCCGAGGATGTCCGCGAAGTCGCCGAAGACCGACGAGTCGAAGCCGGAGAACGGCTGCTCCCCGAGGCCGGCCTGGCCGAAGCGGTCGTAGCGGGCGCGCTTGTCGGAGTCGGAGAGCACCGCGTACGCCTCCGCGGCCTCCTTGAAGCGCTCCTCGGCCTCTACGTCGCCCGGGTTGCGGTCGGGGTGGTACTTCACCGCAAGCTTGCGGTAGGCGGCCTTGATCTCCTCGCGGGACGCGCTGTGGCCGACCCCGAGCACCTCGTAGTAGTCGCGTGCGCTCACGAGTTTCCGCCGCCGTCGAGGGGGGCACCGCCCATCCCGGAGAGGAAGCGCGAGGGGTCGGTCAACATGACCTCGGTCAGGTGGTGGGCTGCGACCTGCACCGCATCGATGGCCTCGTGGAGGAGCGCGGAGTCCTCGGAATCCAGCACCCGCCGGCCGTGCTCCAGCGCCCCCTTCACCTTCTCGATGATCTGGCCTTCGAGGAGAGAACCGAACTCCTTGAACACCCGCTCGTTCGTGTACAGAAGGCCTTCCAGCCTGTTGCGCAGCAGGCGGATCTCGCGGCGCCGCACGTCGTCCTTGCGCATTCGGTCGGCCTCCGCGATCATGCGGTCGATCTCTTCCTTGCTAAGCCCTCCGGCGGGGTTCACCTGGATCGATTGCTCGCGCCCGGTGGCGAGGTCGCGCGCGGTCACCTGCACGATGCCGTTGGAGTCGATCGCGAACGTCACCTCGATCTGGGGAACGCCGCGCGGCGAGGGCGGGATTCCGACGAGCTCGAACCTGCCCAGCGCCTTGTTCTCGCTGGCAAGCTCACGTTCGCCCTGCAGCACGGCGATTTCCACCGAGTGTTGGTTGTCGGTGACCGTCGTGAAGATCTGCGATTTGCGCGTCGGGATCGTGGAGTTGCGCTCGATCAGCTTGGTGAACAGGCCGCCGCGCGTCTCGATGCCGAGGGAGAGCGGGGTGACGTCGAGCAGCACCAGGTCTTTGATCTCGCCGAGCACGATCCCGCCCTGGATCGCCGCGCCGACCGCGACGACCTCGTCGGGGTTGATCTCGCGCGAGGGGGTCCTGGCGAAAAACTCGGCGACGGTGCGCGCGACCAGGGGCATGCGGGTCTGGCCGCCGGTGAGGATGATCTGCTGCACCTGCTCGGGTTTCAGCCCCGCCGCCTCGAGGGCGTTGCGGCATGGGTCGAGCGTGGAGCGCACCAGGTCGCCCACCAGGTCTTCGAGTTGCTCGCGGGTCAGTGCGCAGTTGAGGTGCAGCGCCTGCGTCCCGTCGGTGGCGATGAACGGCAGCGAGATGTTCGCGATCTGGGCGGTCGACAGTTCGCACTTCGCCGATTCGGACGCTTCCTTGAGGCGCTGCATCGCCATGCAGTCGCCCCGCAGGTCGACCTTCGTTTCCTTGAAGAACTGGTCGAGCAGGAACTCGATGATGCGGGCGTCGAAGTCCTCGCCGCCCAGAAACGTGTCGCCCGCGGTGGACTTCACCTCGTACAGCCCTTCGCCGATCTCGAGGATGGAGATGTCGAACGTGCCTCCGCCGAGGTCGAACACCGCGATCGTCTCGTTGCCGCCGCGCCCGAACCCGTAGGCGAGCGACGAGGCCGTGGGCTCGTTGATGATGCGCAGCACCTCGAGCCCGGCCAGCGTCCCCGCGTCCTTGGTCGCCTGGCGCTGCGAGTCGTCGAAGTAGGCCGGGACCGTGATGATCGCCTGCGTCACCTCTTCGCCCAGCGAGGTCTCGCAGAAATCCTTGATCTCGCGCAGGATGAACGAGGAGATCTCCTGCGGCGAGTGCATCTTGTCGCCGACCTGGACGTAGGCGTCCCCGTTGGGGGCCTCGACGATCGAGTACGGCACGATTGTGCGCGCCCGCTGCACCTCGGGCGTGTTGTACTTGCGCCCGATCAGGCGCTTCACCGCGTACACGGTGTTGCGCGGGTTGGTCAAGGCCTGTCTGCGAGCGATCTGCCCGACGAGGAGTTCCCCGTCCGCCGCCCGGCCGACGACCGACGGCGTGGTCCGCGCGCCCTCCCGGTTCGGGATGACGACCGGGCGGGCGCCCTCGACGACCGCGACGCACGAGTTCGTCGTGCCGAGGTCAACTCCGATGATCTTACCCATTGGTCCCCTCGGAACTCTGCCCCACGTTGGCCTGCCGCACCGAGCCGGCGGGCACGGCGACGATCACCAGCGCGGGACGGATCAACCGCTCACCCAGACGGTAGCCCTTCTGTAGCACCTGGACGACGGTCGGCTCCTGGACTCGAGAGTCCTCGTTGCGTGAGATCGCCTCGTGCAGCGTCGGGTCGAACGGCCGGCCGGCCGGATCGACCTCGGCGAGTCCGTTGCGGCCCAGCACGTCCTTGAACTGCCGCAGCACCAGCTCGACGCCCTCGCGCAGGCCGCCGGCCGCACCCCCCGGGGCCGCGAGCGCCCGTTCGAGGTTGTCGAGTACCGGCAGACAATCGCGGAGCAGCTCGCCGTTCGCGTACCGCCGGAAGTCGCCCATCTCGCGCTCCTGCCGCTTGCGGTAGTTGTCGAAGTCCGCGAGCTTGCGCAGGTAGAGCTCTCGGAACCGCGCGATCTCCTGCTGCAGGTTGGCCAACTCCTCCTGGAGCGCGTCCTTGTCGGGCGCGAGCGGCTCCTGGGCCGTCTGCGCGGCGTCTCCTGCTGGCTCGATGCCCGTCTCCACGTCTTCCTCCGGCGCCTGGCGCCGTTCCTCGTTGCTCATCCGACTCCTCCCGGCTCGCTACCGGACCCAGTGAGATACTGACCAATATAGTCCACGATCGGTATGATCCTGTGATAGTCCATGCGCTTGAGGCCGACCACCCCGATCAACCCCTGCTCCCCGCTGCTGCGCTGGAACGAAGACACGATCAGCCCAAGGTCGCCCCCACCCACCAGCGTGAACTCCGAACCGAGGAGCACCAGGGGCCCGGAGGCCTCGAGGAAGTCGTTGAGGAGTGTCAGCAAGGTCGCCTTGTCGGCGAGGGCGCCAAGCAGCCTCCGCACGGCCTCGAGCTGGCCCGGCCCGGCGCGCTCCAGCAGGCGTCCCGCACCCTCGACAAAGACCTCGCCGGCGGGTGCTGCCTGAGTCTCGACCGCGCGCCGAGCAAGGGCGACGACGCCGGTCAGCAGCTGGTCCGCCTGCGCCCGCTCTTCGACCACGAGCGCGAGCAGGCGGTTCCGGATCTCCTGCAGCGACAGCCCTTCGAACGTCTCGGTGCAGTAGTTGGAGATCCGCTCCAGCTCGGGCGGCAGGAAGTCGCGATCGACCGTGAGCAGCCTGGAGTCGACGAGCCCTCCCGCCGTCACGACTACGGTGAGGACCCGCTGCAGCGCCACACGGACGAAGTGGATCGACTGCACCGTGGCCTGCTGCGAGGGAGGCGCCAGCGCCATGCCGACCTCGGTGGTGACGTCGGCGAGCACGCGGCTGGCCTGCGCCAGCACCTCCTCGAGCGGGCCGGACGGCGAGAGCATCGCCCGCAGCCGGCGCTCGTCGCGATGGGGGAGCACGACGCGCTGCAGGAGCCTGTCGATGTACAGGCGAAAACCCCGGTCCGAAGGGATCCTCCCCGCCGAGGTATGGGGCTGCAGGAGGAATCCTTGCTCCTCGAGGTCGGACATCACGTTCCGCAGCGAGGCGGAGGAAAGGCCGGTCCGCGAGACCCGCGCCAGCGCGGCTGAAGCAACGGGTTCGCCGTCGGCGAGGTACAGCTCCACCACCTCACACAAAATCTCCCGCTCGCGCTCGGTCATGGTGTCCTTCATCGGCCTGCTTCCGCCCGCGCGAAACCCTTCCGCGGGTTGCCATACTGTACCATGATCGCATGCTCTCTCAATGGTTTCTCGTGGGTGCGGGCCGGTGCGGCGTGCAGTTGGCCCGGGCGATCGAAGCGTCGGGTCTCGGGGTGGCCGGGGTGGAGGCGCGATCACCGCGGGGCAGGGCGCGGGTGAGGCGGGCGCTACCCGGGGTCCGGGCGTTCGGCGCCGGCGACGCGCTGCCGCCCGTGCACGGGGTGCTCATCGCGGTGCCCGACTCGGCGATCCCGGCGTGCGCCGAGCAGCTCGCGCCGCGCCTGCACCCGGCCACGACCGTCGTGCTCCACACCTCCGGCCTGCTCACGGCCGACGCTCTTGCGGCCATCGCGCGGTCCGGACCGGCGACCGGGTCGCTCCACCCGATGGTGAGCTTCCCCACGGCCGGCGGGCCGCTCGTCCGCCTGGCCGGCGCCGTCGCGACCGTCGAAGGGAGCGCCGCTGCAGTGCGCGAGGCGCGCCGCCTCGCCCTTGCGCTCGAGATGCGCCCGGTGCGCCTCGCGGCGGCCGCCAAGCCCACCTATCACGCCGCCGCCGCGCTGGCCGCCAACCTGACCCACGTACTCGTTGTGACCGCAAGGGACCTCCTGACCGGCGTGGGGTTCTCCCGGCGCGGCGCCGCAGCGGCGCTGCGCCCTCTCGTCGCCGGCGCCGTGGAGGCTGCCCTTTCGGCGCGCGGCATGGAGAACCTGACGGGTCCGCTGGCACGGGGGGATGACGCCGCGGTGCTGGCCCACCTCGCGGCGATCCCCGACGGGGCTGCGGCCGCGTATCGCGCCGTCGCGGGTCTTGCCGTCGCGGCGCTCGCCAACGAGCGCCTGCTCAACGAAATGCGGATCCGTGGCCTCGAATTCGCGTTGACCGGCCACGCCCGGTGTGGTAGGTTCCAGCCGTTGACGTAGTCTGGGGGCGTGCAGCAATGGTCTTCTTCAACTGGGCCACGATGCAGATGGCGGCCAAGATCGTGTACTACGGTCCCGGTCTGTGCGGGAAGACTACCAACCTCTCGTTCATCTATGCCAAGACCGCGCCCGGTTCCCGCGGGGAGATGGTCTCGCTCGAGACCGAAACCGACCGGACGCTCTTCTTCGACCTCCTGCCCATTGAGGTCGGAAAGGTCGGTGGCTTCCGCACCCGCCTCCAGCTCTACACGGTCCCCGGCCAGGTCTTCTACAACACCACCCGCAAGCTCGTGCTCAAGGGCGTCGATGGGATGGTGTTCGTTGCGGACTCGCAACGACCGATGGCCGACGCCAACCTCGAGAGCCTCCAGAACCTCACCGAGAACCTCCTTGAGCTGGGCCTGGCGATCGACACCCTCCCCATCGCCATGCAGTACAACAAGCGTGACCTCAAGAACGTTCTCACCCTCGACGAGCTCAACAGCCGGCTCAACCCCGACGGCCGATGGGATTACTTCGAGTCGGTGGCGACCGAAGGCACCGGCGTCTTCGAGACCCTGAAGGCGATCACCAAGCTCACCTTGCGGTCGCTGCGGCGCCGGATGACCGCGCGCGACGGGATGGGCGCTCCCCTGGCGGCCTCGGCTGCGCCCGCCACACCCGGCGCCCCGTCGCGGCATCAGGTGGCGTTCAGCCCCGCGGCGCTCGCGGCAGCCGCGGCCGAGGGCCTCGGGACGCTTGCCTCCGCCCCGGCGGCAATCGGACCCGAAGCAGATGAGGCGCCGAACCCGGACCTGCAAGCGGCCGAGGCAGCGGATGTCCAGCCGGCGGCGGCCGCGATTGCGGACGTCGTGCAGCCCGCCAGGGGTGAGACACCGAAGGCCGAAGCCGCAACGGCAGGTCCGGACGACACCACAGCCGAGTTTCCGGTCGCCGAGGAGGCCGAGGAGACCGAGGAAGCGGGGGTCGAGTTCGCCACGACGCCCGAGGCGGAACCCGAGGCGGTGGAGACCGAGATGCGCCATGTCAGGGTCTCGTCATCGCTCGACATCCTTGCCGAGCTCGAGACGCTGCGCAAGTCGAGCACGTACCGGCCGGAGCCGAGGCCGGCACGGGAGAGCGCTCCAGCCTTCGATCTCGACGCCCTGCTCCAGGGTTCGCTCAACTCCCGGCAGGAGGTCAAGCGGCGCATCGACGAACAGGTCGGCAGCGCCCTCGGCGAGGCTCACCGCTGCTTGGTCAACATCCAGCTCGTGGACGGCAACGGTCGTGTCGTGAGGGACATGTCGCCTCTGGAGGTCGAACTCAAGCGCGGCGGCCAGATCCGTCATCTGGCCTTGACACTCCTCGTGAACCTGCAAGGCGAATGAGCGGAAGAGCGTTCACCTCCGGGGCGTTGCTTGTCGTGCTCGCGGCCGTTGCCGGGTGCCGCACGGCGCCGCCCGCCAACGACGGTATCCAACCGGCCAAGCCTCCCGCCGCAACGGCCAATTCCGGCCCCGCGCCGACGGCGCAGCCGAACGCCCATGACCAAGTCGAGGCGTTGCTCGCGTCGGCCCAGGACGCGGCCGCCAGGGGTGACACCACCGAGTTCCAGGACTGCGAGGCCGCGGTCTTTCAGCTCCTCGACCGCACCCCCGAACTCGCCGTACGGCCGAACGACTGCCCCGCGTACCGCGACGACGTCGTGGCTGAGCTGGCCTCGCTCGCCGACCAGATCGACGACGGCGCCGACACCGCCGTCGACGACTCGCCGCCCGAGCCTGAACCCGTGGCCGAGGCGCATGTCAGCGAAGTGCAGGAGAGGGCGCGTCAGGCCCAGTACGACCTCCCGGTTGTCGTCAACCCGGAGGTCACCTCGCTGATCGACTTCTACACCGGACGGTACCGTGAAAAGCTCATCGCCGCCATCGAGCGGGCCTCGATCTACCTGCCGTACATCCGCGCCGAGCTCAAGAAGGCGAACATGCCGCAGGACCTCGCCTGGCTGCCACTGGTCGAGAGCGCGTTCAACCCGCACGCCCGCTCGCGCGCCAAGGCGCAGGGTTTGTGGCAGTTCATGGCGGGGACGGCGCGGCTGTACGACCTCCGCGCCGACAGCCTCGTCGACGAGCGCAACGACCCATTCCTTGCGACGAAGGCGGCCATCCGGCACCTCGGCGACCTGCACAACATGTTCGGTTCATGGGAGCTGGCGCTGGCGGCGTACAACTGCGGCGCCGGCAACATCCAGCGGGCGCTGCGCCGGAGCAATGGCGACACGGACTTTTGGACGTTGCGCAGCTACCTGCGCCGCGAGACGCGCAACTACGTCCCGGCGTTGTGGGCGGTGGTGGTCGTGACGAAGAACCCGGCCGCCTACGGCCTGCCCCCGATCGAAGAGCACCCGCCGTGCTTGGACCGGGTTCCGGTTCGCGGCGCTCTCGATCTCGACGTGCTGGCGCAACGCGCCGGCCTCGACGCCAGGGACCTCGCCGACTTGAACCCGGCGCTCAACCAGCGCCTCACACCGGCAAGCGGGACCTACCAGCTCGCCGTCCCCTGCGGCCTCCAGTCGAACATCGCCGAGGTCATCGCCGCGATACCCCCATCGGAACGGGTGCGCCGCTTCCTCCACGTGATCAAGAGGGGCGACACCCCGGGGGCGATCGCGCGCAAGTACGGCTCGAGCGTGGACGTGATCCTGGCGGCGAACGGCATCAGGAACCCGCGCGCCCTGCGCATCGGCCAGACGCTGATTGTCCCTCGCGGGCCGGTCGCCGCCGCCGAACGCCACACCGTGGCGTTGGCCCCGTCGCGCAAGGCGTCTGCCCACGCGCCGACGAAGCGGTACGTCGTCAGGCGCGGCGACACTTTGTACCGGATCGCGCAGCGGTTCGGCACCTCGACCGGGGAGCTGCAGAAGCGCAACAACCTCGCCGATGAAACGATCCGCCCCGGTGACGTCATCCTCCTCAGCCGCTGATCTTTCATCTGCGGAGGGCGCGGACGAGCACCCACACGCCCGCCACCACGAGCGCCGCGGGCCACCAGGTGCGCACGGCGATCATCGCCTGGGGAGGGATCACGGCGATGTGCCGCAGGAACCGCGCGCCGCCGAGGGCGAGCAGGATCGCGCCGGGCACCAGCGGCCACCAGTGGCGGTTCAGCCTGAGGATGAGCGCGAGCACCCAGATCCCGATGAAGCCCGCGCCGAGGCCGAGTTGGATCCAGGCGCCGGACGACATGCCCGCCACGCCGCGGTCGCCCAGCACCATCCCGGCACCCAGGCCCAGCAGGACCATCCCTCCGACCAACGCTCGGTACGATGAACTCACGATCGCGATGAGCGCCAGGCCGACCCCGAGCCCGAGCAGCCATGCTGGGGCCGTGTCCATCAACGCGAAGCGGGTCACGAGCAGGACCCCGCCGACCACCACCAGGATCACCCCAGCCGCCAGGTTCGACGTGCGCGTCCGAGCCATCGCCCCTCCAACTCGCACCGCGGGCCGGCCATCCGCCGTTCACCCTCGGCACGCCCCGCGAGCTTAGCAAACCCGGGCGCGCCGGGGCGCCTCAGAAAATCCTGAGGAACCTGACCACCAGCAACCCGAGCAACGCGATCAGGTAGATCCTCAGGAAGAACAGGGCCGCCTTGGCCGTCGGCGTCATCTGGACACGGGGCATGAGGCTCACCTACTCCTTTCAGGACGCGGCGCCCGCCATGATCTCGTTGGAGCGGATCACGCCGAGCATGCGGTCCTGGGCGTCGACGATCGGGATCATCCGGTAGTGGTACTTGGCGAAAACCGCGGCGATGTCGTCCTGTAGGTCGCCCTCCTCGACCGAGACGACCGGCGACGTCATGATCGACGACACCGGCGC
>Ga0075520_1000215_pt1 | contig 23184 bp, 19 predicted proteins | sample NGEPerB_FD_75100 | JGI IMG/M metagenome (GOLD analysis project Ga0075520, IMG submission 75100) | Arctic peat soil microbial communities from the Barrow Environmental Observatory site, Barrow, Alaska, USA - NGEE PermafrostAB12-B | ecosystem: Environmental > Terrestrial > Soil > Wetlands > Peat ... | reverse complement strand
TCCTCTAGGCCTGATTTGGAAAGAAAATCACAATCTCGCGTTGCGCCGATTCTGCTGAGTCCGAACCGTGAATCAAGTTCTCGGTCATCACACTCGCAAGGTCACCACGAATGGTTCCCGGCGCGGCATCGACTGGATCGGTCGCGCCCATAAGTGTGCGAACGGTCCTCCACGTGTCCTCGGGACCCTCCACGATCATCACCAGCGAGGGACCACGCGTGATGAACGCGGTGAGTCGTCCGTAGAAGGGCTTTCCCTCGTGCTCCTTGTAATGCAGTGCCGCCGTCGACGCGTCGATCGTGCGAAGTTCGGCCGCCACGACGCGCAGTTGCTTCGCTTCGAGCCGCGCCACGATCTCACCGACGAGGCCGCGTTCGACGCCGTCGGGCTTGACGATGACGAGAGTTCTGTTCACGACGAAGAAATCTAACAGTCCTAGGCGAGGTGACGTGACGGCACGTGAATGACCTCGCCACGGACCTCGGCGACGACGTAGAGACTGCCCGCCACCACGATCAGGTCGTCGTCGGTCGATCGTTCGCGCGCGTGCGCGAGGGCCGCCGTGGCGCTCGGGTGTTCGAACGCGACACCGCCGTGTCGACGCACCGCCGCCGCCACGTCTGCAGCCGACAATGACCGTGGTGAGTTCGCCGCGCAGCAGTGGAACTCGGTGAAGCCCAACGTGACGAGCGGCGCCACCATGTCATCGACGTCACGTCCACTCAACATGCCGAGCACGCAGCGGCGCTCACCGTGCACGTGGAAAGCTCCATCGAGTGTCGCGACCAACGCCTTGACGCCGGCGGGATTGTGCGCGCCGTCAACGACGATCATCGGACTGCGTGAGATGAGCTCCATGCGTCCGGGCATCTTGGCGCTCGACATCGTCGAGGTGACCACCTGATCACCGAGCGCCCGACCGAGGAACGCTTCAGCCGCCACGATCGCGGCGGCGGCGTTAAATCCCTGATGGATCCCGTGAAGCGCGACCAACACGTCGTCGTAACGTTCGAAAGGCGTGCGCACGGAGATGGCGCGACCACCGAAGGCCAGGTCGTTGCGTTCGAGCACGAACGAGTCCCCGAGCAGCCAGAGCGTCGCGCCCAATTCGTCGGCGCGGCGTTGGGCGATCTCGACGACGATCGCGTTCGTGGTCGCCACGATCGCCACGGCGTCGCTTCGAAAGATGCCGACCTTGTCCGCGGCGATTTCTCCGATCGTCGTGCCGAGCACCGCCGTGTGGTCGAGGTCCACGTTGGTGAGGACCGCGACGTCACTATCGATCACGTTGGTCGAGTCCCAGGTACCGCCCATCCCCACTTCGATCACGCCCACGTCGACGCCCTCGTCAGAGAAGTGCAGCAGCGCCGCCACCGTCAGGAGTTCAAAGCGCGTCAGCGCGACGCCACTCACCGATTCGACATCGGCCAACCGACTGAAGAGCCCCACCAGCGTCGGATCGTCGATCGGCTCGGCGTTGACCGCGATGCGTTCGTTCACCGCGTGGAGATCGGGACTCGTGAAGGTGCCCACGCGCAGGCCGGTGGCGCTGAGCAGGGCACTGGTGAGCGTCGAGGTCGTGCCCTTGCCGTTGGTTCCGGTGACGTGAATGGTGGGATAGTCGTTTTGGGGATCGGCGAGCAAGGTGAGCGTGTCGACGATGGGTTGCAGTGTGGGCACGTCCTGGCGATTCGGCGCCACCCGCTCATAGTCCACGTGCGATTCCAGCCACGTCAGCGCTTCGACGTACGACGTAAATCGCACGGACTAGCTCGCGCGACGGGTGCGCGTCGCCTTTCGCATTTCGTACGCGGGCGCGATCTTGTCGCGCACCGATTCGACCGTCACGACGCACTTGATCACGTCGGTGCGGCCCGGCACGTCGTACATCGGTTCGAGCAGGACGTTCTCCAGAATTGAACGCAACCCTCGTGCCCCGGTGCCGCGCTCGAGCGCGAGGTCAGCGATCGCACTCAGCGCGTCGGTCTCGATCACGAGTTCCACGCCGTCCATCGCCAGGACCTGCTGGAACTGCTTGACGAGTGAGTTCTTGGGCTCGGTCAAGACGCTGATGAGCATCGTTCGGTCGAGTTGTTGGACAGCACCGACGATCGGCAGTCGTCCGATGAACTCGGGAATGAGTCCGAACTTCATCAAGTCCTCGGGCAACGCGTGTCGGAAGAGTTCGATGTCACCGCGACGCTTGGACTCGACGGGAGAGTTGAAGCCCATCGACTTCTTGCCGAGACGGCGCTCAATGATCTCCTCGAGTCCCGAGAACGCTCCCCCGCAGATGAACAGGATGTTCGAGGTGTCGATAGTGATGAACTCTTGGTGGGGATGCTTGCGACCTCCCTGGGGCGGCACACTCGCGACGGTACCTTCGAGAATCTTGAGCAGGGCCTGCTGGACGCCCTCGCCCGACACGTCGCGCGTGATCGACGGGTTCTCGGCCTTGCGCGCGATCTTGTCGATCTCGTCGATGTAGATGATGCCGCGTTCGGCACGCTTGACGTCGAAGTCCGCAGCGCTCAGCAACTTGAGAAGGATGTTCTCGACGTCCTCGCCGACGTAGCCCGCTTCGGTGAGGGCGGTCGCGTCGGCGATCGCGAACGGCACGTTGAGCATGCGCGCCAGCGTCTGGGCCAGGAACGTCTTGCCGCAACCGGTCGGGCCGAGCAACAGCACGTTCGACTTGGCGACCTCAACGTCGTCGTCGTGCAGGGGACCGGTCTGGATGCGCTTGTAGTGGTTGTAAACGGCGACCGACAAAATCTTCTTCGCGTCGAGCTGGCCGATGACGAACTCGTCGAGGAATGCCGAGATCTCTCGGGGCGTCGGTAGGTCCTCGAGGACGAACTCGGGACGATCACCGAACTCGTCGGCGATGATGTCATTGCACAGGTCGATGCACTCATCGCATATGTAGACGCTCGGTCCTGCGATGAGTTTCTTTACCTGTTTTTGACCCTTCGCGCAGAAACTGCACTTGATAAGGTCGTTGCCTTCGCCAAACTTTGCCACCAACAACCTCCGACAGGACCTTCGCTGCGAACATCCTACGAGCCGGTCGGCCCGTATTGGGGTACCTAGAGACGCGCCGTGAGAACTTCGTCAATAAGTCCGTATTCCACGGCCTCATCGGCGCTGATAATGAAGTCTCGGTCAGTGTCCTTGGCGATCCGTTCGACCGATTGACCGGTGTCGTTGGCGAGCATCGTGTTGAGCATGTCCTTCATGCGGAGGATCTCCCGCGCCTGGATCTCGATGTCCGACGCCTGTCCTCCGACACCACCCCAGGGCTGGTGCAGCAAGACGCGCGCGTGGGGAAGGGCGTAGCGCTTGCCCTTCGCGCCCGCGCCGAGCAGCACTGCGGCGGCCGACGCGGCCTGACCGAAGCAGAATGTCGAGACGTCGGGCTTGATGTACTTCATCGTGTCGTAGATCGCCAACAATCCCGTGATGTCACCCCCGGGTGAGTTGATGTAGAGGTTGATGTCCTTGTCGGGATCCTCGGACTCGAGGAACAGCATCTGGGCACAGATGAGGTTCGCCACGGTGTCATCGATCGGCGTACCGAGGAAGATGATGCGCTCGCGCAAAAGGCGGCTGTACAGGTCATAGGCGCGCTCGCCACGATTGGACGACTCGACCACGGTCGGGACGAGGTAATTCTGGGCTCGGAAGTATTCGTTCACTCCCCTACCTTAGGCGTCGTGATCTTCTGACTGGTCCGTTCGCAACAGTTCGCGATCAATTTCCACGCCATCAGGGTCGACAAACGTCACGTTGTCATTGAGCCATCGCGACGCCTTCATCTTGGCGACTTCGGCGTTAAAGGCGCTGACGCGTCCGGTGTCATGCAGGTTCTTGCGCAACAGGTCCGCCTCGACGCCCATGGACATCGCGGTCTTGAGTAGCTCGTCGTCGATCTCGTCGTCACTCGGTTCCAGTTGTTCGGACTTGACGAGTGCGCGCATCGCCAGATCAATACGTACCGCGCGCACGGCGTCGGCGCGCAGGGTCTCGAGCAACTGGTCCGACGACTGATTGGTCACCTGCAAGAACATCTCGAGATTCAACTTCTGCTCGGAGAGTCGATGGCCGAGATCGTGCAGTCGCTCGTCCGTCTCGCTCGCGGCGAGCGATTCGGGCACGGCCTCTTCGCTCACCAACTCGCTGAGCGCCATGAGCACGGCGTCGCGTTGGGACATCTGCGCTTCGACGATCTTCATCCGACGCATCTGACTCAGAATCCCCTCACGCATCTCGTCCTGGGTCGCCCACTCGGTATTCTCCTCGACCCACTCGTCGGTGAGTTCGGGTAGTTCGCGTTCCTTCACCTGCTTGAGCGCCAGTTCGTACGTCGCGACCACACCGCCCTCGAGACTGCCGTTCAACTTCAACTCCTCGCCCGCTTTCAGGCCGAGGATGAGCTCGTCGACGCCCTCGGTGATGGTGCCCGATCCGACGGTGTACATGAAATCGCTCATTTCGAGCGGCTCGACCCCGGTCGCGATCTGCTCGACGCGCACGTCCATGGTCACGAGGTCGCCGGTGACGATCGGGCGGTCGACGTCCTTCAGAATCGCGTCGGTCTCACGGAACCGGTCGATCTGGGCGATGATCTCCACGTCGGTGACTTGGGGGGAAGGGATGGTGACGCGCAGGTCACGCTGACCTTTGATGCTCACTTCGGGGCGTACTTCCACTTCGGCCTCGAACTGTAACGGTCCCGATTCTTCGCCGTCGGTGATGGTGATATTGGGTTGGCCGATCGGGTCGCTCTCGGTGTCGGCGATGGCGCGGGCGTAGAAGTCGGGCAGGGATTCGCGGATCGCCTCGGCGCGCAAGACGTCGGGACCGCCGAGGTGCGCCACGAGGACGTTCTTTGGCACTTTCCCTTTGCGGAAACCCTTGACGGTAATCTGCTTTGAGAGGGCCGCGGCCGCGGCGTCGAGGGCTTCACCCATTTCGGATTCGTCGATCTCGACGACGAGTTTGATTCGGTTGTTGTCCAAGGAGGTGGTCGTTGCGCGCATAAGAGATTCCAGACTACCGGCTCGCTCGGATTCGGCTAAATCATGATGCGCAGGCCCTCGGCGAACGACGCCGCCAGTGCCCGATCGCCTCGAACCTCGGTCGCCGACGCCGAGAGGAATGCGCCAGCGCTGATGCGCCCGGCCGCTCGGCGCCAGAAGAGCGCCACGGGCGTCGTGATCTCGAGTGTCGGCACGTCTTGACTGACGCCGCGTGCCTCCGCACGGCCCTCACGAACACCGAGCACCACCGTTCGACCAAGTCGACCGGTGAGGTTGAGTTGCAACAGCGTCCCTTCGCTTGACTGCATCTTCTTGCCCACGACGTACGGCAACGCCGCCTCGAAACGGTTCACGACGATCTTCTCGCCCGCGCCGTGGTCGTCGGCCGGTTGTAACAACGCGTCGCGAATGTCCTGGAGGTGGATCCAGCTGTCGAGCACGCGGGTCTCTTGGAACCGGTGGTAGGGTCGCTCGCCCTCGGGACTCCATCCCACCTTGTTCCATCCGGCGTCGTCGAGCGCGCGCAGCGCCGCGAGCGAGCGCACCGTCGCGTCGCGAAACTTGTTGAGGATCTGAATGCCCGGTTCGCTTCGATGTGCCGCGACGAACGCCTCGTTGATCTCGCCAATGGGGTTGCGCACGTACTCGGGCCAGGGTCCCTCGAACAGGGGCACGGGCGCGCCCTGGAGCATCACCTCGAAGCCGAGCAGGTGGCTGACGACGTCGCGCACGGTCCAGCCGGGACACGCGGTGGACGCGTCGTAGTCATCGTTTGGCAGGGGTCGCACCAGTCGGTCGATTGCTGACCACGTTTCGTCGAGCGCGTCGACGATCCATTCGTACGCCATCGTTGTCTCCGGTCCGTCTCTAAGTGCAGCCTATGAAACAGTGGTGCGCCAAGAGCGCATTCGGTCATATGTGCAACGATGGAGAGACGGGAAGTAGCGCAGCTTGGTTAGCGCGCCTGGTTTGGGACCAGGAGGCCGCGGGTTCGAATCCCGCCTTCCCGACCACCGCCTTCCCGACCACACGTGCCCCCGGCAGGAGTCGAACCCGCAACCTGACGGGTAGAAACCGTCTGCTCTATCCAGTTGAGCTACAGGGGCGCAACAAATATCGTAGTGAACCGCGCCCGCTCCACTTTGGTTCTAGCGCACCACTGTGGCATACTTATTTGCCTTGGTGGGCGTAGCTCAGTTGGTTAGAGCGCTAGGTTGTGGTCCTAGAGGTCGCGGGTTCGATCCCCGTCGCTCACCCCGCTTTTTCAACGTGATCTCTTGGCATCTTGGGGAGAAGAAACACCACTCTGCCTGAAACGGAGTCGCCCGACGGCGTGTAGATTTCGCCTTGGAGACCTCGGGTGAGGTTTGACTGGGGGAACAATGACTATCGTTCGCGATTCTTTCTACATCAACGGTGAATGGGTGAAGTCGACCTCGGGAGATACCTTGGACGTCACGACGTCGGGCACTGGCGAGCTCTACGCCACCATTCCTTCGGGAACCATCGACGATGTCAACCGAGCGGTGGAAGCGGCCGCGGTGGCCTTTACCGCGTGGTCCAACACCAGTCCCAAGGAGCGGGGCGAATTCCTCGTTCGAATCTCGGAGAAGCTCGCCGAGCGTAGCGACGAGATCGCTCTCGTGATCGCCAACGAGGTCGGTATGCCGCTCATGCTCGCCAAGGGAATTCAGGCGGGACTGCCCACCATGACGTTCGCCGACAACGCTCAGCGCGCGTCGGAGTTCGTATGGGAAGAAGAGGTCGGCAACTCGACACTCGTGCGCGAGCCCGTCGGCGTCGTCGCCGCGATCACTCCGTGGAACTACCCACTGCACCAGATCGCCAACAAGGTCGCCGCGGCGCTCGCGGCCGGATGCACTGTGGTACTAAAGCCCAGCGAGGTCGCGCCGGTCAACGCCTTCATCCTCGCTGACATCATTCACGAAGTGGGACTGCCCAAGGGCGTCTTCAACATGGTCACCGGACTCGGCCCCGTCGTGGGCGAGGCCATGGTCGCCCACCCCAAGACCGACATGGTCTCGTTCACGGGTTCAACGCGCGCCGGCAAGCGTGTCATGACCATCGCCGCCGAAATGGTCAAGCGCGTCTCGCTCGAGCTGGGTGGGAAGTCAGCCAACGTCATCCTCGACGACGCTGACATTCCCAAGGCGGTCGCCGACGGCATCTTCAAGGCGTACCTCAATTCGGGCCAGACCTGTTCGGCGTTGACGCGAATGGTGGTGCCACGTTCGCGCTTGGCGGAGGTCGAAGACATCGCGGTCGCCACGGCCGCCGGTTTCATGCCGGCCGATCCCATCACCGGCGCCAGCCTGCTCGGTCCGTTGGTTAGTGCCGCGCAGCAGCAGCGCGTGCGCGACTACATCAACAAGGGCATCGACGAAGGCGCACGCATCATTTGCGGCGGCGTGACGCCACCCGAGGGTCTCGAGCAGGGGTACTACGTGACGCCGACGATCTTCTCGGACGTGCGCAACGACATGACGATTGCTCAGGAAGAGATCTTCGGACCGGTACTCTCGATTATCCCCTACGACACCGAAGAAGAAGCGATCGCGATCGCCAACGACTCGAACTACGGTCTCGCGGGTGGCGTGTGGGCGTCGACTGACGAGAAGGCCTTCGAAGTCGCGCGAAAGATTCGCACGGGTCAAGTCGAGATCAACGGTGGCGCGTTCAACGTCGTCGCGCCGTTCGGTGGCTACAAGCAGTCAGGCATCGGACGCGAACTCGGCAAGTACGGCTTCGAGGAGTTTCTCGAAGTCAAGGCCGTGCAACACTCGTAGTTCGATCCGCGCCGGTGACGTTGCGGTATAGACTCGTCACGCGCCGGTAGCTCAATTGGCAGAGCATTTGACTCTTAATCAACAGGTTCCGGGTTCAAGTCCCGGCCGGCGCACCAGAGAAGTGCTGATCAGAGGACTTGTTCGAATTTTGATAGTAGCGGGAGCAATACCAATGTCATCAATTTGTCAACAATGAACGAAGAAAAACCCTCTCCTGCATACCCTGACCCGCTGAGTCCCCTCCTTGCTCTTATAGTGCGCGGCGCGCTCGAGGCTTACCAATCCGGCGAAATTGACATTGAAGGAGCGATTCTCAACGCGGCCGTAAATGGATGGTACGAGGGTCACATCGAAGGCGAGGAATGCGGAGGCTGTTCGCAGAATGATGATGTCGATGAGGCGCGAAAGCACTTGCGAAAGTATCCGGGTTAGACCCTCATTCGAGGAGAGTCGCTGACAGAGCAGCTCCGGCTTCCCTCGCCATACTTGGCGTCGTGTGAGCGTAGATGGAAAGCGTTATTGCGGGCGAACTATGGCCCAGCATTTCTTGAACGACCTTCACCGAAACACCGGAGGCCAACATAAGACTCGCCGCCGTGTGCCGAGTGTCGTGAAGTCGAATCCTCGGCAATCCTGACGACTTGACGAGACGTTCGAAACGGTCCGAGACGAGTTCCGGTGAATAGGTCCGACCAATTTGGTCCACGAAGAGGTAGCCAGTGTCCGTCCAGGCTTTGCCCGCGCGCAAGTGATCCTCGCGTTGACGTCGGCGATGACCGATCAAGAGCGATACGAGCGAGGAGTCGAGGGGCACGGAGCGTCGGCTGGACGATGTCTTTGGGGTCGACTCTTGCACTTTGCCATCAACGACCACAAGAGTGTGGACAATCGACGCAGTGCCGGATTCGAGGTCGACCGCTTCCCAGCGGAGCCCACATAGCTCACTCCGTCGTAAACCACGTGTGAGCAATAACGCCCATGCAACGACAAGTTCGTCGTCGCGAGTATCGGCCAGAAACTGACGGGCTTGTGCCTCGCTCCACGTATCCATGGGCTTATTTTGAAGTGTTGGTCGGCGGACACTCGCGATCGGATTGCGAGCCAGCAACTCCGATTCGACCGCAAACTTGTTGTCGAGAACGAAGACCTTCTTGGTCTGGCTGTCATTGATCTAGCTCGTCAGTTTTCCGAGATTGCGGGCGAACTCGAAGAGATCGTTGTTGGGATGAGAGGGAGATGATGAATGCCTGAGAACGGTGGGCTTGATGTCGCTGCAGTTCGGAAACGTTTTCTCGAGTCCGCGGAGACTCTCGATCAAGTAAGAAACCATTTGATCGAGATCGCTCGAATCGAGGAGGAATCGTCCGCGTCCGCAGATGCAATGAAACAAAATGCCGCTGCATTGAAGTTCGCCGCAGAACAGCTGTCATCGCTTACGGAACAAATGGCTGACTCTGCGAAAGCCATGGCAGCGACGATGGCAACTGCTCAACAGTTCTTGGAGCGCGTTGACCTAACGACAGTCATCGCTTCAATCGAAGAGCTCAAGGTGTCGATCTCCGGTTCAATCGTGTCGTTGGAAGCTTCGTTCGCAGAGAAGGTCGAGTCCGAAATCGAGAACATAAGGACGGCGTTGCCGAGCAGGTGGACGAAGAAGAGCACATAGAGGCGCCGAAATCGGGGAGATCGGCGAGACCACTAAATATGGCAGAGCAATCGTTCGCGCTGCGAGTTAAGGGCAACGTTGAGAATGCAATTGACAAGAAATGAATTGAAGAAGTTAGTTCATCAATCAGGAGAAGGAATTGTCCACAACGACGACTACGAGCAGCCCGAGCGAGTTATTCGGACACACGATTCTTCATGCAGTGACTCATCTGCCCTGGATCGTTTACGTTGTGGTGGCGGCAGCGATCATCTTGCCAGCAGCGTTTCCAATGACTCGGAAGCGTTCTCGATGATTCGATGAGAGTTGCCTAAACGGTGAGATTAGGTACCCAGCAATCTTCACTATTTCAGCGCAAGAATCATACTCAAACAGAATGAACTACCAGGAATTCGGATCTTCTCGGTTTGACCTGCCTTCGCTTTCCTTTTTCCCCCAAACGCTCTCTCTCCCTGGTCCCTTCCCTCCCCGGTTTCCGGTGGCGCGGCGCGGCGGCGGTGCGGCGGCGGCGGTTCGTCTTCGCGCGGGGGTTCTCGCTCGTTTCGGCGATGTGACTTCATATGTCTCATCGAACGTCGACTAAAGGGATGCAGTTTGCGGGTGCTGTGATACGACTCAGAGTTGTCAAATAATTGGATTCACGTAGAGGTGACCGTGCAAGATTCATTCTGTAAGCAAAATTGTGCAAATTGTGCAAATTGTGCAAATTGTGCATGTGGCATCTGTAACTTTGTCGATCCGAACATGAAAAGAAGCTAAATGCCGAAAATGTGGGCCTTGATCGCCGCACTCTCCTTAGTCACCATGGGGTTGATAGTTCCTGAAGCCCTTTCGGCTAGTGCCGCTACTACAACAACGTCCACGACCACTACTACGACCGAAAGCAACCCCAACTGTCAGTTGGACTCCGCCTTAGGGGGCCAAGTCGTTATTGAGGACACGCTGAACGATTGCACCTTCTCAAACACCAATTTCGATGGGATTTCGGTCGAAAGCAATAATTTCATCGGCACGACCTGGAACAAACTTCAGGCTATCGGTACCCAGTTCGCGGGCAACAACTTCTCGAGTGGAATTTTTCAAGGTGGCAATTTTTCAGGTGCTCTCATATTGAGCGAAAACTTTGTTGGGGCGAACTTCTCAACAACAAATTTTACTGACGCTAACTTTGAGTACTCAAACTTAACCGACGCGAACCTCGCGGGGGTCAATCTCTCGGGAGCGGAACTTTCTCAAGCCACGCTCACCGGGGTGTTGTCGAGTGGAATCACAGGGGTCCCCGCATCCCTTCCTACGGGCTGGACTATCTCCAATGGTGTATTACTTGGACCTGGAGCGGCCACGATCAAGGCCCCTAGCGCGCCACTCTCTGTCTCAACCAAGGTACGTTCGAGCACCTCGATCAACGTCATCTGGTCGCTCCCAAAGTCTGATGGGGGAAGCCCGATCACCAGATATTGCATCAAAAGCGTAGACATTGCGAAGGGCAAGAACGTTTCGAAATGCGTCGAAACAAGCAACCTCCGAGCTCTTGTCTATAAGTTCGGTGGGTTAAGTCCGGACACGAGTTACGAATTCACGGTGGCAGCTTGGAACTCGAAGTTAGGAGCCTGGTCCAGTCGGGTGAAGGGAACTACGAAGGTCGCTTCAAAGGTTAAACCCGTATCCTTGAGCGCAGCACAAGCCAGCAGCATCGTCAGTTCGACCCCGGTGTTTGTTCAAAACGTGGTCGACGCGGAACTCAGTTCTGCCGCGGTGCAGTACCCGCTGGTGCAGTACCCGACATACCAATTTGCGTGTCTCAAGGGCCAGTTTGACACCTATGTAGCGAGTAACAGCGCATCCTGGCAAACGTCTTCCGTCTACCAGGATGCGCTAGCCGTCGAAGAGGACGTGAATCAGAATGCCCAATTGATGTCGGCCCTGAACGGAGCGCTGAATAAGGCTGTTGACCTTGCGGTCGGCGAAGTGATTTCGATCTACGCACCTGAAATCGTCGGTAGTTCCAAGATTGTCACGTACATCATCAACTACGCACTTCAAAGTGCGGTCACTAAGGCGACGCTTAGTGCGATTCACAAGTTTGACGCAAGTTTCAGCTGGAACTCGCTAGTTGGCACGGTTGCACTTGAACACAATGATCCATTTAATCCACTCGCTTTCGATCTTGCATATGCCGAGTTGACTACTGCTTGTACTGTGCCGTAGCCGCTGAAGGCACCTGGATGGCTCTCGCCTTAGCCATCCGGCCAATCAGATTAACGAGCCCTCCAGGCCGAGAATCTTGACGCACTAATCGGGGCCTCATCTCCGCAATTCCTATAACGAGTAAACCCCCCAGAAGCCAAACCGTTTCCGAAAGCCCGGTTTCCCCCTCGTCCCCCCTCCCCTCTCCTTCCGGTGGGCGCGGCGGCGGTGCGGCGCGCGCGGCGGCCGTCTTGCTGCGTGCGCGGGGGTTCTCGCTCGTTTTGGCGCGGGGCCCCTCTCTCCCCACCCACATTTTGTGGGATAGGTGATAGGGACGCATGAAACGTCCGGCTTTAGTCCGTTCGAATCCCATTGTCTCAAGAGCGTCGCTCCGCTGAGCCTGACGAAGTCAACCATTGAACCGAACTCCGATGAAGGAAAGAGGACATCAAGAACTTGGGTACGTCCAGAATCCATAAGAGACCAACCTCAATCTTCCCCTCAAGTACGATTACCACGATGCAATCGTTAGAGGTCCTCATCAGCGGTTTTTTTATTGTAGTTTCAGCCGTATTGACCCACTGGTTCGACGACCGACGAGTTAAACACCAATTTGCTGAGCAACGTTCCGAATCTTTGCGTGATCTGAAGTTGAATACTTTTAGCCGCATGAACAAGGAAGTCGAAATTGCCAGTGGTCGCTTGGGTGCGGTGGCTGTATCAATTAACGGTCCTGAAGTGGAGGACATAAGGAACCTGTTACACGAAGCTTGGTATGCGACCCGAGACTTTGAGATGCTCTTTCCTCAACTAAGTCGTGAAACTGACGAATTGCGAAACTTGCTTCTAGAGCAGGAAGCAATCGTGAAGCGACAGATCTCGAACAAGCAGTTTGACCCAGAAGAACTTCGTCGTGTCAAAAGCGTGCGGATTGTTCTGGATGAAATCGCCGCAAATATTCGAGCAGAATTGGGCTTGGGTGACTAGCCTGAATCTTCAACGAGCGACTCCTGGAGCAAAGTTCAAGTCATCTCTACAAAGAAATTGAGAGTCCATTGTGGGATGATCAGCCGATTGGAAATTGAAACTCCACCCCTAATCACACTGAAGATCGGCTGCGAGATTTTCGTTATGGAACTAATGGTCTGAAGCTAACGGATACACCGTACTCACCCGCTAGCGCAGGGTCGAAACCTTTGAGGAATTTCACCCAGTCGCTCGTTAGGAATCCATTCACTTTCGAGTCGGATTCGGATAGGAATCGCAAATGTCTCAGACCGTGCTTCAGAACGTCGCGCTTCAGGAAGGCGTCGCTCTTCGCTGTCCCTTCGCGTGACTCTAGAAATATCTCGTCAATCTTCCTGGACTTGGGGAATTCACTGATCACCTCCGATTGAAACACTGACAAGTACGTCAATACGATCGAATCGTCCATGCGCCACGACGTTGAGTGCGAAAATAGAAGAGATTCCCCCAGTCCTGTTTTCCCAATTAACTTCGAGACGGCGTCACTTGGTGTTCCTCCGCGTTTTAGTATCTCTGAGGTCCATGGTTCGCTACCCGACAACAGCCAACCCGAACTCGTTGAGACCACAATGGGCCACAATTCGATTCTCGTCGGCAGTATCTCATCCCCAAATTCGATCTTCTTCACTGTTTCGTAGGTGCTTGCGCATGGTCATTATCGCATGGGACAAGCTCAAAGATACGCCCTCGGTCGTAACCGTCGAAGAACCAAGTTACAACGACTCGTGAAGGACTCTCTTCAACGGTGGGCTCGATCCCTTGGGAATTCAAACTCTTCTGCAGATCATCTGTTTCACGCTTCAGGTGTTCCTGAGCGGCGCGCTCGTCTTTGAACTCAGGATCCTCCGGGTCGGGAATATAACCTATGAGAGCCCCGCTAACCATGAAGCCGGTTGAGACGTGGAAATGCTTAGTCAAGATACGGTCTCCTTGAAAGACTCAAACCGAATGTAGTGGCAATACTTTCATGCTCGTTACAAACGTAACGTCATGAGGCGACCTCGTGGCGGAAGTTTATAGGTTCTCCGAAACATCAAGTGAGGGTGCCATTCATGTTCAGGATAGTCCAGGCGGAGGGAACCAGGTACCTACAATACTGCTAGAGCACCAATTACCGCCGCGATAATCAGGCCGATGATCAAGAGACCCAGCAGTATCGAAGCAAACCACAGAATGCCAGTCACTATCACTGGAACGGTTAGTAACAGACCAATCGCCAAGGTTCCTCGGCTGATTTCCTTACGGTGGACCTTCATCCACTTAGGCTGCGAGTTCTCGTGGCCCTTCGCGAAATAGAGAGCGGTAGCAAACAATAGGTAACCCCCCGAAGCATAGGGAATCCAAATGTTGCCGTGGAGGTAGGTCAGTGCCGACGAACCCACATGGGATGGGGCGATTATGTCAAATAGTCCGTGGCTCGGTTGGGTGGCTTTCGAATTGTTCGCAGCGACAATGGCTCGGTAGTGCGTTAACACCACAAGATTGCAGAATGTTACGAGACACCACGCGACCGAGACTCCCTTCCTCTGTGAATTGTTCCCTGGCTTTGATCTGCTTGGCCGAGTCGGATATGTCTGTTGAGAGGATGATGATGCGTTACTGTCTTTCGCTGACGAATGATTTGCATTTGAATCCGTCTTGGGTGCGGTGGGTTCCGGATCTCTTTGCAATTCATCTGGCCAACCTTCATCAAAATTCCGACGACGGTCTGGATCGATAAGCAACTCGTAGGCACTTTGTGTAAGCACAAAAAGAGGCGACGTTCCCCCGCGGTCTGGGTGCGCCAAGAGAGTCAGTTTTCTCCACGCCGCTCTAATTTCGTCGTTGGTGCAATCACGCCCCACTCCCAAGACCTCGTAAGGTGTGGCATCTTTGTAAGTCCACCCGCGATCAGTGGCAGTAACCATGGACAACCCTTCTCTACTGTTCAATGTATCGTTAGACCATTCATTGTGCTCAAAAACATGAAGATCAATGACAACTTCTCATCAAATCGTGTTCATCCGACGTCGTTATTACTCAAATGGGGCGTTTAATGATGGGCCAAGGAGGAGGTTTGAAGGGTCGTGAGTAGATTCTTGTAAGTGAGACGATACGCCTTTGCGTTGATGGCAATGGCGTTGCCGATTGCAGCAGTCTCACTACCACCCTCGATAGCGTCGGCAACAGCGTTAGTACCTGGCCTCGACCAATGTCACTGCGTCACTGGTGGCTTCGCCCCATTTCCAGTGAAGTGAAATTACGCTAGGAAGGCCCCCCTTAGCTGAATGGGCACCTCATGTCTGAGGTCGGCAACTTCCAATGACTCGCACGGTTTAGTGCCCCGAAATGTCGTACAAGATCTAATTCGGGTGCAATCCTTGCAATTAGCGAACAGACACCCACGAGGTCCATTTTGGGTCAAGAAACAAGGCGTTTCGATTTCTAGGGTTCGAAGTGGTGCTGGGTGATTTCGTGTGAAACATCACTTCCTGGCACCGATGGATCGCTATGGATGAGTGCATACGTCAGCCTGGGCACTTCATGAAGAAGACGGTGGTGGGCCTCTTCGGCAATCTCGTGGGCAGCCGATAATGAGATGTTCCCGTTGGAAACGATGGTGGCCTCGGCTTCAAGACAGTGTCCGATCCACCTCAATCGGACACTTTGCACGTATTCGATTCCCTCGACTTTGCGCAGGACCTCTTCAACCTGCACAACTAGGTCAGGGTCAACGCTGTCCATGAGGCGATGAAGAATATCACGCGCGGCGTGACGCAGGACATTCAAGATGACGACCGAGATCACGAGGCCGACAATGGAGTCGGCAGCAGTCCAACCGGCAGCAACCCCAATCGCTCCACCGACGACGGCGAGCGAAGTGATGCCATCAGTTCGGGCATGCAAGCCATCTGCGACGAGCGCCGCCGAACCGATTCGTCGGCCGACCCGGACACGGTAAATAGCGACCGCCTCGTTGCCCAGGAATCCGACCACACCTGCTGCAGCGACAAAGGGAAGATGGGTCACCGTATGGGGGTGCAAGAGGCGATCAATGGCTATCCACGTCGCAGCGACTGCTGAGAGAGCGATGATGACGCAAACAAAGACTCCAGCGAGATCCTCGGCGCGGCCATAGCCATAGGTGTATCGACGATTGGGCGGGCGACGTTGAAGCCAGAAGGCGAAAGCAAGTGGAATTGCAGTAGCAACATCAGCAGCATTGTGGATAGTGTCCCCAAGGAGCGCGATTGACCCAGTCAACAGGACAATTCCCAACTGGATTGCTGCAACTACGGCAAGCACGACCACCGACATTTTGAGCGCCTTGATCCCCTCGACGCTCGAGGTCAGTGCTGTGTCGAGCGAGTCAATATGGTCGTGGCTGTGAGGCGAGAAGAATGAGGTAATCGCTCCGAGAATGCTGCCTCTCTTGTGCCCGTCTTGGTCATGGCGATGCTCGTCGTGGTCGTGGTCGTGGTCGTGGTCGTGGTCGTGGTCGTGGTCGTGGTCGTGACCCTTTTGCCGGTGGCCATGTTCACCGTGCGGTTGATCAACACTCATCTGATCTCCTAAAAACGGGCGCCTGACCGACTTGAACCGATAATGACTAAACAGTCGAAAGTATTACCGCGAACGACTGCCTCCATAAGTTTCTAGTCGTGTCGCTTGCATTAGGATGAGCGCTCTCATCAATCAGGGCGATTTGAGTGTTTGCCAGACAACGAATATTCGCCTGTCACAGATCTGTAGAAATCTGCTCAACAAAGCGAGGGTGCGACAAGTAGCCCTCCTTCGGGGAAACGTCACTCGTAAGAGTCCCGTACGGTCACTTCAACATCTTGGGAGTTCATCTTGCAGTCTTGACTAGTGAACATAGTTACGGGTCAGCAACCTGCCGTGGGGATTGCTTATGTGTCATACTCTTTCGCTTCTATTTCGAACCGATTACCTCTTTGTAATTACGACCGTGTCATTACATTGGCAGGGAATGGCTGTGCGTTGCAAGAACAACAACGTGAGGAAAAACCTGTACGTTGACCTTCGCCCAGAGGTGGGTTTTCGCCCGAAACCACTGATCCCTTAGGATTCCCGATCGGTGACGAGAATCGCCAATTTCTCCCAGTGCCTTTCCGCCGGTACCCTCTTTCCCGACCTGATGGCTGAGGCCGTCGACTTGGCCACCCCACAAGCCCCCATAATCCTCGACAGGGGTACGCCCTTCAACCCTGGAAGTACGGATCCTCGGTACCACTCAGGGTCGCCCTTGGGACCAGGGTGCTCTGCCTTCCACCTTCCCTCCTTCTCCTTGGCGACTGCAATAGCCTCACCTCTCCGCTTACGCACGGATAACTCCTAGTCAGATTGCCACTTCCAACAAGAGGGGCAACGTACATGGGTACCTCTGGATAGGGGGCCTCCACACTCCACACAGTTGCGTCGTGGCTTTGGAGGGTTGGTAGAAGGCCTTTGCATAGGGGTCGCACCCTCGTCAAGAGCCAGTTCTCGGTAGATGGCCTCCTTAGCCTTACGGGCCTTGACAGCCTGTTGGGCATCACTGCTCTTCTGGCCCTTCAGGGGGTAGAGGCGACATACTTGCCCTTGACGGCTTGGCCCAACAGGTGGGCAACCTTCTCTGCCCAGGGGGCGACTGCCATGCGCCGCTGGCTCATTGAGCCAGCCAGCTCGTGGGTCAGGGGGGCCAGGAGGCGAACGTGACCATCAGCTGTCTCGGTAAAGTCAGACCGTTTGAAGCTGCGCTTGGCCAGGAGGTCCGGATATTTGTAGGGCATGTCCTTCTCCGGCTGCGAAACTTGAGGCCAGGGATGTCACGTACCCCCTACCTTCCTCTCAGCCATATATATATGACTCGAACGTGCGATGTGCGCAGCATCGTCATCTGGCACGGTGCACGTAGTGCTCAATGGGCTGGGAGGCTGGCCCGCTAAGGAGAATCCAATGGTGATGGAAGTGGCGATTCGCGAAGCAGATGACGTGAAGATCCGATTCGCCGAGGCGGGCCAAGGTTCGAGTCAACTTGATAGTCCTAGCGAATATGGCAAGTGTTGTGGAAAACACGGGGCGGCGGCGCTTCGCTACGATGAGCATCGCTGCGGGCAATTGTCACACTAGCCATAGCCGAGAGAGAGTTGGGAGGACCTATGACTGATACGCACTCACGCAGGACAGAGTTCGGGGATGTGATGACGGTGGGTGCTAAGAGACTGGGTGCACTGCAACCAGACGCGCTGGCCGCCCTCGTTCACGATGTCCGCGACGGTCTTACATCCGTCCCGAAGTCATTGCCGTCGAGATGGTTGTACGAGGGGGCGGGGTCGGAGCTCTTCGAGCTGATCACCGGACTCGACGAGTACTATCCGACGCGAGCGGAACGAAGCATCCTGGTCGATCACGCGACTGAGATCGTACTGATTTGCGGGGCCAGCAGAGTAGTTGAATTGGGATCGGGCACGTCGGAGAAAACGAGGCTGCTACTGGACGCGTTTTACGAAGTCGACCGACTCGAAGCGTTTGTGGCAATCGATGCAGCCGAGCAGACGCTTCAAGGTTCAGTCGAAGAGCTCGCCGTGCGATACGCGCGGACCGCCGTGTCAGGAGTGACGGCTGACTTCAACGCAGATCTCTCTCGCGTGCCGCGCGGACCGGGGCGAATCTTGCTGTTCCTCGGCGGGACGATCGGCAACCTCGGGCCGACGGAGCGATCGCATTTACTCATGGGTTTCGCTCAGCTTCTGGACGATGGGGAGCACCTCTTGCTGGGTACGGATCTCGTCAAGGACCCCGGACGACTGCTGGCCGCCTACGACGATTCTCAGGGAGTAACCGCCGCCTTTGAGAAGAACGTTCTCGACGTCGTTAATGCCAATCTCGGCGCCGACTTTGACCTCGACCAGTTCGAGTATGTAGTCGACTGGGATCCGCAGACCGAAGTTATTGAGATGGGTCTTCGTTCGCTCGGGTCACAGGATGTGACGATTCCGAGTCTCGGACTATCGGTGCATTTCGATGACGGCGAGGAGCTCCGCACCGAGATCTCTGCCAAGTTCCATCTCGCGGGTGTCACCCGGGAGCTGGCGTCGGCGGGGTTCGATGTCGCTGGGCAGTGGCAGGACGCCGCCGGCGATTTCGCTCTGACACTGGCGCGAAAGGCCAGTGGCCGGCTACGTGATGGTGGTCGCAAAGAAGCGAATCGGTCAAAGGGAACACCGGGATTATCACCGACTGCGTCCGTAGAAGGTTACCACGAGGTCCGCGCCGCCACCGAGGCACTGGCACGGTGCTTGTCCGCGGAAGACCAGACGATCCAGTCGATGTCGGACGTCAGCCCGACCAAGTGGCACCGCGGACACGTCACCTGGTTCTTCGAGCAGTTCGTCTTGATCCCGAACTGGCCCAAATATCGGCCCATCGATGATGGGTATTTATACCTGTTCAACTCGTACTACGAGGGCGCCGGTCGCCGCCACGCTCGTGGTGAACGCGGGCTCCTTTCACGGCCCGGCGTCGTTGAAATCAAGTCCTATCGCGAGAGCGTGGATGAGGCAATGGAACGCCTTCTGACCGCGGGCCCGTCGCCGCAGGTCTCCGCTCTGGTTGAGCTCGGTCTCCATCATGAACAGCAGCATCAAGAGCTGATATTGATGGACATCAAGCACGTGCTCGGCGTCAATCCTCTTACTCCGAGCTACGCACCTGACCAGCTCGTTACCGCGTCGGCGCACGCCGTTCCCTCCCTTGGGTGGGTTACTCATCCCGGCGGGCTCGTGAACATTGGGGCCGACAGCCCGTCGGACTCAATGGGAGCGATAGATTTCGGGTGCGGTTTCGTCTTCGACAACGAGTCGCCTCGACACCGCGCCTGGTTGGACCCTTTCGCGATCGCCGACCGCTTGGTGACCGCCGGGGAGTGGCTGGAGTTCATCCAAGACGGCGGTTATGACAGCGCCAGCCTTTGGCTCGCTGAGGGTTGGGCGGCCAACCAAGTCGAGGGTCGCGAGGCGCCGCTGTACTGGTCAAAGGGCCGAGATGGGTGGGAGGTGTTCAGGCTGAACGGTCGGCAACCGCTGCGTCCGGACGAGCCCGTGGTTCACGTCAGTTACTACGAAGCAGACGCCTTTGCTCGCTGGGCAGGAGCGCGGCTTCCGACGGAAGCGGAGTGGGAAGAAGTCGCGGCCGCTGCTCCGCCACCCGACTACGACCCGGTCGCGCTGCATCCGCGCCCGGCCAAACCTGCCAGGTACCAAGGCGAGCCACGTCAACTGTTTGGTGAAGCATGGCAGTGGACCTCGAGTGCCTACCTCCCGTATCCCCGGTTCGAGCCGCTGAAGGGGTTAGTCGGCGAGTACAACGGCAAGTTCATGGTGGGCCAGCACGTGCTACGAGGAAGCTCGGCGATTACGCCGCCCGGCCACGCCCGTCTCACGTATCGCAACTTTTTCGCGCCCGGCGCCCGATGGCCCTTCACCGGAGCGCGCTTGGCGAAGGATATTTGAAAGTGGAGAGTCTTGGGGCGAGTCGGCTCTCAGCCGTTCGGTTTCCGCCGCCGGAACCGCGCAGTGTCTCTGCGCCCTGCGGACCAGCCGCGAGCTTCTGGCATCACCTCCATCGATTGCTGCCGACCCGCGTCCACTGTCCGATGGAGGCACCGATCTCTCATTTGCTCTCGACCGCCGCCGACATCGACCGAAACCCACAACTAGTAAGGAGCAACTAATGCGCGCTGATATCGTGCCCGGGGCACCTTTCCCCGACTACGAACTTACTGATCACACGAAGATAAGGCGGAAGCTCAGTGAGATGCAGGGCATCGACCCGATGATTCTGATTCTCTCCCGCGGCAGCTTCTGCCCCAAGGACCGCCAGCAGCACCTCGAGCTCGCCGCGAACTACTCGAAGATTGCGGTGGCGTACACACGGGTCGTTACTATCTCCACTGACAATATTTTGGAAGCAAATGAGTTTCGCGACGAGGTTGGCGCTCAATGGACGTTCCTCTCTGATGCCGGCCGTCACATCCAGAAGGACCTGGACATACAGGAGTACACCGATCCGCACCACGACCCGATGATCCCGCACACGCTGGTACTAAAGCCCGGGTTAGTCATACATAGCATCTACAACGGCTACTGGTTTTGGGGTCGACCCTCGTTCGAGGACCTTTGGCGCGACCTTCGAGAGGCAACTCGCGAGATTCGCCAGGACTGGAATATCTCCACGCCCGAACTGCGAGCCGCGTGGGACGCGGGCGACCAGTCTCGGTTCTATCCGTACCGGTCAAAACCCAATTGATCGCAAGAGCCGGTAGACGATGGAGTCGGCGAGCCGGGGCGTGGATCCTGGTTCGGACCGCGCCAGATCAAGGAGGGTTCCGGGCATGACTGATACTGAAACGGCGTTGACGGTGCCAAGGCCGCTCGCACAAGTCAACGGATCCACGCTGCCTGCTATCCGCTCTACTCTCTCCTACTGGTCCGACTTCTTCAGCCCGGTCGGACGTCCGGGGCGCCCCGGATACTCGACGGGGTGGATCGCCGAGCGGCTATACGGCATCCTCGCCGAGCGCGGAACGGTCGACTATTGGGACAACGCGCGGCGGCCCGTCAGTACAAAGGCCGACGTGTTCGTCGGACACTTCTGGGCGTTCGCCGACCTCTGTCGCGTGAACGATTTCGACCGTCAAATAGCCGTCTATGTCCTCTCCGACCCGGTCCGCGCCGCCGCATTGCTGCGCGACGCCGCCGCGCGCTATGGAGTGCCCTTCCCGGCCTGGGACCTGCCGCCAGAGCACTTCGATCACGAGAGCACTATGGAACTGGCCGATGCAGTAATTCTTGTTGGCAATCGCACCACGCTCGCCACGTTCGACGCCCGTTGGCATTCGAAGATCACCCTGGTCAACTATGCCCCCGGACCCACCCGCTGGCCCCGCACCGCGACAGTGGAGCGGCGTTCCGAGTTCGTCTACTCGGCAACGACGTGCGGGCTGCGCAAGGGCTTCCTAGACGTCATCGACACGTGGCGAAGCGTTCCAGCGGGTGCCACGCAACTGCACGTCGTTGGGCGGATCGACGAGCCTTACCGGGGACGGCTGACCGCGTCAGGTGCGCAAGCCGTGAAAATCTACGGCTGGATTCCTTCGACTTCGAGGCGCTACCGCGAACTACTCAGGTCCTGTCGCTACGCCTACATTCCAACATGGGTTGAGGGGCAGATGGGAACCGTGCTCGAAGCAATCGCCGCCGGATGCGTTCCGATCACCACCCGAGCCAGCGGCGTCGACGAACGCGTCCTCGAACACTGCGTCGTTGTCGAACCCGGTCAGCCAGAGCACCACCGAAACGAAATCGCCAACCTGCTCGCCTGGACTGAGACCGAGTACCGTGATCGTCAGGCAGCGCTGGGCGACTGCATGGCGCGCCTCCACACGTGGTCGGGCTTCGACGAACGAGTGAGGAAAGTGGTGTGGAATGACAACTGAATTTTGGAAGAAGGGAGTGGCGCTCCAGCCAAACTTCCTCAGTGCCGAAGAATGTGAGAAGCACTGCCAGTCGGTGCTGGCGCTTGACCGCTCCAAGGGCCTCCCGCTCGTCGAACGGCAAGTGCGCGAGAGATCACTGCGATACAAGGTCGTCGATGGACTGAGAGTCACCGAGGCCATTCCCGAGATTGACGATCTCACCAAACGGGTTGAGGAGGCACTCGACCGCACTTGCGGACCTGGTCTGTTGCCGATTGATGATCTTGTCGCGGCCCGCAACATCAACGTCACCCCGCCCGGCGGGGAGTACCGGTGGCACTACGACCGCAATGCCGCGACCGCCATTATCTATCTGAATGAAGTCCCGGGAGGCGAGACCGAGATTTTCCCGAATTTCAGGTTGCTCTTTCGCGGCGGTCGCTACCTGAGGCTTCAGCGGCGGCTTGACGGCATGCTTCGACTACGTACCGTTCGTCGACTATTCGGCCATCAGAGGCTTGTGGAGCCGCACCAAGGCACGCTTCTGATCATGCGAGGAAACAACACCTTGCATAGTGTGCGAGAGGTTCTCGGCACCGAAGACCGCATCGCCGTCGTTCTCGCCTACGACTTTCCCGGTCAGGGCAACCAGCGGAAAGCGCTCAACAGTTACCTCTATTCGAGCGCCCCCCCGGGGGAGGGAGACCCGAACTACAGCGGGTGAATGCCCTCATTTGCCCGTGTTGCCCGTACCTACCAACTCGTCGCCACACTCGCGTTCCAGCAACCGCTCTCCCAAATCTCCCGCCGTAGGCGGGCGCTGCGAAGATTGGATCTAGCCGAAAGCGCGAAGTCCGGCTATGAGTTCTCCTTGAGGACCGTGCGTCGACGCAGGTACTCGTCCTCGTCGATCTCTCCGGCCGCGAAGCGCTTGTCGAGGATCCTCATCGGATCGAACCCTCGGCGCCCGGGGCCGTGCTCACGACCCTCCCCGTGACC
>Ga0075520_1000213_pt1 | contig 23201 bp, 14 predicted proteins | sample NGEPerB_FD_75100 | JGI IMG/M metagenome (GOLD analysis project Ga0075520, IMG submission 75100) | Arctic peat soil microbial communities from the Barrow Environmental Observatory site, Barrow, Alaska, USA - NGEE PermafrostAB12-B | ecosystem: Environmental > Terrestrial > Soil > Wetlands > Peat ... | reverse complement strand
TCGTTGCTCTTGGTTGGATCAGTCATGGCGCTTGATCACCCCCCTTCCGGACCGGCCGTCGACCCTGATGGAGAGGGGCGCGTCGAGCCGCACGTGACGCAGGTACTGGGTCTCGGCGACGGCCGGCTGTGCGTCGAGCCAGCCCCAGTCGACATTCCGGCTCTCGGCGCCGTCGAGCGAGAAGTACAGCACCGAGAAGCTCGTCAGGTTGTGGAAGAAGTGCGAGCCCTGCGAGAGGTCCGCGTGCAGCCGAGAGGTCGACGCCTCGAGGATCGCCCGGGCGCCGCAGATCTGCGCCCACTGCACCGGCACGCCCCCCCACTTGTCGGAGGTCCCCCAGCGGCCGAACCCGGCGAGCAGGTAGGGTCGCGCATCGCGCATCAGAGAGTCGTTGACGGCCTCGACCTCCTTGGCGATCGCGGGCGTCGCCGCCAGGTCGAACGGCGCCGCCTTGAGGTAGACGACGTCCCGGATCGAGGCGTCCGCGCCGTTGCCGAGGGCGCGCCGTGAGGCGGCCAGGATGCCCGCTCCCTCGAGGTCGGCGTCATCCACGACGACCGTCTCGCGCACCACCAGCAACGGTCTCACCTGCAGGAACCCGAACCGCGCGGCGCCGCCGGACTCGGCGGTGAGGGCGAACTCGATCTCCACAGGCTCGCCGGCCGCGTCCTCGCACACCGCGAGGAGCTGCCGCACCGTGTCGTTGAGAGGAAGGTGGTTGTAGGACAGGAGCGGCGCGAAGTTGACGAGGCGCGGCCCGCTTGCCCCGATGCCGGGGACGATCCGCTGCGCGTTCGGGTCGAAGGTCGAGGCCGCCAGGCGCAGGGTTCCGTCGACTTCGGCGTCGGCCAGCGAGCAGCGCACGAGGTGCTCGGCTTCCCGCCCGGGGTCGTAAGGGGCCGTACCCATGCTCACAGCCCAAAACTCACGCTGCGTCGCGTCGAGCAGCTCGCCGATCGAGTTGTACGGCGGCGGCGCCTTGGGGTACGCGGGCGAGTAGCTCCAGCAGGGCTCGCCGTCGACCACGGTCTTGCCGAGCCCGAGCGCGAGGCTCGCCACTCCTTCCGCGGGCTTGGCGTTGCCGGTCGGGTAGTAGTTGTACGACCGCGCCATGCCCGAGACGTCGGGATAGAAACGCGCCCCGTGCCGAAGACCGACGACCTCCTGGACGATGACCGCCATCCTCTCGTCGCCGACCGACCTGCTCACGGTCTTCAGGTACCCCTTCGCCTCCCGGAAGAACGTCGAGGCCCACACCAGTTTGACCGCCTCGACGAGGCGGCGGAAGCGGGCGTCGGCGTCGAGCTGGTTGTTCGGGATCATTTTGGTCGTGTAGACGCCGGCGAACGGGCGCCCGATCGCGTCCTCGAGGACGCTCGACGAGCGCACGGCGAGGGGGCGCTGGACCGCCGCGACCAGGGCCCGCAGGTCGCCGACGAGCTGGGTGGGCAGATCGCCGTGCAGGAAACGGAGGGCTAGACGGTCGTCCGACATGCCGGACGACGCGTCCTCCTCGAGGTCGTTGAGCTTCACGAACGCCTCGAAGTGCTCGGTGGTAATCACCGTGAGCTGCGGGATCGCGACGACGATCTCACCCCCGCCCGGGAAGCGCTCGGCCAGAGTGCGTTGGATGAACGCCAGCCCGTGCGCCTTTCCGCCCAGCTCGCCGCCGCCGATCGCGGTAAACGGGGCCGACGCGTCGAAGAAGTTGCGATCGAACCGCGCGACAGTGCCCGGCGCCGCCTTCATGCCCTTTCCCGCCCTCCCTGCCGTTCCTGCGCGACTCGGACCACGGACCCCTGAACACGGACCACTGTCTTCACAGCCACCCTCTCGCCTTGCACGCGCCCGCAACCCTGGTGACGGCGATGACGTACGCCGCGTCGCGCATCGACAGCTTGCGGCTGCGAGCGAGGTCGCTCACCGCGACGTACGCGTTGGTCATCCTGACATCCAGCTTGCCGAGGACTTCGTCCCGCTCCCAGAAGTAGTTCATGTTGGACTGCACCTGCTCGAAGTACGAACAGGTGACACCTCCGGCGCCGGCGAGCAGGTCCGGGATCACGAGCACGCCCCGCCCCGCCAGCGCCTGCTCGGCCTCGGGCCTGGTCGGGCCGTTGGCTCCCTCGGCCACGATCCGCACCCGCGGTCGCACCGACCCCACGTTCTCGACCGTGATCTGGTTCTCGAGCGCCGCGGGCACGAGGACGTCGACGTCCTGCTCGAGCCACGCGCCACCGGGGAGGATCTCGTAGCCGGCGCGGGCCGCCTCCTCGCGATCGATCCCCCCGAAGCCGTCGGTGACCGCGAGGAGTTCGTCCACACTGACGCCGTCCTCCTTGCGCACCGTGACTGGTAGGCGCTCCCGGCGGTCGAGCGCCGCCACCGCCACGACCTTCACCCCGAGCTCGGCGAACAGCTTCACGGCGTGTTGGCCGACGTTGCCGAACCCCTGCACGCTCGCGAGCGCGTTCGCCGGCTTCAACCCGATCTCCTTGAGCGCCTCGCGGACGCAGATCACGGCGCCGAACCCGGTGGCCTCCTTGCGCCCGAGCGAGCCTCCCAGGCCGACCGGCTTGCCGGTGAGCGCGCCGGGGACGTGCCGCCGCGCGATCACCTCGTACTCGTCGAGCATCCAGAGCATCTGCTGCGGGGTCGCCGCGAGGTCCGGTTCGGGCACGTCCACCTCGGCCCCGAGGTTGCGCGCGGCGAAGCGCATGAACCCGCGGCACAACCGCTCGAGCTCGGGCGAGCTCAGGTCGTGGGGGTCCACTGCGACGCCGCCGCCGCTGCCGCCGAGCGGGATGTCCACGACCGCGGTCTTCCAGGTCATCCACATCGCGAGGGCGCGGACGACGTCCAGGGTGCTCGCGGGGTGGAAGCGCAGGCCGCCCTTGCCCGGGCCGCGCGCATCGTTGTGCTGGATGCGGAACCCCTTGAACACCCGCACGCCGCCGTCGTCCATCCGCACCGGAATCGAGAACACGATCTCGCGCATCGGCTCGCGGAGGAAACGCGCCGTCGCGGCATCGAGCTCGAGCAGCTCGACGACCCGGTCGTACTGCGACTGTGCCATGGCGAACGGGTTGAATGATGAGCCGGTCACGGGCTTTGGCCCTCCTTAAGGTAAAATGAGTGTGTCCCCGCCTGCATCGCGGTGTCAAGAAATCACCGGGGACAGCCGGCCCGATCCGGCCGTCACCGCCGCAACCGGCCCGAGCGTTTCGTTTCCGAGGGAGCCCGGAAACGGGGAGGGAACCGCCCGGCTCGAGGGCCGTAGCGTTCCGGGCCCGGCGTCCGGCGCCCGCGGCGCGTTTGGCCGGCTGCTATCCTGAAATCATGGCGAGCAAGTCGGACACACCGCGCGCCGCGGCGGTCAGGCGCCCCCGGAAGGCGGTGCGCAGGAGCCCCGCCGATCTCGGCCCGGAACATGTGAGCGCCCTCTCCTATCGCCTCCTCCACGACGCCGACAACGGGCTGCCGAGGAGCGACTACGTGGCTCGCGCGCTGGCCACGATCGTCGAGTTCTCCGGAGCGAGCGCGGCGTCCCTCTGGCTTCGTGAGGGGCCGAAGGTCGTGCGTTTCAGCGCCACCACCGCCCGGCCCCCCTCCCTCAGCGTCGCAATCGGAGACGGTGGCCAGCAGGCGGAAGGGCTCGCCGCCACCACTGCCGGGCCGGAGCGGCTCGCCCGCATGCTCCTCCTTCACCCCGACGGGGAGGCGCTTCCTGGCCTCACCCCCGGCGGCAGCCTGGTCACCGACGATCCCGGGCTGCTCGGAACCGGGCCACGCGGCTGCCGGGCGCTCGCCCTCGTCCAGATCCACGTCGGCGGCGAGCACGTCGGGATCATGGAGCTGCGCGGCGCGCGCAAGGGGGCGTTCGCCACTGCGGCGGTCGAGGCGTATGAGCGGCTTGCGCCGATCCTCGGTTGCGCGCTGGTCAGCCAGCGGGCGCAGGCCGCGGTGCACGAGCGGGTCAAGGAGCTCACCTGCCTCTACGGGATCACACAGCTCACCCAACGCCCGGAGATGCGGCTCGAGCAGGTCGTCAGCGGGATCGTGCGGCTCCTCCCGCCGGCATGGCAGTACCCGGAGGCCGCCGTCGCCCGGGTCGTCCTCGACGAGAAGGCGTTCACCACGCCCTCGTTCCGGCGCGGGGCGCAGCGGCAGTCGGCCGAGATCGTCGTCGGCGGCGCCAGTCGCGGTTCGGTCGAGGTGTCGTACACGCGGCAGCGCCCGGAGGCCGACGAGGGGCCGTTCCTCAAGGAGGAGCGTAGCCTGATCGATGCCGTGGCGAGACAGCTCGCAGTTGTCGTCGAGCGTCGCGAGGCCGCGGCCGAGAGCGCCCGGCTCCAGGAGCAGCTGCGTCACGCCGATCGCCTCGCCACGATCGGCCAGCTTGCGGCCGGCGTCGCCCACGAGCTCAACGAGCCGCTCGGCAACGTTCTTGGCTTCGCACAACTCGCCAAGAAGGGCGGCGCCGACGGCGGGAGCCTCGCGAGCGATCTGGAGAAGATCGTTGCGGCGGCGATGCATGCGCGGGAGATCGTCAGGAAGCTGATGTTGTTTGCCCGCCAGACCCCGCCCACCAAGACGAAGGTCAACCTCAACACCGTCATCATCGAGGGGTTGTACCTCGTCGAGGCGCGCTGCGCCAAGGGGGGCGTCGAGCTCGTTCGCCACCTCGAGCCCGACCTCCCTGACATCGTCGCGGACCCCTCCCAGCTCCATCAGGTGCTCGTCAACCTCGTGGTCAACGCGGTCCAGGCGATGCCGGACGGCGGAACGCTCACAATCTGGACCGGCCGTTCGGACGGTTACGTCGCGCTCGTCGTCGAGGACACCGGCTGCGGGATGACCGAGGCCGCCCGCAGCCAGGTCTTCATCCCGTTCTTCACGACCAAGGACGTCAACGAGGGCACGGGGCTGGGCCTCTCGGTAGTCCACGGGATCGTCTCGGCGCACGGGGGCACGATCACCGTCGCGAGCGAGCCGGGCCGCGGCACCCGCTTCGAGATCCTCCTGCCCCTCGCCGGCGTCGCCACGTTCAAGGAGGCAGACCCCGATGCCGTCTTCTGGTGAGAAGGAGCGCATCCTCGTCGTCGACGACTCGCCGGCGACCCTCGAGGTGCTGGAGCGGAACCTGCGCGCCCAGGGGTACCGGGTGATGACCGCCGCCAGCGTCGCGGACGCGCTCGGCATCCTCGACGCCACCGCGGCCGACCTCGTGATCACCGACCTCAAAATGCCGCGGGCCACCGGGATCGAGCTCGTCCGGCACGTGCGTCAGAACCTCCCCGACACCGAGGTGATGATCATCACCGGCTACGCCTCGGTACAGGGCGCGGTCGACGCCGTCAAGTCCGGCGCCGAGGAGTACTTGGCCAAGCCGTTCACGGACGACGAGCTGTCGGGCACGGTCCGGCGCGTCCTCGCCAAGCTTGCCGTGCGCCGCGCTGCCCGCGCCCGAGGCCTGGCGACGCCGCGCGCGCCTCTGGGCCTGGTCGGCGAGTCGGACGCGATGCGGCCGGTCCTCGCGGCGATCGCAAAGGCGTCTCGGACGCCGGCGACCGTGCTCGTCTCGGGCGAGAGCGGCACCGGCAAGGAGCTGGTGGCTCGAGCCGTTCACTATGGGAGCCCGCGCGCCTCGGCGCCTTTCGTTCCGGTGAACTGCGGAGCGATCCCCGAAGGGCTGCTGGAGAGCGAGCTCTTCGGGCACGTCAAGGGCGCCTTCACCGGCGCCCACGAGGCGCGCGCAGGCTTCTTCCAGACCGCCGACGGAGGCACGGTCTTTCTCGACGAGATCGGCGAGACCTCCCCGGCGATGCAGGTCAAGCTCCTGCGGGTGCTCCAGGACAAGGAGGTCTGCATGGTGGGGACCACTCGGTCCCGCACGGTCAACGCGCGCGTGATCGCGGCCTCCAACAAGGACCTTCTCACCCTGGTCCGCAAGGGCACGTTCCGCGACGACCTCTACTACCGTCTCAACGTGATCGCGATCGACCTCCCGCCGCTGCGTGAACGCGGCGACGACGTGCTGCTCCTGGCCCAGCACTACCTCGGAAAGTTCGCCGCCGACTTCGGCCGGACGGCGCCGCGGTTGTCCGACGAGGCGCTACGGGCGTTGCGCGCCTACGACTGGCCCGGCAACGTGCGCGAGCTCGAGAACGTCGTCCAGCGCCTCGTCATCATGGTCGAGGGCGAGCTGATCGGCGTTTCCGACCTTCCCTCGCTCATGCGCCTCGCGCCGGGGCGAAGCAGCGGCTCCCTCACGCTCGCCGCCGCCGAGGCCGAACACATCCGGCGGGTGCTGGCCGTCGCCGGCGGCAACAAGACCCGCGCCGCCGCCCTGCTCGGCATCGACCGCAAGACACTACGGGAAAAGCTCAAGGCTTCGACCCCCGGCAGGGGTTGACCGGTCCACGGCGAGGCGTTTCTCCCCGGCGGGTCAACAGACCCCGTCGAGCGCAACGCTCAAACCGCCGGCGCGAGCCTCCTGCTCCTGCCTCTCCTGACCGACGCTTGGCTTTCCAATTCCCTACCGATGAAAAACTTGCGAGGCGCCCTTGAGAGCCGGTCGACGGCGCGGCCGACGCGTCGCACGGCTATTGCTTTACGGGGGTCGAGCGCAGCCCCGATGGGCGGCGGTGGCGGAAGCACGAAGGAGGCCGATTCCGGCCAAGGACCGCAGCGAGGCGATCGATCACGCGGGCCGCACGGAGTCGCAGGAGGCCATCGCCAACAGCGGGTTGTGCTCGACGTGCGCGAACATGACGATGTGCATGCACGCCGGGAACGCCGAGCACCCCGTCCTGGAGTGTGAGGAGTTCACGCGCCATCAGGCCGACCTCAGGGCGTCGGCGCCACGGCGCCTCAACCTGGCCGACCCCCCCCAGCCCCATGGCAACGACGCCTCGGCGCTCCTCGCCAAAGGCCTGTGCGGCCACTGTGAGAACCGCGGCGACTGCACGTTCGCGAAGCCCGAGGGCGGCGCCTGGCGGTGCGAGGAGTACCGGTAGACGCCGGGCAGCCGCAAAAGGTGAAGGGGCGGGGTTGCAAGCCCCGCCCCTCGCGCCTCCTGCCTCACTCCCTGGGTTACACCAGACCCTGGTCGATCATCGCGTTCGCGACCTTGATGAACCCCGCGATGTTGGCGCCGAGCACGTAGTTCCCCGGATCGCCGAACTCGAGGCTGGTCTCGAGCGACGCCTTGTGGATGCTCGTCATGATTCCGTGGAGCCGTTCGTCGACCTCTTCCCTGGTCCAGGAGAGGCGCAGGCTGTTCTGCGACATTTCGAGGCCGGAGACGGCGACGCCGCCGGCGTTGGCGGCCTTGCCGGGGCCGTAGAGGATCTTCTTCTTGAGGAACACCTCGACGCCCTCGAGGGTGGTCGGCATGTTGGCACCCTCGGACACGCAGGTGCAGCCGTTGGCCACCAGCGCCTTGGCATCCTCGCCGCTCACCTCGTTCTGCGTTGCGCACGGCAGCGCCACGTCGCACTTCACGAACCACGGCCGCTTGCCCTCGAAGTACTCGCCGTGGAACTTGTCGGCGTACTCCTTGATGCGACCGCGCTTCACGTTCTTGAGCTCCATCAGGAACTCCCACTTCTCGCCCTTGATCCCCTGCTTGTCGACGACCGTGCCGTTCGAATCGGAGACGGTGACGACCTTGCCCCCGAGCTGGTTGACCTTCTCGATGGCGTACTGCGCAACGTTGCCGGAGCCCGAGACCGCCACCGTCATCCCCTCGAACGACTTGCCCTTGGTCTTGAGCATCTCCTCGGCGAAGTAGACGCAGCCGTAGCCGGTCGCCTCGGGACGGATGAGGGAGCCGCCCCAGTTGAGGCCCTTGCCGGTGAGCACGCCCTCGAAGGCGTGGGTGAGCTTCTTGTACTGGCCGAACAGGTAGCCGATCTCACGGCCGCCAACGCCGATGTCGCCGGCGGGGACATCGACGTTGGCGCCGATGTGCCGGTAGAGCTCGTTCATGAAGCTCTGGCAGAAGCGCATGACTTCCCAGTCCGATTTCCCCTTCGGGTCGAAGTCGCTGCCACCCTTGCCGCCGCCCATCGGCAGCGTGGTCAGGCTGTTCTTGAGGATCTGCTCGAAGCCGAGGAACTTCAGGATGCCGAGGTTGACGGTGGGGTGGAAGCGGAGGCCGCCCTTGTACGGGCCGATGGCGTTGGAGAACTCAACCCGGAAACCGCGGTTCACCTGGATCCGCCCCGCGTCGTCGAGCCATGGCACCCGGAAGATGAAGATCCGGTCCGGTTCGGTCATGCGCTCGAGGATCTTGTGCTCGACGTACTCGGGGTGCTTCTCGATGCAGGGGACGAGGGAGTCCACCACTTCCTTCACGGCCTGGTGGAACTCGGGTTCGGCGGGGTTCTTGGCAACGATGCGTTCCATGAACCCAGCCACGTATTGGTTCACACTCATGCCTTCCTCCTTTTGTCCGGGCCTTTGGGAGAGCGCTCTGACATGGGGACATTTTCCTCACATTTCTCATCGTTTTGCAAGCATGCGAACGCGCTCACAAGCACCAGCTATGACAGCACGTCGTATAACTATATTTTCGTGAACGTCTTATGCACATCACACCTCTTACGCCACGGGTTCACAAAGTACCCGCTTCAACCTCGGCACGTGGGGCGAAAATACCCGGCCGGTTGTCCTGCGAGCAGGTCTCAGCGACCATGCGAGCCGTGCCCCCCCTGCCACGCCGAGGAATCAACTCTTCCCGGCGCCGTCCGGCGTTGCATCCATGTGGAAGCGCTGGAGCACGTGATGAATGACCGGGGCCAGCATGACGCCCGCCAGCACGAGGAAGACGACGCCGGCGAACAACGCGTACAGGCCCGCCAGCCACTTCCCAGCCGTCGTGTGCAGGGGATCCACGGGCCCCATTCCGCCCAGCAGCATCGCCGCGTTCAGGAACGAGTCCGGCCAGGCGAGACCCTCGACCCAGTGATAGATCGCCATCCCGAGCCCGAGCGTTCCGACGGCCAGCGGCAGGAGCGCCAACGCCCCGGAGACCATGTGGCCGGCGAGGTGCCATGGCCGGCGGTGAAATTGAATCTTGTCCGGTTTCATCAAGCCTCCTCGTGCGCCGCGGCTGCGAGCCGAGCCCTGCGCGCGCCGCAGCTACAATCGATTGGGGTTTCGACGAGAAGGGATGCGCGAACCGCCGGGTTTCGGCCGGCAGGCGCTACGGCCACAGCAGGCCCAGCGCCCGAGCTTGCGTCTGCAGCCGCGCGTGAAGTCCGCCGAGAACGGTCCAGACCTCGCCCCCCATCCGCCGGGCGGTGGGATGGAGACCCCACGTCAGGCGCGCCGGCGCGCCGAAGTAGATCCCGTCCACAAACACGCTCGCGAGCACCTCGCGGCCGGCAAGAAGCGGCGGAAGCATGAGCCCGACCGACGACACCCCGGGCCCGACGTACGGCAGGTGCCCGAGGTCCCGCACCTTGAAGTTGCACTCGCGCGCCGCCCGACTGAGCCGCTCCGAGCGCTTCCGGTCCGGGCTCGCCACGTCGTCGAAGGCGACGACCTCGGCGCTGTGCGGCCCATACGCGGCACCCGCCCTGGCGACCGCGTCGCTCCAACCCTGGCGGCGGGCTGCCGCCAGCGAGCGCGCCCACATCACACCCAGGCCCAACCCAGCGATCCGTTCCGGCGCCATTCCATCGCCCACAAAGCGCCCCTGACGATCCGAGTTGCTGTCGAAGAACACCGACTGGGCCAGCCACTCCACCGGATCGGAGACGATGAGGAACAGGCCGGCGAACGCCGCGCGCCGAGCCTCGGCGAGGAACCCGCTCAGGATCGCGCGATTGGGCGCCAACTGGACCAGGCGCACCTCGCCCCGGGTGCCGAGAGGCGGCACGCCGTCCGTCGCGGCGAACAGGAACGCGTCGCAGCGCGCGAACATCTCGCCCGGTCTGGCTACCCGCACGAGGGGGAGCTCACCCCGTCCCCGCCACCGCGCGATCGAGCCGAGCTCGAGCAGCCAGCGCTGTTGGTTCGCGGCATCGACGTCGTGGATGAGCAGTTCGCGGATGCCCGACAGGCGGCTTGGCGCCGCCGCCAGGATGGTCGCCGCAACCCCCCCGACCCTCCCGAGCCCGGCGAGGCCGACCGACCAACTCCGGGTCTCGACCGGCTTGGCTAGATCGCCGAGACCGCGCACGACACCCGGAGCCTCGGCCAGATACGTCCAGTGCGGCCGGCTCGCCGGCCGGCGCCGCAGGAGGTCGAGGCCGAGCCCCGGCCGGTACCACGGCGGCGCGATCCACGGTTCCCGGCGCGGATCCCCATCCCGCGGCGCCAGAATCAGATCGGGGTGCGGCCGCGAGCGACGGCGCGCGCCCCAGCCGAGCCGCTGCGCCGTCGCGGCGTCGTCCGCGATGGCGGCGCGCCCCTGGCCGTACAGCTTCACCGGTCCCTCCAGCGCTCTCGGTGCGCGGCGTGCGTCTCGGGGTGCAGGCGCGCCAGCGCCTCGATGTCCTCTCCGACCAGGTCGCTCGGGAAGCGGTCCCGCGGCGGGAGGAACCCCTGCGGCATCGGCGGGCACCTCGGCGTGCGCACGACGGCGCTCAGGTCCTGCACCGCCAGCAGCCGCCCTTCGTTCCCCCGGAACGTCTCCTCGAGAGCCAGGAGGAGGGCGCGGGCCTGGTGGAGCGCGAGGCGCGAGAAATCGAGCGCGTCGGAACCCGCGAGCCCGAGGTGGTGCGGGTGGTGATACGGCAGACAGTCGTTGAGCGAGGGCAGCAGCGACCCTGTCTCCAGCGGGTCGCGCCCCACGATGCTCCAGCCACCGATGTACGGAGCCATCGCGCTCTCGCGCAGCACCCCCTGCCATCCGGGCACGACGGCGCCGCAGCGATGCGGGATGCCGCGCAGCTCGAGCGTCGCGCGCACCGAGGCGCTGGTCACGCCGATCAGCACCTCCCGCACCGGGAGTCCGACGGCGTGCGCCGCCTCGTTCACCTGCACCACCGCGTCGGCGCTGTCGAGGAACGGGGCGAGCACGATGGCGTTGCGGGCCAGCTCCCGCGCGACCGCCAGCTGCAGCTCCAGCGACGGGCTGCCGACGAGAGGGAAGGTCCCCCCCTCGTACCCTTGCCAGGTCAGGAAGCGCTCGAGGTCGACCGCGAGCGTCGGGCAGTTTCCGACAATGTCGCGGGAGAACTGGCGCCCGAGGCCGAGCGTCACCCAGCGCCTTCCGGCGGGCTGGTCCCCCAGGGTCTCCACCGCCCACTCCACGACCCGCCGCTTGAGCTGCTCCTCGTGCAGGTGGAGCAGCGCATTGCCCGGGTTCATTGCCGCGAAGAACTCGGCGATCGCAATGCGGCCGCCCGCGAGCGCCCGCCGCACCGCCGGGGCGGCCGCGTACGGCGGCTGCAGCACGCTCTCGACGTCCCACACCAGTACGAGTGGGTTCTCGAGGCGCAGCACCGCGAGCTCATCCGCCGTCGGCGACCCTCCACCGGCCGGGATGGCCGCGCCGAGCCGCCGCAGGGCGTCCGCAAGCGCGCCCCCGTCGCCGTCGAGCGGCACCAGGCCGAAGAGCAAACCGGCATCGAGCCAGCGGGCAAGTCCCTCCGAGAGCAGGCGCTGGAGCGCCGCACCGTCCTCGGCCGCGCCGGAGAGCGCCACCCTCTCGACGAGTGCACCCTGGCCGAGCAGCCGGCCGCCCCCGACGAGCGCGAGCTTTTCGTCTCCCAGCACGACCGGCAGCGCGGCCGCCGACACGTTTCGCCACCTGACCGAGGCGATCGGCCGCCGGTCGCCACTCGCGTCCTCGAGCGTACAAACGGTCGCGCCCTCGCGTGGGGTCGCCGCCAGATGCCCGGCTCCAGTCCTCACCGCTCGGCGCAGCTCGGCGTGTTCGGCGGCATCTTCTGTGCTGCACGCCACCCGGTCGTCCGGCGGCGGCACTTGCTGCTTGTACGCCGGGTAGTTCACGTACAGCCGCCGGTCGAGGAGCGTGCGTGCCACCAGCGGATGGCAGAGCGTCTCCAGGTCGCCGCGCCGGTCGAGCGCGGAACGGAGCGCCGTGGACGATACCCCGCCCACCTGCTCCGCCACCGGCACGACCGCCACCCCGCCGCGGAAGCCGCCGATCCGATCCAACAACCCCTCGGGCTGAGTGTCGCCGCGCATCACCACGACATGCGGGATATCCCAGATCTCGCTGGCGCCGTCGGCGTACGCGCTTGCACCGGCAAGCACGTCGGAACCGACGACGAGCAGCAGTTTGCGTCCGCCGAACGCGTGGCGAAGCTGGCGCACCCCGGAAGGGCGCGCCAGGTTGACGGGCGGCCGAAACGGCGCCAGGTACGCGTCGGGCATCGCGGCGAGCGCCATCCAGGCCAACTCCTCCCTGAGCTGACGCGGCAAGGCATGCTTGCGCCACGAGTAGTCGTCCATCTGCACGACCGCCTCCGACGCGCTTTCGAGCGCTTTGACGACGACGGCCTGGTGCGCGCTGGTGAACGGGTCGAAGGTGCCGGGGATGAACGCCACCGTCTGGTGCTCGGGGAAGTGTAGCGTCGGATGCAGGCTCGCGATCGCCCGGTCGAGGTGGTTGAGCGCCGATCCGACGAGGAAGAAGCGCACCCGGTCCCCGGGCCGATGCGTGATTAGGGCGAAGAACTTCTTGCTGGCCAGGAGGAGAAACGCCCGCAGCCGCCCGTCGTCGCGCCGCTGCCCGAGCCGCTCGAGCACCATTGCGATCTGGGCGAAACCTTCGACCGCCGTCGACGAGCGCGACTCAGCGAGCGAACCGAGCAACATCCCGGCCAGACGGCGGAGTACCTGGCCCTTGAGGCGGCCGGCCTCGAGCGACAGCAACAACCACCCGACCGTCTGGAGCAAGAGACGCTGCAACGGCTCGTTCCCGCGCCGCACGTTGACCTCGATGTCGTCGAGCCCCTCGAAGAACTCCTGGTCGGGGAGGCTCGCGAGCACCGATGCCAGGAACCGCGGGATGTAGCGCGTGACCGCTTCGAGATCGAGCTCGAGCGAGCGGAGCAGCTCGACCATGAGGTCGTTGCGCTGCGGCACTCTCAGCAGCGGTAACAACTCCAGAAGGCAACGGCCGGCGTGGAATCGCGTCCCCTCGACTCTACTCACCTTCAGCAGGTTCGCGAAGTGCGACGCGACCTCGTTGGCGAAGTAGGAGCCCGGGTCGCGGTCCTCCGCGTGCCGCGCGGCGGCGGATGCGAGGAGGTAATCGCAGTTGACCTTTTTCTCGACCCAGTCCACCCGGCTCTTGAGGTTGCGCAGGAACACCTCGCGGACCGGGTCGCGTCCATCGAGCCGCAGCTTCCGGCTCAGCTCCCAGATCCGCGGCAGCGCGCACGCCTCGGCCAGCCCCTGGAGCAGGAAGAGCTCGGCCACCGAGTACTTGCCTCCGACCCTTTCGGCCAGAGCCTCCACGCGGGGCGACAGCTGCGCGAGCGCCGCTGGGCGCCCCTGGGCGTCGCGGGCAAGTGCGAGCAGCAGGCGCCATGCCATCAGGCGAGTCGCGGGGACCGGGTGTTCGCACCACGCCTCGGCGAACGCCACGAGTCCGGGCCGGTCCTCGGCCGGGACCAGCTCCACGCTTACCTCCAGCGCCTCGCAGACGTACAAACCGACGAGGGGGCGCTGGTCGCCGAGTCGACTCTCGAAGTTGGCCTTGATCTGTTCCCACGCCTGACGGCGGAGGTCGGGCTCGGCGCGGCCGAGGAGGCGGCGCAGCACGATCGGCACGGCATACAGGACCCGCTCGGTTGCGGCCATGTCGTCTTCGGGTTCCGGCTTCGCCCGGTCGAGCAGCGCGAGGACCCGGCCCAGCTCGTCCAGCATCACGCGCTCGGGGCGCAGCACGATGCCGTCGGGGAGGTCCTTGCGCCAGAAATCCTCACGGCCCGCAAGCAGGTCGCCGATCCCGTTCGCGGCGTGGTAGCGGATGTCGTCGTCGCGGTGTCCAAGCAGCTCGATGAAGAAGTCGAGGGCGAGCGCCTTCTGCTCCCGCGACAGCGCGGGGGCGTACTCGCCCAGGATCGTGAGGTAGGTGCGCAGGTCCCGCCAGCTCTCGAACGAGCGGGCTTCCTCGAGCAGGGCGCGCAGCGCCGGGAGGTCGCGCAGCCGCTCCATGACCCCGAGGTTGTGGGCGGTGACCAGCAGCCGCCGCAGCGTCGCCAGGTTGCGGCCGGTGGCGAGCGCGACGGCATCGGGCCGCTGCCGGCCCGCCAGCACCGCCACGATGTCGAGCTCCTTCGGGCACGACGGCCGCGGCGGCGTCGGGCAGTCGAAACCCGGCGGGTTGAGCTCGACGCCGAGGAACTGCAGGTACTCCTCGAGGTCGCGCAGCTTGCGGTAGACGCCGCGGTAGCGCCGGATCTTCTCCTTGTCCAGGTTCTCGAGCTTGTCGCGGATCGTCGCGAACGACTCGGCAAGCGAGATGATTCCCATCCCCTCGCCCGGATCGGCCGATTCCTTGACGCGGAAGTCGGCGTAGATCAGCAGCAACGTCTCGACCGGCAACCGCACCAGCTCCAGGTCCCAGACCGAGTGGGTCGTTGCGATGTGGCCGATGCTCAACAGGTTGCGGTCCTGGTACCAGGTGTGGGTGTAGTAGTAGTGCAGCCGTGGGATCCTGCGCACCTCGTCGCCGACGCAGCCGAACTTGCCGATGTCGTGGCCGACCGCAGCGCCGTGGAGCAGCGGCAGGTCCACCGGCACCACGCGCGCGAGCTGGCGTCCGATCCAAAGCGAAAGCCCGGCGACGCCGAGGACGTGCTGGTAGGTGGAGAACCCCTGCCACGACTCCACCATCGCGAGGCAGAGGAGGACGCCGTCGTCCTCGATGTGGCGGAGCATCCTCCGGTACTCCTCGCCGGACGGCCAACGCGCGATCTCCTCGTCGGCGAGCGGCTGGAACGCCAGGCGGGCAACGATGCCTTCGCCGCGGCGAGCCTGCTCCGCGAGCACCGCCTTCGCGAGCGGGACGAAGTACCCCGAGACCGCCTCGACCTCGCTCGTGGGGGCCGGGAATGTCTCCGGGTAGAGCCGGCGCTTGGCCTCGGTGATGAGCGGCTCGTGCCACCTGCCGGCGTCGCCCTCGCCGCACGGCTCGCCGGCGAGGTCGAGCGCCAGGCGCAACGCGGTGTCGAGGTCGCACGCCAGCAGCGAGCCGGCCGAGCCCGCCAGCCGCGTCAGCCGCCACCCCCTCGCGGAGACCGCATCGAGAAGGGCGGAGTTTCCCCCGCGAATCGCTTCCATCGGGAAAAAGTATACAGCCGGGCGGGATCGTCCCGGCCGAGCCGGCGCCCTACTCGATGCCGAGGCGGCTCCAGAGCGCGTCGACCTTCGCCTTGACCTCGGGGCTCATGACGATGTCGCCTGGCCACGGGCGGGCGAACCCTTCGGTCGGCCACTTGCGCGTCGCGTCGATCCCGACCTTGCTTCCCCACCACGGCATCGCCGAGGCGTGGTCGAGCGTCTCCGCCGGGCCTGTCACGAATTCCAGGTCGCGGCGGGGATCGATGTTCCCGAGGGCACGCCACGCCACTTCGGCGGGGTCCTGGACGTTGACGTCGGCGTCCACGACCACGATCACCTTGGTGAACGTCGCCTGCCCGAGCCCCCAGATCCCGTGCATCACCTTGCGGGCGTGCTGCGGGTAGCGCTTGTCGATCGCCACGATCATGAGGTTGTGGAACACCCCCTCGAACGGCATGTGGTAGTCCACGACCTCGGGAAGCATCTTGCGCATCAGCGGCAGGAACATCCGCTCGATCGCGTACCCCATGTAGCAGTCTTCCATCGGCGGGCGGCCGACGATCGTGGTGGGGTAGATCGCGTCGGCCCGGTGCGTGACCGCGGTGACGTGGAAGACCGGGTAGTCGTCCGCGAGCGAGTAGAAACCGGTGTGGTCGCCGAACGGCCCCTCGCGGCGGCGCTCGTCGGGGTCCACCCACCCCTCGAGCACCAGCTCCGCGCGCGCCGGGACCTCAATGTCCACGGAGACGCAGCGCACCATCTCGACCGCCTCGCGGCGCACGAAACCCGCGAACAGCATCTCGTCGATCCCCGGCGGCAGCGGCACCGCCGGCGCGAACATCGTGGCCGGGTCGCCCCCGAAGGCGACCGCGGCCTCGGTGCGCCGGCCCGCGGCACTCGTGTCGCGGAAGATCCGCGCCGCGTCGTGGTGCAGGTGCCAGTGCATCCCGGTCGTGTTGCGGTCGTAGAGCTGGAGGCGGTACATCCCGCAGTTGCGCCCGCCGGTCGCGGGGTCGCGCGTGATCACGTTCGTTAGCGTGAAGAAGCGGCCCCCGTCCTCCGGCCAGCACTGCAGCACGGGAAACTCGTTCAGGTCCACCTGGTCGCCGGTCTTCACAACCTCGTGCACCGGGCCGTCCTTCACCACCGTGGGGAAGATCCCCGCGACCTCGGCGAGCTTCGGCAGCGTCCTCACCTTGTCCAGCAACGACGTGGGCGCCTTCGGCTCGAGGAAGAAGTCGAGGCGGTCCGCCCACTCCTGCCACGAGGAAACCTCCAGCGCCCGCATCACCCGCGGGATCGAGCCGAATAGATTGACCGCGACCGGCATCGAGGCACTCTGCACGCGCTCGAAGAGCAGTGCTGGGCCTTGCTTTTTGACGACGCGGTCGGCGATCTCGGTGATCTCGAGGACCGGCGAGACCTCGGCCGCGATGCGCCGCAGCTCGCCACAGCTCTCGAGCGCCTTCAGGTAGTCGCGCAGGTCGCGAAACGCCATGGCCGCCTCCGTGCGTGGGATTGTCTCACGGGTGTGACGAGGGCACCGGGCACAGGGCGCAGCAGAGGCGTGGTCAGTGGTCCGTGGCCCGCGAGAAACTAGGTCCGCTGCTGCGGCCGACCCGAATGCTCGGTGTCACTCCGAGACCAGGCGGTAGCCGACGCCGGGCTCGGTCCGCAGGTAGCGCGGGCGCGCCGGGTCTTCCTCGATCTTGTGCCTGAGTTGGGCGACGTACACGCGCACGTAGTGGCTCTCATCGCCGTACTCGGGGCCCCAGACCTTTTGCAGGAGCTGGCGGTGGGTGAGGACCTTTCCCGCGTTCTTCACCAGGACGGCCAGGAGCTTGTACTCGATCGGCGTGAGCCGCAGCTCCCGCGCGCCCACGAACACCTGCCGGCGGTTGAGATCCACGCGGAGGTCGCCGCTCGTGAACACCGGCTCCTCGGCCCCGCCCTCGGCAGCCGACGCGTGTCGCAGCGCGACCCGCAGGCGCGCCATCAGCTCCCCCACCCCGAACGGCTTGGTCAGGTAATCGTCGGCCCCCGCTTCCAGGGCCGCCACCTTGTCGTTCTCCCGGTCACGCACCGAGAGCACGACGATCGGGACCTGCGACCACTCGCGCACCTCGCGAATCACGGCGACGCCGTCGCGGTCGGGGAGGCCGAGGTCGAGGACGACGACGTCGGGACGGAGGGCCGCGACCTTCTCGAGCGCCTCCGCGGCCGTGGCGGCCTCGGCGACGCGGCACCCCTCCCCGGCAAGGCTCGCCCGAAGGAAGCGCCGGATCGGCGCTTCGTCGTCGACGACCAGGACGAGGGGCTCGGCGGAGACCATATGCGGGGCCGCTTTCAGATCCGATCCTGGGCGATCGTACCATCGGCTCGGGTCTCGGCGGGCAGCTCGGGCGGTGGCCCGCCGAGCGGTAGCGCGAGCGAGAACACCGCACCCCCGCCGGCTCGGTTGGCTGCGGCGACCTTCCCTCCGTGCGCCGCCGCGACCGCCTTCGCGATGGCGAGGCCGAGGCCGGCTCCGGGCTGTCCGTTCTCCGAAGCGCGCCGGTAGAACTTCTCGAAGACGCGCTGCTCCTCGCCGGCTTCCAGGCCGGGGCCCCGGTCGCTCACCTCGATGATCATCCAGTCGCCCTCGACCCGGGCCGAGACCTCGATCGGTGAAGCGGGGGGCGTGTACTTGAGAGCGTTCTCGAGGAGGTTGACCAGCGCCTGGCCGATCAGCGTCGTGTCGAGCGGGACGAGCGGAAGGGAGTCCGGGACCCGGGTGCGGAGCTCGCGTCCGGCCAGCAGTCCTTCGATCTGCCCGAGGGCGGCGCCGACGACCTCCTCAACCGGCTGCCACTCCTTGCGGATATTGATGGCCCCGGCTTCCAGCCGCGTCATGTCGAGCAGGTTCCCGATGAACCGGTTCAGGCGCTCGGCTTGGTCGTTGATCGACTGCACCAGCTCCCGCCGGGTCTCGGCGGGAAGGGATTCGGAACTCCGCAGAATCGTGCTCGAGGCCCCGGCGATCGCCGCCAGCGGCGTGCGGAGGTCGTGCGACACGGAGGCCAGCAACGCGCTTCGGGTCCGCTCCGTTTCCGCCAGGAGCAGGGCGACCTGCGCCTCGGCGGCCAGGTTCGTCCGCTCGACCGCCAGGGCGATCTGGCTCGCGAACGCTTCCATGAGGTGCAGGCGCTCGGAGTCGAGCGGCCCCCGGCCCGGACTGATGCCGATCACGCCGACGGCGCCGCGGGCCACCAGGAGGGGGAGGAAGAGCGCGATGCTGCCGGGGAGGGTTGCGGTGCCGAGGCCGGCCCGCTCGGCGTGGTCCAGGCACCACTGCGCGACCGAGAGTTCCTTCGGGTCGAGGGCGAACGCCGCGTCCCCGGAGAACGCGGCCTTCAACCTCCCGTCCCGGTGCGGGAGGAATATCGCGACCTGCCCCTCGAAGACTTCCGCGAGGTGGCGGCCCGCGACGCGCACGACCTCGTAGGTCTCCCCCGCGCTGGCGCAGGCGCGGCTGACCGCGTACAGCGCCGCCGTGCGCCGCTCCTGCGCTCGCGCGGCCCCGGCCTGGTCCCGCACGCGGGCCGCGAGGTTCGAGATGACGAGCGCAACCACGAGCATCATGCCGAACGTCAGCACGTACTGGGTGTCGCCGACGGCGAACGTGTAGCGGGGGGGGACGAAGAAGAAATCGAACGCCGCGACGCTCAGGACCGAGGAGAGAGCCGCGGGGCCTCGCCCCGCCCGCAGCGCAACGACCAGTACCCCCAGCAGGTACACCATGATGATGTTGGCGAGCGCGAGCCGTTCGGCCAGGAGCGCTGCCAGGAGCGTGCAGAGGGTGACGACAATCGCGGCAAAGCCGTAGGCGGGCCAACGGCTGTGGTTGCGGCGTGATACCGGCTCGTGCGATGTCTCCTCCTCGGGCTTCCCGCTGATGACGAAGACGTCGATGTCGCCGCTCCCCCGCACCAGCCGCTCCACGAACGACCCGTGCAGGAGCGTTCGCCAGCGCGGCTCCACCGGCTTCCCGACCACCAGCTTCGTGACGTTCCGGCGGCGCGCATAGGCGAGGATCTCCTCAACGTCGTCCCCGCCGGTCAACCTGGCGGTCTCCGCGCCGAGCTGCTCGGCCAGCCGCAGCGTCCGCTCGAGCTGTTCGAGGTCTGCGTCGGCGAGGTGGAGCTGGGACGGGGTCTCGACGTATACGGCCACCCACTCGGCCTGGAGGCGCGCCGCCATCCGTCGCGCCGCCCGGACCAGGCGGACCGCGTAGGGGCTAGGCCCGACGCAGACCAGCACCCGCTCCGAGGTCGGCCAGGTCTCCCGGACCGCGTGCTCGTGCCGGTAGCGCTGCATCTGGGCGTCCACCCGCTCCGCGGTGCGGCGCAGTGCCAGCTCGCGGAGCGCGATCAGGTTGCCTTCGCGAAAGAAGCTCTCGGCCGCGCGCCCGGCGATCTCGGGGACGTAAACTTTGCCCTCGGCAAGGCGCTTGCGCAGCTCCTCGGCGGGCAGGTCCACCAGCTCGATCTCGGCAGCCCTGTCCAGGATCGCGTCGGGCACCGTCTCCCTCACCGTCACGCCGGTAATCTGGGCCACGACGTCATTGAGGCTCTCGAGGTGTTGGACATTCAAGGTGGTGTAGACATCGATCCCGGCGCGCAGTAGCTCCTCGACGTCGCGGAACCGCTTCGCGTGCCGGGACCCCGGGGCGTTGGTATGGGCGAGCTCGTCGACCACGATGAGGGTCGGGCGCCGCTCCAGCGCCAGATCGATGTCGAACTCCTCCAGGCGCGTGCCGCGGTAGGAGAGCTGCCGCCGGGGTAGGATCTCGAGGCCCTCGAGCAGCGACTCGGTCTCGCGCCGGCCGTGGGTCTCGACCCAGCCGACCGTGACGTCGACGCCGTCCGCGCGCAGCGCCCGAGCCGCCTCCAACATCGTGTAGGTCTTCCCGATGCCCGGGGCGGCGCCGAAGAAGACCTTGAGCCTGCCCTGCGCCTTCCGGACCTCTTCCTCCTGCACGCGGGCGAGCAGCTCGTCGGGGTCGGGTCGCCGGTTCTCCATGCTCTTTCTACGATACCGCTGTTCAGGGGCGGAGGCGATCGAGGGCCAGGTTGAGCAACAACACGTTGACGCGGGGCTCACCGAGGAACCCCAGGGTACGGCCCTGGCTGAGCGCTTGTACCAACTGCCGCAGCCGTTCGGCCGGAACGCCCCGAGCTGCGGCCACACGGTTGACCTGGACCAATGCCGCAGCCACGGAGATGTCAGGGTCGAGGCCGCTGCCCGAGGTTGTCACGAGGTCCACCGGGATCGGTTCGGTGAGGGTTGGATCCGCCTGCCTGAGCGTCGCGACGCGATCGTGCACCGCTGTGACGAGCGCCGGGTTGGTCGGCCCGAGGTTGGATCCGGTGGAGCCCGATGCGTCATACGGCGCCGGAGAAGTTGCCGAAGGGCGACTCCAGAAGTACCCAGGAGCGGAGAACGGCTGGCCGATGAGGCGCGACCCCCGTTCCTTCCCGTCGACCACCTTCAGTGAGCCGTTCGCACGCTCGGGGAAAATGGTCTGCGCGATGCCGGTCACTACCAAGGGGTACGCGATGCCGGTCACGACGGAAAGCGCGGCGAAAAGGACCAAAGCCGGACGAAGTTGTGTGGACATCCCAAGCCTCCTCAGGTGAGGCGCAACACCTGCAGCAGCAGGTCGATGGCCTTGATGCCTACGAACGGGGCGACGATACCCCCGAGGCCGTAGATTAAGAGGTTGCGGCGTAGCAGCGCGGCTGCGCCGATCGGACGGTACTCGACCCCGCGCAACGCCAGTGGGATCAGGGCAACGATAATGAGCGCGTTGAAAATCACCGCGGACATCACAGCACTCGACGGTGTGGCCAGGTGCATGATGTTGAGCGCACCGAGCTGGGGGTAGGTGGCGACGAACATCGCTGGGATGATCGCGAAGTACTTCGCGACGTCGTTGGCGATCGAGAACGTCGTCAGCGAGCCGCGCGTCATCAGGAGCTGCTTGCCGATCTCCACCACCTCGATGAGCTTGGTTGGGTTGGAGTCGAGGTCCACCATGTTGCCCGCTTCTTTCGCCGCCTGCGTGCCGCTGTTCATCGCCACCGCAACGTCGGCCTGCGCGAGCGCCGGCGCGTCGTTGGTTCCGTCTCCGGTCATGGCGACGAGGCGCCCGCCGGTCTGCAGCTCCCTGATCAAGCGCAGCTTCGCTTCCGGCGTGGCCTCGGCCAGGAAATCGTCAACCCCGGCCTCGGCCGCGATCGCCGCCGCCGTGAGCGGGTTGTCGCCCGTGATCATCACGGTCTTGATGCCCATTTTGCGGAGCTCGGCGAAACGCTCGCGGATCCCACCCTTGACGATATCCTTGAGCTGGATCACGCCGAGCACCCGGGGGCCGTCCGCCACCACCAGCGGCGTCCCGCCGCTCTTGGCGATCCGGTCCACACTGGCGCGCACGCTCTCGTCGAATGCCCCGCCTAGCGCCGTCACGAACACCTCGACGGCGTCCGCGGCACCCTTGCGAATCTGTCGCCCGTCGAGGTCAACGCCACTCATGCGCGTCTGTGCCGAGAAGGGAACGAACGTCGCGCCCAGGGATTGCACGTCGCGGCCACGCAAGCCAAATTTCTCCTTGGCCAGTACCACGATGCTGCGCCCCTCCGGAGTCTCGTCGGCAAGGGAGGAGAGCTGGGCTGCGTCCGCCAGGTCATCCTCGCGCACCCCAGCGGCCGGAACGAACGCTGTCGCCTGCCGGTTGCCCAGGGTGATGGTCCCCGTCTTGTCGAGGAGGAGCACGTCCACGTCGCCCGCCGCTTCCACCGCGCGCCCCGAGGTCGCGATGACGTTCGCCTGGATCATGCGGTCCATCCCTGCAATCCCGATGGCGGAGAGCAGGCCACCGATGGTGGTCGGGATCAGGCACACAAGCAGCGCCACGAGCACAGTAACGCTGACTGGTAGCCCCTTGGCTGCCACCTTTACCGAGTAGAGCGAGAACGGTAGCAGAGTCGCGACCGCGAGAAGAAAGACGATCGTGAGGGCGGCGAGCAGGATCGAGAGCGCAATCTCGTTGGGCGTTCGCTGCCGCTTGGCGCCCTCCACCATGGCAATCATCCGATCGAGAAACGTCTCTCCCGCCTCGGCCGTGACGCTCACGACGACCCAGTCAGAGAGGACCCTCGTGCCCGCCGTCACGGCGCTGCGGTCGCCGCCCGACTCGCGGATCACCGGAGCGCTCTCGCCGGTGATCACGCTCTCGTCCACCGACGCGATCCCCTCGATCACCTCACCGTCGCAGGGAATGATGTCGCCGGCCTCGACGAGCACCGCGTCGCGCCTGTGCAGCATTTGCGCCGGAATCGGGGCCCAGCTCGCACCATGGCGGGGTTCGGCCATGAACTTGGCAGTGAGTTCCTTGCTCGACCGGCGCAAAGCGTCCGCTTGCGCCTTGCCGCGCCCCTCGGCCATCGCCTCGGCGAAGTTGGCGAACAGCACCGTGAACCACAGCCACGCGGAGACCGCCAGGATGAACCCGGCCGGCGCCTCGCCCTTGCCGATCAGCGCCTGGATGAAGAGACATGTGGTGAGGACGCTGACCACCTCCGTGACGAACATCACCGGGTTCCTGACCTGGTGGCGGGGATCGAGCTTCCTGAACGAATCGAGGATCGCGCGCCGCACGATGGCGGGCTCGAACAGCTTGAGAGCTTGGACTCTGCTTGGCATCTATCTTCTCCTCAGTGTGCTGCCGCCAGCATCTGGAGGTGCTCGACGATCGGGCCGAGCGCCAGCGCCGGGAAGAACGTGAGTGCGGCCACCAGCAACACCGTGCCGATGAGCAGACCAACGAACAGCGGCGTGTGGGTCGCAAGGGTGCCGGCACCGACCGGCGTGAGCTTCTTCGCGGC
>Ga0075520_1000211_pt1 | contig 23247 bp, 13 predicted proteins | sample NGEPerB_FD_75100 | JGI IMG/M metagenome (GOLD analysis project Ga0075520, IMG submission 75100) | Arctic peat soil microbial communities from the Barrow Environmental Observatory site, Barrow, Alaska, USA - NGEE PermafrostAB12-B | ecosystem: Environmental > Terrestrial > Soil > Wetlands > Peat ... | reverse complement strand
GCGGCCGGGGATGCGGCGCATGAGCGGCTTGGCGACGGCCATGAATCCGAGGCCGGGCCCGCCGAAGCTCATGGCGTTGCCGAGCGACTGCGCCTCGCCGATGACGATGTCGGCATCGAGCCGTCCGGGCGCTTCGAGGAGGCCGAGCGACACCGGGTCGGCGACGACCACGAGGAGAGCGCCGGCGGCGTGCGCGATCTGCGCGGCGGCGGCGACGTCCTCCAGGGCGCCGAAGAAGTTCGGCTGCTGCACGACGACCGCGGCGGTGTCGGCGTCGACGACGCGCTCGAGCGCGGCGAGGTCGGTCGCAGCGCCCGCCAGCAGGTCGACGACCTGCGGGCGCGGCCCGTGCCCGGCCGTCTCCGTGACGAGCACCTGCCGGTACTCGGGGTGCACGCCGGCGCTCAGCACGACCCTGCCGCGCCGCGTCTGGCTGCCGGCCAGGACCGACGCCTCGGCCAGCGCCGTGCCGCCGTCGTACATCGAAGCGTTGCTGACGTCCATGCCGGTGATCTCGCAGATCGCCGTCTGGAACTCGAAGATGCTCTGCAGCACGCCCTGGCTGCGCTCCGGCTGGTAGGGCGTGTAGGCGGTCAGGAACTCGCCGCGGCCGATGATCGCGTCGACGATCGCCGGCACGTAGTGGTCGTAGATCCCGGCGCCAAGGAAGGAGACGAGCGCGCTCGCCGGCGTGTCCGCCGCGGCGAGCCGCCGCAACTCGTCCAGCACCTCGAGCTCCGAGAGGCCGGCGGGCAACGCCAGCGTCTCCCGCCGGCGCACGTCCTCTGGGATGTCGGCGAACAGCTCCTCGATGCTCTCCGCCTTGACGGCGGCGAGCATCGTACGCAGGTCCGCGTCGCTGTGCGGTACGTAATCGGTGGGGCCCTGCGGCACGTCAGGCCTCGTCGAGGAAGGCCTTGTAGGCGTCCGCGTCCAGAAGCTCTCCCAGCTGGCCCGGCGCGGTCATCCGGATACGGATGATCCAGCCCTCGCCGTAGCAGTCGTCGTTGACCCGCTGGGGCTCGTCCTGCAAGGCGTCGTTGACCTCCACGACCTCGCCCGTGAGCGGCGCGAAGACGTCAGTGACGGCCTTGACCGACTCGAGCTCGCCGTACGGGGAGGCTGCGGTGACCTCGGCGCCCACGGCGGGAAGGTCCGCATAGACGATCTCGCCGAGCGCGTCCTGGGCGAACCACGTGATGCCGAAGACGGCGTCCTCACCGTCGACGCGCACCCAGTCGTGCTCCTTGTAGTACCTCAGGTCCTGGGGATAGCTCTCGTCGGCCATCGTGCCTCCTCGCGCGCTGCCGCAGGTCGTTCCCAAGGTGCCCGCGGTGCGTGCGGCAGAAACGCCCGCGGGCCCGGATGCTGTCCCGGCGCCGGGCCACAAAAAAGACAGGGTGGATTCCCCACCCTGTCTGACTGCCGGCGCGCCGTGCGCCTGGTCATCCGGGGGTCCGTCCAGTCGCGATCCGTTGGCCTGAGAGTTTCGGCGCCTGCGGCGCCTTGCCCCTTCGGCGTCCGCCCTTGGACGGACTCTCGCGCGGCCTTCTACCGGGCTGCCTCGCTGTGGCTCAGCCGTCACACTGTAGCACCGCGGCGAGCGACGGGACAAGACGGCGGCGGGCAGCCGGGCATTCGGCCGCGGCGCCGCGCGCGCCGCATCGGGCCGCGAACCCGTCTACTTGACGGTGAAACCGCGCCAGGCGCTCACGGTCGCGGCGAAGGAAGCGTCGGCCGGCCGCTCGGCGCGCACGCGCCAGGAGCCGGCGGTCTGCAGCTTGACGGCGGCGGCATAGGTGGACGACGTCGCCGTGCCGCCGACCGCAGTCACAGTCGCGGCCGTGGTCACGGGGACCTTTCGCTTCGTCACCCACAGGGTGCCGTCGTACCGTTGAAAGACGAGACGCACGGCGCTCTTGCCGGCCGGCAGCCGCGGCGCGACGGCACCGGCGACGGTCAGGGCGCCGCCGCTCGCCACAGTCCCCGCCGTCTTCGGCGTGCCCAGGCGCACGTGCGGCGTCAGCGTCACGGCCGCGCTCACGGCACTCACGTAGGCCGCACCCGCCGGCTGCACCGCGGGTGGCGAGAAGGCCGCCCGCGCCACGGTCCACAGCGCGGGCCTGAACGCGAGCGTCGCGATGCCGTCCGCCCCGGTAAGGCCGGCGCCCGCGGGCGTCCAGGAGCCGCCGGCGCGACGCTGCAGCGTCACCCGCGCGCCAGCCACGGGCTGGCCGGACGCATTGGTCAGCATGGCGGTGAGGTGCGCGGACACGCCCCACGCCGGGGTGTCGTGAACGACCGTGATGCCCATCCGCGGCAGCCGGTCGCCCACCGTGAACCCGGAGGCCGGGGCTGCCAGGAGGGCGATCACGTACCGTAGGTTGTCGAGGGCGGGTACGACGTCGCCGGGCGCGAGGAGGCTCTCCGCGCCTCCGGCCAGATCGCGCCGGTAGGTGACCAGGCCGGTCGCTCCCTGCTCGTTCCAGTAGGCGAAGCCGTCCCGAGCGCCCGGCTCGCCTACCGGCGGCGTCGCCGTCGTCACTTCGACCAGCGGGACCGGCGGCGGACTGTAGGAGCTCGCGCGGGGATTGGTCTTGAGGAACTTGACCGGGTCCACCCAGCCGCCGTGGTCGGCCCAGCTCTTGGGAACGTGGCCCTCGTACATGTTGCCGTCGCGATACACCGTGCTCGGGTGGATGCCGAAATGGAGGTGGTCGCAGCCGTTGACGGTGGCGATGACGACGCCGGCGGTCACGTGCTCGCCGGCCTTGAACCTGAGGCCCGAGATGTGCCCGTATACGGCGCGGAACTCCTGGCCGGCGGCGGTCCTGTGGACGATGATCATGCACCCGCCGGGCGACCCTCCGGGCCCGTAGCCGCCCGCGTCGGCGCGCGAGATCCAGACGGTGCCGTCGCCGACGGCGTACACCGGGTGGCCGGCGGCGGCGTGCATGTCCTGGGCGACGTGCACGTACGCGCCCCGCGGCTGCAGCCAGCTGTCGCCCCAGTCGCTGAAGTCCTCCGTCCCTACGGGCCAGAACCAGCCGCCGGATCCGGGCGTGGACGCCGCGTAGGCCCTCGCCGGCCCGGCCGCGACGGGCTGGACAACGAGCGCCCCGGCAAGCGCGAGCAGCGCCAGGGTGGCGAGGATGACGGATGAGAGGGCGGAGGTCCGCGCCGCGATGGTCCGCCGGTGCCGGGTCACGCTTGACCTCCCGTCGCCGTTGGCCCGAAGGCCCGTCGCGGCAGTATGACATACGTCCCCGGAACGCTGAACACGGCCGGGTGGCGGTAGGCGATAGGGTTTTCCGCGCGCCCGGGCGTTTGAGGCATCGGCGTGGCCCGGCCAGCAACGTGGCCGCAACACCTCGGTCGCCATCCGGTCAAGGACTGAGCACACGGTGCTGACACCCTGACAGACGCAGACCCAAAGGGGCTGGGCCGCATTCGCGGCCTAGCTCTCTCTTTGTGCGGCTCATCGCCCATTCGCAGCCGAAGCTCACTTTCGACATTTTCGGCGCACGAAACGATAATAGGCGGCAAACGGTCGTTAACTTTTGTTGCCGCTGTGGTACTTTAGCTAGCAAGTGTGGACGGGGACGACACTCTTCGACGGCTGTCCGGCCATCTCGACTGCGTTCTGAGCAAACGACGCCACACAATCCCCGACCACCGGTACACGCAGTGCAAGCGGCTTGTCACACCCGAGGTCTGTAGTGGCCCGGGAGCTCGCGGCAGGTCGAACCAAGGCGAAAGGACGCGATGCAATGGGTAGACGCCGGAATCTGATCGTGCTTTGCGTGGCAATGGCGCTGACAGCGGGTCTCTGGGTGGTGGTGCCTTCGCTCGCGGGCACGCCGCAGCCCACCAAGCAGGCGGTCTCACACGCAGGCGTGATCTCGCCGCGCCACGTGTTCCACGGCCACATCAACAACGCCGACCGCAAGGCCGCGGCGGCTCGCGCGGCCGCGCTCGGTCTCAAGCCGGGCGGGACGGCCAAGGCCAAGGCAGCCACGGCGGCATCGGGCATCCCGGACTACTTCGGGACCATCCCCAACTTCGCCAACAGCCCCCTGCCCAACGGTCCCATCGCCAGCATCGCGGTCATGGATCGCGGCGCCGGCTACGGCAAGTCGGCCACCGTCAGGATCACGGACATCAGCTGGGGATCGGGTAAGGGTGCGAAAGCCAAGGCCAAGCTCCGCAGCGGGCACATCGTGTCCATCAAGGTGACCAAGGCCGGTAGCCACTACACCGACCCCATAGTGACCATCACGGGCAAAGGCCACAGCGCCGTCGCCATGGCGACCCTGAAGAGCTCCAAGCTCAGCGGCGGAATCCGCAAGTTCGTCGATGCCCTGCCGGGCCTCGGCTCGACCGGCAAGAACGCGCTGGGCCAGTACATCCCGGTTGCCGTCCCCGACACGACGACGTTCCCGGGATCGGACTACTACGAGATCGGCCTCGTGCAGTACACCGAGAAGCTGAGCCGCGACCTCCCCGCCACGAGGCTGCAAGGCTACGTGCAGATCGAGACACCGGCGAACGCGAGCAAGAGCTTGCACGTCCCGCTCACCTACCCCGCCGGCAACCCGATCCTGGACGCCACCGGCGCGCAGGTCTTCGGCGTCGACAAGCCTCAGTACCTGGGGCCGATCATCGTCGCGGTCGGGCGCGCGGCAGGCGACGCCACGCCCTCGAACATTCCGGTGCGCGTGAAGTTCACCAACTACCTGCCCCCGAACAGCCACCTGTTCCTGCCGGTTGACACGACCCTGATGGGCGCCGGCACGGGACCGCTCGGTGACGCGGCGGGCAACTACACGCAGGATCGCGCCACCCTGCATCTCCATGGTGGCGCCACGCCGTGGATCAGCGACGGCACGCCGTACCAGTGGACCGCTCCAAGCGCCGATACGACCGCATACAAGAAGGGCGTGAGCGTCCAGACCGTGCCCGACATGTGGTACGACGCGATCACGCACAAGGTGGTCCCTGCCGGCACCGCTGGGGCGACGAATGACCCTGGCCCCGGCTCGCTGACCTTCTACTACACCAACCAGCAGAGCGCGCGGCTGATGTTCTACCACGACCACGCCGTCGGCCTCACTCGCCTCAACGTCTACGCCGGCGAGGCTGCGCCGTACCTGCTGACCGACAAGGTCGAGCAGGACTTCACCAACGGGACGAACAGCTCGGGCGCCAACCCCTCCAAGGCGAAGGTCATCCCGACCACCGAGATCCCGCTCGTCATTCAGGACAAGACCTTCGTGCCAAGCGGCGCGCAGCTCCCCAACGAGGATCCGACGTGGAACGTCGCCGCGTGGGGCGGCACCGGCAGTCTCTGGCTGCCGCACGTCTACATGCCGAACCAAAACCCCTACGACTCAAAGGGCGTCAACGCCATGGGTCGTTGGGACTACAACCCCTGGTTCTATCCACCGGTCGTCGGCCAGGTCTACGGACCGATCGCCAACCCGCTCTTCGGCACGACACCACTTGAAGGCCCGCAGATCCCGGGGACGCCGGAGGCCAGAGGGACCTCGCCGACCATCGTCCCCGAGTCCTTCATGGACACGGCGATAGTCAACGGCACCGCCTATCCGTTCCTCAAGGTGCAGCGCAAGGCATACCGGTTCCGGATCCTCAACGCCTCCGACGACCGCATGCTCAACCTGCAGCTCTACTACGCCAAGACCAACGCTCCCATGTGGAAGTCCAATGGCAAACTGAACAACGCCAGCGCGGGCGAGGTGCCGATGGTCCAGGCGGCCGCAGGCACCGGCCTGCCGTCGACCTGGCCGACGGACGGCCGCGCGGGCGGCGTGCCGAGCCCCTCAGCGGTCGGCCCGTCGATGATCCAGATCGGCAACGAGGGCGGCTTCCTGCCGAACCCCGTGGTGCTCAAGAACACGCCGGTCGGCTACGAGTACTTCCGCCGCACCATCACGGTCCTGAACGTCACCAACAAGACGCTCTTTCTGGGACCGGCGGAGCGCGCCGACGTGATCATCGATTTCTCCAAGGTGCCCAAGGGCGCCAAGCTGATCCTCTACAACGACGCGCCCGCTCCCGATTCGGCCTTTGACACGCGGGTCGACTACTTCACCGGCGACGGTGACCAGACCACGAGTGGCGGCGCGCCCAACACCTCGGCCGGCTACGGTCCCAACACGCGCACGGTCATGCAGTTCCAGGTGTCCGGGTCCGCGGCCAAGGCCTACAATCTGAACGCGCTCAAGACGGCCTTGCCGCAGATGTTCGCCGCCGATCAGCCCGCGCCGGTCGTGCCCGAGCCGGCATACAACAAGGCCTACAACGCCAACTACCCGCTCACCGTCATGAAGGGGGTCGAGTCTTCGCTCACGTTCACCCCGACCGGGGCGAGCGAGGTCAACAGCGTCAACGTGACGGCCGGCGGCAGCGGCTACACCGTGCCGAGCGTCGCCATCACCGGCGGCGGCGGCACCGGCGGCACCGCAGTGGCAACGGTGACGGGCGGTGTGGTCAGCTCGATCACGATCACCAACCCCGGCATCGGCTACACGACGGCGCCGACGATCACTATCTCGGGTGGCGGAGCCACAACCGATGCGACCGCCACGGCGACCGTGGTCGGCAACGAGATCAACGCTATCGCCGTCACGACTGGCGGTGCTGGCTACACGTCGCCGACCGTCGCCTTCACCGGCGGCACCGGCAGCGGCGCCGTCGGCACCGTGTCGGTGACGGCCGGTGCGGTCTCCGCAGTCACCATCACCAACCCCGGGTCCGGGTACACCACGTTGCCTGCCGTCACGATCACGGGTGGCGGAGGCACCGGGGCAACCGGCACCGCCAGCTACGCGCTCGAGATCCCTCAGCAGGAGAAGGCGATCGTCGAAGGGTTCGACATGGACTACGGGCGCATGAACGCCGTGCTTGGTACGGGTCTTGCGAATGGTGGCCCCTCAGTCGGTACCGCTACGCCGTACTCCTACGCCAACCCGCCGACCGACTTCATCCTGAACTCGCTGGGGAAGCAGATCGGCTCGCTTGGTGACGGCACGCAGATCTGGCGCGTCGACCACCAGGGCGTGGACACTCACGCCATCCACTTCCATCTCGTCAACGTGCAGGTCATCAACCGCGTGGCCATCGACGGTCAGATCTTCGCGCCTGACCCCAATGAGCTGGGCTGGAAGGAGACCGTGCGCATGAACCCCGGCCAGGACGTGATCCTGGCGGTCCGGGCGATGTCGATGACGCTGCCGTGGAAGATCGGCGTCAGCGTCCGTCCGCTGGAGCCCAGTGTGCCTCTCGGGGCTCAGTTCATGGACGCCAACGGCACGATGGTCGTCAACACCATGCAGAACTACGGCTGGGAGTACGTGTGGCACTGCCACCTGCTCGGCCACGAAGAGAACGACATGATGCGGCCCTTCGTGTTCCAGGCGGCACCGTCCGAAGTCACCGGCGTCACGGCGACGGCCGGAGCCGGCCCGCCGGTGACCGTCGCGTGGACTGACACGGCAACGACTCCCGCCGCGACCATGTACACGGTCGAACGGGCCACGGATGCGGCTTTCACGCAGAATGTCGTGGACACGCCCATCAACAACCCGACGGCCACGTCCTTCACCGACACCTCCGTCACCACCGGGACGCCCTACTACTACAGGGTGAGGGCGGAGGACGACATCAGCTACAGCGACTGGACGGCGGCGGTTCCCGCCCCTGTGACACCATGAGTCGTCGTTAGCCAAGCTCGGGCCCGGCGCAACCCGGCGCCCGCAGACGCAGACCCAAAAGGGCCGGGCCGCTTACGCGGCCCGGCCCTTTGTCTTGCGATATCCCCACAGGTGGTTCCCGCCGCCGCTCGAGCGGATCAGCCCGGGAGCGCCCAGATCACGGCGCGGATCAGCCCACCCAGCCGAGGTCGTTCCAGTAGGCGCGCACCGTGCGCGAGCGGCCGCGCGCTTCGAGGACGAGCGTGTCCGGGAGCCGGCGCCCGCCCGGATCGATGAAGAGGTCGAAGCCCTCCGCCTCGATACGGCGGAAGTCGCGCCCGTCAGGACCGGGCGGCTCGGTGCTGGTCTCGAGAAGCGTGATCCGGCCGCAGCAGCGCCCGTGCAGCTTGGTCCACACGAAGAGGCGGCCGCCGCGCTGGGCGACGAGCGAGCGCACCTCATCCGACATCTCCAGCTTCATGAGCGGCGCGCCGGTCACCCGGCGCCGGCCTCGAGTGCGTGCCGCACGGCGCGCGCCAGCGCCTCCGGCGGCTGCGCGCCGCTCACGGCGAAGCGCCCGTCGATGACGAACGTCGGTACGGCGTGGATGCCGGACTCCTGCGCGCGCCGCTCCTCGGCGCGCACCTCGGCCGCGAAGCCATCGCCGGCCAGGACTTCCGCGGCACGCTCCGCCGGCAGGCCGGCGGCCTCGGCGAGGCCGGTCAGCACGCCGTGATCGCCGATGTCGCGACCCTCGGCCCAGTAGGCGTGAAACAGGCCGTCGGCGAGCGCCTGCTGCACATCCGGTCCCACTTCGAGGGCCGCCGTCAGCAGGCGGTGGGCGGCGAACGTGTTCGGCCTCAACGCCTGGGCGCCCATGTCGCGCAGCGGCAGCCCTTCGGCGGCCGCCACCCCCGCGAGGCGCGCGTGGATCTCCTCCACGGTCGCCGCGTCATACTTGGCCTCCAGGGAGGCGCGCGCATCGACTCCTTCGGCCGGGATCGTGGGGTCAAGCTCGAAGGCGCCGTATCGCCACTCCACCTCGGCAGCCGCCTCGCCCAGCTCCGCCAGTGCTCCTCGCCAGCGCTCCACGCCGACATAGCACCATGGTCAGACGATGTCGGACCAGATCACGACGTCGATCACTGCGGTCTCCTCTCTGTCGCACCGACTCGCTGCCTGAACGGACTCGTTGCTCTCCAGCATGCCCGTGCGAGCCAGCTGTCACGCTCCCGGACGTGCAAACCGCTGCCGGGCTGCCCAGCGACCGGATCGCTGCCGAGATGCCGGGCCGCTGGTGAGTCGGGAAGGCTTTTGCTACGGTCCGCAGGCACTCGACACGAGCGGGAGAGAGCCGATGATCGAAGCACCACCCCACATCCTTGAGCTGCTGGATCTCGCCACGGATCTCGCGCTCGCCGCCGGAAGGGTCCACGCGGATGGGCGGCGCGGCGTGCTGCACGTCGAGACCAAGTCGACGCCGACCGACCCGGTTAGTCAGGTCGACCGCAAGGCCGAGCGGCTTATCGTCGAGGGCATCGCGGCGGCGCGGCCGGACGACGGCCTGCTCGGCGAAGAGGGCGCCTCGCGCGTGGGGACGAGCGGAGTCCGCTGGGCGATCGACCCGCTCGACGGCACGACAAACTACATCTACGGCTATCCGGCCTACGCGGTGTCCATCGCGGTCGAAGTGGACGGTCGACCGGAGGTCGGCGTGGTCTACGACTCGAGCGCCGGCCGCCTCTACCGGGCGGTCAGCGGCTTCGGCGCGGTATGCGACGACCGCCCCTTGCACGCGCGCGAGCAGGCGGACCTGTCGCGCGCCCTAGTCGCCACCGGGTTCTCCTACGCGGCCGCGCAGCGCGAGCGCCAGGGCGCGGCCGCCGCCTACGTCCTCAGCCGCGTGCGCGACATCCGGCGCGGCGGCACGGCAGCGCTCGACCTGTGCCACGTCGCCGCCGGTCACGTCGACGCCTACTGGGAGCTCGACCTCTCGCCGTGGGACTCGGCGGCCGGCGCTGTGATCGCGCTCGAGGCCGGCGCGGCAGTGGAGTTCCCGGCGGCGGCGCACGGCAGCGGGCCCGCCGTGGTCGCCGCGCACCCCTCGCTCATGCCGGCGTTCCTCGGCCTGCTGCGCGAGGCCGGCGCGCTGGCCTAGCAGGGCGACGCGCCGGCGTGGCCGGCGAGCGCGCCGCGGCCGGTCGCGTCCGGGTGCGTCCGGGCGCCAGAACTTCAGATCAGCCGGAGCAACTCCAGCGGATGGTCGATCACGGCGCTCGCGCCCGCCTCGACGAGCTCCTCGCGCGTCCGAAAGCCCCACGACACGCCGACCGGCGTCATCCCGGCGGCCAGTGCGGTGCGCATGTCGGTCGGCGAGTCGCCGACGTACAGCATCCGGCCGGGCTCGAGCCCGAGGCTTGCGGCGGCGAGCAGCGCCCCCGCCGGGTCGGGCTTGAGCGGGACGTCCGGCCGCGCGCCGGCGACCGCGTCGAAGGCGCCGTCCGCGAACAGCGCCGCCACGATCCGGCGCGTGGGCTCGTCGGCCTTGTTGCTGAGCACGGCCAGCCTCAGACCGGCGGTCTTGAGCGCGGTCAGCAGCTCCGGCACGCCCGCGTACAGGTGCGTCTTGATCAGGCTGTGCGCGCCGTAGTCGGCCATCATCAGCGCGAAGCACCGCTCGATCGTCGGCTCGTCGCGCCTGTCCGCCGACAGCGCAGCGCGCACCAGCTGGTGGATGCCGTGGCCGATCAGGCGCTGGTACCCGGCGTAGCTGTGCTCCGGCAGTCCCTCGCCGCGCAGGACCCGGTTCATCGCGTCGGCGAGGTCCTCCAGCGTGTCGGCGAGCGTGCCGTCGAGGTCGAAGAGGATGCCGCCGAAGCGCCTGGGTGTCCGCGGTCCGCTCATGTGCAGGGTGTATACCACCGCGCGGGGCCGAGTGATGCAGGCGCAGGGCCTACTGATGCAGGCGCGGGCCCACAGATGCGGGGGCGAGGCTTGCCGGCGCAGCCGCCGGGCACAGTAGGATGCAGCGGAGACATCCCGGCGCGGCAGACGCGCGCGGCAGACCGGCGGCCCGGCCGCAAGCACGAACGGAGGAGCAACGATGAGTGGACGGCTCGACGGCAAGGTGACGATCGTCACGGGAGCGGCATCGGGGATCGGCAAGGCGACCGCCATCCGCTTTGCGGAAGAGGGCGCCAGGGTCACCTGCGTCGACATCGACGGCGACGCCAACGCGGCGACGGCGAGGGAGATCGGTGACGCCGCTTTCGCGGTGCAGGCCGACATCTCCGACCCGGAGCAGGTCAAGGCCTACACCGACGGCACCGTCCAGCGCTGGGGCAAGCTCGACGTCGCCTTCAACAACGCCGGCGTCAACCTGCCCGGCGTGTTCCATGAGGTTCCCGACGAGGTCATCGACCGCACGCTCAACGTCAACGTCAAGGGCACCATGTTCGGTTGCCGCTATGCGATCCCGTACATGCTCGAGCAGGGCGCCGGCTCGCTCATCAACACGACCTCGGTCAACGGCATCGTCGCCGAGCCGTTCCTGACGGTGTATGCCGCCTCCAAGGGCGCGATCGTGATGCTCTCCAAGGGGATCGCGCTCGACTACGTCAAGAAGGGCATCCGCTGCAACGCCATCGCCCCGGGCTGGGTCGACACGCCGGTCAACTACGCCCACGCGGAGATGTTGGGCGGCCTGCAGCACGTCTACGACACGATCGACTCGTTCCAGCCGATCGGCCGTCCGGGCGAGCCGCGCGAGATCGCCAACTGCGCCCTGTTCCTCGCCTCCGACGAGTCGTCGTTCGTCACCGGGACGGTGCTGGTCGCGGACGGAGCGATGACGGCGCAGTAGGCCCCGCGGGCAGAGGCCGGCTCCCGGGCGCGGGCGCCGGGCCGCAGGGGGTCGGGCGCCCGGCAGGGTCGACTCAGTCGCCGAGCGCGTCGAAGACGAGGCCGGTGAGCAGCTTCGGGTAGAAGTAGGTCGACTTCTGCGGCATCGTCTCGCCGTTGTCGGCGACGGCGCGGACCTCGTCCACACCGGTCGCGGTGAGGAATGCGCCGAACGCGTACTCGCCGGCCTCCAGCCTGCGCAGCGCTTCTTCGGTGCTCACGACGTAGTCGATGAGCCCTTCGCTGTGTGCAGGGTCGATGCCGACGCCGTCCCCCAGGATCAGGCGGTGGAGGATCGTCACGGAGAGGCGCGCCGCCTCCGGCGACATTCCCTCGCCGGCGAGACCGGCGAGACGCTCCAGCGCGCCCGCGTCGGTGAGCGTGACCAGGCAGCACGTCTTCTCGCGCGGGAAGTACAGGCCGAACGACCTGCCGGGATCGACCGTGTCGCGCAGCCGGTCAACGAGGCCCTCGCAGGCGCCGCCTGCGGCGCTCTCCCGGAACACGACGGTGAACGCCGGCTCCAGGCGCCCAAGGACCTCCTCCATCGGCGGCATCTCGATGCCCTTCACCATGCGGTGGGCGGGGAACACCATGAGTCCAGGGTCGCGCATGCTGCAGAGGTACACCATCAGCGTGTCGGCGCGGTGGTCGCCGGCGGCGCGGCGCTCGTCGCGGTAGGCCAGCGCCGTCTCGTAGCGGTGGTGCCCGTCGGCGATGTAGAGCGACTGGCCGGCGAGCAGCGACGTGATGCGCGCGGCGCGCTCGCCGCCGACCGCCGCGATGCGGTGCACATTGCCGTCGCCGTCGTGAGCCGAGCGCACGCCCGCCGGGTCCGGCTCGCCGCCGCCGATCCCAAGCTCGGCCGCGGCGGCGGCCAGCTCCGCCGAGACGACGCCGTCGTCGTCCGGGTAGAGCAGGAAGATCGTGCTGATGTCGGCGTGAGTGGCGCGGTAGAGCCGCAGACGGTCTACCTTGGGGCCGGCGTGCGTCTTCTCGTGCGGCAGCACGACGCGCTCCTCGAGCGCGGCGAGCGTGAGGCGCGCGACGAAGCCGCGCCGCATGTGCTCCGCGCCGTCCGGCCCGCGGTAGGTCTGGTCGACCAGGTAGACCGCGGGCTCCTCGTCGCGCAAGAGCGCGCCGTCCCGGCGCCAGAGCGACAGCAGCGCGGCCGCACGGTCGTACGCCTCGTCCGACGGCGCCTCTCCTGGACCTACCGGGAGGTCGACGTGCACGGCGTTCAGGGGGCTACGCCGGCGCAGCTTGTCGGTCTGATCGGCGTCGAGCACGTCGTACGGGGGTGCGACGACGAGGTCGAGGTCCGTCTGCTCGTCGTAGCGCAGGCCCCGGAAAGGTCTGACCTCGGCCATGGGTATCTCCGTGGGTAGCTTGGGTGCGGCTCAGTATACCCAGAGAGCGCCGCCCGCCACCTGCGGCGCATCGGGTCTCGGACGAGTCGCGAGTGGGAAGATAGGTCCTGCAACGCCTGCCCTGTTCGCGAGCACAGGCGAGAGAGCTCACGCGGCCGGCCGGCCGCAGAGGACGCGACGGATGAGCGTGGTCACGACCACAGACATGTCCGACAACGAGGAGCCGCAGCCCCGCAAGCACGGGAAGCTGCGGCGACGCCTGCTGACCGGGGTGGCCGTCGCGGTCGTCGTCGTCGTGGTCGCCGTCATCGCCGCGCGCCTCTACGTCGACTGGCTGTGGTTCGGCGAGGTGGGGCTGCGCACGATCTTCTGGAAGCGCCTCGTCATCGGCGCGGTCACGGCGCTCGTGTTCGCAGCCGTGTTCTTCGCGGTGGTGTACGGCAACCTGCGCATCGCCAAACGGCTCGCCCCACGGTATCGGCCGATCGAGGGCATCGACGTCATCGAGATGCGGCACGAGTCCGCAGTGCTGTGGGTGGGGCGCCTTGGGCTGATCGTCGCCCTCGTGGGCGCGCTCATCGCCGCCCGCTCGGCGGCCGGCGCCTGGATGGTCTATGCGCGCGCCCTGGACGGCGTGCCCTTCGGCGTGCGCGACCCGATCTTCCATCACGACCTGTCGTTCTACGTCTTTCGCCTGCCGGCGTGGGAGTACGCCTACTGGTTCCTGTTCGCCTCGGTCCTCGTCGCCCTCATCGTCTCGGTGGCGGCGCACTTCGCCGTCGGCGGAGTCGAGGCGAGGCTGCGCGAGGCGCGGCGCGGGACGCCGGAGCAGTGGGCGCGCACGCCGCCGGCGGTGCGCGCCGCCGAGCACGTCTCGCGGATCAAGGGCTTCCGCATCGAGGAGGGCGCCGCGATCCACATCTCGGCGCTCGCCGCGGCGTTGTTCGTCCTCGGCGGCCTCGGCTACCTCTTCGAGGCCTGGAACCTGCTCTACTCGAGCTCCGGCGTGGTGTTCGGCGCAGGCTACACCGACGTGCACCTGCGCCTCCCGCTCATCCGCGTGATGATGGTGCTCGCCTTCGCGCTCGCCGGGGCGCTCGTCTACAACGCGGCGCGCAAGCGCCATCCCTGGTGGCCGCCGGCGGCGTTCGGCATCTGGCTGATCTCGCTGATCGTGCTGCTGGGCATCGTGCCGGCCGTGTACCAGGCGCTGCTCGTCAACCCCAACCAGCTCTCCAAGGAGAAGCCGTACATCGCCTTCAACATCGCCGCGACGCGCGCGGCCTACGACCTCACGGCGATCTCCAAGACCCCCTACGCGCTCAAAGGCGACCTTTCGGCCGCCGCCCTCAAGGTCAACGCCGTCACCGTGCGCAACATCCGCCTCTGGGACCCCCAGGTGCTCCTCAGCAGCTACAGCCAGCTACAGGAGCTGCGCCCGTACTACTCGTTCACGACCGTGAGCGTCGACCGCTACCTCGTGAACGGCGTCTACACCCAGACCATGCTAGCGCCACGCGAGCTGAAGGTGGCGGGGCTGCCTTCTCAGGCCAAGACCTGGGTCAACCAGCACATCACCTACGCGCACGGGTACGGCGTCGCGGTCTCGGCCGTCAATCAGGTCGCCTCGGGCGGCTCGCCGGACTTCCTCGTGCAGAACGTCCCGGCTGTGTCGACGGCGCCGACGCTCCAGGTGACGCAGCCGCAGATCTACTACGGCCTCCTCGGGACCGACTACGTGCTGGTCAAGACGAAGTACCCGACGTTCGACTACCCGGGGCCCAACGGCGATGTGTACTCGCCGTACACCGGCGGCGGCGGCATCCCGATCAGCCCCTTCCTCAACCGCCTCGCTTTCACCCTTCGCTTCGGCGACATCCGCTTCTTCACCTCGTCGGCCATCACCGGCCCAAGCCGCGTCATCATCCTGAACAACATTCGGCAGCGACTTGCCGCGGCCGCGCCGTTCCTCAAGTTCGACTCCACCCCGTACATGGTCGTCGCCGGCGGACGGCTGTATTGGATCGCCGACGCGTACACGACGACGAGTCGCATCCCCTACTCGCAGCCCAACGGCTCGATCAACTACATCCGCAACTCGGTCAAGGTCGTCGTCGACGCCTACAACGGGTCGATGCGCTTCTACGTGTTCGACCCGACGGATCCGGTGATCCGCACGTACCAGCGGATCTTCCCCGGCGTCTTCCTACCGGCGTCGCAGATGCCGTCCGTGCTGCACGCGCACGTGCGGTACCCCGAGGACTTCTTCCGCGCCCAGGCCGAGATGTTCGCCACGTACCACGTCACCGACCCGGCGCTGCTCTACAACAAGGGCAACCAGTGGGAGATCCCTGGCAACCTCTCGCTCACCGGCGCTTCCCCGGTGAACGCCTACTACATGATCATGCGCTTGCCGGGCCAGACCAAGGAGGAGTTCGTGCTGATCCTCCCCTACGTGCCCAACGCGCGCTCCAACATGATCGCCTGGTTGGGTGCGCAGTCTGACCCGCCCAACTACGGCCGGGCCGTCAGCTTCGAGTTCCCGTCGAGTCTCAACGTGTACGGCCCCGCCCAGGTGGAGGCGGCGATCAACCAGGACCCGGTGATCTCCGCGCAACGGACGTTGTGGGGCCAACAGGGATCGAGCGTGATCTTCGGCAACCTGCTCACCATCCCGATCGAGGATTCGCTGCTGTACGTGCAGCCGCTGTACCTGCAGTCGTCGACGACGGCGCTGCCGCAGATCCAGCGCGTGATCGTCTTCTACCGCTCGCCGTCGTCGTCGCCGAACCTGCCCGCCGGGCAGCAGCAGAACGTGGTGATGGCGCCGACCCTCGGTGAGGCGCTGGCGCAGATCTTCGGCGGCGCGCCGCCGCCCGGCACGCAGCCGTCCACGCCGGGCGGCACGCCGGCGCCGGGCACGACCACGCCCGCCATCGCCGCGCTCATCAAGCAGGCCAACGCGCAGTACGCCGCCGCGCAGGCCGCGCTCCGCGCCGGCGACCTCGCCACCTACGCAAAGCACATCCAGGCGCTGGGCAAGACGCTGGCGCAGCTCAAAGCGGCGCACTGAGCGCGGCGGGGCGCGGCAGACAACGCAGCCTCGGGGCTCGCGGCTGGGGCCCCGACCCCGGACTCAGTCCGGGAACGTGAACCCGGCGGCGAACACGCGCTCGCACGCCGCCGCCACGTCGGGATCGTAGAGCCGCCCGGCGTTGGCGTGCACCTCGTCGAGGGCCGCTTCGATCCCGAGCGCCGCCCTGTAGGGCCGGTGCGACGACATCGCCTCGACCACGTCGGCGACCGCCAGCACACGCGCTTCCAGCCGGATCTCGTCGCCACGAAGCCCGTTGGGGTAGCCGGAGCCGTCGAGCCGCTCGTGGTGCTGCAGGATGATCTCCGCGGCGGGATAGCCGAAATCGATCGGCGCCAGGATGTCGAAGGCGACCTGCGGGTGCAGCTTGACCAGCGAGAACTCCGACGCGGACAGCGGGCCGGGCCGGGTGAGGATCTCCGCCGGCACGGCGATCTGTCCGATGTCGTGCATGCGCGCCATCAGGTCGAGCGCGGCCAGCGCGTCGTCGTCGAGCCGCATCTCGCCGGCGATCGCCACCACCAAGGCGGCGGACCGGCGCTCATGCCCGGCCGTGTACGGGTCACGTGACTCGACGAGCGAGCCCATGGCGGCCACCGTGCCCACGAGTGCCTGCTTGAGCCGGTCTTCCGCCGCCTTCTGGTCCGAGATGTCGGAGATCATGGCGAGCGCACCGGCGAAGTCACCCTCCTCGTCCAGGATCGGCTGCGCGGCAACGCTCACCCACAGTGCGCTGCCGTCGGCCCGGCGCAAGCGGCGCTGGAAGGAGCCTCGCCCGCTGCGCATCCGTTCGGCCTCCTCGGCCTCGACGAAGCCGTCGTCATCGCTCGGCACGAGCTCCCGCACCGATCGCCCGAGGAGGTCCACGACCCCGTAGCCGAGCATCTCGGCCAGTCGTTGGTTGTAGTAAGTGATGGTGAAGTCGGCGCCGGTCGTGACGATGCCCTCGGCGGCCGTCTCGACGATGCGCCGGTATCGCTCCTCGCTCGCCCGCAGCGAGGCCTCGGCCTCGTCGCGCGCGCGGCGGCTCGCCGCGCGCTCGAGCACGCCGCGCACCGCGGCCGGCAGGCGCGCCGTCCGGTCCTTGAGCACGTAATCGGAGGCGCCCTGCTTGAGCATCTCTACGGCGGTCTCCTCGCCGATGGTGCCGGCGACGCAGACGACCGGCGTCTGAGGGGCGGCTTCGCGGGCGGCGCGCAGCGCCGCGCGCGAGTCCCAGCCGGGCAGACCGTGATCGAGGAAGATGACGTCGTAGGCCCCCGAGCCCAGCGCGGCCCTGAGGTCCACTTCGTTGTCGACGCGGTCCATGCGCACGTCGTACCCGGCGCGTTCGAGGCTCGCAGCTTCGAGCTCGGCGTCCGCGGGCGAGTCCTCGATGCACAGCAGGCGCAGCCGGGAACCCGATCTCACGGTATCTGGCGACGCGTCATCCATCGGATCCCCTCGCCGGCAACGTCTCTCCCCGCACTGGGCGACCAGCGCCGGTCCCCTCCGGTCACCCACGGTCACCCACGGTCAGCTGATACCCGGCTGTCGGCCTTTTCGTACCTGCACAGGAGAAACGGCCCCCGCACACGCCCGGGAAGGGTATGCGCGGGGGCCGGATCAAGCCGACGAGTGATGTCTCTTGCGCAGCGTGGACCGGGGCGCAGCGTCAGAGGCTGTCCCCGAAGTCGGCGCGGAACTTGGCCACCAGCTTGTCCTGCCAGTCGCCGACCGGCGCCAGCCGGCCGTAGAAGAAGCGCAGGATCTCCGGCTCCTCGGTGAAGACGAGGCCGCCGACCAGGTCGCGATTCTGGTAGAGCCAGTCGATGCGATCGATCGCATAGTCGACCTGCGAGAGCGTGAACACGCGCCGCGGCATCGCGAGCCGCAGCAGCTCCATGTTGGCGAGCGTCTCGTTGCCGTCGGGGTCGCGCTGCTCGGAGAGCGTTCCGCGCTCCATGCCGCGCACGCCGCCGGCGATGTAGAGCGCGGTGCCGAGCGCGCCGGCCGGGTACTGGGTCTGCGGGACGTGATCGAGGAAGCGCATGGCGTCGATGTGGCAGCCGAGCCCGCCGGCCGGCGTCACGACGGGTACGCCCCTGGCGACCAGCTCGTCGACCATGTGCTCGATGAACTGGGGACCCTGGCTGATCATGTCCTCGTCCATCGTCTCGTCGAGGCCCACGGTGATCGCCTCGATCTCGCGCACCGACATGCCGCCATAGGTGAGGAAGCCCTCGTATAGCGGCACAAGGCCGCGCATCAGGCGGTAGAGCTCGTCGGTGCGCACGCAGATGCCGCCGCCGCGCGCGCAGCCGAGCTTGCGCGCCGAGAAGTACATGATGTCGCAGAGGTCGGCGATCTTGCGCGAGATCTCGCGGATGCTCATGTCCTTGCACGCCGCCTCACGCGTCTTGATGAAGTAGAGATTGTCGGCCAGGAGGCTGGCGTCCATCACGAGGAGCAGGCCGTACTTGTCGCAGACCGCGCGCATGGCGGCCAGGTTCTCGAGCGAATGCGGCTGGCCGCCGATCAGGTTCGTGCCGGTCTCCATGCGCACGAAGGCGATCTTGTCGGCGCCGTGGCCCTCGATGCAGGCGACGAGCTTGTCGATGTCCATGTTGCCCTTGAACGGCTCGTCGCTGGTCATCTCCAGGCCGGCGTCGCAGATGAGCTCCTCCACGGAGCCTCCGTTGAGCACGATGTGCGCCTTGGTGGTCGTGAAGTGGTAGTTCATCGGCACGACGCTGCCGGGGGTCACGAGGACCTGCGCGAGGATGTTCTCGGCGGCGCGGCCCTGGTGCGTGGGCAGGAAGTAGTCCATGCCGAAGATCTCGTGCAGGCGGCTCTCGAGGCGCGTGTACGTGGCGCTGCCGGCGTAGCTGTCGTCGGCGGTGAGCATGGCCGCCTGCTGGCGGTCGCTCATCGCGTTGACGCCGCTGTCGGTGAGCATGTCGAGGAAGACGTCGTCGTTCTGCAGGAGGAAGGTGTTGTTGCCCGCCGCCGTCATCGCCTCATGCCGGTACTCCACCGGCCGCAGGTTCAGCTTCTGGACGATGCGGACCTTGTGCATCTCCAGCGGCATCTTCTCTCCGCTGTACAACCGTACGTTCGCCATGCCGACGCCTCCATCTGTGCTGTGGCCCGATCGACCGGCGGCGGGTGCGAAGCCCTCCCGCCGGTGACACCGTATGCATCATGCGTGCAAAGCCGCGGCGCCGAGGCCCCACTGCATGAGGCCTCGGCGCCGCGACTATGCGCGCCGGCGAGATTCTATTCGCTTCCGCGCCGGCGCGCACCCATCGCACCGGCGCGTGCGTCCCGCTGCCGGACGGGGCGCGTCCCGCCGCCGCGCGCCGACGCTCTGCCGCGGGCGCGGCCGCCCGGGTTTGCCTCGCGCACGCCCGGGGCAGGAAACGCCCGCCGTAGCAAGCGGGTCGGAGGTACTTTGGCGGGTTCGACGCAGGAACCGGGATCGGTCCCATTCCCTCGACTCTCCTTTCGCGTGCCCCTCGAACCGGCGCGGCTGCTCCGCGTGCGCGAGCGGGTGCGCGACTACCTGCGCATGCACTGCGCTTCGCTGGACGAGATCGACGACGTCGTCCTCTGCGTCGAGGAGGCCTGCGCCAACGCCATCCAGCACAGCGGGTCCACGGAGGACCTGGAGATCGAGATGGCCTTCGAGGGCGAGCGCCTGAGCGTGCGCGTCGCGGACCGCGGCGCCGGCTTCGACGTCGACGGCTTCGACCCGCGCTGGGAGCCTGACCTCACGGCCCTCGGGGGCCGCGGCCTGTACCTGATCGCCAAGGTCATGGACGAGCTCGAGCTCGCCTGCAACGGGGGCACGACGGTGGTGATGCGCCGCAAGGTGGAGGTGCCCTCAACGGCGCACCGCCGCGCCGCGTTCGTGCAGGAGGCCGGCCCGGCCAGCATCCCGGCCGTCGTCGACGGCGAGCAGCGCCTGTTCGCGATGCTCGAGGACCTCGCCGACGGCTTCGTGGCGCTCGACTGGGAGTGGCGCGTCGCGTACGCCAACCCGGCCGCTGCCGAGCTCCTGCGCACGCCCACGGAGCGACTGTTCGGCAGCCTCACGTACGAGCTGTTCCCTCAGATGCGCGGCACCGAGTTCGAAAAGCACGGGCGGCTGGCGATGGAGCAGGGGGTCGCCAGCCATTTCGAAAGCCACTTCGCACCCTTTGACACGTGGTACGAGCTGCGGCTCTACCCGACCGTCTCCGGCGTGAGCATCTACTTCAACGAGATCAACAAGCGCAAGCAGATAGAGCGCGAGCGCGACGAACTGCTGCGCAAGGCCGAGGACGAGCGCGCGCAGCTCCAGACGGTCCTCGACGTGCTGCCCGTGGCCGTCGGGATCACTGACGCGGAGGGTCGCGTGAGCGCGATCAACCCGATGACCAGTCGTCTCTGGCGCGGAGACGCCGTGCTGCCCCAGGACCCATCGGACTACGGCAGCTACAAGGCCTGGTGGCCGGACACCGGCGAGCCTCTGGCGCCGGAGGACTGGACCACGGCGCGGGTCTTGCGCGGCGGCGAGCCGATCCTCGGCGAACTGATCGAGATCGAGCGCTTCGACGGGACGCGCGGCGTGGTCATCTCGTCGTCGGTGCCCATAAAGGACGCGGCCGGCAAGCTCACCGGCGCCGTCGGCGTGACCGAGGACATCACGAGGCACCATCGGACCCAGCACCTGAGCGAGACGCTGAACAACGTCGCCGCGCTCATCCACTCCACGCTCAGCGTGGACGAGATCATGCGCCGCCTCGTCGGCGAGGCCGCCCTCGCGCTCGATGCGGACGCGGCGGCGATCGAGCTGCGCGAAGGCGATGAGTGGCCCGTGCGCTACGCCAAGAACCTCTCGCCGGACGTCATCGGCCGGACGCTCACGCGAGATTCGGTCATCTCGCGAAGTGTGGCGGAGTCCGGGCGACGGCTCGTTGTCCCGGACACCGCCGCGGACCGCCTCTTCCAGGACGCCGAGCTCAAGCCGTTCCGCTCCCTGATCGCCGCGCCGCTGGCGATCCGCGGCGACACGTTCGGCGTGCTGGTGTTCCTCGACTCCCGCGTGAACGCGTTCGACGGGCCCTCTATCGACTTCGCCGAGAAGCTCGGCGCGTCGGTGTCGCTGGCCCTCGAGAACGCGCGCCTGTACGACGACCTCGCCGAGCGCGAGCGGCTCGGCGCGGCGCTCAACGACGTCAGCGCCAGCATCGCCTCGTCTTTCGACTCACGCGAGATCTTTCACACGGTCGTCGCGCGAGCCGCCGCCGCGCTGAAGGCGGACTCGGCCTCCATCTGCAAACTCGACGAAAGTGTGTGGGTGCCGACCACCGCCTGGAGCATGCCCCCCGAACTGCTCGGCGCGGCGTTCCCGCGCGAGACCGTCCCGTTCGCCGAGATCGCGGTGCAGACGCGGCAGGCGGTGACGGTCGACGACTGCGACTGCGACGCACGCGTCGACCCCGAGGTGCAGCGGGCGTGGGGCGTGCGCGCCGTAGTCGTGGCCCCGCTCGTGATGCGCGGCGCCGCCGCCGCCGCCCTGTTCATCAACTACCGCGACGGGCCACACCACTTCAGCGCGGCCGAAAGGGAGTTCGTCGATCATGCCGCGGCCGCCATCTCGGGCGCCCTGGAACGCGCCCGCCTGTACGAACGCGAGCACGGGATCGCCACGATGCCTCAGGGCGCGCTGCTCTCTCTGCCGGACCGCATTCCCGGACTGCGCTTCGCCCATCGCTACCACTCCGCCACCGAGGTCGCGCTGGTCGGCGGCGACTTCTACGACGTCTTCGAGCTCGACTACGGACTGCTCGGGGTGACGGTGGGCGACATGTCCGGCAAAGGGCTCGACGCCGCGGTGATGACGTCGCTGGTCAAGCACACCGTGCGTGCGCACGCCGTGGAGAAGGGCAAGACGCCTGCCGACATCGTGCGCATGACCAGCCGCGTCCTCTACATGCAGTCGCACCTCGAGAACTTCGCGACGGTCTTCTTCGCAATCCTCGACCGGCGTGACGGCCGGCTCGTGTACTGCAACGCCGGTCACCCGGCGCCGGCGATCCTGCGTGGCGGACGCGAGATCACCGCGCTGCCAGCCAACTCGCCGCTCATCGGCGCCTTCCCCGACATGCCCTACGCCAACTCGGAGACGTATCTCGAGACTGAGGATGTGCTGCTCCTGTTCACCGACGGTCTCGTGGAAGCCAGGCACGGCGGGGCGCTGTTCGGGGAGTCGCGCCTCGCCGAGCTGCTCGAGCGCTGCTACGGGCTCGAACCCGAGCAGCTGGTGGAGTCGGTGGCCGGCGCCGTGGACGAGTTCTCCGGAGGGCGGCTGACCGACGATCTGGCCCTACTCGCCATGCGGCGCCTCGAGCTCCCCGGCCCGACGCAACAGAAGCTCCGTTTCGACGCCGCCGGCGTGGAGCGATCGCGCGAGGAGTGACGGGGGGCTCTCAGTCGCCGGCAGGGGAGGCCGCGGCGATGACTTGCGCCGTGGTGGGAGCGGTCGGGTCCTCCTCCGGCAGGTCCATCCGCGGCAGCCATTCGAGCCACCGCGGCAGGTACCAGTTCCACTCGCCCAGCAGGACCATCGTCGCCGGCACGATGACCATGCGGACGATGGTCGCGTCGAGCAGGATGGCGATCGAGAGGCCGACGCCGAACTCCTTGATCACCGGGTCGCCGTTGAGGATGAAGCTCGCGAAGACGGTGATCATGATCAGGGCGGCGGCCGTGATCACCCGCGCGCTCGTGCCCACGCCGGTGCGCACGGCCTCGTGCGAGCCTTGCCCGGCGGCGTGCGCCTGGAAGATCTGGCTGATGAGAAACACCTCGTAGTCGGTCGACATGCCGAAGAGCACGGCGAACATGATCAGCGGCACGTAGCTCGCGATCGGCACCGTGCCGTACGGGTTCGCGAGCCCGACGAACCTCAGCCCCCAGCCCCACTGGAAGAGGACGGTGAGCACGCCGAATGCGGCGCCCACCGCCAGCAGGTTGCAGATGATGGCCTTGAGTGGCACGAGGACCGAGCGGAAGGCGAGCAGCAGGATGACGAAGCTCAGCGCGAGGACCGTGCCGATGACCAGCGGCAGGCGTTTCGCGATCAGCGCGGCGAGGTCGTCGTACGCCGCGGTGACGCCGCCGACGTAGGCGCTCACTCCCTGGC
>Ga0075520_1000210_pt1 | contig 23279 bp, 17 predicted proteins | sample NGEPerB_FD_75100 | JGI IMG/M metagenome (GOLD analysis project Ga0075520, IMG submission 75100) | Arctic peat soil microbial communities from the Barrow Environmental Observatory site, Barrow, Alaska, USA - NGEE PermafrostAB12-B | ecosystem: Environmental > Terrestrial > Soil > Wetlands > Peat ... | reverse complement strand
GTCGCGATCTGCAGCACGGCCACGACCAGCATCAGGCCTCCCAGGACGACCAGACCCAGTCGGATCCGGAAGAACCGGAAGTGCCCGCTGATCCCGATGAGGAAGAGGATCGTGGCCAGGTAGATGGTGTCGCGGACATAGTTGTCCGAGTTGGCACCGGCCTGGGCACCGAGCGCGTACTCGTGGCCCGCCCGTGCGTCGAGCGTCGCCGTCTCCGCCAGCTGCGGCTGCTTGTACTGCGGCATGTAGGTGGGCCCGGGAGGCGCCGACGAATTGGTGAAGGGATCGGTCGCCATCCAGGCATCGAACGCGACCTTGAACTCGGGCCGGAATCGCCGCTCGGCCACGGCCTCGGCCGTCGTGTTGCCGGCCACGTAGGCGGTGAACCAGGCGTTGAACGTCGTGGAGTCGAAGTTCTTGGTGTTCTGGGCGTCGAGCGCGGCCCGGTTGGCCTCGGTCCGGGCGGCCGACGCCTGGGCGAACCGGACCGAGGACTCGGTGCCCCACTTGGCGGACGCGAAGCCGGTGTAGGCGGCCAGCAGCGCCACGATGGCCAGCAGGACGGCCTCGATGATCGAGAGGATCCGGTCGTGGCTGCGTCCGTCCCCCTCGGCGTCGTCACCGTCGTGGTGCCCGGTGGTGTGCCGGGTGTGCCGGGAGATCTCGCCGGCGACCTCGCTCGGTGCGAGTCCCTCAGGCATGGCCACCCGTCTCCGTGGTCGACCGCACCACACCGGGGCGGCCACCGGCGACGGTGGCGCCCTCGGGTACGACCGTTCCTGTGGTCCGGGTCGTCACGCCGTCGGTGGTCCCGAGGTACGTCCGGGGGCGACACGGCCGGTGACCGGCGTCACCCGCACGGTCCAGTCGACGCGGATCGGCTTGTTGGTGACCAGCCGCGGTCGGCCCACCTTCGCGGGTCGATCGGTGGTCCAGGGGGCCGGCGCGCCGAGGGTGAGCCCGGCCAGCCCGCGCAGCGCCTGGTCGTAGGAGGAGCGCACCACGGCGAAGCGCACCCATGCCTCCTGGCGGCTCGCCTCGGGCACGTCGACGATGCCCTCGAGGCGGTCGAGGGCGGCCAGGTACTCGTCACGGGTGATGGAGATGTCCGGAAGGTCATCGGCATCGTCCGGGATGAGCTGCATGAGGGGCACCGGGGGTCCGATCGGCAGTCCGGCGGCCCGGCCGACCTCGATGACCGTGGGGATGCCGTTGGCGAGGACCACCATGGGCCCCTGGTGGGCGACGGCGGTGTCGGGAGCGGTCAACGTGAATTCCGAGGCGGACAGCAGCAGTGCCCCTGCATCCAACAGTGACCCGACCGAGGCCACCCAGGACTGCTGGGCGTCGCTCTCGGGGAAGTAGCACAGGGCGGGAAAGGAGCAGTGGGTCTGGTCGAGCTCGAGGAGCCAGGTCGAGGCCGTGTGCCACAGATCGGGGTTGTCGAGGGCCTGGAACCGGTTGAGGGTGACCAGGAGGTCGACCCCGGACGCCGGCGTTCCCGCGAAGGGCCGCAGCGTCCGAATGCCCTTTTCGCGATCGTGGTGGGCGGCGTAGATGGTGGGGAGGTAGCTGATCAGCAGGGCGACGAGCCCCAGGCCGATGATCGCCTCGACGAAGGTGATCCACGTGCGGGCGCTCCCGGTGGGCGCCGAAAAGCCGAGCGTGGTCACCGATGAGCCGCTGATCTCGAACGAGTGCTGCCACGTACCCGAGTCGGTCCCCCAGAAGATGAGGCCGAACCCGATGATGACGGACAGCATCCACACCAGCGGGAGGCTCACCAGCGCCACCGGTGCGTACAGCCCACGGAGGTGGGAGGCACGGGTCGGGTTCCGACCGTCATGGACGAGGAGACGATCGACGACGGCGAAGGTGACACGCGAGATCCGGGTGAACGAGTTGCGGGGCAGGACGACGGTCTCGACCGCGGAGACGAGCACGCAGGCGACGAGTACCGCCCCGACGGTGATGGTGCCGATGACCGCGGCCAGCGAGTGGGCCGATCCGGTGGCGTCCGCCAGCACGGGTCAGCCGCCCCCGGTGGGAGCCGGTGTGGCTGCAGTCGGTGCAGTGGCGGTCGTGACCCGGCGACCGCGGAGCTCCTCGAGGGTCTGGGGCAGGCGTGCCGTCAGCACGTAGGCGACGACGACGGCCACGATGACGAGCGGCGTGACGCTCAGGCCGTCGCTGGCGAACAGGAGGATCGCCAGCAGCGTCGAGGTCAGGGGGAGCCGGAGCATCACCGTGGCCATCGCCCCGATGCCCATGGCCACCGCCGGGACGAGTGACAGGCCGGGCAGGTGGGACCCGGCGACGCCGATCACCCCGCCGATGAACATGGCCGGGAAGATCGGGCCGCCCCGGAAGGCCGACAGCGACACCGAATAGGCCACCGCCTTGACGATGCCGAGGACGACCAGCGCGCCCACGGTCCAGGTGGAGGCCTGCAGCACCAGGGACGGCAACGAGTCCTGGCCCGAGAAGAGGACGTACTGCGAGCCCTTCCCGGTGATCTCGACGAAGGCGATGGTCAGTCCGGCCACCACGAGCCCGGCCACCGGGGTCCACACCAGACGGTGGCGCAGCACCAGGCGCTGTGCGGCCAGGCTCCCGAGGCGGATGGCGGTGCCGAGGAGCGTGGCCAGCACGCCGATGGCGAGGCCCCACAGGAACAGGGCGACGGTCGGGTGGCTGAAGGCGGGCAGACCGGGGATGGCGAGTGAGAAGGTGCCGAGCCCGGTCAGGTGGTCGAGGCCCACGAAGATCAGCGTGCCGATGCCCGCAGCCAGGAGGCCCGGCACCAGGACCAGTCCGAGCAACGGACCGCCCAGCCCGGTCGCCTCCATCAGCAGGAAGGCACCGACGATCGGCGAGCCGAGCAGCGTGCTGATGGCGGCGAAGCTCCCGGCCGCGGCCATCACCGTGCCGGCCATCGGGGGAGCGTCCTTGGCAGCCAGTTTGACCGCCAGCGCGCCGAGTCCTCCGCCGATGGCGATCAGCGGCGCCTCGGGCCCGAGGACGACCCCGAGGGCCAGGGTGGTGAGCGACGCCAGGATCACGCCGGGCAGCTCGACGCCGGTCGGCGACCCGCCACCGGCCTTGAAGCCCTCCGCCGGTTCGTGGCCGGAGGTGCCCGGAAGGTAGGTGATGGTCAGGCTGACCAGGATGCCGGCCACCAACAGGGGCAGGACCGGCCACCAGACGGGGGTGCCGTGGAACCCGAGGCCGGACGGGAGCGAGGTGAACACCCAGTGCTGCAGCTTGCTCACCAGAGCCAGGTAGAAGTACGCCACGGCGGAGATGGGCACGCCGATGAGTGCGGCCAGCACCAGCAGCTGGACGTAGCTGCGCGACCGGAGCAACTCGAGGGGATCGGGAGCGGCGGCCGGTGCAGGCGCGGGGGCGGCTCCGGGTGCCGGGGTCACGGCAGCCCCGTCGGCCGGACCCGTGGTGTCGGGCGGCTCAGCCATCGTCGGGCCAGTTGTTCCGGGCGCTCCACTTCTTCGCGAAGGCGACGACCAGCACGACGGCGAGCAGCCCGAAGATGAGGATGTAGAACATGTGTTTCCGCCTCGGGTCGGGTACGCCAGAGACTAGGCGGTCAGACGGTTGCAGGCCGGGACGCAGTCCGGTTGCGACTCGGGTGCACGGGCCCGAGGTCCCCGGTGGGCGCGACCTGCGGGGATAGGGTGAATCCTGCTGTCGGTCCGACCTTCAGCGCCCATCCCCGCGTAAGGAGCCACGCCGATGCTTGCCTACAACTACCCGATCCTGGACCTGCTCTGGACGATGTTCATGTTCTTCGTGTTCGTCCTCTGGATCTGGCTGCTGATCAGCGTCTTCATGGACATCTTCCGGTCCCACGACCTCGGCGGCGGGTCCAAGGCCCTCTGGGTGCTGTTCGTCATCATCCTCCCGTTCCTGGGGGTCTTTGTCTACCTGATCGCCCGTGGCGGCAAGATGCACGAGCGTGCGGCCGAGCAGGCGGCGCAGCAGCAGAAGGCGTTCGACGCTTACGTCAAGCAGGCTGCCGGTTCGGGCAGCAGCGTCGACGAGCTGGCCAAGCTGGCCGACCTGAAGCAGAGCGGCGCGATCACCGACGCCGAGTTCGAGGTGCAGAAGGCCAAGCTGCTCGCCTGATCCGACAGCGTCGCCGACCGATGGCCGTCCCCCGCGCGTGCGCGCGTGGGGCGGCCATCGTCGCGTCCCGGGGCCCACCGTCCCCGGCGCCGTCCGGGGCCGCCGGTACAGTGGCGGCGTGACAAGCGAACCCCCGTCCGGCGGCGAGGACGTCGAAGCGCTCCACCACGAGGTGGAGGTGCTGCAGCAGGAGAACGAGGTGCTGCGCCACGAGGTCGACGGCACGCCGAAGGTCAAGCGGACCCGGCTGCGGACCATCTCGTCGTGGGTGCTCATCGTGGTGGCCTGTCTGCTGGCCGTCCTCTCGGTGGTGGTCGTCTACGCCCGCAACGAACTGCTGAACACCGACACCTTCGTGGCCACCGTGGCCCCGTTGGCCAAGGACAAGGCGATCCAGACCACGGTCGCCACCAAGGTGAGCGAGAACCTGGTGGCCAGGGGCGACGTCGAGCAGCGCGTCAAGGACGCGCTCCCGGCCAAGGCCGGATTCCTGGCCAATCCGATCAGCGGAGCGGTCCAGAGCGCCACCTACACGATCACCCTCAAGCTGGTCCAGAGCACGCAGTTCCAGAAGCTGTGGGAGCAGGCGTTGCGCAACTCCCATGCGCAGGTCGACAACCTGCTCCTCGGCAAGAAGGTCGGCGCCCTGCAATCCACCAACGGCCAGGTCACCGTCGATCTGACCCAGGTCGAGAACGCGGCCAAGCAGCAGCTGTCCGCGCACGGCCTCTCGGTGTTCGACAAGGTGCCGAACTACGACGGCGCACCCTTCGTGCTCTTCCAGTCGGACCAGCTCGCCAAGCTGCAGCGATGGGTGAAGTTCCTCAACAACCTCGCCCTGCTGCTCCCGATCGTGTCGGTACTGGCGTTCGCCGGCGCCGTCCTGCTCGCCCGTGACCGACGGAAGGGACTGGTCCATGCCGCCTCGGGTCTGGCCGTCTCCATGGCCGTGCTGCTGATCGCGGCGAACGTCGGGCGCAACCAGTACCTGTCGTCGTTGCGGGTCAACCAGTCCAAGGCGGCCACCGCGGCGGTCATCGACACGGTGGATGCCGCGCTGCTCGACACCGTGCGCACCGTCCTGATCGTCGCGGCCATCGTGGCCGTCGTCGCCTTCGTGGTCGGCCTCGGCCCGGTGCGCCGGTGGATCGCCGACCGGGGTACGCCGTCGTGGCTCACCTCGGGACCGGTGCACGACACGGTGGCCGGCCACCGTAAGGCGTTCCAGTGGGGCGTGCTGGTGATCGGCCTGGTCGTCCTGGTCCTGTGGAATCAGCCCACGGTCAAGGTGGCACTGGTCATCGTGCTGGTCACCCTCTTCGTGGTCATGCTGGTCGGCCTCTACGCCGGGCGGCGCGGTCCGACGCCGGGGGAGGACGCGCCACCGTCGGTGGGGCCGGGCACGGGGTCGGACCCTGCGCTGACGGCGGCGTCCGCATCGGACTGAACGGGCCGTGGCACCAGGCGCCCGGGACTGGTGGCGGGCCCTCGAGCCCATCCACGCCGTCGTCCACTTCGACGAGGGGTGCCGCGCCTCGATGCGCGACATCGGACTGCGGGGGTTCTGGACGGGCTACCTCGCCGGCCGCGCCGCGCCTCCGGGGCCGGTCGGCCGCTGTTCGCCGCCACCCGGGCCTTCGGGTGGCCCGACGACCCGGTCGAGGCGCTGTGGCACGCCTGCAGCTGTCTTCGCGAGCACCGGGGGGACGGCCATGTCGCCGCACTCACGGCGTCCGGGCTCGATGCCTGCGAGGCGCTGGTCCTGTTCGCGGCGTCCGAGGAGCTGCCCGAGGCGCTCTTCCGGGAGGCCCGGGGATGGTCGGCCGACGAATGGGGGGCGGCAGCGGCCCGCCTGACGGAGCGGGGCCTGCTGCAGGGGACGACGCCCACCGCCGAAGGTGTCCAGCTACGCCTGTCGGTGGAGGCGATGACCGACCATCAGGCGGCACGGCCGTTCGACTCGCTCGACGACGGGTCGCGGCGCACGCTGTTCGACGCACTGGCCTCGGTCACGGCAGCGGTGCACGACAGCGGGGTGATCGCCTACCCGAACCCGATGGGGCTGCCGGCGCCGGCCGCGCACTGAGACCGGGACCGAGGGGCGCCGGTCAGGACGGGGGGACGGGGCTCTGGCCCCCGGTGGCCGTCGCGTCCGCCACGGGTGCCGGGCCGCCCTCGCCGATGCCCTCGGGGCCGCTCTCGACGCGGATACCGTCCTCGTCCCACTGGGCGATGCCGGCCAGGAACTCGTCCGTGTCGCGCTGGGCGGCCAGCATCCGCTTCTCGGCGCCGACGGCCAGGAGGCGGCCGAGGACCGGGATCTCCCACAGCGACTCGGCCCGCAGGATGGCCATGACCACGGGCACCAGGTGCTCGGCGGTGTCGAACACCACGTAGCGCGGGAGCCACTCCGGTTCGTACTTGGCATTGAACTTCCACAGCGATTCGATCTGGGCGAAGTTCGACAGGCGCTTCAGTACCCAGCGCTCGGCTCGTTGGACCGTCCCGTCGCCCTTCTCCCCGGCCAGGGTGGAACGCATGGCGGCAAAATTCAGGCTCAGTCCCTCGAAGCCACGTGCCGCGAGGTGCTCGATCGTGGAGCACAGGGCGAAGTCGAGCAGCCCATTCGGATGGTCACCCGGGTCACGGCGCATGAGGTCGAGGGAGAACCCCCTGATGCCGGTGGCCGGCACGAACTGGCACATGGCGGCCGCCGTGCCGTCGGGTGTGCGCACCACGGTCAGGAGCAGGCCGGTGTCCCGGGGGTCGAACACCCGCCCGAGCATCATCGAGAAGCCCCGCTCGTGTTCGCCCTGACGGGACAGCCGCATCAACGCCGTCAACTCCTCGGTCAACGCCCGGTCGATCTTCGCCGGGTCGTGGAAGGTCACCGTGTAGCCGTACTTGGCGATGCGGTTGTGCGCCTGACGGAGCCCCTTCATGTGCTTGCCGGCGAGGCTGAACTCCTGGAGCCGGACGACCGCCTCGTCGCCCAGGTAGATGTTGTGCATCCCCGAGTCGCGGTAGGTGGACAGCCACTCCTCGCCCGCGCCCATGACCGCCGTCGTCCAGCCGTGGGTGTCGGCGAAGGCGCGGAACGCCCCCCATACCTGCTCGCGCTCGTTCCGGGGTCCGATCGGGTCGGGCGAGATGAGGCACACCCCGCCGTAGACGGCGTAGGCCACCAGGCTGTCCCGGTGGAAGAACCACTTCTTGTCGGACCGGAGGGCGAAGTAGTCGAGGGTGGTGGCGCCGTGCCGCTTGACGATGTCCCGGGCCCGGAACTCGGCCGCGCGGCCCGAGCCGAGCCTCCGGTCCACGACGGGCCGGGTGAGGAGGAAGAGGGTGACGGCCACCAGGCACAGCCCGATGGTCAGCAGCGCGGGGGTGAGGAACCGGTCGGCGCGATCGGGCAGGTCGATGGTGGTGATCCCGGCGAACCGCTCCGACACGGCCCAGAACGTCGTCCCCCAGGGCAGCGGGTGGCCGTGGTGGCCGAGGTGGATGAACAACTCGATCGACACCGTGGTGAGCACGGCCACGCCCAGTGCGACGGCGGCCAGGGTGACGAGCGCCGAGCGCAGCGACGTGGCGTCCGAGGCGGCCTGGAACTCCTTGCGGTTGACGAGGAGGAACACGAGCACCGCGCCGGCGATGAGCGACTCCTCGATGTCGGCGCCGGCGATGATGTGGAGGAACACGGTGCCGGCCAGCAGCGCGACCGCCACGCGCCAGGCGCGGCGTTGCCCGCGCAGGATGCCTCGGCCCAGGGCGAAGAGCGCCAGGCCGGCGATCGCCACCAGTGCTCCGGCGGCCACGCTGGCCCGCAGCGGCAGGTACTGCTCCACCGCGTGGAGGCGCCCGTGCAGCGGTGGGGTGATCGAGTCGAGCACGTCGATGATCCCGGTGACCAGGATGGCGGCGGCCCCCCATCGCCGGACCCGGCGTGTGCGTCGATGGGCCTGCCGGAGGTCGGGGGCGGGTGGCCACGAGGCGCCCACCGGATAGGAGGCCACCAGGGACGGATGGAGGCTCCCGCCGGAACGACCCCTGGTGATGATCCGCTCCAGTCGGCTGGGGGAGGCGAGCTCGTTGTGCGCCAGGAGCATCCGGACGTGGAGCTCGGCCCCCGACTCGAGCTCCACCCAGCTGACCCACTGGCTGTGGAGGAACACCGGAGGCAGTCCCATGCGGCCGCGATGCTCGGCCACCACCTCGGCGGTCGCCCCGACGTTGGCGTAGAACCCGGTGCCGAGGTTGGTGAGCTCCGATTTGAACGTCGCTGCGGTGATGAGTCCGGCATACCCCTGGGCCACCAGGCGGCGCGCGTCGTCACGGGCGGAGTCGTTCGGGCCCGCCTCGGTCCGCACCTCGTCCAGCGTGCCCCCGCCGAGGATCGACCACATCCTCCGGCTCAGCAGGCCGAGGACCACGGCCATCACGCCCATGACGACGACCATGGCTCCGAGCGCCACCAGCAGTTGATCGTTCAGGTCGGCCGCATGGGCGTGCCGGATCACTCGGGCCGCCGGGCTGCTGCCCAGGTGGCCGAGGAGCCACGGGGACACCGCGACCCGCAACAGGAAGGCCACGACGAAGGGGACCAGCAGCCACCAGGCGTACCGGCCGAAGCGCCGGTAGAGCGTGCGCGAGACCACGAACCGGGTGAACGCCGACGGGTCACTCAGGTGGTCGACGCCCTCGAGCCATGGCGCGTCCTCGTCCGACTCGCTGACCAGGAGCCGCCAGTGGCGCCCGGCCGGGGTGTCGGCGACCGCGCCGGGCTTGGTGTCGGCCGTGGGATCGTCGGAGGCATCCTCGCCGGGGGTGGCGCGACCTGCCGCATAGGCGCATTCGCCGGGGTCCACCCGCACCACCCGCACACCCGTCCCGGTCTGGATGTGCAGGTCGACCGGTCCGAGGTACTCCACGCCGGCCGCGGACAGCGTGGCCATGAAGCCAGCGTTGTCCTCGCCCCGCTCGGCCACCCGGCGGCCGAGGTCGGTCGGTTCGTGGGTCCCCTGCTGCCGGAGGACACGTCGGTCGTCGACGCACAGGAACCGGATCAGCGCCCGGGCGAGGACGGGATGGGCGTCGATGGCCTGTCCGGCGGAGGTGACCGCGTCGACCTGTCCGGTGAGGTCGAAGAGATTGCCGGCGATGATGAGGATGCCGGGGCCGTCCCAGGTGTCGAGTGCCCGGGCCAGTTCGCCGGTGACCGCACGCGACGACGGAGTCGCACTGGGAGTGAGCAGCAGGTCGCTGACCACCATGACCCGGCGCCCGAGGGGGACGTCGACCCGCGTACCGCCGGGCTCCAGGTGGACCTGGGGCCGGAGCGCGGGGGGTCCGGGGAGCTCGAGGTCGACGGTGCCCTCGGTATCGGTGGTCGTACGCACGGCCCGGCCATTCTACGGGGCCTGCGGCGTTAGGCTGAGGCAGCTCACCGCGGGCGCGCCCCGGGCCGGACCGTGGCCGCTCGGCGACGTCCGCTCCGGCCCGACCCGTCCGGTGGGATCGAGGATCGGAGGGGGAGCAGTGGCCGACCATCACAGCAGCGACGGGTCCGGGGTGGAGGGCACCGAGGCGACCATCGAGGACTACTTCAGTGAGGACCGGGTGTTCCCGCCCCCACCCGAGTTCGCAGCCAACGCCCTGGTCAACGACCCGGCCGTCTACGACGAGGCCGCACGGCTGGGCCCGGAGTTCTGGGCCACGCAGGCCGGGGCCCTCGACTGGTTCCGTCCGTGGGACACGGTGCTCGACTGGGACCTCCCCTTCGCCCGCTGGTTCGACGGGGGCACCCTCAACGTCTCCTACAACTGCCTGGACCGCCACATCGCGGCAGGTCGGGGTGACAAGGTTGCGTTCCACTGGGAGGGCGAGCCGGGCGATACCCGGACCATCAGCTATGGCGAACTGCTCGACGAGGTGTCCCGCTTCGCCAATGTGCTGAAGGGCCTGGGGGTGGGACGGGGGGACCGGGTGGCGATCTACATGCCGATGGTGCCCGAGCTGGCGGTGGCCATGCTGGCCTGCACCCGGATCGGGGCCGTCCACTCGGTGGTGTTCGGCGGGTTCTCCTCGGACGCCCTCCGCGACCGGATCCTCGACGCGGAGGCACGCGTGGTGGTCACGGCGGATGGGGGGTGGCGGCGCGGTCAGGCCGTCGGGCTGAAGGGCAACGTCGACGTCGCCGTGTCCGAGAGCCCGTGCGTCGACCACGTCGTGGTCGTGCGACGCACGGGCGAGGACACCGTGGGCGGCGCCCCGGCGATGACCGGGGGACGCGACCACTGGTGGCACGAGCTGATGTCCGGCGAGGACGCCGCGGCCGGCGGTGCGCCGTCCGACGTGTGCGAGCCCGAGCACATGGGGGCCGAGGACCTGCTCTTCATCCTCTACACGTCGGGGACCACGGCGGCCCCGAAGGGCATCATGCACACGACGGGCGGCTACCTGACCCAGGTGGCCTACACCCACCGGGTCGTGTTCGACCTCCATCCCGACGAGGACGTCTACTGGTGTGCCGCCGACATCGGGTGGGTCACCGGGCACAGCTACATCGTCTACGGGCCGCTGGCCAACGGGGCGACCTCGGTCATGTACGAGGGGACGCCGGACCACCCCGGTCGTGACCGGTGGTGGTCGATCGTCGAGCGCTACGGCGTCACCATCCTCTACTGCGCGCCGACCGCAATCCGTACCTTCATGAAGTGGGGCGCCGAGCAGCCGGCGGGCCACGACCTGTCCAGTCTCCGGCTACTCGGCTCGGTGGGCGAGCCGATCAATCCCGAGGCATGGATGTGGTACTCGATCCACATCGGGGGCAGCCGGTGTCCCGTGGTCGACACCTGGTGGCAGACCGAGACGGGGGCGATCATGATCGCACCGCTGCCCGGGCTCACCGCGACCAAGCCCGGGTCGGCGACGTTCCCCCTGCCCGGCATCGGGGCCGAGGTGGTCGACGAGGAGGGACACACCATCGAGCACGGGGGCGGGTACCTGACACTGACGACGCCGTGGCCGTCCATGCTGCGGGGGATCTACGGCGATCCCGAGCGGTACCGCGAGACGTACTGGAGCCGGTTCGACGGGCGGTACTTCGCCGGGGACGGGGCCAAGCTCGACGAGGACGGCTACCTGTGGCTGCTCGGACGGGTGGACGACGTGATGAACGTGTCCGGCCACCGCATCTCCACCACCGAGGTCGAGTCGGCGCTGGTCGACCACCATCTGGTGGCCGAGTCCGCCGTGGTCGGAGCGGTCGATGCGACCACGGGGCAGGCCATCGTCGCCTTCGTCACCCTGGTGGCCGACGCCGGCGTGGCCGACGACGCGCGCGGGCAGGAACTGCGGGCCCATGTGGCCGCCAAGATCGGGCCCATCGCCCGCCCCAGGACCGTCATCTTCACCGACGAGTTGCCGAAGACCCGCAGCGGCAAGATCATGCGGCGCCTGCTGCAGGACGTGGCCGAGGGCCGGGACCTCGGCGACACCACGACGTTGGCCGACCCGGCGGTGGTCGAGGAGATCCGGCGCAAGTCCGACGCCTCCGCGGGCGAGGACTGAGGGTGGGGGACCCGGGCAACTGGTCCTGGCACCGTGGGCGGATCGAACACCCCGGCGAGGCCGTGGTGTTCGACGTCGACGGCGTGCTGTCCGATGCCGTCGGGCGTCAGCACTTCATCGAGCGCGGCCGACGGGACTGGGACGCCTTCTTCGACGCGTGCGGCGAGGACGCGGTCATCGCCGAACTGGCCCGCGTGCTCGAGCTCCTCGACCCGGCGCTCCAGATCATCCTGCTCACCGGGAGGCCGATGCGGGTCCAGCCCCAGACCCTGGCGTGGCTCGAGCGCTACGACCTGCGGTGGGACCTCCTGGTGATGCGGTCCCGTGGCGACTACTCCCAGGTGACGTGGTTCAAGCGGGACACCGTGGACGAGCTCCGGCACTTCGGGTTCGACCTGCGCCTGGCGTTCGAGGACGACCCGAACAACTTCGCCATGTTCCACGCCATGGGGATCCCGTGCGTCTACATCCACTCGGGGTACTACGAGTAGCGCGACGCCCCGACCGCACCGGCGTCCACTGCGCTCGGGCCGCCGGCCCGGACCCCCGCCTGCCCGTCAGCGTGACGCCGTGTGCCGGCGACCGGCGTGGCGAACGGCGAGGATCCACCCCCCGGCCAACGCCCCGAGTGCCAGCACCAGCACCGGGGTGTCCCCCCACCGGACGTACAGGGTGAGGCCCGTCCGGCGCTCGAGCGTGGCCGGAACCACCTGGCGGCTCCCCAGCACCGAGCGTGCCAGCAGCGTGCCCCGGTGGGTGATCCAGGCGCTGTAGCCGGTGGGGGCGGCCTGCAGTAGATCACGGCCCTGCTGGACGGCCTGGACCTCACTGGCGGCGATCTCCTGGGTCGGCACCTGCCCGGTGGCGTAGGAGGACGTGTTGGTCGGCACGATGAGCAGCTGGGCCCCGGCCCGCACCGGGGCACGCCCGCGGTCGGCGTAGAACACCTCGTAGGAGATCATCGCTCCGAGCGGACCGGCCGGGGTGCGCAGCAGGCCGCTCCCGGTGCCGGGGACGGCGTCGAGCGGGACGGCCGACAGGTTGCCGAGGTGGGCGAAGAACGACCGATACGGGACGTATTCGCCGAAGGGCACCCGGTGGACCTTCTCGTACCGGTCCACGATCCTGCCGTCGGGGCCGAACGCCACCACCTCGTTCCGGAAGGCGGTGCCCGACAGTGTCTCGGTCACCCCGACCACCAGGGTCGAATCGAGTCGCCGGGCGAGCGCGGCCAGCGCCGCCTCCTCGGGGGTGCCGTCGAGGGGCTGGTCGAGCGAGACCACGTCCTCGGGCCAGAGCACCAAGTCGAGCGGGTGACCGGCCGTGCGCCGGGCCAGCCCGTCGGTGGCGGCCATCGCCGCGGCCAGGACGGTGGCGGGGTCGACCTGTGCCTTGCGGAACCCGCGCACGCCGCCGCCCTGCACGGCGGCGGCGGTCACCGTCCCCACCGACGGGCCACCGTCCGGGGCGTGGTCGGCCAGCACTCCGGTGCCGACGACCGCGGTCAGTGCGACCACGGCGACGCCGAAGAGGGGGCCCAGCCCGGCCAGCGGGACCCGTGGCGACGGTGCGTCCGGCGACGACGCATCGACCTGGGCGAAGCGTCGGACGCGGTTGCCGTCGCGTACCGTGCGGACGGCGGCGGTGGCCAGGGCCCCCACCCCGACCCCGCCGACGTAGACGACGACGGTCAGCGCCAGCGGTCCGCCCAGTCGGGCGATCCCCACCAGGGGGCCGTCGGCCTGCCCGAGGAAGATCCCGCCGATCGGCAGGCCGCCGAACGGCCAGGCCTGGCGCGCCGCTTCGGCCAGGACCATGGCCGCGGGGAAGGCGAGCGCGCGTCCCACCACAGGGGCCCGCGGAACGGCCAGGCAGGCCACGCCGACGAACAGCGCCTCGAGGGTGATGAGGACGATCGCGCCCGCGACGGTGAAGGAGCGGGCGAACGCGAGTCCGGGTACGTAGCACCCGAGCCCGGCCAGCCAGCCGGCCCACAGCCTGGTGCGCGGCCGGAGCCCGGCCAGGCGCCACCACAGCAGGCCGGCCGAAGGGAAGGCGAGGATCCAGAACCCCCACGGCGGGAGGGACAGCGCCAGGCCGACCCCTGCGGCCACGGCCGGCAGTACCACGCCGCCGCGCCGAGGGGTGACGTCGTCGGTCCGTCGGACCGCCATGCGCAGTCGGGACGGTCGCCAGGGCGGCTCGGAGCCGGCCGCGGTGGGGGACCCACCACGCAGAGGGTCCGGCTCCACCGCCGGCCCACCCGGGACGGGCCACCCCGTCGTCATCGAGCCGTGGTGGTCACGGTGCCGGTGGTGCCGTGACCACCGAGCGGGCCACCTGGCGGGCCGCCGCCCGCCCGCTGCCCACCACGGCCGGGATGCCGACACCCCGGTAGGCGGCTCCCGCCACGGCGAGGCCGGGCAGTTCGGCCACGGCCGCTTCGATGGACGCCGTGCGGTCGAGGTGTCCCACCGTGTACTGCGGGAAGGCACCGTCCCACCGGGTCACCATCGAGGCGCGGGGACCTCCGTCGACGGTGAGGATGGCGGCGAACTCGCCGGCCGCGGCCGTGCTCAGCTCGTCATCGGCCAGGGTGTCCGGTCGTTCGTCGCCGAACCGGCCCACGGACAGACGGATGAGCTCGTCGTCGGCACGTGCGAGTCCGGGCCACTTTCTGGTGAGATAGGTGCAGCCGGTGATCAGGGCCGATCGGCCGTTCACGGCCGACGTGCGTGGGACGAGGAACCCGGTGCCGACGAGCGGGCTGCGGATCGCACCGGCCGGATAGGCCAGGGTCACCACCGACACCGACGAATGGCGGATGTCGGCAAGCAGCGCCGCGGCCCGCGGCGCATGGCCGCCCAGCAGGGCGGAGGCCTGTCCCGCGGGCACGGCGAGGACCACGCCGTCGACGATGAGCGTGCCGGCGGTGTCCGACGGGCCCTCGGCGCCGACCACCGTGCCGGCGTCGCCCTCCAGTTCGAGGCGCCACGTACCCACGCCGCCGGGGGCACGGTCCATCGCCGACACGGCCACACCGGTATGGAGTGCCACGCCCCGGGCGGCCAGGGCGGCGGCCAGCTCGGCGGGCAGCCTGGCGGCGGTGCCGTCCAACGACCAGAACACCGGGCTGACCGGCCCGCTGCCCGGCGGCGGCGGCGGTGGCAGGCGCAGCCGCCGCATGAGGCTCCCTGAGCTGCGCTCCGCGGCCAGGAGCGGCGGGAAGGTGGACTCGGCGCTGAGGTCGGCGACACCACCGGCATGGATCCCGCCGATGAGCGGGTCGACCAACCGGTCGACGACCTCGTGCCCGAGGCGCGCTCCCACGACCACGCCGACGGCCCGGTCACCGGTCGATCCGGGCTCGCCACGATGGGGTCGGACCAGGTCCAGGGCCGCCCGGGCCGCACCGGACGGGCTCAGGATGCCGGAGCGGGCCAGCGGTCCCCATCGGGTGGGCACCCCGAGGTTGACCCCGGCGGGCATCATGCGCAGCTTCCCCCGGGCCCACAGCGCGGCACCGGACGCGCCGGGAGCCACCAGGGATCCCTCCAGTCCCAGCTCGGTGACCAGACCGGTCGCCTCCGGACGGCGGGCCAGGAAGGCGTCAGCGGCCTGGTCCACCGGCCGGCCGCAGAACTCCGCCGATCGCACCTTGCCACCGAGTCGGCTGCCGGCCTCGAGGACGATGATCCGCGGGGTCCCACCGCTCCCGCCGGACAGGTCGTCGGCCAGCTGCCAGGCGGCCGACAGCCCGGCCATGCCCCCACCGACGACCGCGACGACGGGTCCGGAGGGCCGCTCGCCGCTCACGAGCCGCCGTCCGCCGCCGCGACCACCTCGTCGGCCAGGAGGGCCAGGAAGGCGGGGTCATCATTGAGCGAGGGAGTGCGGGCGAAGGCGATCCCCAGTGCGTCGGCCCGGTCGAGCGCCTCGACGTCGAGGTCGTAGAGGACCTCGAGATGGTCCGACACGAACCCCACGGGGCAGACGACCACGGCGGTGGCACCCTCGCCCGCCACGCGGTCCATCTCCACCAGGAGGTCCGGGCCGATCCAGGGGTCGGCGGTGCGGCCTGCGCTCTGCCATGCCGTACCCCAGGTCACGGTGGGATCGGCATCGAGGCCGAGGAGGTCGGCGACGTCCACTCCGGTCTCCGCCACCTGGTCGGGGTAGGGGTCACCCGCCGCGACCACCCGCTGCGGCAGGCTGTGGGCCGTGAAGAACACCGCGGTCCGTTCCCTGGCGGCGGGGTCGAGCGCGTCGAGCACGGCCCGGGTGCGATCGGCCAGGATCCGGGGGAAGGCCGGCGCCCGGTGCCACGACGGGATCACGGTGAGCCGGAGCGGACGGTCGGCGGCGGCGATCGCCTCCTCGGCCCGCTGGAAGTACTCGCCCGACCCCATGGTGGACTGGTGCGGTGTCAGCACGATGCCGACGATCCGCTCCACGCCCGCCCCGGCCAGCTCGTCGATCCCCTCCTCGATGGTGGGGTGCACGTACTTCGTGCCGAGGCGCACGACGAAGCGTCCCGGGTGTACGGCGTCCAGCGCGGCGGCGAGCCCCGCGACCTGGGCCCGGGTGCGTCCGGTCAGTGGTGACGTCCCGCCGATGGCCTCGTGGCGCCCGGTGAGCTCCTCGAGGAGCTCGGGGGTGGGGGGCCGGCCCCTGCGGATACGTGTGTAGAAGGCCTCGATCTCCTCGGGGGTGTCCGGGGTCCCATGGGCCATCACCAGGACCCCGGTCCGATCCCCGGCGGTCATGACGGTGCTCCCACGCCGGCCCGGCCCTCGGCATGGACCAGTTCCACCACTTGCTCCAAGATGGCCGGGTCCGTCTCGGGCAGCACACCGTGCCCGAGGTTGAAGACGTGTCCCGGCTCGGTGCCGGCCCGGGCCAGGACCTCCCGCGTCTCGGCTGCGGCCACGTCCCAGGTGCCGAGGCACATGGCCGGGTCGAGGTTGCCCTGGACGGCGGTGTGGGGACCGACGCGCCGGCGCGCCTCGTCGAGGGGCACCCGCCAGTCGATGCCGACCACCGATGTCCCGGCCGTGGCCATGAGGGGCAGCAGCTCACCGGTGCCGACCCCGAAGAGGATGGTCGGGGTCCCCGGATGGGACTCGGCCAGGTCGGACACCAGTCTGCGGGTGGCGGGCAGCACGAGCTCCTGGTAGTGGCGGGGGGTCAGGATGCCGGCCCAGCTGTCGAAGACCTGGACGGCGGAGGCGCCGGCGTCCAACTGGGACCGGAGCGAGGCCAGTGCCATGTCGGTCAGACGCTCGACCAGGTCCCGCCACAACGTGGGGTCGGTCTGCATCAACGCCTTCACCCGGGTGAAGTTCTTGGACGGACCCCCCTCCACCAGGTAGCTGGCCACGGTGAACGGGCCGCCGGCGAAGCCGATGAGCGGGACGTCGAGACTGTCGGCCAGGATCCGCACCGCGTCGATCACGTAGGGCGTGTCGAGCTCGGGCTCGAGAGGACGCAGCCGCTGCAGGTCGGCGGCCGAGCGGAAGGGCTCGGACACGACGGGCCCCGTACCCGGTGCGACGTCGACCCCGAAGCCCACGGCGGCCGCGGGCACGACGATGTCGCTGAAGAAGATGGCGGCATCGGTCCCGTAGCGGTCCACCGGCTGGCGGGTGAGCTCGGCCACCAGCTCGGGCTGGGCGATGGCGTCGAGGATGCTGCCCGGACCCCGTGCAGCCCGGTACTCCGGGAGCGACCGCCCGGCCTGGCGCATGAACCACACCGGCACACGGGGGACCGGCTGGCGGCGGCAGGCCCGGATGAACGGGGCGTCGTCGAAGCGGCCCGGCGCGGGTGCCGGCCCGCGGGGCGCCCGGGGCGCAGCGGTGGACATGCGGCGAGTCTACGGGCGGGGCCCCGGGCGCCGGGAAGTGCGGTCGGCGTTGGGCCACGGGACGTGCGGCCAGGAGGGCCGACCCGAGGGGCCCGGCGCGGGACCCACCGGCCCCGCATACAATCGAGGGTTCCCCTGAGCCGTTCGTGGACCCGACCGCACGGGCACGGCACGGGCACCGGGCAGACAGGAGGTGGGGGCGTGGAGACTGAACTGGAGGCCGAGCAGGAATTCGTCGACCTCGCCTATGCACGCCTCGACGCCATGCGGGGTGACGCCAACTCCATGCTGGAGGGCGTGCTCGACCTGGGCCGGGGTGGCACGTTCCAGTCGCGGACCGAGCGGGACGTCATCGTCCGCACCAGCCTGGCCCGGCTCGAGCAGCTGGACATCGGCGACCAGGCGCTGACCTTCGGACGGATCGACCGCCTCACCGGCGAGCCGGGCGACGGCGACGGCGAGGGCCAGGACAGCGAGACCTTCCACATCGGACGGCTGGCCATCCACGGGCCCGACCACGAGCCGCTGGTCGTCGACTGGCGGGCCCCGGTGGCCGAGCCCTTCTACCGGGCCACCGGACGGGATCCGCTGGGCCTGGTGCTGCGGCGCCACCTCGCCCTCCAGGGGCGCACCGTGGTGAGCGTCGAGGACGAGCGGTTCAACGTGCCCGGACGGGTCGACGACACGGTGGAGACCGAGGACGAGACGGTGGCGGGCCCGGACGGGTCGGGCGAGCTCATCGTCGGCGACCTGCCCATCGGTGGCCCCGCCGCCCTGTTGGCCGCGCTGGACCGGGCGCGGTCGGGCCGGATGACCGACATCGTCTCGACGATCCAGGCCGAACAGGACGAGATCATCCGCGCCCCGCTCAGCGGGGTGCTGGTCGTCCAGGGCGGTCCGGGCACCGGCAAGACGGCCGTCGCCCTCCACCGCGCCGCCTACCTCCTCTACACCCACCGGTTCCCACTCGAGCGCCAGGGGGTGTTGGTGGTGGGACCGAACCCGCTCTTCCTCCGCTACATCGAGCAGGTGCTCCCGTCCCTGGGGGAGACCGGCGTGACCCTGTCGACCGTCTCCGGGCTGGTGCCGGAGATCCGGATCCGGGAGAACGGGCCCGCCGACGTGGCCCGGCTGAAGGGCGACGTGCGGATGGCGAAGGTGGTGGCGCGTGCCGTGCGCACCCGCCAGCGCCCCCTGTCCGCGGACGTCGAGGTGCCCTACGGCGCCCTGGTGCTCAGGCTGACCGTCGCCGACACCCGGGCCATCGTGGAGGGTGCCCGCCGGCGGCCCGGCACCCACAACGGCCGTCGCCGCCTGGTGGAGCAGTCGGTGGCCCAGGTCCTGGCCGACCGGGCCCGCCGGACCCAGCAGCGGCTGGGCGTCGGGACACCCGACGTCACGCCGTTCCCGGGCTACGAGGACCCCGCCGAGTTGTCCGAGGACGAGTTCGACTTCGACGACTTCTCGCGCAAGGTCCGTCGGGTTCCGGAGTTGGCACGGGCACTCGACCGGATGTGGCCCCGTCTGTCCCCCCACGAACTGCTCCACGACCTGTTCGGTGCCCCGCCGCTGATCGCCGTGGCGGGCAAGGGCATCCTCACCCCCGAGGAACAGGCACTGCTGGTGCGACCCCGGTCGAGCTCGTTCGACGAGGTGGCGTGGACACCGGCCGACGCCGCGCTGGTCGACGAGGCCCGCCACCTGCTGGGCCCCCGCACGGGGGGTGCCGAGGACGCCCTGCGCAAGTACGGCCACATCGTGGTCGACGAGGTCCAGGACCTGTCGCCCATGCAGTTGCGCATGCTGACCCGTCGGTCGCTGGCCGGATCGATGACGGTGGTCGGAGACATCGCCCAGGCGACGGCACCGTGGGCGCCGAGTTCGTGGGAGGACATCGTCGAGCACCTCCCCCGGCGCAGGCCGGCCCGCACCGTCGAGCTCACGGTCAGCTACCGGACCCCGGCAGAGGTGCTGGCGGTGGCGAGCCGGGTCCTGGCCGTGGCCGCTCCCGAGCTGAAGCCGCCGACACCCGTGCGCCGCACGGGTGTCGAGCCCCGGATGCTGCGCGTCACCGCAGCTGACGGACCGGGCTCGGTGGACGACCTCGCCCGGGCCGTGGCCGGAGCGGCAGCGGAGGAGATGGATGCCGTGCGCCCGGGCCGTGTGGCCATCATCGCCCCGGACACCCTCCGGGATGCCGTGACCGCTGCGCTGGTGGCGGCGGGCACGCCGGTGGCCGATGCCCAGGACATGCGCAAGGGCGGCCTGTCCGAGCCGCTGGTGCTCCTGGCCGCCGACTCGACCAACGGCCTGGAATTCGACGCCGTCGTGGTGGTGGAGCCCGCGGTCATCGCCGGGGAGACCGCTCGCGGGCTGCGCACCCTCTACGTCGCCCTGACCCGACCCACCCAGCGCCTGACGGTGGTGTCGGCGACCGCCCCCCCAGCGGCGCTGTCGGCACCCGATTGAGGTGGCGTCGGTGCTCGCACCCCGGGCCGGGGAGCGTGCCGAACGCCCCCCACCACGGGCCGTCAGCGGTGTGATGCGCCGATTTGGCTCTCGGGTGGCTCCGTAGAGTAAAACAGTGCCCGTGACCCAGGCTCTCGCCGCCGATCCGGCCATCACCAGACCCCCGCGCCACATCCCCGACCGGCCGCCGATGCTGTCGGTGGGCATCATCATCTGGCTCGGATCCGAGGTGATGTTCTTCAGCTCGCTGTTCGCGGCCTTCTTCACCATCCGTGCCCACGCGACGGTGTGGCCCCCGCCCGGCGCACACCTGGACACCGTCCGTGCCGGTATCTTCACCATCATCCTGGTGGCGTCCAGCTTCACCATGCAGAAGGCCGTCTTCGACCAGGAGCGCAACGAGCGCAAGAGCGCCAAGCTCTGGGTGTGGTTCACCCTGGTGCTGGGCACGGCCTTCGTGGCCAACCAGTTCTTCGAGTGGGTCGACCTGTCCCACAACCCGGCCACCAACCCGACCCACACGGCATTCGGCTCGCTCTTCTACATCATGTCGGGCCTGCACGGGCTGCACGTGTTCCTCGGTCTGGCGGCCATGATCTTCCTCCTGGTGCGCCTCCGTGGTCCGGGGGGTGACCCGGGCGAGACGTCGGTCTTCCAGGGCGTCAGCTACTACTGGCACTTCGTCGACGTGGTGTGGGTCGGCCTCTACAGCTGCCTCTTCCTCCTCAAGTGATGGACGCGCACCCCCGCAGGTCCCTGAAGGCGCGCCTGGCCGCCCCCGCCGCCCTCGTCGGTGCGGTGGCCATCTTCGGCCTCGTCGCCTTTTCGTCAGGGCCGGCGCAGGCCGACACCACCACGACCACCACGGGTCCCACACCCACTCCGTACGGGGTGGGGTCGTCCTCGGGGGGTGCTGCCACCACCGAGAGCACCGTCCCCGGTGCCCAGCCCGGCACGGTCCAGCAGACGCCCACCGCCATCTCGGCCCTGCCGTCGGCCACCGCCGCGGCCAAGGCGAACTCGTCGGCCAACGAGGACGGCATCTACTACACCGAACTCCCCTCGTCGTTCATCGCACCGGGCCAGGCCCTGTTCGCGGCCAACTGCTCGAGCTGTCACGGTGCCCAGGCCAACGGCAAGATCGGTGTGGCCCCCAACCTGCAGGGGCTCGGCGCGGGAACGGTCGACTTCTGGGTGTCCAGCGGCCGGATGCCTCTGGCCAACACCAGCGCCCAGGCCATCCGCAAGCCGCCGCGCTTCAATCGCAACCAGACCCTCGAGATCGCCGCCTTCGTGCAGTCGCTGACCCCGGGGGTCGGCACGCAGATCCCGATCGTCAAGACGTCCGGTGCCGACCTGGAGAACGGCAACACCCTGTTCACCCTCAATTGCGCCGCCTGCCACACCATCTCGGGCGCCGGTGATGCACTGGCCGAGGGCGCCTACGCCCCCAGCCTGCACCTGGCCACATCCACCCAGGTGGTCGAGGCCATCCGGTCCGGCCCGGGCAACATGCCCCACTTCGGCCCCGGCAACATCACCAACAGCGAGGCGCGGGACATCGCCGCCTATGTGACCGGCGTGCTCCAGCACCCCAACAACGCCGGTGGCGCCGGCCTCGGTGGCATCGGCCCCGTGGGTGAGGGCTTCGTCGGACTCCTCATCGGCGTCGGCATCCTGATGCTCGTCTGCTTCTGGATCGGAGATCGCGCGTGAGCGACAAGTCCCCCCGCCTCGAGGGCCCGCTGCCGCCGGCCGCCCTGGACGACCCGCACCTGCAGCCGGCCACCAAGAATCCCAAGCGCATGGAGGCGGTTGCCGCCCTGTCCATGTTCGTCGGGATCCTGGCGTTCTGCGCCTTCATCGTCGTCTACTGGGTAAACGCCTCCACGCAGTGGGAGGCGCTGACCCTCGGGATCGGCATGGCCGGCCTGGGTGCCGGTGTCATCGCCTGGGGCAAGTACCTCATGCCCCAGGGCCCTTTCGTCGAGGAGCGCCACGACTTCCACTCGACCGATGACGAGCGTGAGGCCTTCAACGCCGCCATCACCGGGCGCGGTGGCCTCGAGGTCAAGCGGCGCAAGATGCTGCTCGGAGTCTTCGCCGTGGGTGGCGGGATCATGACGCTCGCCCTACTCATCCCCGGTGTCCGGTCGCTGGGTCCGAAGCCGGCCAAGGCCGAGAGCACCGAGGGTACGACCGACGACTCGCTCTTCACCACCAACTGGAAGAAGGGCAGGAAGCTCGTCACGGTCGATGGCCGACTCGTCAACACCTCCGATCTCGAGGTCGGGGGCGTGCTGACCGTGTTCCCCCAGGGCTTCGAGGGCTCGTCCCCGGACCAGGTCATCCTGATCCGCATGGCACAGCTCGGCCCGAACGATCCGCCGTACCCGATCGCCCCCCCGGGCAAGACCGAGTGGGGCGTCCAGGGATACGTCGCCTACTCGAAGCTCTGCACGCACCTCGGTTGCCCGGTCGGCCTCTACCAGGAGAAGACCCAGCAGCTGGTGTGCCCGTGCCACCAGTCGATCTTCAACGTCAACGCCGGATGTGTGCCCGAGTTCGGCCCTGCACCCCGACCTCTGCCGCAGCTGCCCATCACGGCGTCCGCTGACGGGCAGATGCTGGCCAACGGCAGCTTCGACCAGGCCGTCGGCCCCGGATTCTGGGAGCGCCCATGATCGACAAGACCCTCAACTGGGTGGACGACCGGCTCGGCGTGGCCAAGGGCGGTCGGACCTTCCTGGACAAGATCTTCCCGGACCACTGGTCGTTCATGCTGGGCGAAATCGCCCTCTACTCCTTCGTGGTGCTGCTCGGCACCGGGGTCTTCCTGACCCTCTACTACGTGCCCTCGGCCCACGAGGTCGTCTACCACGGCAGCTACGTGCCGCTGCGGGGCCAGCACGTGTCCGAGGCCTACGGCTCGACGGTGGGCCTGTCGTTCGACGTCCGGTCGGGACTGCTCATGCGCCAGGCCCACCACTGGGCCGCCGACATCTTCCTCGGGTCCATCGCCGTACACATGGCCAGAGTGTTCTTCACCGGGGCCTTCCGCAAACCCCGTGAGTTCAACTGGATCGTCGGCGTGGTCATGCTCATTCTGGGCATCGTCAACGGGTTCCTCGGCTACTCGCTGCCGGACGACCTGGTCTCGGGCACCGGCATCCGCATCGCGTACTCGATCATGGAGTCGATTCCGCTGGTCGGCAGCTACCTGGCGTTC
>Ga0075520_1000209_pt1 | contig 23333 bp, 21 predicted proteins | sample NGEPerB_FD_75100 | JGI IMG/M metagenome (GOLD analysis project Ga0075520, IMG submission 75100) | Arctic peat soil microbial communities from the Barrow Environmental Observatory site, Barrow, Alaska, USA - NGEE PermafrostAB12-B | ecosystem: Environmental > Terrestrial > Soil > Wetlands > Peat ... | reverse complement strand
GTCGCCAGGTTCGGGACGCTGGCGGCCCCCTCCACCGAGAGGAACTTCCTCACCGGCGAGATCGATGCGACGCAGCTCCTGTGGGACGGCGGGCGCCGCGCCTCGGCCCTCGCCAGCTCGCGCGCTCTGGAACAGGCCACGATGGCGCAGGGCGAGGCGAGCGTCCTCGCCTCCCAGCTCGACGGGCTGCACGCCTATATCCGGGTGCTCGTCTTCAAAGCGCAACGGCGCGTGCTCGCACAGCGGGTCGCGAGCCTGCAGGACCACCTGCGGGAGGTCCAGGACCTGTTCGACCAGGGGGTCGTGGCGCGCAACGACCTGCTCGCCACCGAGGTACGCCTCCGCGTGGTCGACGACCAGGTCAATCAGGTGAACGACGGCGAGGCGGTGGCGCTGCAGGGGCTCAACCGCGTCATGGGCCGCAACCCGACCGATCCCCTGGCGCTGCAGCAGTCGCTGCCGTCGCCGCCGCCGCTGGGGGTGAGCGTCGCGGAGCTCAAACGGCGCGCGGCGGACGCCAACCACCGGCTCCTTGCGCTGCGCGCCCGCCTGAAGGCGCAGGAGGACGTCGTCGCGCTGCGCCGCGCCGACAGCGCCCCGACCGTCTTCGCGCAGGCCTCGCACACCTATCAGCAGGACAAGTACCTCGTCTACCCGAACGCCAATTTCCTGTTCCTAGGCCTCTCCTGGCAGGCCTACGACGGCGGCGCCAGGAAGGCCGGGGTCAGCGAGGCCGAGTTCGCCGCCGCGCGAACGCGGCAGGAGATCGCCGACCTCCAGCGCCGGCTCGAAATCGAGGTCGAGCAGGCGTTCCGGGGGTACGAGCAAGCGCTCCGCCAAGCCGCCACCGCCGAGACCAACGTCAAGGCGGCGGAGGAGAACCTGCGGATCGAGGAGGACCAGTTCAAGGCCGGCCTCGTGAGGACCACCGAGGTGCTCGACGCCGAGTCGCTGTTGGCGGACAGCCGCTTCGCCCTCGTCAACCAGCATTACGACGCGTACCTCACGCAGGGCGCGGTGCTCGCCGTCGCCGGGGAGGACCTCCCGACGTTCTTCGCGGCCGTGGGGAGCGCAGGACAGGAGCAGTGACATGAAGAAATGGATCAGCCTCGCGGTGATCGTGCTGGCGCTGGCGGCGGCCACCGTATTCGGCTACCGCTACTGGCAGAACGCCAAGGTCCATCCCAGCACCGAAGACGCCTATGTGAGCGGCGACGTGTTCTCGATCTCCTCCCTCATCCCCGGGAGGTTGCTCACGGTCGAGGTGACCGAGAACCAGCAAGTGACGAAGGGTCAGGTCATCGCGACCATCGACCCGCGCGACTACGACGCCCAGGTGCAGCAGGCGAGCGCCGCGCTCGAGGAAGCGCGTTCGGCGCTCGCGACCAACCGCGCGCAGATCGCGCAGGCCAGGGCGAAGGTCGATGCCGACGCGAGCAAGCTCGCGCTCGCACGCCTCAACCTGCAGCGCTTCTCCGAGCTCTACAAGCGCAACTCGGTCCCCAAGCAGCGCTACGACGACACGGTCACGGCCGAGCAGGTGGCGGCTGCCGACGCCGTGGCCTCCACCAAGGCGCTCGCCGCCGTCGAGGCCAACCTGGCCGTGGCCCAGCAGCGCATCAAGGTCCAGGAGACCCGCCTCGCCGGTGCCGAGCTGACGCGCTCGCACTGCACCGTCGCCTCGCCGATCGACGGCGTCGTGAGCAGGAAGAGCGGCCAGCCCGGCCAGGTGGTGGCGCCAGGCCAGCCGCTGTGCGCGGTCGTCCCGCTCCAGGGAGGCCACATCTGGGTCGAGGCCAACTTCAAGGAGACCGACCTGCGCCGGATCCGCATCGGGCTGCCGGCGACGTTCCACACCGACGTCAACCCCGCCCGCGAGTACCACGGCTGGGTCGAGAGCCTCTCCGCCGGCACCGGGGCCGCGTTCTCGCTGCTGCCGCCCGAGAACGCCACCGGCAACTGGGTCAAGATCGTCCAGCGCCTGCCGGTGCGCATCGCGATCGATCCCGCCGCCAACGCCGACCGATCGCTGCGCCTCGGCCTGTCGGTCCATCTGGTGGTGGACACCCTGGGCGAGCCGCGCGCCGTGCCGGCCTCGCCCGAGGCGGCCCAGTCGGGCCCGCGCTGAAGTCTCGCGGGAGAGCGATGGATACCAACCGTCCCGCGAACAAGTACCTGATGGCGTTCACCTCCATGCTCGGGACCCTGATGGAGGTGGTGGACACGTCCGTCGCCAACGTCTCGTTGCCCCACATGCAGGGGACGTTCTCGGCCGGCGTCGACGAGATCACCTGGGTCATCACCTCGTACCTGGTCGCCAACGCGGTCATCCTGCCGATCACGGGGTGGATCGCCAACTATTTCGGCAGGAAGCGCTTCTACCTCTCGTGCCTGACGCTGTTCACGCTCGCCTCGCTGGGCTCCGGCGCGGCGCCCACCCTGCCGTTCCTGATCGTGATGCGGGTGCTCCAGGGGTTCGCCGGCGGCGCCATGGTGCCGATGTCGCAGGCGATCCTGCTCGACGCCTTCCCGCGGGAGGAGCGCGGCAAGGCGATGGCGCTGTTCGGAGTCGGCGTGGTGTTCGGCCCGATCATCGGCCCCACGCTGGGCGGGTGGATCACGGACAACTGGGGGTGGCCCTGGGTGTTTTACATCAACATCCCGGTGGGGATTCTGGGGATTGCTCTCGGCATGATGTTCATCACCGATCCGCCGTACCTCAAACGCCCCGAGGGACGGGTGGACTTCGCGAGTTTCCTGTTCATCTGCCTCGGTCTCGGCAGCCTCGAAGTCGTGCTCAACCGCGGCCAGCGCTACGACTGGTTCAACAGCAACTTCATCAAGATCTTCGCGCTCGCCGCCGTGGCCGGGATCGTGCTGTTCATCTGGCGCTCGTTCACGGCCGAGCGGCCGCTCGTGAACCTGCGCATTTTCAAGAACCGCTCGTTCGCTTCCGCCACCGTGCTGATGTTCCTGCTCGGGTTCGGCCTGTTCGGCTCGTTCACGATGCTGCCGCTCTTCGCCCAGACGATGCTGCACTACACCGCCACCTGGGCCGGACTCGTGATCTCGCCGGGCGGGATCGCGTCCCTGTTCGCGATGGGGCTCGTGGGCGCCCTGATCGGCAAGGTCGACACCCGGATCCTCGTGCTCATCGGCGCGGCGTTCAACATCGCCGCGATCTGGCTGTTGCAGTCCGTGGACCTGAACGTCGGCTTCGCGTACCTGACGTTCTCCCGCCTGCTGCAGGGGTTCGGCCTCGGGTTCCTGTTCGTGCCGATCTCGACCGCCGCGTTCTCGCACCTGCCGCCGGAGCAGATCGGCAACGGGACCGGGCTGTTCAACCTTTTCCGCAATGAGGGCGGGTCGGTCGGGATCGCGATGTCGGCCACCGTGCTCGCCCGCCACGCCCAGGTCCACCAGGCGCAGCTCGCCGACCACGTCACGGGGTTCAGCCCGATCGTCCAGCAACGCCTCGCCGCGGCCGCCCACGGCCTGTTCCCGACGGCGGGGCTCGACCCGACCACGACTCAGGCGCTCTCGCTGCAAATCATGTACGGCCAGATGCAGCAGCAGGCGGTCGTCAAGGCGTACGTCGACGTGTTCTGGATGCTGACGATGGCGTTCGTGCTCTTCGTCCCGTTCATCTTCCTACTCTCCGGCGAGACCGGGAAGACGCCGACCGGCGCGCACTGAGCCGCTGGAACGTGCAATCCTCGCGCGCGAACAGCCAGCACGCGGAGGCGGGCGAGATCGGGACGGTGCGCGCCAGCGTGAGGCCGAGGCCTGCAAGCGCGTCCTCGATCGGCGCGCGCACGAAGCCGGGGTAGTGCGGTCCCTCGAAGTGCTCGACGAGCCGCACGTACCACGGTCCGGGCGCGGCGTAATCGAAGATTAGCAGGGCGTGTGCGGCGATGCGGGCGGCGTGTTCCAGGGTGAGGCGCCGGAGTTCGCGAGAGAGGCCGTGCAACACGTAGCCGACGGAGACCAGGTCGAACGCGCCGTCGGGGACGCCCGCGAGATCCGCGAGGTCCATCCGGCGAAAGCGCGCAGCCGGGACGCGCCGCGCCGCCCGCCGCAGCAGCCGCTCAGCGACGTCGATGCCGGTGACGGTGTGCCCGCGCTCCGCCAGGATCTTGGCGAGACTGCCGGTGCCGGTGCCGAGGTCGAGGGCGGAGAGCTCAGGGGGAAGCTCCAGCGCGGCCAACGCCGTTCGGTACTGCGGCTCAAGCCAGCGCTCGATGAGGAGGAACAGCGGCGCCGCCCGGTTGAACAGGCGACGGGTGCGTTCCACCTCCCGGCGCGCGGCAGCGTCCAGGTCGGGCACCGCCGCAGGGTAGCAGGCCGATCGCCGCCGGCGGCCCTTCCCCGCGCGCCCGGGGAATGCCAGGGACGTCCGTCGCCTTGACCGGAACAGCGGCCGCAGCGGCCCCGGCTTGGCGGTATCGTCCCGGTGGGCGCACCGCACGGCTGTGCCACCACAACTGGGGAGGATGACATGGACACGAGGACGCTCGGGACGCAAGGTTTGGTGGTTTCGACGATCGGGCTCGGCTGCATGGGGATGAGCGAGTTCTACGGGACCGCGGACGAGGGCGAGGCGATCGCCACGATCCACCGCGCGCTGGACCTCGGCGTGACACTCCTCGACACCGCCGACATGTACGGCCCGTTCACCAACGAGCGCCTGGTCGGCCGCGCGATCAAGGGGCGACGCGGCGACGTGGTGCTGGCCACCAAGTTCGGCAACGAGCGACGCCCGGACGGGACCTGGGTCGGCGTCAACGGCAGGCCCGAGTACGTGCGCGCGGCGTGCGACGCGTCGCTCACCCGCCTCGGCGTGGACGTCATCGACCTCTACTACCAGCACCGCGTGGACCCGACCGTGCCGATCGAGGAGACGGTCGGCGCGATGGCCGGTCTCGTGCGCGCCGGTAAGGTGCGGTTCCTCGGGCTGTCGGAGGCGGCGCCGGCGACGATCCGCCGCGCCCACGCGACGCACCCGATCACGGCGCTGCAGACCGAGTACTCGCTGTGGACGCGCGACGTCGAGGACGAGATCTTGCCGGCGGTGCGGGCGCTGGGCATCGGCTTCGTCGCCTACAGCCCGCTCGGGCGCGGGTTCCTGACCGGCCGCTTCCGCTCGCCCGGCGACCTCCCCGAGGGCGACTTCCGCAAGAACTCCCCCCGCTTCGAGCCCGCGAACTTCGCGAAGAACCGCGAGTTGGCGGCGCGGGTCGAGGCGATCGCGTTCCGGCTCGGCGTCACCCCGGGCCAGCTCGCGCTCGCCTGGCTGCTGGCGCAGGGGCCCGACGTCGTCCCGATCCCGGGGACCAAACGCGTTCGCTACCTCGAGGAGAACGCGGCCGCCGCGGCGATCACGCTCACGCCGGCGATCCTCGCCGAGCTCGACGCCGCGGCGCCGAGGGGCGCAACGGCCGGCGCCCGCTACCCGGAGACCGCGATGCGTTCGGTCAACCGCTAGAGAATCGTTGACACCATCCGCAACCTCCGGCTAGACTTCCGGGCGCGGTGACGTAGCCAAGTGGTAAGGCAGGGGCCTGCAAAGCCCTCATTCGGCGGTTCGACTCCGCCCGTCACCTCCACCCATGTTCACTCATCGCCCTGCGGTCCGCGGGGTTGTCGAGGACGGAGCGATCACCAACCGCAACACGGACAACCGTAAGGAGAGTCGTATGAAGCGCACCTGTTTGCTGTTGGTCCTGGCCGCCGTACTGGCCGCTCCCGTGATGGCCGCAGACGCCCCGGCCCAGGCCGCAGGGTGCTGCCTGAAGGCCTCCGGCGCCCAGCACACCGTCACCAACCTCGACAACGGCGTCAAGATCACGATCACCTCCACCGACCCCAAGGTGGCGGCGCAGATCAAGGACGAGACCGCCACCTGCCCGAAGCCGGGCTGCGCCAAGGACTGCCCGATGCAGGCCAAGGGCGTGACCCGCACGGTCGAGAAGACCGATACCGGCGTGGTGATCACGGCGACGGCAACCGACGCCGCCACGGTGAAGGCGTTGCAGGAGCACGCGGCGACGATGTGGGAGAAGGCGTGCCCGCACCGGGCCGGGATGAACGGCGCCAAGGGCAACGCCATGGGTGGCAAGTGCCCGTACGCGAAGGGCAGCACCGCGCAACAGTCGTAATCCGTCGTTCCGGCGTGGAGACGGCCCGCGGCGTCGCGCCCCGGGCCGTTTTGCTGTCGCCGTGACGAGGGCGGCCGCGCGGCCGGCCCGCGCGCGGATACGGGACGCCGCTACAATGGCGGTGCGATGGACGAGACGCCGAGGGACGATTCCCGGTCGATGGGGTTGCCGATCCGCCCGGCTGAGCCCGGCAAGAAGCTGACGTTCTTCGGGTTCTTTCGCACCCGCTTCGTCACCGGCCTGCTCGTGTCGTTCCCCCTCGTCGTGACGTTGTTCTTCGGCCGTTTCCTGTTCGACCTGATCGACCGCTGGGCCGACCCGATCAGCCGGCGGCTCTTCGACCGACCGGTGCCCGGCTTCGGCGCGGCGGTGTTCGTCGTCGGCGTGTTCCTGCTCGGGGTCCTCGCCCACAACGTGATCGGCCGCCGCGTCCTGCAGTTCGGCGAGAGGTTGTTCGCGCGCATCCCGGTGCTGCGCGCCGTCTACACCGGCACCCGCGAGGTGACCCGGGCGTTCGCCGGGAACCGCGCCAAGAGTTTCCGCCGCGTCGTGCTGGTGCCGTTTCCCAACGAGAACGTGTGGGCGGTCGCGTTCGTCACCACGGAGTTCGAGGAGGCGACGCCCGATGGGCCGCGGCGCGTGACTGCGGTGTTCATGCCGACGACGCCAAACCCGACGACGGGCTTTTTCCTCGTCTACCCGGCGGCCGCGGTCAGGGCCACGGACATGTCCGTGGAGGAGGCGATCCGCATGGTGATCTCCGGGGGCCTCGTGAGCGCCGGACAGAGCCGGGTATTTCCGGCCGCGCCTGCGCCGAAGGACAGCGTGCCGTGAGCGGCCCCCCGGCCCGCCGCGCCGCAGCCGCCGCGCGTGCCGCGGCGATCGAGGCGGCGCTCGCGGGCGACTATCCCGACGCGGCGTGCGAACTCGACTTCGCCGGCCCGTTCGAGCTGCTGGTGGCCACGATCCTCTCCGCGCAGTGCACCGACGCGCGGGTCAACACCGTGACCCCGGCGCTGTTCGCGCGCTTCCCCGACGCGCGCGCCCTCGCCGCCGCGGCGCCCGACGAGCTCGAGGCGCTGATCCGTTCCACCGGCTTCTTCCACAACAAGGCCAAGTCGTTGCTCGGGATGGCGCGGGCGGTGGTTGAGCGCCACGGCGGCGAGGTCCCGGCCGCGATGGACGCCCTCACGAGGCTCCCCGGCGTCGGGCGCAAGACCGCCAACGTCGTTCTGGGCACCGCGTTCGGTATCGCCACCGGCATCGTCGTGGACACCCACGTCGCCCGCCTGGCGAGACGCCTCGGCCTGACCGCCGAGGACGACCCCGAGAGGATCGAGCGCGACCTCACGGCGCTGTTCCCCGCCTCGGGCTGGGTCGCGCTCGGGCACCGCCTCATCCTCCATGGACGCCGCGTCTGCCACGCCCGCACGCCGGCCTGCGACGGCTGCCGGCTCGCCCCGCTGTGCCCGCGGACCGGCGTGTGACCATCGCGGCCGGAACCCGCCGCGCCGCCCGCCGCAGCCGGCCCGCCGCGCCGCTGACGCGCTGGCGGCCGGCGGCGGGCCGTGGTATATCCCTTCCATGCAGCCACGCAACCCCTGGGGCGGTGGGATCGAGGTGATCACCGGCAGCATGTTCTCGGGGAAGTCCGAGGAACTGATCCGGCGGCTGCGCCGGGCGATCATCGCGCGCCAACGCATCCAGGTCTTCAAGCAGGGCCTCGACGACCGCTACGCCGCGGGCCAGGTCGTATCGCACTCCAAGTGGCGGCTCGAGGCGGAGCGCGTCGCCAAGGCCGCGGAAATCCTCGACCTGGTCGATCCGCGCACCGAGGTTGTCGGGATCGACGAGGCCCAGTTCTTCGACGCCGACCTCGTCCGCGTCGCCGGCCACCTGGCGGACCTGGGTAAGCGGGTGATCGTGGCCGGCCTCGACATGGACTTCCGCGGGCAGCCGTTCGGGCCGATGCCGGAGCTGCTGGCGGTGGCCGAGGACGTCGAGAAGGTGCATGCGATCTGCGCCCGCTGCGGCGCCCCGGCGTCGTACACGCAGAGGCTCAGCCAGGCGCAGGAGCAGGTCGTGGTCGGCGCGGCCGACATCTACGAGGCGCGCTGCCGCCGCTGCTTCGAGCCCGGCGGCCCGGGTCAGGAGCCCGAGCTGTATCCCCCGGACGAAGGCGAGGGGTAGCGGCCCCGCCGGCCGCTCGGCGCCCAGCGGCCGCGACGGCCTTGACGCGTCGGATCGAGCGGCGCTCTAATGCCCCGGTGACACCTCTTAGCGAGCGGCAGTGGGCGTTTTTCCTCGCCGTGGCAGCGCGCGTGGTCCCGGCGGTCACGTCCCTCGACGAAACCGGGCGCGAACGCTTCGCCGCGATCGTGGGGACGGCGCTGGCCGGCCGCCCGCGCTCGTTGCAGCGCCAGTTCGCGCTCTTCCTGAGCGTGGTGCGCTGGGCGCCGGCGTTGCGCTTCGGCGCGCCGTTCGACCGCCTCGCGCCCGCCGCGCAGGATTCCGTGCTGCGCTGGTTCATGGACGCGCCGGCGGCGAAGCTGCGCGGCGGCTTCTGGGGTCTCAGGGCGCTGGTCTTCATGGGGTACTACGGCCAGCCCGAGGTGTGGGGCGCGATCCGCTACGCGCCGTCGTTCTCCGGGAACGAGTTCCTCCATGGTTGAGAAGACGTACGACGTCGTGATCGTCGGCTCCGGCGCCGGGGGTGGCGCGGTGGCCAAGGAGCTCGCGCCGCTGTGCCGCCAGGGGCTCCGCATCGCGGTGCTGGAGTGGGGCCCGAAGCTGCGCGAGAGCGAATTCACCGGCCGCGAGGCCGAGATGGCCGACAAGCTCTACTTCGATTCCGGCGGCTTCCTGACCCGCGACCGCGCGATGACGCTGGCGTTCGGGCGCGCATACGGCGGCTCGACCGTCGTCTATACCGGCACCTCGCTGACGCTCCCCGAGGCGGTGCTCGCGCGCTGGGGCGTTCCCGGGCTCGACCACGGCGACCTCCGCCGCCGCTCGGAGAAGTACCTCGGCGAGAACAACGTCCACCTGCTCGGCGACGACGCGCTGAACGACAACAACCGCCTCTTCGCCGAGGGGTGCCGCACCCTCGGGTACCGGGTCGCCCAGTTCCCGATCAACGTCAAGGGGTGCCACGGTTCGGGCCTGTGCAACCTCGGCTGCCCGAACGCCGCCAAGCAGGGGACCAACCGCGTGCAGCTCCCAGCCGCGGAGGCCGCCGGCGTCGAGGTGGTGACGAACTGCAAGGTGGAGACGATCGGGGAGCGGGCGTGCACCGCCACCGTCACCAACCCACCGTTCGGCGAGCCGTCAAGCTGGGAGCCGGGCCGTTACCGGATCCGCGCCCGCGCGATCGTCGTGGCCGGCGGCGCGGTCAACTCCCCCGCCCTGCTGCTGCGCTCTCGCCTGCCGGTGCAACTGCCCGCGCTCGGCCGCTACCTGACGGCCCACCCGGCGCTCATCCTCGTCGGCGAGCACGAGCACCCGATCACCAACTACTTCGGCCACCCCAAGAGCTACTACTGCGATCAGTTCGTCGACGATGGATTCCTGCTCGAGACCTGCATGTACTTCCCGTTCACCACCGCCAAGAACCTGATCGGGTTCGGCGCCGAGCACGCCGACCTGATGGGCCGCATGGACCGGATGCAGATGATCCTGGTGCTGGCGGTGGACCCCGCGCTGCCGGCCAACCGCATCACGCTCGGGCACGACGGCGAGCCGGTGGTGGACTACCGCTTCACCGATGGGGTGCTCGACGCGCTCGTCGCCTCACAGCGCGCCGCCGCGCGCATCTTCTTCGCCGCGGGCTGCCGGCGGGTGCACGCACCGGCCGGGGCGAGCTTCTTCATCACGGCGGCCGAGGCCGGGCGCATCGACGAGCTGATCACCCGCGAGCCGTTCAAACTCGGCAAGGTCTCGATCTCGAGCGCCCACCTGATGGGTGGGTGCCGGATGGGTGCGGACGCCGGCGACTCCGTGACCGACGCATGGGGGCAGGTGCATGGGGTCCCGTGGCTGTTCGTCGCCGACGGCAGCCTGTTCCCACGCTGCTCCGAGATCAACCCGTACGTCACGATCATGGCGCTCGCCGACCGCGTCGCCGAGCGCGTGCGTGCCCGCCTGCCCGAGCTGCCGGCATGAGCGAGTCCGGCGCGCGGGCCGTGGTGCGGGCGCTCGAGGACGAGGGCGCGGTGTTTACCTTCGGCATCCCGGGCACGCACAATATCGAGTTGTACGACGCCCTCGCGGCTTCGGGGCGCGTGACGCCGGTGCTGGTCACCGACGAGCAGGCGGCGTCGTTCATGGCCGACGGCGTCGCGCGCAGCTCGGGCGGCGTCGGCGTCCTCAACCTCGTGCCCGGCGCGGGGATGACGCACGCGCTTTCCGGCATCGCCGAGGCATACATGGACGGCATTCCGCTCGTCGTGCTGGCGTGCGGGATCCGCACCGACACCGGCCGCGCCTATCAACTGCACGCGATCGACCAGCTCGCGGTGGTCCGCCCGGTGGCCAAGGCGGTGTTCCCGGTGCGCGAGCCGCGCGAGCTGTACGCCACCGTGCGACGAGCGTTCGCCCTCGCCCGCGCCGGCACGCCGGGACCGGTCGTCGTCGAGGTACCCGCGGAGCTGTACCTGCTCCGCCACGACTTTGGCCCGTCCACGTGGGAGCCGGAGCCGCCCGCTTCGACCGCGCCCGCCCCCGACGCCATCGAGCGCGCAGCCGGACTCCTCGCGGGCGCCCGCCGCGTCCTCGTCTACGCGGGGTACGGCGCGCGCGGAGCCACTCAAGAGCTGCGCGAGATCGCCGAACGCCTCGGGGCACCGGTCGCCACTACGATTCAGGGCAAGGGCGTGTTCCCCGAGTCGCACCCGCTCTTCCTGTGGAACGGCCTGGGGCGGAGCGCGCCGGCGTTCGTACGCGAGGTCGAGCACTCCTGCGACGCGATGCTCGCCGTTGGGTGCCGGTTCTCCGAGGTGGGAACCGGGAGCTGGGGGTTCACGCCGCCGCCGGCGCTCGTGCACGTGGATGTCAACCCCGACGTGTTCGGCCGCAATTTCCCCGCCGCCGTGACCGTCGCGGCCGATGCCAGCGCCGCGCTCGCCGCGCTCGCCGGCCGGCTCCCGGCGCGCGGGCGCGACCTCGCGCTCGAGAGGGCGATCGCCGACGGCCACCGCACCGTCCGCGAGGCGCAGCGCCGGCCGGTCGAGCCCGGGCGCGTCGCTCCGGCGGCGCTGTTCGACGCGCTGCAGGCGGTGTGCAGGCCGGACGCGATTTTTTCCGCCGACTCGGGCAACGGGACGTTCCTCGCCATGGAGCACCTGCGCCTCGACGCGCCGGGACGGTTCCTGGCGCCCGTGGACTACTCGTGCATGGGGTACAGCGTCCCGGCCGCGATCGGGGCCAAGCTCGCCAACCCCGGCCGGGACGTCGTCGCGCTCGCCGGCGATGGGGCGCTGCTGATGACCGGGCTCGAGCTGCTCACCGCCGCCGCGTACGGCGCCGGTGTGGTCACCGTGGTGCTGCGCGACGGCGAGCTGGCGCAGATCGCCCAGTTCCAGCGCACCACGCTGAACCGCGCGCCCTGCTCCACGATCGCCCCTTACAGCGTGCAGGCGCTCGCCGCTGCGACCAACTGCGAGTACGCCGCCGCCGGCAGCGACGCCGAGGTTCGGCCAGCACTGGAGCGCGCGCTCGGGATCGCTTGCTCCGGCCGGCCCGTGATGGTCGAAGTCGCGATCGACTACTCGCGCAAGACGTTCTTCACCCGCGGCGTGGTCGCCACCACGTTCCGCCGCCTCCCGTTCGCCGACCGGTTGCGCCTCCTCGGCCGCGCCGTCGCCCGCCACCTCGGCGGGTAACGCAGACGGTCGTTCGTCTCGACGTACATGGAGGATTGAAGGCCGGCCGCCCGGCGGGCGGCCGCTACGGCGTCGCCAATCCGTCGCTGTAGCGGCCGGCCGCTGGCCGGCCGGTGAAAAGCGCCGGGACATGCCCGGTTCCCCAGTGCCAATCCGTCGCTGTAGCGGGCGGGCGCTACGGTTCTTCGGGGGGTTTGAGCGCGCGGAACGAGCGCCACAGCACGAGGTCGTAAACGATCTTCAGCCCGCCCGCGAGGAAGAACGGCACGCCCATCAGCGCGGGCGAGGCGAACAACGGGGCCGCGATCACCGGCGAGAGCGCGGCCCCGGTCGTGCGGGCGACCCCTGTCACGCCGGCCGCCGCCGAGCGCTCGTCGGGGCTCACGACCGCCATCGTGTACGACTGCCGCGTTGGCACGTCCATCTGCGAGATCGAGAAGCGCAGGAACAGCACCGCGACCGCGAGCGGCAGCGTCGGCATCAGCGGCACCAGCAGGAGGAGGACGTTGGACGGCAGGTGAGTGACGACCATCGTGTTGACGAGTCCGATCCTCCTGGCCACTCGCACCGCGACGAGCGCCGAGATCCCGGCGAGGATGTTGGCGCCGAAGAAGATGCCACCCAGCGCCGCGGGCTCGACGCCGAAGCGGCGGTGGAACCAGTACGCCACCAGACTCTGCACCACGAAGCCGCCGGCGAACGCGTCGAGCGAGAAGACGGCGGCGAGCTTCGCCACCACCCCGCGCGAGCGGTGCAGGCCGAATCGCCTTGCCACCCCGGCACTTTCCCCGGCCGGCGCCTCGACGCCGCGGGACAACCCGGCGAACAGCGCGGCTAGCAGCACGCCGAACGCCGCGTAGCCGATGACGACGGCGCGGTAGCTGGCGAGCGGCGACGCCCCCGCCCCCTGCAGCGCCTGGCTTGCAGCTCCGCCGGCGAGCGACCCCGCCGCCGTCGCGAACGACCCGACGAGGCCGTACCACGCGAACACCCTGGTGCGGTCGCTCCCCGGCACGACCTGCGTGAGCGCCGCCTGCTCGACCGCGAGGAACGGGCCGACCTCGTTGCCGCTCGGGCTGATGACCCCGACGGTCGCGGCGACCAGCAGCAGCAGGAAGTTGCCGGTGAGAGCGAACACCACGCCCGCGAGCAGCATCAGGGCGGCACCGGCGACCAGCGTGCGCCTGCGGCCGAACCTGTCTGCGGTGGTCGTCAGCCAGAGGGACACCGCGGTGTCGCCGAGCAGCGTCAGCGTCAGCAGGAGCCCGATGCGCGCCTCCGAGAGGCCGGCCTGGGCGAGGTAGAGCACGAGCACCACCGACAAGGAGCCGTAGGCGAACAGCCGCACGAGACGAGTCGCGAACAGCCGATGGCCATCCTTGCCCAGGGTTCTCAGGAAACCCCGCAGAGTCGCAGCACGGGAGTGCGGTGGCGCGCTCAAGGTGTTCAGCTTAGCGCCGCCGCGGCCGGATGTGCTCGGCCGTATACTCGCCGCCGCCGGAGAAGGGAGGTCGGATGGGCGCGAGCAACCGAGCAGGCGCCGCGAAGAAGCTCTCGCGCGGGGCGATCGTCCCGCTCGGCGCGACGCTCACCCCCGAGGGAGTCAATTTCGCGCTCTACTCGCGCAACGCTAGTCAGGTCGAGCTGGTGCTGTTCGACGACCCCACTGGCGATCCGACCGATGTGATCCCCGTCGAGAACCGGAACCGCGACATCTGGCACGTGCTCGTGCACGGGATCGGGGCCGGCCAGCTGTACGGCTACCGCGTCCGCGGCGGCTTCGACCCCGCCCGCGGCTTGCGCTTCAACCCATCGAAGCTGCTCGTCGACCCGTACGCGAAGGCCCTCACCGGCAAGGCCGTCAACACCGGCAACCTCCTCCTCGCCTACGACCCCGCCGACCCGCGCCGGGACCTCTCGCTCGACACTCGCGACAACTCCCGGATCGTGCCCAAGTGCATCGTCGTCGACGACGCCGCGTTCGATTGGCGGGGCGACTCGACCCCCGACACCCCGCTGGAAGAGCTCCTGATCTACGAGGTGCACGTCAAGGGCTTTACGGCCCACCCCTCATCCGGCGTCGCCCACCCCGGGACGTACCTCGGCTTCGCGGAGAAGATCTCCCACCTGCAGCGCCTGGGGATCAACGCGGTCGAGCTGTTGCCGGTGCACGAACACTACAGCGAGGATCTGCTCGAGGAGCGCGGCCTCTCGAACTACTGGGGGTACAACTCGCTCGCGTTCTTCGCACCCGAACTCTCCTTCAGCACCTGCTCGTCGCCCGGCTGCCAGGTCGGCGAGTTCAAGACGATGGTGCGCGAGCTACACCGCGCCGGGATCAAGGTCATCCTCGACGTGGTCTACAACCACACCGCGGAAGGGAACGAGCTGGGTCCGACGCTCTCGCTGCGCGGCATCGACAACCCGACCTACTACGCGCTCGGCGGACCCACTGGCCAGCCCGACCGCTACTACCTCAACTACACCGGAACCGGCAACGCCCTCGACGTGGCGCGGCCGGCGGTGATCCGGCTGGTCATGGACTCGCTGCGCTACTGGGTCTGCGCGATGCACGTGGACGGCTTCCGCTTCGACCTTGCCTCGGTGCTGGGGCGGGCCGAGGACGGCACGTTCCGGGCGAGCGCCGGCTTCTTCGACGCGGTCTCGCAGGACCCGGTGCTTTCGCGCGTCACCCTGATCGCAGAACCGTGGGACCTCGGCACCTACCAGGTCGGCAACTTCCCGATCGACTGGTCGGAGTGGAACGGCCGGTTCCGCGACACCGTGCGCCGCTTCTTCAAGGGAGATCCCGGGCAGCTCCGCGACCTGGGGGCGCGTCTGACCGGCTCGGCCGACCTCTACCGCAACGACGGCCGCGCCGCCTACAACAGCGTCAACTTCGTCACATGCCACGACGGATTCACGCTGCGCGATCTGGTGACCTACGACGTGAAACACAACGAGGCCAACCAGGAGGGCAACCGGGACGGCGCCGACGACAACGACTCCTGGAACTGCGGGGTCGAGGGTGCAACCGGCGACCCGGCGATCAACCGGCTGCGCCGGCAGCAGGCCAAGAACTTCATCTGCCACCTGCTGTTCGCGGCCGGCACCCCGATGATCCTCGGCGGCGACGAGTTCTACCGCACCCAGCGCGGCAACAACAACGCCTACTGTCAGGACAACGAACTGTCGTGGTTCGACTGGCGCGAGATCGAGGCCAACGCCGAGATCCTCACCTTCTTCCGCGCCGCCATCGCGCTCACCCGCCGTTGCACGATCCTGCAGCGGCGCCGGTTCCTCGACGACGGCGACCATGACGGCGACGGCGTCCCCGACGTCGTGTGGTATGGCAGCGACCTCGCCGCCCCGGTATGGGACGACCCCCAGGCGCACAGCGTCGCCGCTCAGCTCGACGGCGGCGCCGAGCGTTCCGATCTGGGGCCGTACCGGCTCTACTTCATCCTCAACGCCGGCGAGGCGCTGCAGCGCTTCACCCTGCCGCCGCTGCCCCTGGGGGCGGCGTGGCACCGCCTCGTCGACACCTCCCTGCCGGCCGGCGAAGAGATCGTTCTTCCCGGCGCCGAGGTCCTCATCGACCCGCCCGGGTTCTACCTCGTCAACCCGCACAGCACGGTCGTGCTGATCGGGCGGTGAGGGGTCTCCGGCCGGGCCCCGCTCGGCGCCCGCCGTGCGCCCCGCCTACCACCGCGCCGTGACTGCGAGCCGGGCGGCCCAGCTGGCGGCAGCGCGGGGGCCGGCACGATTCAACAGCTCCAGGAGCCGCAGGAGCTGGAGCACTTTGATCCGGTCGGAGAACGCGGCCGACGCGTTGGGCCCGCCGGCCGCGGCGAGGAACGCCGGCCACGCCGCCGGCCAGCGGTCGGGGTGGTGAAAGCGCACGATCCAGCCCCACCACGCCGCGTCGAGGAGCGGATCGGCGAGGCGGGCGAACTCGAGGTCGAGCAGCGCCGCGATCGTTCCACCGCGCCGCCCCGGGGCGGGCGCGACGAGCACGTTGACCGGAGCGAAGTCGCCGTGCGTAAACACGGGCCTTCGGCCGGCGAACAACGTCTCAAGGCTAGCAATCGCGGCCCGCAGCGCCCGGGAAGCGGCGACGTCGAGGCGGGGCTCGGCGCGCTCGAGCCAGCGCTGCGCGGCGCCTGCCAGGCGCGCCGGGTCCGCCCACGTGGAGGGTAGACGGAGGCCGCGGGCGTCCACGGCGGCGAGCCGCGGCACGAGCGCGCCCATCAGGCGTGCGAGGCGCACGGCGCCGGCGTCCGTGGCCAGCGACTCGGCGCCGTTGCGCCCCTCGACGAAAGCGTGGAGCGCAAACGGGGTGGCCGCGCCCGCGTCGCCGCCGAGCAGCGGCGCCGTCGGGATCCCTGCGGCCGTGAGCCGTTCCGCGAGGCGCGCCTCGACCCGCAGCCGCCACCGCGCGACGGCGCGGTCCGTCAGCCATTGCACCGCGACGCGCCGGCCGTCCGCGAGCGTCGCCAGCGTCGTGCGGTTGGAGAACCCCCACCGTGCCGGCTCCGCCGCGACGACCGGCGAGCCGGCGAGCATCGCCAGCCTCGCGCACTCGGCCGCATCATCCACCCCATCGGCCACGGGTGGGGTCGTGCTCCGTTCCGGCCGCGAAGTTCGCCCGCGTGGGTGATGGACGGTCGGCACGGCGGCCATGGTGCCACACCCGGGCGGCGGCGCCCCTCTGGCGCTTACACCGCGTGCGTGGCCGGCTGCACTTCTCGGAGCACTGCCCACGCCTATTCTGTGCCCTGTGCCCGGTGCCCGGTTCCTCAAGACGCCGCGCCTTGACAGCGCCCCGAGCGGTCCTACACTCGAAACCGGTGCGAGGGTTTCCCCATCCCTCGACTTTATAAGGAGATTCACCTGTGGAAGCAGCAAATCACGACCGTGCTTCTGAGTTGTCCTGGCCGACGGTGGACTTGAGCGGTGAAGCGGACTGGACCCCGCTCGACGCGCCGTCACTGGTGGGGGAATCGCTGCGCTTCGTTTCCGGTGAGCCGGACGGCAACCGTTGCCGTGTGCGCTATTTTCTCGATGCCCAGCGGCGCCTGCACGCACGCATCTGGTTCGGTCCCGAGACGGAAGGCCCTCCCGGCCACGCCCACGGCGGTTCGATCGCAGCAGCGATGGACGAGGCGCTGGGGCTGGCGGCCTGGGCGGCCGGCTATCCGGTCGTCGTCGGCAACCTGAACGTGAGTTTCCGCACCATGCTGCCACTGCAAAAGGTGGTCACGCTCGAAAGCCGTGTGGTTTCCGCCGAGGGACGCAAGGTCATGGTCCATGGACGGCTCTTCGGCAATGAGGGGCCAGCATACGCAGAGGCGCAATGCCTCTGCATCACCATTGCGCGCCGATGATCTGAGGTCACTCGGCGGGCCGGCGCCGCCCCGCTCAGGCGAGGTCGGCGGCCAGCTCCCGGCGGGTTTCCTCGGAAAGGACCGCCTGCGCGCGCAGCTTGGGGTGATCGACCACCACCCGCAGCACGGCGCCTTCCGTCGCGACCAGCCGGGCCTGCCCGGGGGAGAGCGGCCACTTGACGTACTGCACCGAGGAGATGCGCGTCGGCGAGACCTGCGCGTGGTCGAACCGCGCCGCCACCGGCGGCGTCTCCCCCACGTGCAGCCAGAGGTGGGCGTCGAGCCCGAGCAGCTCCTGCAGCCGGACGGTGCGCTCCTCCTCCGTCTCGTACTCCAGCATCAGGGTGGCGGAAAGCTCGCCGCCCGCCGGCACGATCGGGTTGTACGCCTCGAGTTCGTCCTCGATCGCCCCCGGCCGCTCCCAGCTCCCCTCGGCGTGGAGCATTTCGTGGACCTGGTAGAGCATCGTGTCGCGGGTCTCGAAGTTGAGTGTGGCGTGCTCGCCGAGCGGCACCCTCCGCCTGGCCTTCAACTGGATGATGCGGCGCCTGACGTCGGCGCGGGTGCGCGCGTACTCCTCACGCCCGAGGACATCGTCCCGTGTGATCGGTTTCATAGTTCCCTTTCCTTGGCGGGCTCCGCACCCGCGCCTTCCCCGGTCGTGGCGATTTGCTGAGGAAACCCGTCGGGGCGGTAGGCGCGCGCGATGACCTCGACCGGATGCATCGCCCTTTTGCCGCACGCCTGCTCGAACTGAAGCGCGGCGAGGGGGCAGTCGGTGGACCAAACCTCCGCCTCGGCCTCGCGCATGCCGGCGAACGCCTTCTCGCCGTTGGCGAGCGCCGACGCGAAGTTCTCCTTCTTCATCGCCCAGGTCCCGTCGTGACCGCAACACTCGGCCACCAGCCGGGGCTTCGCGCCCGGAATCCGCCGGATCAGGTCGCGGCCGCGGAAGCCGACGTTCTGCTTGCGCAGGTGGCAGGGGGCGTGGCACGCCACGTTGCCCCCCGGCGTGCTCTTGAAGTCCTCCTTGAACTTGCCTTCGCCGCGCAGCTCGAAGAGGTACTCGGAGAGGTCGCGCACGGCACCCGCGACCGTGCGGGCAGCCTCGGCGAGCGGCCGGTCGGCAGGATCGTCGAGGAGTTCGGGGTATTCCTCGCGCATCGTCAGGCTGCAGGTCGGGTTGATCACGGCGATCCGGTAGCCGCGCTCGACCCACGGCAGCAACGCGCGGACGTTGCTGCGGGCCTTGCGGCGGGCGAGGCCGATGTCGCCGCTGTCGAGCGCCGGCATGCCACAGCACTCGACGTTCGGGCAGGCGATCCGGCAGCCGTTGTGGCGCAGCACGTCGAATGCGGCCTCGCCGATCGCGGGGTTGTTGTAGTTCACGAAGCAGGTGGCGAAGAGCACCACGGGGTTCTCCCCGTCCGGCGTCTCGACCCCGCCGGCGCGCGCGGCGAACCACGCCGCGAAGGTCCGGTCGGCGAAACGCGGGAGGAGCTTGTCGCGGTGGATGCCGGCGAGCGCCTCCATCGCGACCCGCTGCGGCCGCAGCGTGTTGCCCCAGTTGGCGAGGGCTGGAAGCATCGTCCCGACCCGGCCGAGACGGTCGGGGTCGGCGAGCAGGCGGTCGCGCAGCGGGATCCCCGTGCGCTTGCGGCTGACCGCCTTGGCACGCAGCATCAGGCGGGGGAAGTCGAGGCGGAACGGGTGCTTCTCCTTGTCGGTGTACGGGCACTGCGTGTAGCACAGCTTGCACTGGAAGCACTCGTCCACGACCTTGTCGACGGTCGCCGCGGGCACGCTGGCCACGCCGCCGTGATGGTCAACGGCGGCGAACAGGGTCGGGAACGACTGGCAGTACTTGAAGCACATCCGGCAGCTGTGGCACAGCTCGAAGCTGCGCATCAGCTCCTTGCCGAGCGCCGTCGCATCCCAGTACAGCTCCTGGTTCGGGTTCAGGCAGAAGCCGTCGGTGGGTTGAAACCGGATGTCGGGGAGAGTTCCCAGCGTGTCCATTGGCTTGCACCCCCTCGCTGCGGCGCGACCGGACGGAACGGGCGGCGGCACGACCGCCGCCGCCCGCGACCGGCCGGCGGTGCTAGAAGCTGTCGAGCGCCTTCTGGAACTTGCCCGCGTGCGACCGCTCCGCTTTGGCGAGCGTCTCGAACCAGTCGGCGATCTCCGCGAAGCCTTCCTCCCGGGCGGCCTTCGCCATGCCGGGGTACATGTCGGTGTACTCGTGGGTTTCGCCCGCGACCGCCGAGGCGAGCATCTCGTTGACGTCGACGAACGGCATGTTGGTGGCCGGGTCGCCGACCTTCTTCAGGTAGTCGAGGTGCCCGTGCGCGTGGCCGGTCTCGCCCTCCGCCGTGTCGCGGAACAGCCCGGCGACCTCGGGATACCCCTGGATGTCCGCCTGCTTCGCGAAGTACAGGTAGCGGCGGTTGGCCTGCGCTTCGCCGGAAAATGCCGCCTTCAGGTTTTCGTGGGTTCTGGTTCCCTTGAGTTCTGCCATGTCACGCCTCCTTGTTTGTGCTGTTTGTTGTGCGGACTCCGGCGCGGACGGCGTCCGGCCGGTTCTTGCCTTTGTGGGGGGCGACCCCGATCGCCAGATGACCCGGGGTCGCACACGCACTGCAGATGACGTCGTACTCGACCCGCACCCCGGTGACCGCGAGGCCGCCGGGCAGCTGCGCGGGCGGCCGCGAGCGCGGGTAGAGCGCAGCCGCGACATCGAAGATCCGCCCACATGAGCGGCACACCGCGTGGTCGTGGGGGTGGAGCGTGCCGTCGACCCGCAACCGCGTGCCCTCGCCGGCGATGCGCCGGCACACGCCGGCGCGAAGGAACGCCTCGAGCGTCTTGTACACGGTGGAGAGCGACAGCGACGGGTGGCGTTCCCTGAGGTCCGCGAAGACCCGCTCCGCGCTGGGGTGGGTCGAGTTGGACTCCAGGTACTCCATGACCGCGAGGCGGGGCGCCGTCACCTTGAGGCCGGCCGCCTGGAGCTTCTCGGCCCGTTGCCGGGCGGCCGAGCCACCGTCATCAGCAGGTCGAAGCGGTTCCGAATCCATAACGATTCTGATATTAGTTCTCAACGCTTCGCGTGTCAAGTCCCCACACCGTCACGGGCGGCGCGGGGGACCTGCCCAGACCGGCGGCCCCGTGCCGGCCACGATCAGGACCCCGGCCCGGCCACCGGCCGCGCCCTTTTCGCGCGCTCAACGCTGGCGCTCTGCAAGAACGCAAGCCTGACCCCGGAGGGCGTCAGTTGGATGCCGGGATCTTGACGGCGTCGCCGCCGGGGAGCTTGAACTGCTGCGGGCGGGACTTGACGACCTCGCGCAGCCACGACTCGGGATAGCCGAGCTCCTGCGGCTCCCCCGAATCGTTCTGCACGTAGCCGTCGTTGTACTTGGTGAACAGGGCCTCAGCCAGCTCCCGCCAGCGCCGGGCCACCTGCTCCCCCGCCGACACCGAGTAATCCGTGAGGAACCGCCGCGTCCGGTCGGGATCGTTTTGCAGCATTTCCCGGGCGGTCGCCTCGAGCGCGGGCTGCAACGCGAAGAAGTTCCCCTCGAGCTCCTGCTGGACCTTGACGATGTCCTTGACCATGTAGGAGAACTTCAGCTGCGCATAGTTGGCCACCAGGTTGAACACCCACCACGGCGAGTCCCAGGAGAACTTCTGCAGGCTGCCGCGACCGTACGACGCCGGCACCGCCGTGATGCCGGCGTAGAGCGGGAAATAGCAGCTCGTGTACGTGTCGTCGAGGCCGTACCACAGGACCCCGCCGACCTCGTCGGGAAGGAACGACCGGCAGTTGGCCACGAACGAGCAACCGGTCTGCTGCGTGGAGATCGGCCGTTCCCACGAGTACGTCGTGCCGTCGACCTGGAACGTGATGGGCCGCGCCCGCAACGGCGAGCCGAACGGACCGGCGTCCACGCCCTGCGTCATGTCCAGAGGCGTCCCTTCGTAGTGGTCGCGCATGAGGGCCATCACGTCCCGCACCGAGAGCTTGCGGTCGGGCTTGATCCAGAGCGGGTAGGGATTCGCGCCGGGCGTACCGCGGCTGTAGTCCACGGACAGGTCGAGCGACGGCGCCGCCCGCCGGAAGATCGACCAGACGCGCGTCTCGGTGTAGCGGAGTTCCTTGGCCGTGGCCGGGCAGTAGACGTCGCAGAAGCGGAACGGTCCGTCGCTCTTCGGGTTGTAGTACCCCTTGCGCACGGCGAACTCGATGACGTCGGGCGAGTAGACGCAGTTCTCGGGGTCCGCGAGAGGGAACGTCCCGATGCGGGACTTGTTGGCGTGCGCCGCGATGAGGCCGTCGGGCACCCTCTCGGCCACCCAGACCGCCCCCTTGATCCCCTCGCCCTCCCCGATCATCTCGAGGATCCAGGCCTCGTTCGGATCGGCGATCGAGAACGACTCGCCGGTCGAGGCGTAGCCGTACTCCGCGACCAGGTCGGTCATCACCTTGATCGCCTCCCGCGCCGTCCGCGCCCGCTGCAGCGCGAGCTGCATCAGCGCCCAGTAGTGGATGCCGCCCTGCTTGTTCTGCAACTCGAGGCGGCCGTCGAACGTCGTCTCGCCGATCGCCAGCTGGTGTTCGTTCATGATGCCGACCACGGCATACGTGTGGGGCGGCTGCGGGATGCGCAGCCGCAGCGAGCCGTCGCGGCCGCGCACCTCGAACGCCTCACCCGGGGCGTGGTCGGCCGCCGGGACGTACCGCAGCGTCGGGTAGAACTCGCCGTCGACGGAGTACGAGATGATCACCGACCCGTCGGACGAAGCGCCCTTGGTCACGATGATGTTCGTGCACCCGAGGACCGGACGGACGGAGACAACGAGCACCACCACAGCAACGATCAGGAACGCCTTGCGCATGCCGATCTCCCTTTCAACCCGCCGCCGCTTCGAACCCTCAGAGCATCATGGCGCCGGCGCTCACCGGCAGGCACTGACCGCGGCAAGGGCGGCTGTGCGAACACTAAGCGTGTCGCCCGCGGATGTCCACGGCCCGCCGAGGTACGCCGCGATCGGGTATCCTGACGGCGAGGAGACCGGCATGACCTTCCTGTACCTCAACTCGGACCGGATCGGACAGGGCGACGCGGAACTCGGGCGCACGTTGCTGTTGCTCTTCCTCCAGAAGCTCGTGGCTTCCGAGGTGAGGGTCGACTTCGTGGCTTGTCTCAACGGGGCGGCCCTCCTGACCACCGAGGACGGGCCGGCGCTCGACTCGCTGCGCGCGATCGAGGCGCGCGGCGCCACCGTCACCACTTGCGGCACGTGCCTCGATCGCCTGCAGCGCAGGGACAGGCTCCGGCTCGGAGCGGTGGGCGGCATGCAGCAGACCGTCGAACTCTTCGCCGCAGCCGACCGCATCATCGCGCCTTGCTAACGGACCCCGGCCGGCGCCTGGCCGGACAGGCGGGCCGCCCGCCGGGCTCGAGCCGATCCTCGGGTGGCGGACGGGAGCCGGCGCTCAACCCCTTGGGGACGCCGGAGTGAGTACGGCGGAGGCTCGCGCGCGCCTTGTTCAGTCCGCTTTCCTGATCCTTCCGCCGTGGTCCCCGATCAGCATCCAGCGGTCACCCTCCTTCATGAGGATGTCGGTCCAGCGGCCCTTGATTTCCTCGGTCTTGCCCTCGGCGTTCTTCACCAGCTGCATGTAGTAGTAGTCGGCAAACGCGAAGTTGCCGTGCACCTGGATCGCCACCGGCTTGATGTCGTAGACGAGGGTCTTGGACATCTGGTACTCCTGGGTGATGAACTTCTTCACGGTGGCCTCGTCGCCCGGAACGGGGCTGTCGTACGACCAGCCGACGTAGCTCGGATCGAAGTAGGCCATGAACCCCTCGACGTCGGCCTTGGCATCGAGCGCCCAGTAGGCC
>Ga0075520_1000207_pt1 | contig 23432 bp, 20 predicted proteins | sample NGEPerB_FD_75100 | JGI IMG/M metagenome (GOLD analysis project Ga0075520, IMG submission 75100) | Arctic peat soil microbial communities from the Barrow Environmental Observatory site, Barrow, Alaska, USA - NGEE PermafrostAB12-B | ecosystem: Environmental > Terrestrial > Soil > Wetlands > Peat ... | reverse complement strand
GACGGCCAGCCGGTCGCCGACGGCCCCGCAGACCGACGGCGTCGGGTCGTCGTCGTCCTCGCCGGCGACGACGGCCGCTGCGCAGGGTTCGTTGGGGGTGTCGCCGTTGTCGGCGGACGCGGGAGCATCCGGTGCGGGCCTGGGAGTGTTGGGGTTCTACGGACTGGAAACGTTCGGGCTGAACTAGATCGACAACCTGCAGGCGCAGGTGAACCTGGCGAACGGGAACCTGGTCGTGCACGCCACCGACCTGAAGATCAACGCCCCGGGGACGACCCGTCCGGGACAGCACCCACCGGGGTCCGATTCACCGCATCCGGTGGCACCCACACCACCGGCACCGAGGGATCCGGCGGTGCCACGGCCGCCGCAGCAGTGCCGGTCCAGGTCGTGGTCACCGCGGCGGCGGCTCTCCGCCACCATAAGCGCCCCCAGCCGCCGCACCCGCCGGCCACGCGCGCCAGTATGAGTTCGGGACCTGTTGCCGGGCAACGGGTTCAGCGCAGCATCCACCCGGCGAATCGGACACCCGGACTTCCCCTCGAAGCGGCACCGGGATCGTCCGGGCCCCGCGCGAACCCCCGAACGGGTATGCGTGAGCGCAGCTTCCACCCTCGGCCGGGGCAGCGCAACGCTTCCGCGGAATTGGGAGTCAACAACCACCCACGCGGCGCAATTACCGGCGAGAAAGGTTTGACCCGTCAGAAAGAGGGCTATTGACCTCTATTGCGGTCGTCAATCAAGGCTTCAGGGACGAACCTCATAGACGAGGTTGAACGGCGTCTCGGCCACCTGCCGGAACCGGGTGAAGCCGGCGTCGGTGACCACCTGCCGCACACCTGCCGCGCCGGCCTGCGCGCCGAGGGTGTAGCCGCCGGGCTGCGACAGCGCGTTCGGTACGCACAGGAACGTCGAGAACGAGTAGTAGACCCGGCCGACGGGATTCATGTTCTCCGCTGCGGTGTCGTGCGCGAAGGGTTCCACCACCATCCAGGTGCCGTCCGAGTCCAGGGACTCGCGAATGTGCCGGGCGGCGCCCACCGGATCGCCCATGTCGTGCAGGCAGTCGAACGTGGTGACCAGGTCGTATTCCGTACCGCTGAAGGTCTGCGCCGAGGCGACCTCGAACGCGATCCGCTCACCGACCCCGGCCTCGGCGGCCCGCTTGCGGGCGCCGTCGATCGACGCCTGGTGATAGTCGGACGCCAGGAAGGTGGAGTTGCCGAATTCCTTGGCCATCAGGATGGTGGATGCGCCCATGCCGCAACCGATATCGGCGACCCGCCCACCGCCGCGGAGCTTCTCGGGCACACCGTCCAGCGCGGGCAGCCAGCTACTGGTCAGGTTTCCGACGTACCCGGGGCGGAAGAACCGCTCGCACCCGATGATCACGTCGGGATCCTGCTCGTGCCAGCCGATACCGCCGCCGGTCCGGAAGGCTTCCGTCACCGCCGGCTCCGCTCGCAGCGCGCCCAGCGCGAGCTGGAAGGCGCCGGGCAGGTAAAGCGGCCCGTCCGGATCGGTCAGCGCGAACGCCTGTTCCTCGGTGAGCGAATAGGTGTCCGCTGCCGGGTCGTACATCACGTAGCCACCGGCCGCCTGCCCGCGCAGCCACTCGGTCACGTAGCGGGTGTCCGTCTCGGTCCGCTGCGCCAATTCATGAGCGGTCGCCGGACCTTCGGCGAGCGCGCGGTACAGCCCGAGGCGATCGCCGATGACGACGCTGCCGGCGGCGATGGTCGCTCCGAGGTCTCCCACGAACTGCCCCACGAATGCCATCAGTTTGTCCTGGTCCACGGCCATGGTGTCCTCCATTATCGGTACTGCCGGCTGGGTCAGCCGGATCGTCGTTGACCGCCCGATTCTGTTCAGCGACCTTGCAGTCCCGTTGCAATGGCGGTGCAATGGTTCGCGGAAACCTGGGACATCCGTCGACTGGAGGTCCAGATGCGTGCTCGGCAGCCCGACATCCAGGGATACGCCGACCGCGACGGCGTCAAGATCGGCTACGAGGTGTTCGGCAGCGGCGAGCCGACCGTCATGCTGATGCCGCCGTGGGCGATCATCACCTCACTGCACTGGAAAGCCCAGGTTCCCATGCTGGCAAGGCATTTCCGGGTGATCACCTGTGACGAGCGGGGCAACGGCCGCAGCGACCGGCCGGTCGGCCCGGCCGCCTACGCGTACCGCGAGATCGTCGACGACGTCATCGCGGTGCTCGACGCGACCGGGACCGATGCGGCGGTGTGCGTGGGTATCTCCAGGAGCTGCGGCCACCTGCTCGGGTTGGCGGCGCGTCACCCGGATCGCGTGGCCGGGGCGGTGTTCATCAGCCCGGCCATCGGGATGGGGGAGAAATTGCCCGGCCGCGGGAGCTTCAGCTTCCACGACCGGCTCGACACCGACGAGGGCTGGGCAAAGTACAACCGCCATTCTTGGGTGCGCGACTGGCCCGGTTTCCTGCAATTCTTCATGGGCGAGATGTTTCCCGAGCCGCATTCCACCAAACCCATCGAGGACGCCATCGGCTGGGGGATGGAGACGACGCCGGAGACGATCGTGGACAACGAGTTGGGCTCATTTCTGAGCGAATCCCCGCGGGAATTGGCGGGCCGGGTGCAGTGCCCGTCCCTGGTGCTGCACGGCAACGGCGATCAACTGATCAGCGTGACGGCGGGGGAGCGACTGGCGCGCGCGCTCGGCTGCGAGTTCGTCATGTTCGACGGCTCCGGGCACGCGCCCAATGTGCGTGACCCGGTACGGTTCAACCTGCTGCTGCGGGACTTCGTGAACCGGGTCCACCCCAAGCCCGCACAAGCTCCGCCGGCCCGGAAGTGGACAAGGGGGCGCTCCCGAACGCCGCGGGCGCTCTACCTATCCTCACCCATCGGTCTGGGACATGCGTTGCGCGACATCGCCATTGCCGGTGAGCTGCGCACCCTGCGGCCGGACCTGACGATCGACTGGCTCACCCAGCACCCGGTCACCACGGTCCTGGCCAACCGCGGGGAGTCGATCCATCCGGCGTCGGCTCGGCTGGTCAGCGAATCCGCTCACCTGGAGAGCGAATCCAGCGGCCACGATCTGCATTGTTTCCAGGCCTTCCGGCGGATGGACGAGATCCTGGTCGCGAACTTCCACGTTCTCCAGGACCTGGTCGATGCGGGCGAGTACGACCTGGTGATCGGCGACGAGGCGTGGGACGCGGACCATTTCTGGCACGACAATCCGGAGTTGAAGCGGACCGCATTCGCTTGGCTCACCGACTTCGTCGGCTGGTTGCCGATGCCGGCCGGCGGAGAGCGCGAGGCGTTCCTCACCGCCGACTACAACGCCGAGATGATCGAGCAGGTCGAGCGCTACCCGAGGGTCAGGGACCGCGCGGTCTTCGTCGGCAACCCGGAGGACATCGTTCCCGACACCTTCGGGCGGGGGCTACCGACGATCCGCGAATGGACCCGCGAACACTACGAGTTCGCCGGCTATGTGACCGGTTTCGATCAGACCGGCCTCGCCGACCGACGACGATTGCGGGAACAACTCGGCTATCTGCCGGGCGAACCGGTGTGCGTGGTGACGGTCGGCGGATCGGCGGTAGGAGCGCCGTTGCTGCGCCGGGTGATCGCCGCGTTCCCACCGGCCCGGGAGCTGGTGGCAGGCCTGCGGATGCTGGTGGTGACCGGACCCCGCATCGACCCGGCCTCCTTCCCCAGCTATCCGGGATTGGAGATACGGGGATATGTCGACGACCTGTACCGGCATCTGGCCGCCTGTGACCTCGCGGTGGTACAGGGCGGACTGACGACCTGCATGGAATTGACCGCGTTGCGGCGACCGTTTCTGTATTTCCCGCTCCGCCACCATTTCGAGCAGAATTATCACGTCCGGCACCGGCTCGACCGCTACCGCGCCGGACGGTGCATGGATTACTACGCCAGCGATCCCGAGACCATCGCCGAGGCGATCGCGTGCGAGATCGGCCGGCAGGTCGACTACCTGCCAGTGGAGACGGACGGCGCGCAGCGAGCCGCCGGACTGATCGCCTCGCTGATCTGAACAGGCACAAGATTTCTCATCCGGTGGACAGCCGGGCGAGCCGCTCGTGAGCACGCCGGGCTATCCCCGGCATTCCGTGGAGTTCGGCGAGAGTTGCTGCCCGGGAAAGGGTCTCGTAACCCGCGGATTGGTCTCCGGCGATCAGCTCGCACTCGCCGGCAACCAGCAGGCCCTGCGCCAGCACCGGTATCCACTGCTGCTGCTCGGCAGCGACGACCAACGGTGCGACCCGGTCCGCCGCCAGGTCGGGACGACCGGCGGCCAACCAGGCCCGTGCCACCCCCAGGTACGCATCGGACCCGAGCAGCCACGCACCGCCCGCGGGAGAATGGATGGCCGTCAGCAGCCGATCCGCCTCGGCCAGCGCGTCGGCGGAGCCGGTCGCCTCGGCCAGCGCCGCCAGGTAGCGCAGCCGGTACGCCTCCGTCTGACTCTCGGCACCGCCGAACGGCACGTCGCGCAGCACCGCCACCGCCTGCTCGCGGTCGCCCATCTCCATCAGCGTGGTGGACAGCATCGCGGCCGCGGTGGTGATGAACCAGGCATGCAGCGCCGAAGCTTCCTGGTCGATCGCCCGCCGACCGTGGCCGAGGGCGTCGGGGTAGTGCCCCTGCAGCCGGGCCAGCCAGCCAAGGTGCGCGGTGAGCCAGCTCTCGTAACCGACATATCCACTGCGCCGGTTCAACGCCAGCGCGGCCTCGACCTGGGCGACCGCAGCGGTCCAATCGGCCTCGGCCACCAACGGGAAGGACGACTCGAACACGGTCCACTGCAGCCGCCAGAGGTCACCCTGACGTCGCAACAGGGGTTCCAGTTCGGACAGGATCGTAGCGAGCTCCGGCAGCATGCCCAGGTACGCAAACCCCGTCTTCGTGCCGTCCAGGGCCTTGGCCAGGGCCATCGCATCGCCGGCGCCGCGGGCCACCACAACAGCCTTGGCGGCGGCGTCCAGGCTTTCGGTGAACCGCAGACGGTTGCTCAGCACCACGGCCATCCGGGCAAGGAAATCGGCCTGCATTCCACGATCACCGAGGGATTCGGCCAACCGCAGCCCCGACTCCAGCCGCTCGAGCGAAGAAATCGGCACGGTATTCGGCAAGGAATTCACCAAGGGGTGCCCGGAGCCGCCGACCATCGCAACGGCGGCGTCGCCGCCCAGTTCCCGCAGCGCCAGCATTTCCAGGCGAAGGTCGCCACAGAACCGGGCGAGCTCGGCGCCCTTCTCCTGATCGGCGACAGCGTCCCCGTATCGGGCCAGCGCTTCCCGTACCCGTCCGCGGGCCAGGTGCGCCCGACCCAGGACTTCTGGTTCGCCGACCGCGGACGCGGCCCCGATGGCACGATCGAGCAGCCGCTCGGCATCGGCGGCCGCAAACCGGTGCATCGCCTGATCGGCGGCGCGCAGCCACCCCCGGGCCGCACGCGACCAATCGGCGATCGCGGCCGCATGCTCGGCCATCGCTTCCGGCGTCTCGCCGAGCAGGTCGGCCGCTCGGGCGTGATAGGCCAGGCGGGTCGGCAGCGGGGTGCTGGCGTAGAGCACCTCGCGGACCAGGTCGTGGACGAACTCATACGCCCGTTCCGCGACGACCACCAGCCTGGTCCGGAGCAGGTCCTCGCATCGTCGGACGGCCTCGGCCGTGGACAGGTCGAGCAGTCTGCCGATCGTGGCCGGCTCGAAGGACGTGCCGAGAACAGCGGCGGCGCGCAGGATCCGCTCGGATTCCGGGCCCGTACGACGCACCCGGGAAAGGACGGCCTCTTGCAGGCTGGCCGGCAACTGCTCGCCGCCCGTGAGTCCGCGCAGCATTTCTGCTGCATACAACGGGTGACCTGCGCTGCGCCGGGCGACGACCTGCGCCTGTTCGCCATGACCGGCGGCCACCGCCAACTGCAGCACGGCCTCCATGGACAGCGGACCGATCTCGACGGTTCTGCCGACGTCGGCGAGGTCAGCAAGAACCCGCTGGCCTTCCTCGGTCCGGACCGCCACGGTGATCAGCAGTCGGGTGTCCGTCAGCTGGCGCCCGACGTAGTGCAGCAACTCGATGACGGCCAGGCCGGTGTGGTGCAGGTCGTCGATCAGCAGCAGCACCGGGTGACGGAGCGCCAGCCGCCGCAGGAAGATCGTCACCGCGTCGTAGGCGCGGCGCCGTTCGGTGTCCGGATCTCCGCGCTCGGCCGGGACCGCGCCCAGCACGGCACCGACTCCCGGCACCAGCCCCGCCAGCACCCCGGCCCGTTCGCCGACCACGTCGCGCAGTTCGCGTGGTGCCATCCGATCCACCTGGCCGCCGATCGCCTCGACCACCGGCTGCAGGAACATCGAGCGTTCCGTTTCGTAGCACCGGGCGCGAAGCACCACCCCTCCGGTGGACGCGGCCAACGTCGCCAGCTCGTCGATCAGCCGGGTCTTGCCGATGCCCGCTTCGCCGGTCAGGATGATCAATCCCGGGTGCCCGGCGGCTGCCTCGGCCAAGGCCTGCGTGAGCCTGCCGAACTCGACATTCCTTCCCACCAAAGATATGTCGCTGCCGTGAGACCCCTGCCGCGCAAGGGACGGCGGGTTGGCCGTTGTGCTGCCGCGTTCCTGCAGGATCGCCAGATGGATCGCCCTGGTCTCCGGCGCCGGCGGGCTGCCGAGTTCCGCATCGAGCACCGCCCGCAAGCGCTGGTAGGCCGCGAGCGCGGCGGCAGGCTCGCCCTCGCGGTGCAGTGCGCGCATGAGCGCCCGGCACGCGGATTCGTCCAGCGCATCGACGGACAGTGCCTTCTCCGCAACCTCCCGCGCCGCAGCGAACTCGCCCACCTCGAGAGCCGCTTCGGCGTAGATCAGCCGAATGCTCCGCACCAGCCTGGCCAACTGCAGCCGTGGCTGGTACGCCCACTCCGCGTCGGGCTCGTTCTCCAGCAAGTCACCGGTCCCCGTCAGTTCGAGCGCCTGGCCGGCAGCGGCCATCGATATCGCTGGCGTGGTCCGCACCGTGTCCTGAGCGCGGGTCGCCAGTTCCTCGGCGGCGTCGACGTCCACCCATATCGCGGCGCCGTCACCCAGCCGGTAGCTACCGCGCGCACCGCGGATGACCGATGTGCCCAGCGCACGACGAAGCCGGCTGACCAGCGTCGCCACGTTCTCGGCGGCCCGCGGGGGCGGTTCCCTCTCCCACAAGGCGCCGACGATGCGGTCCGTCGACACGCTGTGCCCACGATGGACGACGAGCAGCGCGAGCAGTCGGCGTGCCTTTGCGCTGCCGACCTGACGGTCTTCGACCGCTCGGCCATCGACGGCCACCGCGAAACGGCCGACCACCCTGAAGGCCACCCCGGCCTCGCCCGCCGGGCCGGTCCACGGCCAGCTGCCAGCATCGGCCACCGGTCTTCGCCCTTCCGTCCCCTGGTGCCACAAGTTACCGCGCGCCTGCGACGGTGTCGTGCAGCGACGGGGGAAATGGGCGGAATGTCATGGCTGGCCAAATCGATTCCGAACCATTGCCAGCATCACTTTGGGAGAGGAAAGTGGTGATTCCCACCACTTGATTCCTGCACCGAACCCGATGGCGCGACGCTGCACGAAGGGAGCGTGAGGAGTGTACGCGCGTTCAACAACGTTTCAGGCGCGGCCGGAATCCGTCGATTCCGGGGTGAGGCTTTTCCGAGACGAGGTGATGGCGCCGCTGCAGTCGATGCGCGGCTGCGTCGGGGTGTCGATGATCGCGGACCGGCGGTCTTCCCGCTGCATCGCGACAACGGCCTGGCGCACCCTGGAGGACATGCACGCCAGTGTGGCGGCGATTCGGCCGATGCGCGAACGGGTGGCGAAGGCCCTCGGCGGGTTCGCCGAGGTCGAGGAATGGGACATCGCGGCCGTCCATCGTGAACGTCATGCCAGCGAGGAATCCTGCATGCGGGTGACGTGGTTGCGGGTGGATTCCGGTCAGGCCGCGACCGTGGTGAACGCTTTCACGTTCGCAGCGCTACCGGCGATGACGAGTCGTCGGAGCTTTTGCGGTGCAAGTCTGCTGATGCACCGCGAGTGGGGCCGTGCGGTGGTCTCGGTCAGCTATCGCGATCACGAGGCGATGGAGGGCAACCACGGACTGGTGGGGTTGGTGTCCTCCGACGGAACGTCGGAGGCAGGAATCGGGATCATCGAGGTCCGCGAGTTCGACGTGGTCATGGCGCACCTGCATGTACCAGAGTTGGCCTGACGGTAGAAACTCCGAGGCCCTTCGGTCCGCGCGTTGGTCGTGCCTGTCCAGTGCCGTGCTGAGCGCGTGTCAGGGGGTGCCGCCGACCATCGGAGGCACCCGACCCGCCGCCGCGATGACCGAGTCGGCTACGGCCAGTAGTGACGTTCGGCGTTTCATCGCATTCGCCTGCAACCACCGGTAGGCCTCGGAGTGGGTCATTCGATGCGCGCTCACCAGCAGGCCGGTCGCCGTGTCGATCACCCGGCGTACATCCCGACGGTCAGTGTTGAGTCTCATCGGGTTGAGTCCCATCGGGTTGAGTCTCATCGGGTTGAGTCTCATCGGGTCGGCTTTCATCGGTCACTCACCCGACCAGCCCTCGCCATCAATGACGGCGCATGATTGCGCCTCCCTTCGAGGTATTCACTCTCGGTGATCCGACCGGTCTCCCGGGCGATGAGGTTGGCGACCTCCTCACGGGAGGGTCGCCATCCCTCGTAGTACCCCACCGAAAGGCGGTGAATCAGGCCGCGGCGGGGACCGTCGTCCAATGTCGCCAATAGGTCTTCGTAGCGGTCGGCAATACTGCCGGGCCGCGCCGGCTCGGCACCGTTCGCAGCTTGTGTGCTCACATCGGGTCCCTCTCTGGGGTCGCCTGGATCTGCTGACCGTCAACGACTTTCGGCAGCGTGTTAGCCCGCCGGGTGGATTGCGGGCAGCGGTTGGCAGGCCGGGAATTCTGGGCGGCGAGAGGGCTCTCGTCCGGGGCCACGGCCAAGCGGCGGCACCGGCCCCAGATCGGCTGTCGGGATCAGCACCCCTGACGTAACCGTGAAATCGGGAACATGTCAAGGGACCGCCGCAGCACGGAACGGACCATCGCCCGCCGGACAGGAGCGCCGGGCGCGCATCTATGACGGAGCGAGGCCGCCGGACACCGGGCTAGCCTGTTCATGGCCACAGTCTGGCCGAACCCAGGCCGGCGGACAGGAGCCGGGGCGGTGCTGACTGGTGGAGCACCGCCAGTGGCGGGAGCGTTCCTTGAGCCGATTGACAAGTCAGTTGGTGACCTGGCGGCGGTTCTCGTCGACCCGAGTGGTCACCCTCTCGCGATCGAGGTGCTCCAGCAATGGGATGACCACCCTGCGGGTGCTGCCCAGCGCGATGCGTGCCTGGCTGGTGGTGAACGGCTGCGGCAATCGGCCAAGGATTTGCAGAGCCCGCGCCGGCGCATCCGGCAGCAGCACGATGTCGGCCTCCAGCCGGATCAGCCGACCCACCGCGACAGCGACCGCCAGGTCCCGCCCGGTGAGCCCCAGCCGCGCCAGTTCGCCACGCTCGGGCGCCGCGAAAGGGTCTGCCCGCAAGGCGGTTTCGATTTCCTGGAGCGCAGGTCCCGCGGCGCCCATGCCGGGCGATCGGCCCGGCCGACGGATTCCGCCGCGGGCGAGATGCAGGCCCATCGCGGCGGCCAGTGCGGCCACGAGATCGGGGTCGGGGAGCTGCAGCGCGGCAGCGGCCGACGCCATCGGCAGGACCGGGTCCTGGCTGTGCGTCGATGCGTGGGCGTCCACCGCCCCGGCCAGCTGGGTGGCCCAGCGATCCCACGTACCCGGCTCGACCAGCCAGTCGCCAGCCTGCCGGACGCCGGCCAGGTCGCCCATCGGAAGCCCCCAGGCCTCGGCGGCACTGCGCCGGATCGCGCCCCGCCAGCGGAGCTGATCCCGCACTCCCGGCACCGGCGGGGCGGATCGCAACGCATCGGCGCGGATGATCGAGGCGCCGCGCCGGCGCAACGGAATCGGGTCGACGTCCAGCACGACCGCGCCAAGGGGCACGTGCCATCGGGTGTGGTCGGACAGGATGGCACGGTCACCCACCTGCAGCGGGAGCACCCGGGTGAGCCGCAACCTGGCGATGTCACCGGCCAACGGCCGGACGTGGACGGGCACCGCCGCGGTGCCGATGTACATCGTCAGTTCACTCGGTAGGTCCGCGGCCATCTCCGGGTTGAGCCCGTCGCCCGCCGGTCCGAGCAGTGCGGGGACCAGCCGAACGTCGGCAGAGTCGGTGTGCCACCAGCGATCCGGTGTCAGCAGGGCGTCGCCACGTCCGACGTCCTGCTTCGGCACGGACCGCAGATTGACCGCCACCCTGGCGACCGCCGGCACCGCCCGATGGTCCTCGCCGAGCATCTGCAGCCCGCGGACGGCCACCCTTTCGCCGCGCAATTCCAGCTGGTCACCCACCCGGATCGTGCCGGCACCCAGGGTTCCGGTGACGACCGTGCCCGCGCCCCTGATGGTGAACGCCCGGTCCACCCAGAGCCGGACCCGCTCACCGACGTCCGGCGCCGGGACGCCGGCGACCAACCTGTCCAGCGCGGCGCGCAGGTCGTTCAGCCCGGCACCGTTGGCACCGGACACCACGACAGTTTCGGCGGTGGCAAGGGAGCTCTCCGCGAGCTTGCGGCGGGACTGCTCGACGGTCGCTGCCGGATCGGCGAGGTCGGACCGGGTGATCACCAGCAGCCCGTGGCGGATGCCGAGCGCGCTGGCCGCGGCGAGGTGCTCGGCGCTCTGCTCGCGCCACCCCTCGTCCGCGGCGACGACCATCATCACGGCGGGCGCGGGTCCGAGCCCGGCGAGCATGTTGCCGATGAATCGTTGGTGCCCGGGCACGTCGACGAAGGCCAGGGTCCGCCCCGACGGCAGCGACGTCCAGGCGTAGCCGAGGTCGATGGTCATGCCGCGCCGGCGTTCCTCGGCCCAGCGATCCGGTTCCATCCCGGTCAGCGCGCGGACCAATGTGGACTTGCCGTGATCGACGTGACCGGCGGTGGCGATGACGTGCACGGGCTCAGCTGCCTTGCGCCGCAACGATGGTGATGGCCGCAAGGATTGCCTCGGCGACCGCGCCGTCCGACTCGGGCGACACGCAGCGGAGGTCGATCAACAGGCGATCCTTCTCGATCCGTCCGACGATCGGCGGCGTCCCGGTGCGCAACGGGCGAGCCAGCTCCGGGGAGAGCGCGATGGCCCAGCCGGGCAGCGGAACCCCGGGAGCGCCGCCGCCGCCGACCGCTCCCGTGCTGGGTACCACCTCGCCGTTGGTCGCCGAGGCCAACCGTTCACAGCGAGACCGCAGGATGGTCGGGTCGGCATGCAGATACCGGTGGGTGGGTGTCGGTGGCCCGAGCAGGGTGGCCTCCAGGGCGGCGAGGGTGAGTTTGTCCACCCGAAGGGCCCGGGCCAGCGGGTGCCGACGCATCCGTTCGATCACCTCGGTGCGGCCGAGAATGAGCCCGGCCTGCGGGCCGCCCAGCAGCTTGTCGCCGCTGCAGGTGACCGCCGCCGCCCCGTCCGCGATGGCACCGGCGACGTCGGGCTCGTCGGGCAGCAACGGGTCCGCGGTCAGCAGTCCGCTGCCGACATCGACGATCACCGGGACCGGCAGCGACGCCAGCTCCCGCACGGCGACCGACGAGGTGAATCCGTCGACCCGGAAATTGCTCGGGTGGATCTTGACCACCGCTGCGGTGTCCGGGCCGATCGCGTCGGCGTAGTCGGCGTACGCGGTCCGGTTGGTCGAGCCGATCTCGCGGATCCGCACCCCGGTCGACCGGATCAGGTCGGCCAGCCGGAAGCCGGCGCCGATCTCCACCATCTCGCCGCGGCTGATGACCACTTCGCGGCCGGCGGCCAGCGCGGTCGTCGCCAGCACCAGCGCCGCTCCGCCGTTGTTGACTACCAGCGATTGCTCGGCGCCGGGCACCGCGGCGCGCAGTGCGTGCAGCGTTGCCGAGCCGCGCCCCGCTCGCTGCCCGCCGGCCAGGTCGAACTCCACGTTCACGTACCCGGCGGCCGCGGTGACCGCCTCCAGCGCAGCGAGCGACAACGCCGCGCGGCCCAGATTGGTATGCAGCACAACACCTGTCGCGTTGATCACCGGGACCATCGAGGTGGCGAGGGCAGGCAGCGCGTCGACCGCGGAATCCGCGACGGCCGAGGGCGGGATGTCCCCGCGGCGGACCTGATCCTGCGCGTCGGTCACCGCGGCGCGCACGATCCTGACACCCAGCCGGTCGGCCGCCGCGGTCAGCCGCGGGTCGGCCAGCACCGTGTCGGTGCGCGGCACCAGCCGGCGCGGGTCGGTCGTCGTCATCGGTTCATGCTCCCCGTCGGTCCATCCGGTGCCGGCGGAGGCGGACGGGAATCGAACCCGCCAAGCCGAGATGCTCGACTTCACCGGTTTTGAAGACCGGGAGGGCCACCAGGCGCCTGTACGCCTCCGCCGCACACCGTAGCCGGAGACCCCTGTCGCAGCCCGGGCCGCGTCCAGGACCGCCTTGGGCCCGGCGCTACCGTCTGATTCATGACGTCGACCCTGTACCGGCTCACCCAGTACGCGCACGGCGGTGGATGCGCGTGCAAGATCCCGCCCGGGGAACTGGAAAGCATCGTCCAGGGCCTGGCGGGCCTGGATTCGCCCGACGTGCTGGTGGGGCTGGACACCGGGGACGACGCGGCGGTTGTCCGCATCGAGGACGGCATGGCGGTGGTCGCCACCGCGGACTTCTTCACCCCGGTTGTCGACGACGCCTATGACTGGGGCCGGATCGCCGCGGCGAACGCATTGTCCGATGTGTACGCCATGGGCGGTCGACCGTTGGTGGCGGTCAACCTGGTCGGCTGGCCGCGTGACCTACTGCCGATCGAACTGCTCCGCGAGGTGCTGCGCGGCGGGCTGGACGTCGCCCGGGAGGCAGGGTGCGTGGTCGGCGGCGGGCACAGCATCGACGACCCGGAACCGAAGTACGGGATGGCCGTCACCGGTGTCGCGGACCCTGATCGGCTGCTGCGCAACGACGCCGCCGAGCCGGGTCTGCCGATCAGCTTGACCAAGCCGCTCGGCGTCGGCGTGCTGAACAACCGGCACAAGGCGACCGGCGAGGTGTTCGGCCAAGCGGTCGAGAGCATGGTGCGGCTGAATCGCGCGGCGAGCGAGGCGGCACTGGCCGCCGGTGTGCGGGCCGCCACCGACGTCACCGGGTTCGGCCTGCTCGGACACCTCTACAAGATGGCCAGGGCCTCGGGGGTGACGGCGGTGATCGACGCCGCCGCGGTGCCGTACCTGGACGGTGCCCGGCAGGCGGTCGCCGACGGCTACGTCAGCGGCGGCACCCGGCGCAACCTGGACTGGGTCCGGCCTCACCTTTTTGCGGCGGTGGACGCGGCAGTCGATGAAGATGAGCTGATCCTGCTGGCCGACGCGCAGACCAGCGGGGGACTCCTGGTGGTCGGCGAGGTGCCGGGTGCGCCGGTGATCGGGCACACGGTGGCGCGACGGCAAGCGGTGATCGAGGTCAGGTGATGGCCGTCGAGCGGTGGGGTCGGTGCGGAGCGTCCCGGTCGCGACGGCTCGCGACTGATCAGAGCCAGCTCTTGCGGTGGAACTGCAGATACAACCCTCCCGCGATGACGACGATGATCGCGGTGGACAGCACGAATCCCCACTGGGTATCGATTCCCGGGTAGAGCAGGTTCTGGCCGAAATAGCCGGTGATGGCGGTAGGCACCGCGATGATGGCCGCCCACGCGGTCAATTTCTTCATCACCGTGTTCAGCCGAGCGTCCTGCAGGGACAGGTTGGTCTCGAAGATGGTGGTGATCATGTCGCGCAACGATTCGGTCCATTCGGCGACCCGCAGCACGTGGTCGTAGAGATCGTCGTAGGAACTGTTGAGATCAGCTGCCGCGGAACCGCTGTCGGTCTCGCGATGATGACGGAGCACGGTGTTGACCAACTCCCGCATCGGCAGGGTCACCCGGCGCAGTTCGACGAGATCCTTCCGGATCTGGTACGTCCGGCGCTGCACCTCGGCGGTATGCGATTCAGCGTCGAACAGCCCGTCCTCGAGTTCTTCCATGGCGTCGTCCAGCTGTTGCACGGCGTCGAAATGGCCGTCGACGATGACGTCGAGCAGTCCGTGCAGCAATGCCCCGACCCCGAACTTGAGGAGATCGGCGTTCTCCTCCCAACGCTCGACGACTTGCGCCATGTCGAATCCGGCATGTTGTCGGACGGTGACGATCCCGCGGGGGAGGATGAACACCGATATCCGGTCCAGCTGGAGTGTCGATGCCGGGCGCAGGGATCCGGGACGGCTGACCTGGCTGGCGCCGGCGCCCGCTCCGCCGCCGTCCGGCGGCGCCGCCATGGGGTCGCGCAGGCGGGTCGCGTACGCCGTCAGCACCGTGTACCTGCCGTACCGGATCGCTTTGGTGCGCTCCAGGTGGGCGACGGCATCCTCGATGGCCAGCGGGTGCAGGTTGAGTTCTCGCGCCAAGGTGGACAGTTGCTCGTGGTTCGGATCGCACAGGTCGATCCACACCAGGCAGCCCTCCTCGTCGAGGAAGTCCGGAACCTGCTGAGCCGGACAGTTGTCGACGTGCACGGTGCCGTCCCGCCAGACCCGATTGGTCACCGTGCCGGGGTGTCCGTCCATAGAGTCAGTCTGCGCCCACTTCGAGCCGTTCCCGGGCGACTGACGGTGTGAGCATGGTCGTAACGGGCTACTGATGGGACCGGATCCCCCCAGCAGCGAGGCACGGCAAGATCGAGAGGCGACCCCATGGACGACAGCTATCACCTCCAGCGATTCGTCGCCGCGCAGGACGCCGGCGGCACTTACGACCGCGCCCTCGACGAACTGCGCCGCGGGTTCAAGTCGAGCCACTGGATGTGGTTCATCTTCCCGCAGATCGCCGGACTCGGCCGGAGCCCGACAGCGCAGCAGTACGCGATCTCGTCGTTGGACGAAGCCGGGGAGTACCTGGCGCACCCGGTCCTCGGGCCCCGGCTGGTGCAGTGCGCCGTGGTGCTCGGCGGGATCGAAGGCCGGAGCGCGGAGCAGGTTTTCGGCTCCGTCGACGCACAGAAGCTGCGGTCATCGATGACGCTGTTCCTGCGCGCGGCCCCGGACGAGGCGGTGTTCCAGCAGGTGCTGGACAAGTACTTCGGCGGTGTCGCGGATGCGGCGACTGATCAACGCGTATGAACCAGTACCCGTCCAGGGTCAGCCAGCGGATTGACCGGCCCCCGCAGAGTTCCTGCGGTCCAGGCGTTCTCGCTGCGGCACGATGGTGTACTTGGGGTCGCGGGCGGATTCCTGGCCGGCCTCGAACAGGCCGAACCGAGTGCACGCCGAACCCGCCAATAGCGTGACTCCGCTGACCGCGGACAGTATCCGGCTGCGCCCGGCGAAGATCGCGCCGAGACCGCCGGCGGCCGTGAGGATCTTGCTGGCCGTCATCAGCCGTCCGGCCGCGCCGGTGTGCAGCGTCTCAGCGGCGATCCCGACCGCGGATTCCAGCCGGTGCCCGGCGATCAGGTCAAGGGCCGCACCACCCACCGCGAGCCTTCTCGCCGGACCCGCGTCGCTGAGCGTGGCGGCGATCATGCCCAGCCCGCCGGACGCTGCCGCCGCCGATCCGACGAAGACGAACGGCAACTCGCGGCGCGCGTCGTGCCAGGCCGGAGTGGCGGTGTCAGCCAGCAGAACCGCGGTGTAGGACGCGATCGCCGGGGCAGCGACCGCGGCGCCAATCCCGGCCGGCCTGGCCGCCAACTCGAGCAGCGAGGACACCCAGGACAGCCGTCGGGGGAGCAGGCCACGCAGTTCGGCCGCGCCGGCCGCCGCGGCCAGCGGTCCGTACAGCGTCAGGATCCAGGTGCCGACCGACATCGGCGACGTGCGTTTGGCGACCCGCAGCATGTTGACGAACCGGGCCGGCCGGCCAAGATCGTGCACCAGCGCGACGAAGCTGCCGCTGATCCCGATCATGGCACCCAGCCGGCCGGCGCGGCGCAGCGTGGTCAACCCGGCGAGGTCGGCGCCGGCGGCCAGCAGCGACGAACCCGCCGCCATCCCACCCAGGAACAGGTAGGCCGGAATGTCGGCCTCCCAGGGCGAGGGCTTGAGCACCGGCCGCCCGTAATAGGAGGTGAACGAGGCCTCGGGCACCACGGGTTGCTCACCTCGACCGCGGCGCTTGCCGGAGCCATGTCCGGCACCGGCATCCGCCTGGGAGGCGGGATCATCCGCCCGGCCGCGGGACCCGGGTAGCGCCTCGCGGCCGGGACGACTCTCGATCGGACCGTCGCGGTCGACGGCGTTCGGCTCGTCGGACCGATCCTGCCGGCTTCGTTGCCGCCACCGGCTGATCGGGTTCACCATCGACGGCCCCTGACAAAGGACAGCGCGGCACCGACCAGCAGCGTGCCGGCCGCGGCCACCGCGGCATGCCACATTTCCGCCAGGTGCTTGGTGGTGACCACCGGATCGGGTGGCAGGCCGTAGACCTCGGGTTCGTCCAGCAGCAGGAACATGGCGCCGGCACCGCCGATCCCGTCCTCCGGATCCTCGCCGTAGAGCCGGGCCTCGCTGACCCCCGCGGCATGCAGGGTGGCCAGCCTGTTCGCCGCCCGCTCCCGCAGTTCCTCCACGTCACCGAACTGAATGGACTCGGTGGGGCAGGCCTGGGCGCACGCTGGGGTCTGCCCGGCGCCCAGCCGGTCGTAGCACAGCGTGCATTTCTGAGCGATGCCAACGTTTTTCGTGCCCTCATCGCCGATCCGCCGGTCGATGACCCCGAACGGGCAGGCCGGCACGCAGTATCCGCAGCCGTTGCAGATGTCCTCCTGCACGACGACGGTGCCGAATTCCGTGCGGAACAACGACCCCGTCGGGCACACGTCCAGGCAGGCTGCCTCGGTGCAATGCTTGCAGACGTCGGAGGACATCAGCCAGCGGAAGTCGGTGCGGTCGCCAGCACTGGCTGATTGCCCGGGGAGAGTAAAGGACGGTAGCCCCAGATCAACAGCTCGCATCGAGCTGCCGAGCTGGCTGGCTTCGCCCGAGACCATCTGCGCCGCAGCCTGATTCGACGCGTCCGTCCCGGTTGGACCGACGGGCAGCCCGATCAGTCCGGCGTCCTGACGGCCCAACGGCCTGGCCTGCTCGATGAAGGCGACGTGCCGCCAGGTGGAGGCGCCCAGCGCACCGGTGTTGTCGTACGAGGAACCCAGCAGATTGAGCCCGTCCTCTGGGACGCCGTTCCATTCCTTGCAGGCCACCTCGCAGGCCTTGCAGCCGATGCAGATCGAGGTGTCGGTGAAGAAACCCTTGCGGGGCGGCGGTTCCGGCCAGCCCGCATCGCTGGCAACCAGGTTGGCATCGGAGGTGTCGAGGCTGCGCGCGGTGACCACCTCACTGGCCACCTCACTGGCCCGCCCGTTGCGTGGGCTCATGACGGATCCCCCTGTCGTGGGCCGGTTTCCGGTGCTTCCTGGTCAGGAGCGTCGACCCGGACGCCCGGCATCGGGGTGCGCTGGTCGTTGCCGGTGTAGATCGTGATCCCGGCCCGCCGATGGTATTCCCTGACGTAGTCGAGCAGGGCCGGGCCGGTCGGCCGCCGGCCGGGTTGGATGTCGCAGGACGCGACCTTGGATTCCTGGATGTGCACGTTGGGATCCAGCGTGACGCCGAGCAGGTCGTTGGCCGAATCACCGGTGACCAGCGCGTTCCCGCCGACGCCCCAGTGGTAGGGCAGGCCGATCTGGTGGACCGTGTTCCCGCCGACCCGCAGCGGCACCATCCGATCGGTGACCAGCACCCGCGCCTCGATCGCGGACCTGGCGGTCACGATGGTCGCCCAGCCACCGTGCTGCAACCCACGCTCGGCGGCAAGTTCCGGGGAGATCTCGCAGAAGAACTCCGGTTGCAATTCGGCCAGGTACGGCAGCCACCGGCTCATCCCGCCGGCGGTGTGGTGCTCGGTGAGCCGATAGGTGGTGAACACGTACGGGAACACCTCCCAGTGCGGTTCGGGTGCCGATGGGTTCGACAGATTGTCCTTGCGGCGGAACACCTGTCGGGTCGGGTTGGCCTGCTGGCGGTAGAACGGATTGTTCACCGGTGACTCGTGCGGCTCGTAGTGCGCTGGCAGCGGGCCGTCCAGCAGGCCGGTCGGCGCGTACAGCCAGCCCTTTCCGTCGCCCTGCATGATGAACGGGTCGTCACCGGCCAGACCCTTCGGCCCGCCGGTGCCTTCGGGTGGCCGGTAGGACGGCGCGGTGTCCACCGGGAAGTCGGGGACGTCGTGCCCGGTCCACTTCCCCGCCGCCTCGTCCCACCAGACGTAGGCCTTGCGTTCGCTCCAGGGCTTGCCGTCCGGGTCCGCGGACGCCCGGTTGTACAGGGTGCGGCGGTTCGCCGGCCACGCCCAGCCCCATTCCGGCGCCACCCAGGACTGTTCCCGCCCAGGCTTTCGCCGGGCGGATTGGTTGACCCCGTCGGCGTACACGCCGGTGTAGATCCAGCAGCCACCGGAGGTGGACCCGTCGGCCTGCATCTCGGTGAACGAACTCAGCGGCTGCCCTGCCTTCTCGCCGGCGAGGTGGTACCCGTTGATCTCCCGCAGCACCGCGTCCGCGGACGGTTCGCCCTTCTCGTCGACCGGGTAGTCCCAGGTCAGGTCCAGCAGCGGACGGTCCCGCTCGAGAGTCGACGCCGCCAACCGCGCGCGGAGTTTTCGACCCAGGTGGAAGAAGAAATGCAGGTCGCTACGGCAGTCGCCGGGCGGTTCGACCGCCTTGTGATGCCATTGCAGCATCCGCTGGGTCTGGGTGAAGGTGCCGTCCTTTTCCACGTGTGACGCGGCGGGGAAGAAGAACACCTCGGTGCCGATGTCCTTGGTGGCCAATTCGCCGGTCGCGATCTCGGGCGCGTCCTTCCAGAACGACGCGGACTCGATCATGTTGAGGTCCTTGATGACCAGCCATTTCAGGTGTGCCATGGCAAGTCGCTGCATCTTGCCGTGCGCCGATCCCACGGCCGGGTTCTGGCCGAGCAGGAAATAGCCCTCGACCTTGTCCTCGAGCATGTCCATCACGGTCTGATAGGTGCCGTGATCGCCGGTCAGCCGCGGGAGATAGTCGAAGCAGTAATCGTTCTCGGCCGTTGCTGCGTCACCCCAATAGGCCTTCAGCAGGCTGACCGTGTAGGAATCGGCTTCGGTCCAGAAGCCCTTCTGGTCGGGCGAGGAAATGGTCGCCAGGTAGTGCTGGAGATCGCCGTGTTCACCGACCTTGGGCATCGGCAGGTAGCCCGGCAGCAGGTTGAACAGGGTAGGAATGTCGGTGGACCCCTGAATGCTGGCATGCCCGCGCAGGGCCATGATGCCGCCGCCGGGGCGGCCCATGTTGCCCAGCAGCAATTGAATGATCGCGGCGCCGCGGATGTATTGCACGCCGACGGAATGGTGCGTCCAGCCGACGGAGTACACCCACGCGGTGGTGCGTTCCCGGCCGCTGTTCGCGGTGACCGCTTCACAGACCTTGGCGAACTGCTCGGGTGGCACGCCGCAGACCCGCTGCACCATCTCCGGGGTGTAGCGGGCGTAGTGCCGTTTGAGCACCTGGAACACGCAGCGCGGGTCGGTCAGGGTCTCGTCACGGCGGACCCTGCCGTGCTCCAGATTCGCGCCGTGGCCGCCCATCTCGTGGCCCGCTGCGCGTTCACCCTGGGACTGCTCGTCCTGACTGGCGGCGGAGGTGATCTGCTCCTCCTCGCCACTGGCGGCGGATTCCTGCGTCCCCATTCCTTCGTAGTTCCACGTCTTGGTGTCGTAAGTTCCGGTTTCCGGGTCGTAACCGGAGAACACACCGTCGATCTCGTCGACGTCCCGGAAATCCTCGCGCAGGATCGTCGCCGCGTTGGTGTACGCGAGAACGTAATCGTGGAAATACTTCTCGTTCGACAGGATGTAGTTGACGATGCCGCCCAGGAAGGCGATGTCACTACCGGCGCGCAGCGGGACGTGCATGTCGGCGACCGCGGTGGTCCTGGTGAACCGGGGATCGACGTGGATGACCGTCGCCCCGCGGGCCTTTGCCTCCATCACCCACTGGAACCCGACCGGATGGCACTCGGCCATGTTCGAGCCCTGAATGATGATGCAGTCAGAATTCTGCAAATCCTGCACGAAACCCGTGGCGCCTCCACGGCCGAAAGAGGCCCCCAAACTGGGGACGGTGGCGCTGTGTCAAATGCGGGCCTGGTTCTCGATCTGGATGGCACCCATGGCGGTGAAGAGTTTCTTGATCAGGTAGTTCTCTTCGTTGTCCAGGGTTGCGCCGCCGAGAGCGGCGACGCCCAGGGTCCGGCGAACCCGGTTGCCGTCGTCGTCGTGTTCCTGCCAGGTGCGTTCCCTGGTGTCCAGGATCCGGTCCACCAGCATGTCGGTCGCGGTCTCCAGGTCCAGCGGCTCCCACTCGGTGCCGTAGGGCCGGCGGTAGAGCATGGCGGTCTGCCGGCCGGGACTGTTCACCAGCTGTTCGCTGGCCGAGCCCTTCGGGCACAGCCGGCCGCGGGAAACGGGGGAGTCGGGATCACCCTCGATCTGGATGACCTTCTCGTCCTTGACGAACACCCGCTGACCGCAACCGACGGCACAGTACGGGCAGACGCTCTGCACCACGCGGTCGGCCGTCGTGGTGCGGGCCGTCCAGGCCTTGGTGCGCGCGGACACCGCCGCGACGCCCCGGCCGAGCGGATCGCCCTCGGTGTACTGCCGGATGACCGGCCAGGACAGCAGGATCGAACGCAGCGATCGGCGAGCGCCGTCGTCCGAAGAGCCACCGTTACCGCTCTGCTGCACCCGCCCGCCTCCTCTGCTGTCCAAACGGTAGTCGGCGGGGACCGGCCGGACAACGCCTGACACGGGGGCATTCTGCGCGGCAAATGGTCACCCACCCGGCTCGGCCTGCATCGATGTCTTGGCGCTCACCACGGCCACCGGGACCCCGCAGTGCCGCTCGACCCGGTGGTGCAGGTCCAGGTGCAGCCATAGCGACAGGCCATGGGGGAGCGTGGAGATGATGATCTCGTCGACCCGCTCGCGCGCCTGACAGTCGCGGATGGCGCGCACCGGATCGTGGTCGCCGACCTCGCCGTCGACGGTCGCGCCCAGGCCGCGCATCCATTCCAGGCCCGCCGCCAGCCGGGCGCTGGCGTCCGGGTCGTCGCCGTTGGTGGGCGCGGGCGGGCACATCCCGCCCTGTACCGCGAAGGCCTCGGCAACGGCGACCACGAAATCGGCCCGGTGGGTGGCGGGCACCAGCAGGTTGAATTCGGTGGGTGTCTCGGCCATCCGGGCCTTGATCGCCTCGGCCAGGTGATCACCACCGAGGGTCTGATTGGCCACGACCATGATCCGGCGCATGGGCGCACCTCCCTGGTTGTTCGGCCCTACTTGATCGACACGGCATGATGCTGCACGGTTCGGGCGTCGACCGCACCTCGGCCCGGACCAGCGCCGCACAGGAGTGACCGCAAAGGAGCGATGGGGCTACTCCGGGTCCGGCAGCCCGAACGACCGGACCCAGTCCGGGTGGATCTTGATCACGTCACGGGAGAACCCGCGCGCGGGCGGCTCCACGTCGGACAGCGCCTCGGCCGTGCCCCGGATCTCCAGGTAGCGGGGATGCCAGCCGGGTCCGGGTGCCAGGTCGTCGACCACCAATGCCACCCGAGAACCCGCCGTCACGTTGCGGAACTTCTTGGTGGCGCCCATCCGCTGGCCGCCGATGTCGATGGTGTCGTCGCTGCGCACCAATAAGGCGACCGGCGCGTTGCCGACTATTCCCGAGGGCGAGACGGTCGCGAGCCGGCCGAGCCGTTGGCCGGCCAGGTACGAGCGTTCGGCCTTGCTGAACCCGTCGAAGGGCATGCAGTGCCTCCATTGTCGTCAGTGCCGGCTGTGGGCACCCGGGCGCCTCGTCGATTGACAACACCAGATGGCCGGAAATCCATGCCCCGGCAGTCTCCGGTCCAGCGTCGGCACAATTCGTCGAGCCGGCTCGTCGGGGCGGCGAGCGGGTTGGGGGAGCATTGCGCATCGAGTAAGCTGGGCCGTCGCGGCGAACGACTGCCGCAAGCCCGGTCCGGGTGGCGGAATGGCAGACGCGCTAGCTTGAGGTGCTAGTGCCCTTAGGGGCGTGGGGGTTCAAGTCCCCCCTCGGACACACTCGGTCGTATATAATACCAGTTCAGAACATAGAAATCGAACATTCGGGACGATCTCGCGGACCCGAACCTTGAGCGTCTCGTCCCGAAAATCTTGTGGCTGCTGCTTGCGACCGCGCCGACCCGCTCGTACCCGCAGCCGGGTGAACCGGCAGCATCCGCTTGGCCGACAACTTCCCGCTCGAGGCAGCCGCGCGGGCGTAGACCAGCACGGTCACCTCCTCGAAGTCGCGGGCTTGGGCCTTGTGCACGTTCGACCCGACCGGCTCAGGTCGATTGTCAGGTCAGCAGACAAACGGCTTCGTAGTCGGTATGGTCCGCGTAGCAAACTGGGTTCGGCGGTCACCATGTGCGGAATTCCGGTCATCGACACCGGATTGGGCTCGGTCGCCTGTTGTCAGTGGGGCGGTGCGGCGCAGCGCGATCGTCGGAATCCGCGATGTTGGCGGCCGATCGGCTCGCGGGCTGACGGCCCGATCGGCCCGGTTCCAATCTTGACCGTCAGGCGCTGCGGATCACCTACTGGATCGCGACGGGTCGTCGGATCATCCTGCTCACGGTGTTCGTCAAGTCGCGGATGCGTGAGGCGCGCGAGCTGGAACGCGCGGACCGCGCGTTGGCGCGCTGTCTGGCCGAGGAGCACACGATCGAGGAGGAATCATGACCGAGCGAACGAGCTGGAACGAGCTCAGGGACCGTCGCTTGGATGAGCCCGGCGCCCGGGAGGCATACCACGCGGCGAAGCTCGCCTTCGAGGTGGGAAGGTCGGTCCGTGGGCTGCGTGAGCAGCGTGGCTGGAGCCGGCGCAACTCGCCGCCGCGGCAGGTATGACTCAGTCGGCCGTGGCCAGATTCGAGGCTGGCGGCACCATCCCCAGCCTGCCCGTCCTGGACCGGCTTGCAAATGCCCTCGACGCCGAACTCACCGTGAGTGTGACCCCGCGATCCGACGTCGCCTGACAGTTGAGCGCGTTGCCGCGGCCGTCGGGTTCAAGACCCTCAGTCTCCCCCACGGCCATCGTTGCGCTCCCGTCATCCCACCGATGGTGCCGTTCGCCCAGGCCAGGAGGCTACAAGGAATTCGGAAAGGCGTGTCCT
>Ga0075520_1000206_pt1 | contig 23446 bp, 21 predicted proteins | sample NGEPerB_FD_75100 | JGI IMG/M metagenome (GOLD analysis project Ga0075520, IMG submission 75100) | Arctic peat soil microbial communities from the Barrow Environmental Observatory site, Barrow, Alaska, USA - NGEE PermafrostAB12-B | ecosystem: Environmental > Terrestrial > Soil > Wetlands > Peat ... | reverse complement strand
TGACCGACCCGCTCTACGCCCTGGGTATCGAGCCGCCGCCGGCCGAGGAGGGTCCGCCCGATAGCTACGAGGAGGCGTTGGCTCGGTTTGCGGCGGCATCAGGCGGGCGTTACCTGCGCGTGGACACCGCCGCGAAGCTCCCTGAGTTCGCCCGCGCGCTGCGGCAGGAGCTGACGATGCGGTACATCATCACGTTCGATCCTTCGGGGTTGGGGATGGTGAAGTGGCGCAGGCTCGAGGTCACGGTGGACGGTGGCTACACGGTCCTCGCGCGCCAGGGGTACCGCGGGACGCTGCCCTGAAACGAGGACAACAGGTCTTGACAGATCAAGGGAAACCTGTGCTATAACAGCTGCGTTGCTGCGAGCGTGATTCAATAACACGTCCGAGACCGGGAGCAAAGGGAGGAAGCTCATGAGAAAGTCGCTGTTGGGTGTTCTTGCCGTGGGGTTGGTCGGCGCGCTGGGCGCCACGGGATGCGCCACGAAGACCTATGTCCAGGAGCAGGTGGCGGCCGCCACCAAGGGTTCCGACGCCAAGATCGGCGAGGTTCAGAAGCAGGTCGAGGCGACCCAGATGGACGTGACGAACCTGAAGAAGTCCGACGCGGCGCAGAACGAGCAGATCGCGAAGCTGTCGGATACCACCAAAGAGGCGCTCGCCCGCGCCAACGAGGCCAACAAGCTTGCGAACCACTCGTTCCTCTTCGAGGTGACGCTCACTGACGATGCCGTGCACTTCGGCTTCAGCAAGAGCGACCTCTCGGCGGAGGCCAAGGCCGCCCTCGACGCGTTCGCCCAGAAGGTGAAGGACGAGAACAAGAACGTCTACATCGAGATCCAGGGCAACACCGACAGCATCGGCTCCGACAAGGGTAACCTCGCCCTCGGTCAGGCGCGCGCCGAGACGGTGCTGCGTTACCTCAACATGCAGCACGGTTTCCCACTGAGCCGCATGAGCGCCGTCTCCTACGGGAAGTTCAAGCCGATCACCGACAACAAGAACGCCGGAGGGCGTGCGAAGAACCGCCGCGTGACACTGGTCGTTCTCTACTGACCCAGGCTGTCGTTCTTGCCTAATTCGCGCCCCGGGGCACCCCCCGGGGCGTTCGTCTGTTGGGGCGGTTCGCCCCGCCTCGGCCTCGACACGGGGGTTCGCGTGGCTGGAGTTGCATCCAGGCGCTATGATGGTCGGGTAAGGTTCGGAGGTGCGACGTGAAGAGAGCGACGATGTTCCTGGCGACACTCGTGCTGGCCGTCGGGGCCCAGGCCGCTACGGTCGTGTTGACCGGCGGCAAGCGGCTCGATGTCTCTGCCTATTCGGTGAGCGGCAGTTACGTCACGGTGCACTATGCGAACGGCCGCCAAGAGTGGTACCCCCTCGCGGCCGTGGACCTCGCGGCGACCAAGGCGGCCAGCGGCCAGACTGCGGCCCCGCCGGCCGCGGGCGCCGACTCCGGGCCGCACAGCCCGTTCCTCGGGGCCAGGGCCTCCACGAAGGCGGGAGGGCTCGTCGTCACCGATGCGGACGTGAAGCACATCGACACCGAGGCTGCGGGCGAGGAAGCCGCGAAGGGGGACCAGGATGCTCCCTTGGGCGGGCAGGTGGTCCTGGTCGGCTACGAGAAGAAGCTGGTTGGAAAGGACGAGTGGGCGATCACCGCTACGGTCGCCAATCAGGGCAAAAACGCCGTGCAGAACGTGAGTGCCCTCGTGCGCGTCCTCGACGCCAAGGGCAAGCCGGTCACCACCGGCTCCAGTTCGGTGCTGGGCAAGTTGGACCCGGGCAAGCAGGGCACGATCACGGCCCGCGTCGCCCTTGACACCGAGCCGCCCCAGGTGGCCGTGGACCTCTCCTGGCAGGAGATCAAACCGGTTCCGACGCCGGCTGCGAAGCCGGGGCCCGCCGGTGCGCCGAAGCCGCCGGGCCAGGCCTCGATGCCGGCCGCTCCTGCTGCGGCTGCAGGCGCATCGACGGCCGCAGCGGCCTCCCCGAATTCGTTGCCTTCCAATATGATGGCCGTTGTTTCCCCGACCGCGATGGGAAGTTCGCCGCAGGTCCCGCCGCAGCCGAAGTGACGCGGGGCGGAGTCGGGGCCGGACCCGGCGGCTACACCTGACCGCGGCGGGCGTCGAAATACATGTAGGTCGCGAGGGCGACGTACATCACGAGGGCCAGGATCTCGGCGCCCGCGCCGGTGCCGTGGCCGAGCAGGCCCGAACCGACCCTGACGCCCGTCCAGAAGTTCGCGATCTTGAGCACGGCCGCCACGACGCCCATGAGCGCGCCGCCGGCGATGAAGCCGGACGCGATCAACGTGCCTCTGGTGCTACGGGCATGTGCCAGCTTCTCGTCGCCTTTTGCCGACCTCTGGACCAGGTGCGCGATCAGCCCACCCACGACGAGCGGCACGTTGAGCTCGAGTGGAATGTACATCCCGAGGGCGAACGCCAGGGACGGCACCCCAATCATCTGCATCGTCATCGCGATGAACGCCCCGACGCCGTAGAGCAGCCACGGCACCGGCTCGTTGGACATCAGCGTCTTGATGACCGCCGCCATGGCATTGGCCTGCGGGGCGGCAAACACGCCCTCCGCCGGATGGGCCGCGGAGGGGACGAAACCGTACGCCTGGTTGAGGAGCAGGATGACGGCGCCGACCGTCGCCGCCGCGACGATGGTGCCGAGGAACTTGGAGCGCTCCTGCACGGCGGGTGTGGCGCCGAGCCAGTATCCGATCTTGAGGTCGGTGATGAGCCCCCCGGCCATCGAGAGCGCCGTGCACACGACGCCGCCGATGAGGAGCGCCGCGAGCATCCCGGCTTTGCCGGACAACCCGGCCTCGACCAGGAACACGGATGTGAGGATCAAGGTCATCAGGGTCATGCCGGATACTGGGTTGGTGCCGACGGTCGCAATCGCCCGCGCCGCGACGGTCGTGAACAGGAACGAGATGACGATGACGACCGCGAGCGCGATGAGCGAGAGCTTCATCGCCCCCGGCTGCGACGACAAAACGCCGAAGCGGAAGAAGAGCCAAGCCGCCAGGGCGGTCACGAGGATGCCGCCCATGACGAGCCCCATGGGAAGGTCACGGTCGGTGCGAACTGCCGACACCGGTGCCACGCTCCGCCCCCTGCGGCGGAACAGCTCGGTGAACCCCATCGCGAACGCCTTCGCGATGACGCGCCACGAGCGCAGGATGCCCATGATGCCGGCCGCGGCAATGGCGCCGATGCCGATGTGGCGGACGTAATTGCGGAAGATCGCCTCGGCTGACATGCTCCCGATCAGGGTCCCGTCGGCGACCGGCGGGATCGCGGTGGTGAGGTGGGCGCCGAAATGGCCCACCAGGGGGACGAGCAGAAACCATGAGAGGAACGAGCCGGCGCAGATGATTGCCGAGTACTTCATCCCGATGATGTAGCCCAGGCCCAGGATCGACGACAGGACGTCGACACGGAGGACGATCTTGGCCCGTTCGGCGAGACCGGCCAGGAACGGCAGCGAGCGCGAGGTGAAGACCTCGGCCCACCCCTCCAGGTGGATGATCACGAAGTCGAACACGCCTCCGATCGCGGCGGCGGCGCCCAGCACCTTTGCCTGGTTACCGCCGGACTCTCCGGCGATGAGCACCTCCGTCGTGGCCGTCGCCTCTGGGAACGGGAACTCCCCGTGCATCTCGCTGACGAAGTAGCGCCGCAGAGGGACCAGGAACAGGATCCCGAGGGTGCCGCCGAGGAGTGCGACGAGGAAGAGCTTGATGAGGTTGACGTCCAGGCCGAGGATGAAGAGCGCCGGGAGGGTGAAGATCGAGCCGGCCACGACGAGGCCGGAGGCGGCGCCGATCGACTGGATGATGACGTTCTCGAGCAGCGTCGAGCGCCGCGGGAGCACCACGCCGATGCCGACGGCGATGATCGCGATGGGAATCGCGGCCTCGAACACCTGCCCCGCCTTGAGGCCGAGGAACGCCGCGGCGGCGGAGAACAGCGCGGACATCGCGAGGCCGAGCCAGAGCGAGCGCCTGGTGAACTCCGGCACGTTCGCCCCTGCGGGGACCACCGGCGCGTAGCTCTCGCCCGGCTTGAGCTTCGAGTAGGCGTTCTCGGGAAGGGTGCTCCTCGCGGTTTCCATCGTGTGTGGTCTCCCTCGCTGTGACGGGGGCGAGCTTACGGGCGACGCGAGTTGAAAATCAAGCCCGGGGGTGCAAGCCTTGTCGCGGCCCCCGCCGGCGTGGATACTGGAGGAGGAGGTCGCGAGCAGTGACGGCACCCAAGAGGATCCTGGTGGCCAAGCCCGGTCTCGACGGTCACGACCGGGGGGCGAAGGTCGTGGCGCGGGCGTTGCGTGATGCCGGCTTCGAGGTCATCTACACCGGGCTGCGTCAGACCCCGGCGCAGATCGCGCAGGCCGCTGTGCAGGAGGATGTCGACGCCGTCGGCCTCTCGAGCCTTTCCGGGGCGCACCGCGAGCTCTTTCCCGCGGTCGTGCGCGCGCTCCGCGAGGCGGGGGCGGGCGATGTCGTGGTGTTCGGCGGCGGCGTCATCCCGCAGGAGGACGTTGCGGTCCTCCTGCAGGCGGGGATCGAGCGCCTGTTTCCGCCCGGCACCGATACCCGCGAGATCGTGCGCTTCCTGCGCGAGCGCCTGGGCGTCGGGGAAGATCAGCGCGCGAGCGCGTCGAGCAGCGCCGCCGCCAGCTCGTCCCCGAGCCGGAGATAGGCGGCCACACCCTCGGCCGAAAGAACGTCCTCGTGAACTCCGGCGCTCACCACCACCGTTGCGCCCAGGGCTTGGGCGAGTCGCTCGGCCAGCGGGCGCGCGAGGGCCTCCTCGCGGTGCGGGGGGATCGCAACGACCGTGCTCGTAACGCGGATCCGGGCCGTGTCGCCGCGAGTGGGGTGCGGCTGGGCGAGCACGACGCATCCGACGTGCGGACGCTCGCCGCCGGTGAGCGTCACGACGACGTCGTCGCCGGCGCGGCAGGCGACGGCGACCAGGCGCCGGGTCCCCCGGCCGGCGGTCACGACGAGAGGCGCGGAGGGTTGCGGGATCACGGTGTGGAATGATACCGCGGCCCCGCCGTTTCCCGGACAGGGCGGGCGCTCGTTCGCCCGTGAGGAGGGTTCGGACATGCACGAACGCCACGGCTTCATCACCTTCAAGGGGACACCCCTGACGCTGCTCGGCTCCGCGCCGGAAATCGGCAAGCCGGCGCCTGGGTTCACGGCGCTGCGCGGTGACCTATCGCCGTTCACGCTCGCTCAGACGGGCGGCAAGACGGTCGTGATCAACTCGGTGCCGTCGCTGGACACGCCGGTGTGCGCGGCGCAGGCACGCCGGTTCAACCAGGAGGCGGCGGCCCTCGGTGACGACGTCAAGGTGATCGTCGTGTCGATGGACCTGCCGTTCGCGCAGAGCCGGTTCTGTTCCACTGAGGGGATCGCCAACCTGGAGACCGTGTCGGATCACCGCGACGCGTCGTTCGGCGCCGCCTACGGGCTGCTCATCAAGGAGCTGCGCCTGTTGGCCCGGGCGGTGCTGGTGATCGGCAAGGACGGAACGCTGCGCTACCTGCAACTGGTGCCGGAGGTGGCGCAGGAGCCGGAGTACGGCGCCGCCCTGGCCGCCATCAGGAGCGCGCGCTAGCGCCGGGCATCGCCGCCGGCCCGGAGTCTGCGACGACGCGGATCTCGCCCCGGCCCACGAGCTGGCCTTCCCCCGTCCACACTTCGGCCCGGTACCTTCCCGGGGCGAGACCGCGCGGGCCGATCGGCAGCGAGTCCCAGACCCGGAACCCACTGCTGTGGGCGACGAGGTCGAGCGTGCGCGAGCTGTGCAGGACGACGCCGTCGCGGGCGAGCCGGATCTGGATCCGGACCGGGAGGCGGCCGGGGGAGAAGATCGTCGCGCGCACGATCAGGTGGCGCTCGCGCAGCCTGCTCGCCGGCACCACATCGTCCTGCGGGAACTCGTTCTCGAGCCGGAGGGTGGCGCGGTCGATGCCGGTGGCGAACGAGAGCGAGGCGAGGCGCAGCGGGACCGGCGGGATGAGGGCGGGGCCCACCTTGAGGACGGCGATGATCCCGACCAGCGCCAGGAAGATCAACGCCTTCCGGCGGGGTTGCCTGAGGTCGGCGGCGGAGTAGGCGAGCGGCAGCGACGCGAAGAACGAGACCCCGGCGGCGAGGTAGGCGCCGTTGTGGATCGGGACGTGCAGGACGAGGGGCAGGAAGAACTGGAGCGCCGAATAGGTGACGAACGCGAAGAACGCCAGCGCGAACCACCTATTGGTGCGGAGCAATTGGCCGAAGAACGCGTCGAAGCAGGACAGCACCGCGAGCGCGGCGAGGACCACGACGTACGAGCTGTTCCATGACGGGAACGTCGTCGAGTAGAAGTAGAACGGGAGCAGGAAGAAGAGCGTCTCCTGGTACATCACCCGGGTGAGGTAGGAGACGAAACCGCGGGCGAAGCGCAGCCTCTCGGAGCCGCCGGGCGCCGCGAACCGCGAGAAGAAGAGCGTCGAGGCCCAGGTCAGGGTGAGGAAGACGACGACCCACGGCAGGAACCCGTAGCGGTTGTGGGCGAGGACGAGGACGATCCCGCCGCTGATCAGCGCCCAGGTGGAGTGGAGCGTCCAGAACAGCCTGGAGTAGCGCCGGTGCAGCAGGCGGCCGATGGCTGCGGTCTTGTCCCGCCGCCGCCTGAGCCTCTGGCGCCAGTCCGGGTCGAGCATCTTCATGCGGCGTCATTCTAGCTGGAGCTCCGCGCTATGGCGACGATCCGGTACACTTGCGTCCGTGGCGAGAGAGCGGTTCTCCGGCCTGACAACGTGGATCGAGGTGTCGCGCGGGGCGCTGGCGCACAACCTCTCGATCTTCAGGGGCCTGCTCGGGCCCGGCACGGGTCTGCTCGCGGTCGTCAAGGCCAACGCGTACGGGCACGGCCTCGAAGAGGTCGCCGGCGTGTGCGCAGAGCAGGGCGCGGACATGCTCGGCGTCCACACCGCCGCCGAGGTCTCGGCGCTCGCGAGGGCGGGGAACGAGCTTCCGGTGCTCGTCATGGGGTACCTCACGCCCGCCCAGGTCGAGGAGGTCGTGCGACCGGGCGTGCACGTGTTGGCATCGTCCCGGGAGGTCGTCGAGGCGCTGGCGGCACAGGCGAGGCGTCTCGGGGCGGCCCTGCCCGTGCACGTGAAGGTGGACAGCGGCACCCACCGGCAAGGTGTGGAGCCGGCCGACGCCGCCGAGTTCGCCGCCGCGGCGCACGATGCGGGGCTCGCGGTGGTCGGGGTGGCGACGCACTTCGCCAACATCGAGGACACCACGGACCACAGCTACGCGTTCGCGCAGCTCGACCGCTTCCGGGGCGCCGTGGCGGCCGTCGAGGGCCGGGTCGGCCGCGTCCGCTGGGTGCACGCGGCGTGTTCGGCGGCGGCGCTGCTCTTCCGCGAGGCGGATTTCACCATGGTCCGCGTCGGGATCTCGCTGTACGGCCACTGGCCCTCGAAGGAGACGCACCTCTCCTGGCTGCTGGCGCACGGGCGCGACGGCGTCAGGCTCGAGCCGGCGCTCGCCTGGAGGGCGCGCGTCGGTCAGGTCAAGCGCGTCGCGGCCGGCGCGCCGGTCGGGTACGGCCTCACGTACCGGCCGACACGGCCCAGCACGATCGCGGTGCTGCCGGTGGGCTACGCCGACGGGTACCCGCGCGCGCTTTCGAACCGTGCGCGCGTCCTCCTGCGCGGGCGGCCCGCGCCCGTGGTCGGCCGCGTCTGCATGGACATCGTCATGGCGGACATCACGGACATCCCCGGCGCCGGGGAGGGCGACGTCGCCACGCTGATCGGGGCCGACGGCGAAGAGCGCGTGACCGCCGAGGAACTCGCCGAGCTCGGGGGCACCATCAACTACGAAATTCTGGCGCGATTGTCGCCGGCGCTGGTGCGCGCCGTCGTCGAGTAGGTATCATCCGCATATGCGCCCAGACGCCCTTCATCGGTTGCTGGAAGATGTGGCGAGCGGAGCGCTCTCGCCCGATGCGGCTGCCGAGCGGTTCGCGGGGCTTCCGTTCGCGCTCGGCGAAGGGGTCATGGCCGACACGCACCGTGCCCTGCGTACGGGAGAGTCCGAGGCGGTGTTCTGCTCCGGCAAGACGCCGGAGCAGGCCGCGGCGGCGTTCGCCGCGCTGGCGGGGCCGGGCGGCCCGGTGCTGGCGACGAGAGCGACGGACGAGCACGCTCGCGCGATCGCCGCGGCGGTCGCCGGCGCCGTGCACCACCCGTCGGCGCGGATGGTGGTGCTGCCGGGCGCGGAAAAGGTGCGGGGCACGGTCGCCGTCGTTTGCGCAGGAACCTCGGATCTCCCCGTGGCGGAGGAAGCCGCCATCACGGCGGAGGCTCTCGGCGCGGCGGTCACCCGCGTGCACGACGTGGGAGTTGCCGGCCTGCACCGGCTCCTTGGCCATCTCCAGGCGCTGCGCCAGGCGGACGTGGTGATCGCGGTCGCGGGAATGGAGGGTGCGCTGCCGGCAGTGGTGGCCGGGTTGGTGCCCGCGCCGGTGGTGGCGGTGCCGACCTCGGTAGGCTATGGGGCGGCGTTCGGCGGTCTGGCCGCGCTGCTCGCCATGCTCAACGCCTGCGCCCCCGGCGTCGGCGTGGTCAACATCGACAACGGCTTCGGCGCGGGCGTGCTGGCCGTGCGCATCCTGCGGCGCGGGCGGGGGAGCGGGTGATCACGCTCACGCTCGCGGCCGCCGGCGAGACCGCTCCCTACCACATCGGCGAGGGGCTGCTCGGCAGGATCTCGGAGTTGCTCGGACCGGCGCTCCGAGGCCGGCAGGCATTCGTCGTGACCGACACAACGGTGGGGCCGCTTTACGGTTTCGACGTCGCGGAACGGCTCGCGGCACCGTGTCTGGAACTGCCCGCCGGGGAGGAGCAGAAGCGCTGGCCGTCGGTGGAACGGATCGTACGGTGGCTCCTCGCCCACGAAGTCGAGCGTTCCGCGTTGCTGGTGGCGGTCGGCGGCGGCGTCGTCACCGACATCGTAGGCTTCGCGGCCGCGGTCACGCTGCGCGGCGTCGGCTGGGTCGCGGTCCCCACCACGCTGCTCGCGATGGTCGACGCGGCGCTCGGCGGCAAGACGGGGATCGACCTCGACGAGGGGAAGAACCTGATCGGCGCGTTCTGGCCCCCCCGGGCGATCGTTGCCGACACCCTTGCGCTTGCGACCCTCGACCAGCGCCAGTTGCACGCCGGCCTCGCCGAGGTGGTCAAGGCGGCGATGATCGCGCCGTCGTCGCTGGAACACGTGCTCGACAGCCACCTGGCGCCGGTCGCGGCGGGGGATCCGCTGCAGGCGATCGAGCTGGTGGTCGGCTGCGCCCGGGTCAAGAGCGACGTGGTCAGCCTCGACGAGCGCGAGACCGGGCCGCGGCAGGCGCTCAACCTCGGGCACACCCTCGCCCACGGGATCGAGGGCGCGACCTCCTACACGCGCTTCCTCCACGGCGAGGCGGTGGCGTGGGGGCTGCTGGCGGAGTTGCGGCTCGCCCGCGACCGGGGGCTGCTCTCAACTGCCGAGGCGCTCGCCTGGGCGGACCGCATCCACGCCCTCGCCCCGCTCCCGAGCCTCGCGGCGCTGAGGTGGGACGAGGTGGCGCCGTACATCGCCCGCGACAAGAAGCGCGAGGGGGGGCGAGTGGGTTGGGTGCTCCCGCGACTGGGCGGGGTCGTCCTCGACGTCCCCGTGTCCGGCCTGGAGGCCGCGACGGTCTACGCCGAGCTGCAGGCGCTGCCGCCCGAGGGTCCGTTCTCCGCGCTGTTCTGAGCTGGAACCAGCACTGCCGACCGCGGCGAACGGCCGGCAGACCCGCCGGCGGCCCTGCTTGGAGATGCTAGACTCGCGGTCCACAATGGTGTTTGGAGGGGAGCGTGAGCCGTCCCGAACCGATGCCGACTCGCTTCGACCCGACCTCGTTCGAGGGACGGTGGTACGCCGCATGGGAAGGTTCGGGAGCGTTCGCCCCCGCGCTGCCGTCCGAACGGCCGCCGTTCGTGATCCTGATCCCGCCGCCGAACGTCACGGGCAAGCTGCACATCGGCCACGCCCTGCAGTTCACGCTCCAGGACCTGATGATCCGGTGGCGGCGGATGCAAGGGTTCAACGCCCTCTGGCTCCCGGGCACGGACCACGCCGGGATCGCGACCCAGGTGATGGTCGAGCGCGAGCTGGCCAAGGAGGGAAGCAGCCGCCGCGAACTCGGCCGCGAGCGGTTCCTCGAACGGATGTGGGCGTGGAAGGCGCAGTACAAGGACAACATCTCGCACCAAGCGAAGGCGATGGGGGCGTCGTGCGACTGGTCGCGCGAACGCTTCACCCTCGACCCGATGCTGTCGCGGGCGGTCCGGCACGCGTTCGTGCAGCTCCACGACGAGGGGCTGATCTACCGCGCGCACCGGCTCATCAACTGGTGCCCGCGCTGCCTCACGGCGCTCTCGGACCTCGAGGTGGTCCACAAGGACATCGACGGCGGGATGTGGGATTTCGCGTACCCGCTCGCCGACGGCGGGGAGATCGTGGTTTCGACCTCCCGGCCGGAGACGATGCTCGGGGACACGGCGGTCGCCGTCCACCCCGACGACGAGCGTTACCGGCACCTGGTCGGGAAGCTGGTCCGGCACCCCTTCGTGGACCGCACCTTCCCGGTGATCGCCGACGCCGCCCTGGTCGATCCCGCGTTCGGGACGGGAGCGGTCAAGGTGACGCCGGCGCACGACCCCAACGACTTCGCCACCGGCGAGCGCCACGGCCTCGCCAAGATCAACATCCTGACTGAGGATGGCACAATCAACGGCAACGGCGGGCCGTTCGCCGGCCTGGACCGCTTCGCGGCGCGCAAGGCGGTGCTGGCGGCGCTGGCGGAGAAGGGCCTGCGGCGGGGCGACAAGACGCACCGCCACGCGGTGGGTCACTGCCAGCGTTGCGACACGGTGGTGGAGCCGTACCTCTCGATGCAGTGGTTCTGCTCGATGCGGGGGATGGCCGACGCGGCGCTCGCCGCGGTGCGCTCGGGGGAGGTGCGCATCGTCCCCGACTTCTGGGTCGCGACCTACGAGAACTGGCTCGGGAACATCATGGACTGGTGCATCTCCCGCCAGCTCTGGTGGGGGCACCGGATCCCGGCCTTCTACTGCGCCGACGGGCACACGACCGTTTCCGAGGACGACGTGACCGTGTGCGCCACCTGCGGCAAGCCGGTCGAGCAGGATCCCGACGTGCTCGACACCTGGTTCTCCTCCGGGCTGTGGCCGGTCTCGACGATGGGATGGCCGGACGATACGCCGGAGATGCGGGCGTTCTACCCGACCAGCCTGCTGATCACGGGGTTCGACATCCTGTTCTTCTGGGTCGCCCGGATGATCATGATGTGCGGCCACTTCACCGGCAAGGCCCCGTTCGCCCAGGTGCACCTGACTGGCCTGGTGCGCGACGCGCACGGCCAGAAGATGTCGAAGACGAAGGGGAACGTGATGGACCCGCTCGACCTGGTGCGGGAGTACGGCGCCGACGCGGTCCGGTTCACACTCGCGGCGCTGGCCTCGCCCGGGCGGGACCTGCCGCTGGACAACAAGCGGATGGAGGGGTATCGCGCGTTCGCGACCAAGCTCTGGAACGCGGCGCGCTTCGTCCAGATGCACCTCGACGGCGCCGAGCCGGCGCTCGACGCGGTCGACGCCGCCGCGCTCACGCTCCCGGAGCGGTGGATCCTCGCCGAACTCGAGCGCACGACCGCGGCGGTCAACCGCGCCTGGGAGGCCTACCGTTTCGACGAGGGGTGCCGCGCGCTCTACCAGTTCGTGTGGAACGACTACTGCGACTGGTACATCGAAATGGCCAAGCCGGCGCTCCAGGACGACGGCGTCCGGCAGCCCCCCGCCGCGGGCGGCACGCCTGCCAGGCGCGGCGAGGACGTGCGGGCGGTCGCGCGCGGCGTGCTCCTGGAGGCGCTCAAGCTGCTGCACCCGGTGATGCCTTTCATCACCGAGGAGATCGCGCGGTACCTCGGTTCGGAGAGGCTGCTGATCACGACACCGTATCCGGCGCCGGGCAGCCGCCGGCTCGACGAGGAAGCGCTGGCGCTGATCGAGGCGTTCCAGGCGGTCGTCCAGCAGACCCGCTCGTACCGCCACCTGGTCGGTCTTCCGCCCGGGACGCCGCTGGAGCTTTCGCTCACCGGCGTCGCGCCGGAGCGGGCTGCCGCCCTGGCGCAGCTCGCGGCCGAGATGCAACGTCTGGCCGGCCTGTCGTCGCTGCAGCTGAACCCGGCCGTGATCCCGGCCGGGGCGATCCGCGACATCGCCGGGGGCGTGAACGTCGCGATCGTGCTCCCCGACGGTGCGCTCGGCGAGGCCGAGCGGACCCGGCTGGTCGTTGAACTGGCGCAGGTCGAGCGCGAGCTCGCGTCGGCGAGCGCCCGCCTGGCCGACGAGTCGTTCACCGCCCGCGCGCCCGAGGATGTGGTCGCGGGGGCGCGGACCCGCGCGGCTGAGCTCACGCACAAGGCGAGAATGCTCGCCGGGACTCTGGGACGGGAGCCTTGATCCCACTGCTGTCGCCGCCGCCGCCGGCCAACGTCGTCTGGTTCGACGAGCTCGACTCCACCGCATCGTTCGCCGAACGCCTGATGGAGTTCTGGCCGACGGCCGACGCGGAGCCGTTGCCCGAGACCCTCGTCCTCGCCGGGCGCCAGACCGGGGGGCGGGGGCGCGGCGGCAATCGCTGGGCGTCGCCGGCGGGCGGCCTCTACGCCAACTGGCTGGGGCCGATGCCCGTCGCCGCGCTGGCCCTACTGCCGATCGCGGCGGGCGTAGTGCTCGCCGAGGCCGTGGAAAGACTCGTTCCCGGCGTGGCTGTCGGCCTGAAGTGGCCGAACGACCTCGAGGTGGGTGGGCGCAAACTGGGCGGCGTGCTCTGCCGCAGCCGGGGAGGCGGGGACAGCGTGTGGGCGACGGTGGGGTTCGGCATCAATGTGGCGATCTCCCCCGAACTCGATGCCGGCGACCCCGTGCGGCCGGTGTCGCTCGTGGCGCTCGGCTTCTCCGGCGACGTCGGGGACGCGATCCGCGTGATCGCGAGCCGCTTCCTGACGCGGATTCGCGAGGCGCTCACCCGGAGCGAAACCACCCACGCCGAGTGGGAGGCGCGCTCGGTCCACCGTCGCGGCGACGCCGTCCGCCTGCGGTTGGAGACCGGTGTGGTGGAGGGCCGCTTCGCGGGCCTGGGCCGCGATGGCCGCCTCGAACTCGCGGTGGCGGGGGAAGTGCGGCGCTTCGCGGTCGGCGAGATCGTGCCCGACGGGGTTCCCGGAGGCGTGTGATGCTCCTTGCCCTCGACGTAGGAAACACCCACATGACGATCGGCGTCTTCCGCGGCGGCGAGATCCTCCGGCGGTGGCGGCTGACGACCGTACACGAGCGCACCGTGGACGAGCTCGGCATCTTCCTGCGGCAGCTCTGCCAGTGGGCGGAGATCAGGCCGGAGGACATCAAGGGCGTGATCGTGGGTTCGGTGGTGCCCCAGATCGACGGCGCGATGCGGGCGGCCATCGCGACCTACCTGCACGCCGAACCGCTGTTCGTGGCGCCCGGGATCAAGTCGGGCATGCCGCTGCGGGTCGACACCCCGCTCGAACTCGGGGCGGACCGCCTCTGCAACGCGGTCGCGGCGTTCGCCGAGCACGGCGGTCCGTGCGTCGTCGTGGACTTCGGCACGGCCACCACGTGGGACGTGGTCTCCGGGAAGGGCGAGTACGTCGGGGGCGTGATCGCGCCCGGCCTCGAGATCTCGGCGGAGGCGCTCTTCTCGCGCGCCGCGAAGTTGCCGCGCATCGAGCTCGCGGCCCCGGAGCGTGCGATCGGGAAGGGCACCGTGGACTCGATGCAGGCGGGGATCGTGCTCGGGTATGTGGGGCTGACCGAGGGCCTCACGCGGCGCGTGCTCGCCGAGCTCGGGGGCGGTCGCGTGGTTGCGACCGGCGGTCTCGCTCGGGTGATCGCCCGCTACACCGAGATCTTCGACGCGATCGACGACGACCTCACGCTCAAGGGGCTGCGCCTGCTGTGGGAGCGGAACCGCCCGGAGCGCGTTTGAGGAGGCGAGGCCGCGATGACCGACCCTGACGACGCCGAGATCGCCTACTACCGCGCGGTCGAGGACCACTTTGCGGCGTTGCGCGGGACGCCGTTCCTCTTCTCGCCGAAGGACTTTGCACTGCTGCGGCGGTGGTGGCGGGAAGGCGTTCCGCTCGCGGCGGTCCTGGCCGGGATCGCGGAAGCCTGGGAGCGGCGGCGCGAACGCGAGGAAGATCCGGTGTCGTCGCTCTCGTACTGCCGCCACGCGGTGGCGCGCCACGGCAAGAGGCTGATGGCGGCGCGCGCCGGCGCCGCCGAGGCGGTGCCGGCCCCGGACGTTGTGGCGGCGCTGGCTGCGCTCGTAGCCGCCATCGGCGACGCCGAAGCGCGCTGGAGCGAACAGCGGGCCGTCCGCGAGGTGCTCGGCGACCTCGAGCGCGCGGTGGCGAGCGTGCCCGCGGATGGCGATCCGGCGGCAATCGAGAAGGCCCTTGCGGACCTCGAGTTCGGCGCGCTGGACGCGCTGGCGCGCGCACTCCCGGCCGACGCGAAGAGGGCCATCGAACGCGAGGTCGGGGAGAGCCTGGAACGTCTTGGCCTCGAGACGGACGTCCGCGAGCGCACCCGTCGCGCCCTTGTCTTCAAGGCGGTGCGCCGGCTGGTCGGCGTGCCGCGCCTGGAGCTCGATGCCGGTGCGGCTTGAGATCACGGGGCTCGCCGGCGGTGGCCGCGGCGTCGCCAGGAGCGGCGGCAAGGTGTGGTTCGTGGCCGGTGCGCTCCCCGGGGAGGTGGTGGACGCCGAGGTCGAGCGTGAGCGCGCGGGCATCGTGGAGGCCCGCACGCGGGAGGTGATCGCCGCGAGTCCCTGGCGAGAACCGGCCCCGTGCCCGGTGGCGGGCGCGTGCGGCGGCTGCGACCTGGCTCACCTGCAACGCGCGGCCGCGTCCGAGGTCCTGCGCAGCGCCGCAATCGGCGCCCTGCGCCACGCGCCGCCCGTCCTGGCCGACGCGGTGCGGGAAGCGCCGGTTCGCGTCTCGGCAATGGGGTGGCGGCTGCGCGCCAGACTGCACTGGGACTCGGCGCACGGAGTGCTCGGTTTTCGCGCCGCTCGCTCGCACGACGTGGTGGCGATCGCCCCGTGCCGCGTCGTGTCGCCGCTCCTGCTGCGGGCGCTGCCCGAGGTTGCCGGCGCACTGAGGCTCGCCGGGGCCGGGGATGGGGAGCTCGAGTGGATCGAGGACCTGGCGGGGGAGAAGGCGGTCGCCGGATGGCGGGGTGCCACGGTGCCCGACGGGCCGCTGGGCGAACTCGCGGGCTTCCATCGGCTCACCGGCGACGGTGAGATCGTGCCGGGCGGCTGGGGTGAGACCGGCGTGATGATGTACTTACCTGTTCCGCTTTGCGTGCCGGTCGGGGTGTTCTTCCAGGGAAACCGCCACCTCGTGCCCGGCCTGTTCGCGACGGTGACCGAGCTCGTTCGAGCAGCCGACCCGGCCCGTGTCGTGGACCTGTACGGCGGCGTCGGGTTCCTGGCGGCGGCGGCGGGGCACGCCGGGGCCGGCGACGTGACGGTCGTGGAGGCGTCCAGACCGGCGGCCGCAGCGGCGCGGCGGAACCTGCCCGAGGCCACGGTGATCGCGGCTGCGGCGGAGGCCTATCTTGCGGCGCCGGGCGCGGCGGCCGGCACGCTCGCGATCGTGGACCCTCCCAGGGCGGGGCTGTCGCGGCCGGCGGCGGCGGGCCTCGTGCGCTGGCGCCCCGAACGGATCGTGCTGCTGGCCTGCGACGCCGCGAGGTTCGGCCGCGACGGCGGCCGTCTGCTCGCGAGCGGGTACCGTCTGGAGTCGGCCGAGCTGTGGGACCTGTTCGCCGGATCGCACCATGTGGAAATCCTGGCGTCATTTAGTCGCGGCGCGGCCTGAGGCCCCGGGATCGCGCCTGATCGCGCTGGGCGCGAGCGCCGTCGCTGCGGTCGCGTTCGGCAATTTCGCACCGCCGGCCGTGGGGTGGGGCGTCCCGCTCGCGGCGGTCGTTTCGCTGGCGGCGTGGCGCGGCCTGGTGGGTGAGGGCCGGCGGTGGGGCTGGTGGGTCATGGCGGGCGTCGGGCTCGGGCTCGCCGCGTGCGCCTTTGCGGCCCGGACACCGCCCGGGCTCGCCGGCAAGGCGGTGCCGGTCCGCTTCGTAGTCACGGTCCGGGACGGTTGGGTAAGCGGCGTGCGCGGCTGGGGGAACCGGGTCCGGGTGGTGCGCCTTGAGGGGCAAGGGCGCGAACTCGCGCGGCCGCGGGAGATGGAGCTCGACGTCACCGCCCCGGTGGGTCTCGCCGAGCTACCGGCTTCGGGCTCGCGCCTGGAGGGGAGCGGCGAACTCGTCTTCGACCGCACCCTTCCGCTGGCGGCCGGGCGCCTGAGGGTGAAGACGCTGCTGCTCGCGCACCGTGCGGCCGGGGGTTCGCGCGTGGACCGGGTCCGCGACGCTGGCGTCCGGGCGCTCGAAGCGAGCGCCGGAACCGACGTCCGCCGGTTGCGCGCGGCCGGGCTCGCGGCCGCGCTCGTGCTGCAGCGCCAGGAATCGCTGCAGGAGGGCGAGGTAGCCAGCATGCGGCGCTCGGGGCTCGTCCACCTGCTGTCGGTGTCGGGGCTCCACGTCGGCCTGGTCGCGGTGCTCGTCTGGGCGCTGCTGAACGCGGCAGGAGTTGCGCCCGCGACCCGGCGCTGGCTCGTGGCGCTTGCCGTGGTCGCGTTTGCGCTGCTCGCCGGCGGCAACGCGCCGGTGCGGCGGGCCGCCGCTGGGGCGGTCGCGTATCTATTCGCGCGCCAGCTCGGGCGGCCGCTCGAGGCGTTGCCCGCCGTCTGGGGGATCGTCGCCGGCCTCGCGCTGCTGGAGCCCTCGGTGCTCGTCCAGCCCGGTTTCCAGCTCTCCGCGTTCGTCACGCTCGCGTTGGTGCGGTGGGTCGAACCGCTCGCGCTCGCCCTCCGAGCGCTGCCGCAGCGCCTGTCGCTCGCGTTGGCGGTCGCCGTCGTCGCGCAGGGTGCGTCGAGCCCGTTGGTGGGGGCGACCTTCTCGCTGGTGCCTCTGCTGGGGATCGTAGCGAGCGTGCTGGCGGCACCCTTGGAACTCGTCCTGGTGGGCGCGAGCCTGGCGTCGCTCGCCGCGGCGTCGGTTTCGGCCCGGCTGGGCGGCATCGGGCTCGAAGCGGTGGCGGCCGGCCAGTTGCTGCTCGATCGCGCCTCGGCAGTGGGCGGGGCGGCGAGCGTGCCGTTCGCGCCGCTCACGCCGGCGCTCGCGCTCCTGCTGGGGGTCCTCGGGCTCGTCGCCCTGACCCGCTCGCGCGCGGCCTTGCCTGCCGCGCTGCTGCTCGTCGCCGCGACCGTCGCCTGGATGGCGGGCCCCGGATCGTTCGGGTGGCGGCACGAGGTCCGGGCGCTGGGCGTGCGGGAAGGGATGGCGCTGCTGGTCCGCAGCGGCGAGCGCGCGGCCCTGGTGGACGCCGGCCGCTCGCCGGTCGAGGCGTGGCGGGAACTCGCCCGGGTGCGGGTGCGGCGCCTCGATGCGCTGGTGGTGACACACCCCGATGCCGATCACACCGGCGGGGCGGCGCTGCTGCTCGAACGGATGCCGGTGCGGAAGTTCGCCTTTCCCCGCGCGCTCGGGGACCGCGCCGAGATCGCGCCCCTGAGGAGGATTGCACGCCTGCGCGGAGTGGAGGAAATCCCGCTCGAGCGCGACCAGGCGGTCATCCTGGGCGGCGCGACCTGGGAGGTCCTGTGGCCTCCCGCCACGATGGAAGGGGTCGACAACGACGCGAGCCTGGTCGCGCGCGTAGACCTGGGTGGACCCCGCCTCGTGATCGCGGGCGATATCGAGGCGCGCGGCGAGGCGGCGCTGCTCGCCCACGGCGGCCGGATCGAGGGCGAGGTGATGCAACTACCGCACCACGGCTCGCGGACGTCGTCCACGCCGGCGTTCCTTGCCGCGGTCCGGCCGCTGATCGCGCTGGCGGCGACGGGGGTGCGTCCCCGTTTCGCGTACCCTGACCCAGCGGTGGCGCGGCGGGCTCTTGCGATCCCGGCGGTCCTGGTCGCGCAGGATGGGGGCGTGGTCTGGATCGGGTGGAACGACGCCGGACCGCTGACGGTGGGTCCCGGTGAGCCGGTGCGGGTCGCGCGGGTGAGGAGGGGGAGCGGTGAGTGAGCTGGTCGTGATCGTGGGTCCGACGGCATCGGGGAAGACCGCGCTCGGCGCCGCGTTCGCGCAGCGGGTCGGTGGCGAGGTCGTGTCGGCCGACGCGTTCGCCGTCTACCGCGGCCTCGACATCGGCACGGCCAAACCCGAGCCTGCGCTGCGGGAGGCGGTCCGCCACCACCTGATCGACGTGGCCGATCCGGCAGAGCGCTATTCCGCCGGGATGTTCGTGCGCGACGCCGACGCTGCGATCGCCGACATCCGGGCGAGGGGAAAGGTGCCGGTGGTCGTGGGTGGTACGCACTTCTACGTGCGGGCGCTCCTGTTCGGGCTGTTCCCAGAGCCGCCGAAGGACGCGGCGGTGCGGGAGCAGCTCGAAAGAGAGTGGGCCCGCGACCGGGCACAGCTGCGGGGGCGCCTGGCGGCGCTCGACCCCGCCGCCGCGGCGCGCATCGCGGCCAACGACCGGCAGCGCACGCTGCGCGCGCTCGAGGTGTGCCTCACCGCCGGCCGGGCGATGAGCGAGCTGTGGCAGGAGAATCCGAGGCGTAATCCGCGCTACGCCTTCACGTTGTTCGGCATCGGTCCGGATCGGGCGGGGCTTCATGCTACGATTGCCCAGCGGGTGGAGCGGATGTTCGCCGCCGGGCTCGTCGACGAGGTGAGAGGGCTGCTTGGGGGTGGCCTCTCGCCTGATTGCCACGCCCTCAAGGCGATCGGCTACCGGGAGTCGTGCCGGGTGCTGGCCGGAGAGCTGACCGCGGGCGAGGCGGCCGAGTTGGCGGCGGCGGCAACCAGGAAGCTCGCGAAGCGGCAGATGACCTGGTTGCGGCGGGAGACGGGCGTGCAGTGGCTGGCCGGTCGCGGCGACGAGTTGCTGGCGGTTGCGATCGGCCGACGGGAGGCGCGCGGTGGAACAGGGACAGGACCGGTCTAAGGTCAGCGTCAACGTGCAGGACAGCTTTTTCTACGCCTTACGGCGGGACGGGCGGCCGATCCACGTCTATCTCCTCACCGGCAAGCGGGTGACCGGAATCCTGAAGCGGTTCGACCGCTATGCCCTGATCGTGGAAAGTCACGGGCTCGAGCACCTGGTCTACAAGCACGCGATCGCCACCGTCTGCCTGGCCCGCGGCGACGGAGACCACCTTGCGCAGAGCGGCGAGTAGGCTCGCTCTTACGGCGGTGGTGGCGCTCGTCGCGTGCCGCAGCACCGCGCCGCTGCAGATTCGCCGGATGCCGGACCCCACCCGGCCGCCGATCGCGGGTCCGGCGTTGAGGCCGGCCCAGCTCGAGGCGGCGCGGGAGGCGGTCGCGGCGGCCGAGGGCGGCGAGGTATCCAAGGGCGAGGAGGGCCTGCGGCTGCTGCCGGCCGGCCATCCGGTGCGGGCGCTGGCCGGACTCGAACTGCGGTTCCTGCGCGGCGAGGCCGTGCTTGCCGAGGCCAAGGCGCTCGCCACGGCGAACCCAGGGTATGGGTCCGCATGGGGCCTCGTCGTGCTCGCGGCGCGGCGCGAAGGCGACGAACGCGCGGCGCTGGCCGCCGCGCGCACCGCGTCGGGGCTGCAGCCGGACGCCGGGTGGGGGCGGGTGGCGACCGAGATCGAGAGCGCCGTCCCGGAGCGGCTGGTCGCCCAGGGGAACGCGTTGCTGCGCTCGGGCGACGCCGCCGGCGCCCTCGCGCGCGCCCGGGAGGCTCTCCAGACCGCCCCGGGTGCCGTCGATGGCCGGTTCCTCGCCGTCCGCGCACTGCTCGCGTTGCGCGACACCCGCGGGGCCGCCGAACTCGTGCCTGGGTTGCCGGATACCGCGGAGGGGCTGGAGTTGAAGGGCAACGTCGCCCAGGCGCTCGGCCAATGGGACCTGGCCCTGGAGTTCTACACGCGGCTGCCGGCCGACAGCCCGCACCGCTGCGAGCTGATCTCCGGCGCGCGGCGGCGCCTGCGCCTGAGCGACGCGCCCCCATACCTGACCGACGCCCTCGCGGCGCGGCCGCTGCGCCGCGCCGGACTGGCGGCGATCATCGCCTGGGAGGTGCCGGTACTGGCCGCAGATGCCGCCGGCGCGGTGCCGGTGTTCGAGGACGTCGTCCAGCTGCAGGAGCGCCGCGACATCGTGACCGTGGCGCGCGCCGGGGTGATTCCGGGCGACGCGATCGCCCGGCGTTTCGGCCCGAACCGGGTGGTGGGGGCGCGGGAGCTGGCGGCGACGCTGGATCGCCTGGCGACGCTCCTGCGGCGGCCAGCGCCGCGGTGGTGCGGCGCGGCCGCACAGGGGTGTCTGCAGCTCCCGGAAACCGTGGACGGGGAAGCGGCCGCCGCCTTGGTGCGCCGGGTCGCGGGCGAGGGAGGTGACCCATGTGCGCAGCGCTGACCGACCTGATCGGAAAGGCTTCGCTCTTCGGCGAACTCGAACCCCAGGAACTCGAGGCTCTGGCCCGCGCCGCGGAGCGCCAGGAGTTCCAGCGGGATGAGGTGGTGTTCGCGGCGCACGAGCGGGCCGACAGCTTCTACGTGATCGCGAGCGGCAGGGTCAAGGTTTGCGTTTCGTCGGCCGGCGGAAAGGAGTTGATCCTGGCCACGCTCGGTCCCGGCCAGTTCTTCGGCGAGATGGCGCTGCTCGACGACGCCACGCGCTCCGCGAGCGTCGTGGCGCAACTCGCGACGGTCGCCTACTGCATCCGCCGCGGCGACTTCGAGCGGCTCCTGGAACAGCACTCGGGGATCGCCCGCAAGCTGCTGCGCGAACTCTCCTTGCGCCTGCGGCGTTCGAACGCGCAAATGGAGTCGCTGGCGACGCTCGACGTGGTCGGGAGGCTCGCCCGGTACTTCATCGACCTGGCGAAGCAGCACGGGCAGATCCTCGGCAACGGTTGGGTGGCGGTCCGGCGCCCGACGCATCAGGACATCGCCAACTCGATCGGGACGTCGCGCGAGACCGTGACCCGCCTGATGAACGACCTGGAACAGCGGGGCCTCGTTGTGAACGAGGGGAAGATGAGCTACCTGAAGGAGTCGGTCCTGTCGGAGGCGGCGGATTGAGCGCTCGCGGCGACGACCCCAGGGCCCGCGGCGGAACTGGCGGCGACCGCGATGGCCTGGCAGCCGCTGACGCCAGGAGTGGCGACCGGCCGGCGGTGCGGGCGGGGGCCGTGGCGCAGCGGGCGGCGCAGGAGGTGAGGGCCGCGCTGCGGCCGTTCACGATCCCCAACGGCATCACCCTCCTTCGCCTCGCGCTCACCCCGTTCTTGGTGCTCGCGATTCTGGAGGGCAACCACCGGCTCGCCCTCGGGATCTTCGTCGCGGCGGGCATCTCCGACGCGCTCGACGGCCTGCTGGCCCGCCTGCTCGGGATGCGGTCGCTTCTCGGCAGCTATCTCGACCCGATCGCGGACAAGACGCTGCTGGTCGCGGCGTACGTCGCGCTCACGCTCCCGATTCCGGGCTCCGTGACCGTGCCGCTCTGGCTCACCGTGATGGCGCTGTCGCGCGATTTCCTGATCGTGCTCGTCGCGCTTCTGCTCTACCTGGGGGCTGGGATGCGCGAGTTTCCGCCCTCCGTCTGGGGGAAGTGGACCACGTTTCTCCACATCGTGACGGTTGCCGCGGTCTTGATCGCGAACGTCACGCCGGTCCCCGAAAGGGCGCTGCTGGCGTGCTTCTACATCGCCATGGCGTTCACGGTGATCTCGGGCGCCGACTACGTCCGGCGCGCCGCGCTCACGCTCGAGGCGATCCACGATGACGAGCGCCGTTAGGGCGCGGCCACGGCCGGCCGGCGCCGCGGGGTTCTCCCGCGAGGTCCTGGGAGGGGTTGCATGATCGACGAACGCGTGTTTCGCGGCGGTCAGTACGCCGCCGAACGTGAGGCGCCCGAACTCTACCGGACCCGCCGAGAAAACGTGCGTTCACGCTTCGAGCCCGGAGACGTCGCGGTCGTGCTCGGCGCCACGGATGCGCGCGGGTACGGGGACGTCGGGACGTTCCGGCAGGAGCCGGGGTTCTTCTACCTCACCGGGGTCGAACTCCCCGGCGCGGTGCTCCTGCTCGAGAAGGAGCGCGAGATGCTGCTGCTGCCCGCGCGGCGGCCGGCGCTCGAAGCGTGGACCGGACCGAAGTTCGGCCCCGGCGAGGAGGCGGCGCGCGAACTGGGCTTCGACCAGGTCTGCGACCGCGACCCGTCCGAGGTGGTCGTGGACGCCCGTCGCCGCGGCGTCCCGGGGCTGCTGGATCGGGTTGCCGGGGCGCTTCAGGAAGGCGGGGCGCTCTGGGTGGCGCTTCCGGGCTCGGCCGCGGGCGAACTCACGCCGGAGCAGAGGATGGTCCAGGGCCTGCGCGACCGTCTGCCGAGCTTCACGGTCCGCGATCTGGCGCCGGTGGTGGCGGAGCTGCGCCTGCGGAAGTCCTCCGGTGAGTTGGCGCTGATGCGCAAGGCAGTCGCGGCGACGGTCGCGGCGATGCGTGCGGCGGCAGCCACGGTGGGAGCGGGCCGCACGGAGGGGGAGGTGGAGGGCGCGGCGTTTGCCGCGCTCCGCGCCGCCGGCGCCGAGGGTTGGTCGTTTCCTCCGATCGTCGGTTCGGGACCGGCGGGGTGCGTCCTGCACTACGACGCGAACCTCGGCGTGCTGGCGGAAGGTGAGCTCGTGGTCGTGGACATCGGCGCCCGCCACGGGTACTACTGCGGCGACCTCACGCGCACATTCCCGGTCAGCGGCGCGTTTACTCCGCGGCAACGGCAGCTCTACGGCGCGGTGCTGGCCGCTTACGACGCGGCGGCCGCGACGCTGAAGCCGGGATCGACGATCGCCGCCGCTCGCAAGGCGGCGTTCGCCGCGTTCGAGGGGAGCGGCGTGAGCGGCGACGGCGGGCGGACGCTCGGCAACTTCTTCATCCACGGGCTCGGCCATTTCCTCGGCCTGGAGGCGCACGACGCGGGCGGCGAGGGGCCCGTCCTGGAACCCGGGATGATCGTGACCGTCGAGCCCGGAGTCTACCTGCCGGCCGAGGGTGTCGGCATTCGCGTCGAGGACGACTACCTGATCACCGAGGGTGGCGCCGAGAACCTCTCGGCCGTTCTGCCTCGGGACGTGGCGGCGATCGAGGCGCTGGTGCCCCCCCCTAGGCGG